>ENA-UEQQ01000701-UEQQ01000701.1-human-gut-metagenome-genome-assembly--contig:-NODE-701-length-11756-cov-12.964466_pt1 | contig 11756 bp, 10 predicted proteins | sample MGYA00242956_ERZ507956 | MGnify/ENA primary metagenome ERZ507956 (study PRJEB26167, sample SAMN06115407) | human gut metagenome | host: Homo sapiens | place: China:Hubei | collected 2016-07-12... | reverse complement strand
ATTTTAGCTTTTCTGGTAGTCTGTTTGTTATGGCTTTTTGCCTTTATTTCCGGGCTAAGTTCGTCGGTGGTACGTGCCTCGGTGAACGTGGTTTTGTCCGGATTGCTGATCGCTTTGGGAACCTCCTTGAAATTGCCTTTATCTACGACGTATGTGGCTTTCATGGTCGCTATGGGTACTTCGTTGGCAGACCGTGCTTGGGGGCGTGAGAGCGCCGTATATCGCATCACAGGCGTATTGTCCGTGATAGGTGGTTGGTTCATTACGGCAGGGGCTGCTTTTACGATCTGTTTCATCGTCGCTCTTTTGATTTATTGGGGAGGTATTCCAGCTTTGGTCGCTATGATTGGTTTGGCGATCTATTCGTTGGTTCGTAGCCACTTCGCTTATAAGGCTAAATTGCGGAAAATTTCGGGATTGTGGTTGTTTTTGAGTGTTCTTGTGTGTCCTCTGTGCCATTCTTCCAGTCATCAAACTTCTTGACTACGGCATCATAAGTATCCTGGCAAATTGATGGCAGCTTGTCTCCCCAGGCTCCTGTTGCCTGTGAAAAGCCCTTCTTGAATGCATTCAAAAGCTCATCAGCCTTGTCCTTGTCGCCTCCCGACAGTGCCTTTGCAAAGTCAAGAATACGGTCTGAGGTCTTCTCAACTCCCCAGTATCCATCCTCTGCGATGTCCTTTTTGGCCTGCGCTATTGTGTCTGCATCTACAGTCAGATTCTCAAACAGACTCTTTAAGCCCTGTGACTTATCCCAGGTTGAAGCCTGTCCTGTCATGGACTTTCTGACGATCTCGATAAGCTGCTGCTGTCTGGCGTTGGCATCATCCTTAAGTGCCTGTACCAGTGCATCTCTGTCTGCCTTGCTCATCTTCTGGTTTACTGTGCTCTTTGCAGTATCCTTTGAATCATCCTTGCTGTCTGATTTCTCATATACAGCTGCCTCCTCGCTGAAGCCTGCAGTCTTTGCATCCGACTTATCCGTCTTTGCATCCTGCTTCTTTGAAGCGGTATTAGTATTCTTTGTCTGCGCCTCGTCCTTTGCTGTGACACTCTGCGCCGCTACTGCTGAAACTACACTTGAAATAGCATCTAACATCTCTCATCCCTCCCTGGTAATGTGCGTGCGGGAATCCTTTCCCGCTATACTATTATCAACCTGTATAGCGTCTGATATAGCTAAACAGTCTTTCTCTTATATTGTGTATCGGCTGTTTTGCGTCTGTTGCTTATAGCCCTTACCGTTATTTTTTCAATTTTCTGCCAAATATAAATGTCGAAAAATATATTACCGATGCAATAATCACTATCATCGGACCTGTTGCCACATTGGTGTAGTATGACACTGCGAGGCCGACTATACCGGAAAATACTGAAAATATCACTGAAAAGAAATGATACTCACGCATATTTTCCGAAATATTCCTTGATGAAGCCGCCGGTAATATAAGCAGAGCATTTATGATAAGTATGCCTATCCACTTGATGGATAGCATAACTATGAGTGCTACAAGCACCGCAAACAGATTATCCAGAAGACGCACATGGATACCCTTGCTTTTTGCCACGCTTCTGTGTATGCAGATGGCGTTGAGCTTATTGAAGCAAAACACCCAGAACACTATAGTGACCACAAAAATCACAATTAGATAAACTATCTCAGTCTTTGTGATGCTTAGCACATCGCCCACCAGTATACTTGAGTATTTGCTGAAATTGCCGCCCTTTGACAGTATCGCAAGACCTATCGCCACAGAGCACGATGAAAATACCGATATAATGGTATCTGTCGATGCAGTGTTCAGACTGCCTATCTTATTTAAAAGAAGTGCAAACACTATCGCAAATATCACCATGGCAAGCGAGGTGTCTGCCATGCCGCATACCACTCCGACAGCGATTCCGGTAAGTGCTGAATGTCCGAGTGCATCTGAAAAGTATGCCATCTTTTTGTTTACAATCATGGTTCCCATTATGCCAAAAAGCGGTGTGATGATGAGCACAGCGATAAGGGCATTTCTCATGAAATCATATTGAAGCCAGGAGGTTATATTCATTTGTGCTCCTCCTCTCTCACCCAGGATTCCTCTCCTGTGTAAAAAATTCTCTCAAATTCCCTGCTCTCGAATACTTCCTTCACAGTCCCCTGCTTTGCAACGGTCTTATCAAGCAGCACAACATGGTCTGCGTACTTTGCCACATAGTCCAAATCGTGCGATATCAGTATGATTGCAAGGTCATAGTGAGTCTTTAAATAATCCATGGTCTTATAGAAAAGCTCCATGCCGTTTTGGTCTATTCCGGACACCGGCTCATCCAACAGCAGCAAGTTCGGCTCGTCCATGATTGCCATGGAAAGAAGCACTCTCTGCAGCTGTCCTCCCGAGAGGTTGCACACCTGCTTGTCGATGAGCTCCTCAGCCTCAAATACCTCGAGTGTCTCCCTTATCTTTGTCTCTATCTTTTTGCTCTTTGGCAAAAAAACAGGATAATTGTACTGATAGCTTGCTATGAGGTCATACACGCTGACCGGTGTATTTTTCTCAATATTGACAGACTGCGGCACATAGCCGATTTTAAGCTTAGCCATATGTCCGTCCTTAGTATCCTTGAACTCAATCGTACCGGTGTGAGGTATCTCGCCGAGTATCGCCTTTATGAGTGTAGATTTTCCGGCACCGTTTTGGCCTATTATGACATTGAAGGAGCCACAGTGTATGTGCATATTTACATCCTCAAGCACTGTCTGCTCTCCAAAGCTCACTCCAAGGTTATTTATTTTTATGCAATGAAAGCCACATGGCTGTATTATTTTCCGCATATTTTCTCCAATTTTATTTAGTAAATGCCTCTTTGATAAGCTCTATATTGTGCTCCATACCATAAAGATAGCTGTCCTTGTCGTACTCTCCCCTGTTGAGAGGGTCGATATAAATCACATGCACATCTGTCTCACGCGATACGGTATCTCCCATGCTCTTTCCGTAGAGCTCCTCAGCGAGTATTACCGACACTCCGTCATCCTTTATGGCACCTATTACCTGCTTTATCTCACCTGCGCTGACTGAGCGCTCCTCGTCAAGGTCTAACAGATAGCATGCATTCATGGAAAAATCATCAGCTACATATGCATAGGCCTCATGGAATATGATGATATTCTGTCCATTGGTAAGACTCTTTATGCTATTTATCTTTTCTTCAAGCACTGCAAGCTTTGCATCATATGCTTTTGCATTTGCATAATATTCATCAGCATGCTTTGCATCCTTTTCGGCAAGCCGGGATGCGATTGTCTGAACCATGGTGCGGTAACGCGGCACGCTCATCCATGCATGGGCATTCTCATCACCATGGTCATGATCGTGCGCGCTATCTGATTCTGCGTCTGCTTCGTGGTCATGGTCGTGGTCACTGTCTGCATCATCCTCAGAAAGAAGTGCCACATCCCCACAGGCCTCAACCACATCAAGCTTCGGATACGCCTTTGCCACATCAGACATAAACGACTCTATACCGCCTCCGTTTATTACAAAAACATCGGCTGTGGATAAAAGCTTCATATCCTCCGGTGTTAGCTGAAAATCGTGCAGACAACCGGTCTGTGGCTCGCTTAAGTTTTCAAGTCTCACACCTTCCACTCCGTCTACTATGTTTAAAGTGGCAATGTACATAGGATAGAAGGATGTCACGACTGTAAGCATATCATCAGCTTCGTCTGTATTTTTTGTATTGCCCGAAGCATTTGATGCTCCACCGGCAGCGCCTTTCATACCTGCTGTGTGCTCATATGCCATTACCGCAAGCGTACACACTATCAATATACACAAAAACATAATGCCTACAAATTTGCATTTATTCTTCATATATTAAATATTCGCCTTTCTTTCTATAACTTTATTTCTTTTTATGATTATTAACGCTTTTTTTGCTCTTGGCCTTATCTCTGCGTTCTTTAGTCTTTTTGGCAACCGGCTTTCCGGTCTTCTTCCAGCGCTCCTTTTTGTGTGGCTGGGATGCAGCGGCTCTTTTTGCAGCTGATTTTGCCTCGCGCTTTGCTTCTTCCTCCTGTTTCATGGCAAGAAGCGTCTCCTCGTCAAACACGAGTGAATCTATGAGATTCCAGATTTCGTCCCTGCCTTCCTTTGACATGGACGAAAACGGTATAACTACCGTGCCCGGCTTCACATGAAGTACATCCTTGATAGTCTTTATGTGTGCGGCAATCTGGCTTTTTTTCAATTTATCAGATTTGGTTGCAATGATAATCGGTGCAAAGCCCTGGTTTACCATCCAGTCATACATCATGATATCATTGTCCGATGGCTCATGCCTTATATCTATTAAAAGAAACACTGCCTGAAGCTTTTTTGAGGTGTGAAGATAGTTTTCTATCATCTGTCCCCATTTAGCTTTTATCTCGATATTGGCATTGGCATAGCCATAGCCCGGCAGATCGACCAGATACATGGCGTCATTGACGTTATAAAAATTGATGGTCTGTGTCTTGCCGGGCTGTGAAGAGATCCTGGCAAGTGACTTTCTGTTCATGAGTGCGTTGATCAGTGACGACTTGCCTACATTTGACTTGCCGGCGAATGCCACTTCATTATACTCATTGTCAGGGATTGTGCTTGTAATTCCGCAAACTGTCTCTAAATTAACACTTTTAATTACCATAATCTCTTCCTCATTCTTATTTTACAAATGCTATCTTCTCCACCTGTGAAAATCTCTCCACCGGCACGATTTCCATGCCGTCTGTTATTTCTTTTGAAATCTCCTCCAGATCCTTTTCATTATCCTTTGGAATACATACTGTTTTTATTCCGATTACTTTGGCCGCAAGCAGTTTTTCCTTGAGTCCTCCTATCGGAAGCACCCTGCCGCGCAGTGTTATCTCACCTGTCATGGCTACATCTGCCCTGACAGCTCTGTCTGTAATAGCCGAGAGCATGGCTGTCGCCATAGTGATGCCTGCGGATGGTCCGTCCTTTGGCACTGCGCCCTCCGGGATATGTATATGGATGTCATGCTTCGTATAAAACTCTGCATCAATGCCATATTCTTCGCTTATTGAGCGCACATAGCTAAGTGCCGCCTGTGCCGACTCCTTCATCACGTCGCCTAGCTTACCGGTGAGCACGAGCTCACCCTTGCCCGGCAGCACATTCACCTCAACCTCGAGTGTGACTCCGCCCACGCTGGTCCATGCGAGTCCTCTTACGATTCCCACCTCAGCGTGATCATTTTTCTTCTCCGGACTGTACTTCGGATTGCCCAGATACGTCTTAAGATTGGTCTTTGTAACCTTTACAGCAGCTTCGCTGTCCTTGAAGATTTCCCTGGCAGCCTTGCGGCACAGCTTGCCGATAGTCCTCTCAAGGCTTCTGACTCCGGCCTCTCTGGTGTACAGCCTGATGATATCCTTTAAAGCACCATCTGTTATCGTAAGCTGTTCCTTTTTAATTCCGTTTTTGCTCTTTTGCTTCTCAATTAGGTGTTCCTTTGCTATGTGAAATTTCTCATTTTCAGTGTAGCTTGACACCTCAATAAGCTCCATCCTGTCAAGAAGCGGCTTTGGAATGCCTGAAACCTCATTTGCAGTTGCAATAAAAAGCACCTCCGACAAATCTACAGGCATCTCGATGTAATGATCCCTGAATCTGCAGTTCTGCTCACTGTCAAGCACCTCGAGAAGAGCGGCTGATGTGTCACCCTTGTAGTCACTTGACACCTTATCTATCTCATCCAACAGCATGAGAGGATTTGAAACGCCGGCCTGTCTTAAGCCATTTACTATACGGCCCGGCATAGCGCCGATATATGTCTTTCTGTGTCCACGGATTTCTGCCTCATCGCGCACGCCACCAAGAGAAATACGCACATATTTCTTCTCCAGTGCAGACGCAATTGAACGGGCTATGCTTGTCTTTCCTGTTCCCGGAGGACCTACAAGACAAATTATAGGACTCTCTCCCTTGCTTGTCAGATTTCTGACTGCCAGAAACTCAAGTATTCTCTCCTTGACATCCTTTAATCCGTAGTGATCATCATCGAGCACCTGTGCTGCATGGTCAAGGTCCTTGTTATCCACAGACATCTTGTTCCACGGAAGCTCAAGTACAGTCTCTATATAGCCTCTCTCAACTGTGCTCTCTGATGAGCTGCTGCTCATATTTCTAAAGCGCTTTATCTCTTTTTTCGTCTTTTCCTTTACGTAGTCAGGCGCATCTAACTCAGATAGTTTTTTCTCATATTCATCAGCCTCCGAGTCAGCATTCTCGCCCAGCTCCTCACGTATCACACCAAGCTGTTCACGAAGCACATACTCCTTCTGATGCTTATCCACACGAACCTTTACTTTTTTCTGAAGCTCATTCTTTATGGAAATAACCTCCACCTGGGAGAGAAGTAATGATACTATAACCTGATATCTGTCATTGATATCCTCTGCCTCAAGCACCTGCTGCTTAAGCTCATATGACACCGGCAGATTGTTGGTTACATAATCAATGAGCTTTTCAAGATCCTCATACTGATCTATCTGTCTGATAAGCTCCTTGCTGATTTTGCCGACGACTGCCGCATATCTGTGAAAAGCCTCTCTGACTCCGAGAAGCATGGCTTCCCTGAGATCATCCGGCAGGCTGTCTGCATTACTATCACAATAACAGATTTCTGCCTCAAGGTACTTCTCATTACCGGTAAAGCCAAGCAATGCTGCCCGGCTTATTCCATCTACAAGTATTCTCACAACATCATTCTGTAATCTGACAACCTGCTTTATGTCAGCAACAATACCCATCTGATAGAGGTCTTCCTGAGTCGGGTCCTCACTGTCCACATTCCTTTGTGTGACAAGATAAATCTTTTGATCCTGCTCCATAGCCTCCTCGACAGCACGAAGGGAGCGCTCTCTGCTGATGTCGAAATGGGCAATCATCCCCGGCAGAATAGTAAGCCCTCTCAGCGCTACTGCAGGCATATTCATAATCTGTTCTTCCACTTATATCTCCTGTATTATTGCACAGCCATGCATAACAAACCGCTGTGCAATTTATATTATCCGATGCTGTATCTTTTGTAAAATACCGCCATGTACTTATGATGCCGCTTTTTCCTCGATATATGCCTCCGGCACACACTCACCATCTAGCTTTAAGTTTTCCTCAACTGTATCCTTGTCGATTACGCACTTGCTGATGCTCTTGTCTGACGGTATACGATACATAAGGTCAAGCATAACAGCCTCCATGATGGCACGAAGTCCTCTGGCCCCTGTCTTTCTCTCAAGTGCCTTGTCAGCGATGGCATTTACTGCATCGTCTGTGAACTCAAGCCCTACTCCGTCAAGCTCAAAAAGCTTGGTGTACTGCTTGATAAGCGAGTTCTTAGGCTCCTTAAGTATACGGATAAGTGCATCCCTGTCGAGTGCCTCGAGAGAAACGGTAATAGGTACACGTCCGATAAACTCAGGAATCAATCCAAACTTTACAAAATCCTGTGGAAGTGCATGCTTAAACGCCTCTCCTACATTGAGCTCTGTCTTTGACTTTACATCTGAATTGAAGCCTATAGATGATGTATCCATACGACTGTCGATAATTTTTTCCAGACCATCAAATGCTCCACCGCAGATAAAAAGTATATTAGTAGTATCAATAGGAATAAGCTCCTGCTGCGGATGCTTTCTTCCGCCCTGTGGCGGTACAGATGCCTCTGTGCCCTCAAGAATCTTTAAAAGAGCCTGCTGTACACCCTCGCCTGACACATCTCTGGTGATTGAGACATTCTCTGATTTCTTTGTAATTTTATCTATCTCATCTATATAAATGATACCATGCTCTGCACGCTCGATATCATAATCTGCCGCCTGAATAAGCTTTAATAGGATATTCTCCACGTCCTCACCTACGTATCCTGCCTCTGTAAGTGTTGTAGCATCAGCGATAGCAAATGGAACATTTATCACTCTGGCAAGTGTCTGCGCAAGAAGTGTCTTTCCTGAGCCTGTAGGTCCAAGCATGAGAATATTACTCTTCTGAAGCTCTACATCTGATGTATCACCTGCCAGAACTCTCTTATAGTGATTGTAAACAGCAACCGAAAGCACCTTCTTTGCCTGGTCCTGTTCTATTACATAATCATCCAGAAATGCCTTAAGCTCCTCCGGAGTAACAAGATTTATATCATCCTTAGCGCTGCTTTTGTCCTCATGACCCTCTACGCCTTCTTCCTCAAGAATCTCGGCACATATATCTATACACTCATCGCAGATAAAAGCTCCATTAGGTCCGGAAATCAAACGATTTACCTGGTCCTGTGTCTTACCGCAAAATGAGCAGCGAATCTTTCCGTCGTTTTTTCCTGCCATTATTAACTCCTTTTATTGCATGAGGGCATCCCATATGGGGTACCCTCTTAAATTCATCTAACTTCTGATTATCTGTTTGTTATTACACTGTCTATGAGACCATACTCTGCGGCTTCCTGTGCTGACATATAGTTGTCTCGCTCTGTATCAGCTGCAATTGTCTCGTATGACTTGCCTGTATTGGCTGCTAAAATTTCGTTTAATCTCTTCTTTGTCTTTAAAATATTTTCTGCAGCAATCTGAATCTCAGTAGCCTGACCCTTTGCACCGCCCGATGGCTGATGAATCATAATCTCTGCATTTGGAAGAGCATATCTCTTGCCCTTTGCACCGCCTGCAAGAAGGAAAGCTCCCATGCTGGCTGCAAGACCGATACAGATTGTTGAAACATCACACTTGATGTACTGCATAGTATCGTAAATAGCAAGTCCTGCTGTAACCATTCCACCTGGTGAATTGATGTAAAGGTGGATATCCTTATTCGGATCCTCGGACTCAAGGAATAAAAGCTGAGCAACAACAAGGCTGGCTGTTGTCTCATTTACTTCCTCTCCAAGGAAAATGATACGATCTTTTAATAATCTGGAGTAAATGTCGTAGTTGCGCTCTCCTCTGCTGGTCTGTTCAATGACATATGGTACTAAACTCATATAAAATACCTCCTTTATAAAATTTCAAAAGACCGGCTCAGAAAATAGGCTTCTGAGCCAGTCCATCAAATCTTGATTCAAAAATCTTATTCTTCTGTAGACTCTTCTGCATCAGCCTTTTTCTTTGCCTTTGCACGCTCTTTAACGTTGTCCATGATAAGATCTACAGCCTTTGTGATAGCAAGGTCTTTCTTCATAGACTCCTTCTCAGCATCTCCCATGTACTCTTTAAGCTTATCAGCCTCCATGCCGTATGCCTTAGCCATCTTCTCTACCTCAGCATCGATATCTGCATCAGTAACCTCGATGTTTTCCTCCTTGGCAATCTGCTCAAGTACAAGGCTGCTCTGGATACGTGTTGTAGCCTCAGGACGAACCTGATCCTTAAGCTGGTCAACTGTCATGCCTGAGAACTGTAAGTACTGCTCCATTGTAAGACCGCTCTGTGCGATTCTCTGAGCGAACTCCTCAACCATTGTCTCACACTGTGTCTCAATCATTGCCTCAGGAAGATCCATCTTTGACTTGTCGATAATCTTCTGGATAGCCTCATCCTCTTTAGTCTTCTTAGCTTCTGTCTCTTTCTTCTCTGTGAGGTTCTTTTTGATTTCCTCTTTGTACTCAGCTAATGTATCAACACCTGCTGCATCCTGTGCAAACTCATCATCAAGCTCTGGAAGCTCCTTAGCCTTGATCTCGTTGATCTTAACCTTGAATGTAGCCGGCTTTCCTGCAAGGTCTGCTGCCTGATACTTCTCAGGGAATGTTACATTGACCTCAACCTCATCGCCTGTGTTCTTTCCTACTAACTGATCCTCGAATGTATCGATGAATGTGTGTGAACCGATCTCTAATGGATGATTCTCACCCTTTCCACCCTCGAAAGCTACTCCGTCAACAAATCCCTCAAAGTCGATAACTGCTGTATCTCCCTCTGCTACAGGACGATCTGTAACTGTAACTGTTCTTGCATTTTTGTTTCTCTGGTTCTCAAGCTCAGCGTCAACCTCTTCATCAGAAACTGATGTGTCGATCTTTGTAACTGTAACGCCCATGTACTTACCAAGAGTAACCTCTGGTCTTACAGCAACCTCTGCTGTGTAGATGAAAGGCTGTCCCTTCTCAATCTGAGTAACCTCAACTGTTGGGCGTGAAACAATGTCAACACCGCTCTCGTCAACCGCACCTGCGTATGTCTGCTGCATAAGAATGTTTGCTGCATCCTCGTAGAACACACCTGCTCCATACATTTTCTCAATCATAGCTCTTGGCACTTTTCCTTTACGGAATCCAGGTACGCTAATCTGTTTCTTCTGCTTCTGATATGCAGAATCCAATGCTTTCTCTAATTCCTCAGCTGCTACCTCAATAGTAAGCTTCGCCATATTATGCTCTAAATTCTCAACCTGTACACTCATGTCAATCGTTATCCTCCTTAAAAATATATATGAATGGTATGTACATCAAATGTAATGTGGGCATGCTTTTTAAACTGCTAAGCCCAGTCATTGGATGATTATAACACAACAAATCCACTATTTCCAGTGTTTTTTACATTAAATTTGCTTTTGTGTATAATTCCATAAATTGTCAGCAATACCAAAACATATTTTTGTCATTTTACGGCATAATATTTCCATACACATACAGCTTGTGTATAACGTTTTAAAAGGAGGTATTGCATTATGGCAGCATCAAGTAGTAAAAAGGCTTCTGTACCGGAGGCAAAAGAGGCTATGAGCCGTTTCAAGGAAGAGGTTGCTTCAGAGCTTGGAGTTCCTTTAAAAGAGGGCTACAACGGTGACCTTACTTCTAAGCAGGCCGGTTCAATCGGTGGCGAAATGGTCAAGCAGATGATCATGAAGCAGGAGCAGCAGATGAAATAAGCTCTGCAATAGCATGCTTCAAATGTACGCTTCAAATGCAAGCATAAAAAGAGGCCGCGCACCATGGGGTTGGTGTGTGACCTCTTTTGTTATAATACTAATAATATGATTATTTGCTGAACGTTGTATTAGTATACCAGTCCCTGTCGAATATGCTCTACTGTGGCATCGTCTGTGAAGTATCTGACAAGCTCGAGTGCAAACGCAATAGCTGTTCCCATTCCACGACTTGTAATCACATTGCCATCCACAACTACAGGCTGCTCAAGCCACTGTGCACCGAGCAGCTTTTCCTCAAAACCCGGATGACAGGTAGCTTTTTTGCCCTCAAGTATATGATTCTCACCGAGCACGCTAGGCGCTGCACATATCGCTGCAACAAGTTTTCCCTCAGCGGCAAATCTCTTAATTGTCTTTACTACGGTCTCATCCGCGCCAAGGTTTAATGTACCCGGCATGCCTCCCGGCAGTACGATTGCATCGTAGCTGTCAAAATCAGCCTGTGCCTTTGTGGTATCTGTCTTAAATGTCACCTGATGAGAGCTTGTCACCTCGGCTTTTTCCGTGATTGATATGGTTTCAATCTCCAGCTTTGCTCTTCTAACTATATCGACTACTGTAAGTCCTTCAATCTCCTCACAGCCGTCTGCCATAAAAATTCCTACTTTAATCATATTTTTCTCCTTTATTTTTCTTTGATAATACTATGATACCTTTTGACCCTTTAATCATACTATAAAAATCTGCGGTTCGTCCTTGAATTTTTAAATACCGGTCATTATAATCATATATAAATGATATGAGGGTAAAACAAAATATAAACTCATTGATGATACCTTTTGACCC
>ENA-UEQQ01000693-UEQQ01000693.1-human-gut-metagenome-genome-assembly--contig:-NODE-693-length-11814-cov-10.589503_pt1 | contig 11814 bp, 9 predicted proteins | sample MGYA00242956_ERZ507956 | MGnify/ENA primary metagenome ERZ507956 (study PRJEB26167, sample SAMN06115407) | human gut metagenome | host: Homo sapiens | place: China:Hubei | collected 2016-07-12 | study... | reverse complement strand
ATGGTGCTTTAGCTGCTGGTGTGCGCTTTTTTGCAGGTTATCCAATTACACCATCTACAGAAATCGCTGAAACAATGCCTAAAAACATGGATAGTATGTGGCTGACAAATTCTGACAGGGACTGACAAATTCTGATAAATGAATACGGCATGATAAAGCAGGGTGTCGCAAATACTCATGGCTATGGAATAGTCATATTTATGGCAAATCAATTGTATAGTCTTGTCTGAGGAAGATGATTCGTGAGGCATATTCTCCAAATGCCGGACAGCAGTCAACACCATCATTATACGATAAGCAATCAGTCCCATCCGTCTGACTACTCCTTGCATCTTGTTATCCACTTCGTCACAACATTCCTCATTCACACGACTGAGATATTCAATAAAGTGTTCCTGCAAATCGGAGGGAAGGGAAAAAGAATAATTTCCCTGCCGTACAAATTCCTCATGCAGATGGCAGAATTTATCTCCCAATAGTTTGAACATTGAATTTTTAGATTGAGAAATATCGCTTGTAGCAAACACATTTCTTATACCTCGTTTGAAGCGGATAATATAGAAACAAAAGCGACTCATCAATCCGTTCTCCGCATCAGGTATCAATCGTCGTACTTGTTCTGGAGTTCCAGCCAAAGCTACCGAAACTCTCGGATTAGCTACTTCGCAATACTCCCTGTCTTTGCGCCGACTCAAACTTACCAACTCATGGTGAAATGCCTTTCGCAACACATCGGAATAGTTACCATAGTCAGACTTCAAAGTCTGGCTTAACGTGTCACCCTCCGATTCAAATAACAATCCGATTCCGTCATTATCTCCCAATATCTTCAGGAAAGAACTTGCGCTGCTATTGGCAGGAATGACAAGCATTCGCATGGGCGGTTCGGCAGGCATAGACAGTCTGCTATCTTTCTATCTTTGTCTTTTTAACCTTTTACTCCGGTATCTCCACCTATACCATCTATAAACCATTTTTGTGCAAAAGCAAACATAATCAACAATGGTATTACAATCACTGCACTCGCAGCCATAACAAGTGACCACTCTGTTCCGTACGCACCACCTTCAATAAAAAAACTCCTCAGCCCTTGTGAAAACAGTAACGCAGGCTGATTATTCTGAAACATATGAAAAATTACAGGCTGCTATTGCAGGAAATGTTGCTCCGGATGTTGCTTTGATTGAGAAAGATGCAGCACGAGTACTATCAGATAAAAAACTTGTTGAAGATTTGTCTGATAGAATAAAAAAAGATGAGAATTTTAATAATGAGGATTATGTTTCAACTTTTTTTGAACAGGCAAAGGATGATAAAGGTAAAATATATGGTATTCCGGCATATGGAACCACCCAAGTACTTTATTATAACAAAAAAGCATTTGAGAATGCAGGGATTGATCCAAATAGCATAAAAACATGGCAGGATTTAAGCAGTGCAGCTTCTAAAATAAAAGATGATGGACAATTCATATATGGCTGGGAACCTATGTGGGGAGCAGATAATTTGACGGATGCGGCACTGTCAAATGGCGGTACAATTTTCAGTGAAGATGGAAAAAAAGTTACTATAAATTCAGAGGAATGGATTGAAGCATGGGATGGATTTGGTAAATGGATTCATGATGATAAGACTATGGCAATCCATTCTGGTGGACAGGGCTGGGAATACTGGTACAAGACTATTGATGATGTTATTCAAAACAAGGCAGGTGGCTACACCGGCTCATCAGGAGATCAGGCAGATTTGGATTTCTCTGTTGTAGGCGCAATTGAGCAGCCGGCATGGAAGAATGGTACTGAGTCAAAGCCTGTTGCCAGGGCATTAATATTAAGCATACTTGCAAAGTCTTCAGAGGAAAAACAGGCAGGAGCATATGATTTTATGAAGTATTTTACCAATGTTGAAAATCAAGTGAAATGGTCCATGTCGACCGGTTATGTACCGGTAAATAGAGGAGTGTTAAATGATGAGGGGTATATGAAATATACTAATGAAAACCCTCAAGCACTTGTACCATATAATCAGGCAGAACATGGTTCAATTTATCCATATGATCCAACAAATGGCGTTGTAAAGGATGTATTGAAAATTGCAGCTGATAAGGTAGAAATAGATGGTGTGCCTGCAAAGGAAGCTTTGGATGAAGCACAAAAAACAGCGCAAAAAGCCTTAGATGAGGTATTGACTGACAAAAAATAAGAAAATGTTGTATCCTTCATGTTCTAAGTACTAGACAAATTCCACAAAATATTAGATAATAGAGGCAAATTAGTTTTCATTTTGCATAGGAGGTCGGCATGAAGAAGAAAAAAATAGTTATTGCACTCGGACATGATGCTCTTGGAACAACTCTTCCGGAGCAGCACGAGGCTACAAAGCATACAGCAAAGGCAGTTGCAGATTTTATCAGGGACGATTATGAGGTTGTTATCACACACAGCAACGGACCGCAGGTGGGCATGATTCACACCGCTATGTCTGAGTTTTGCAGGATTTATCCTGAGTATACAGCTACACCTACAGCAGTCTGCTCTGCAATGAGCCAGGGCTATATAGGATATGATTTACAGAATGCTATACGTACAGAGCTTCTTGGCAGAGGAATTTACAAGACCGTTTCAACAATACTTACACAGGTGGTTGTTGATCCATATGATGAGGCTTTTTATCATCCGACAAAGATCATTGGCCGTGTTATGACAGAGGCTGAGGCTGAGGAAGAAGAGAAGAAGGGCAACCATGTGACACAGGTTGAGGGAGGCTACAGAAGAGTTGTGGCAGCTCCAAAGCCTGTTGATATAGTGGAAAAGGATGCTATTAAGGCTCTTGTTGATGCGGATCAGGTTGTTATCGCATGCGGTGGCGGCGGAATTCCTGTTTTAGCACAGGACAATAAGCTTCAGGGCGCAAGCGCTGTTATCGAGAAGGATCTTGCAGCAGGAAAGCTTGCAGATACTCTTGATGCCGACAGACTTGTTATACTTACAAGCGTTGACAAGGTCTGCCTGAACTATGGCAAGGAGGATGAGAAGCCACTTGATACCATGACTGTCGATGAGGCAAAGAAGTACCTTGCAGCAGGCGAGTTTGATGAGGGTACCATGGCTCCAAAGATTGAGGCGGCTATCGACTTTATCGGTGACTCTGCCATCCGTTCAGTGCTTATCACAAAGCTCAACAAAGAGGGCAAGACAGTTTCAGGTGGTATGGGCACTTTAATTACAAAGTAGAGCTTAATTGTTATAATTCACATATATCCCACACGTCTATATGCATTTTGCAGAGCAGATGTGTGGGTAGTTTTATAAAAACATCGTGCGGTTTTGCGAATGTGCGTGGAGGTTCTGAAGAGTTGAAAACAAGGTGACTATTCAAAAACCCCCGAGAACAAGAAAAGTAAGATAGAAGGTAACACAAAATGAGTGAGAAAAGGCTTCAAAAGAGAGATGAAATCTCAGACGAGTACAAATGGAAGCTTGAGGATATGTATGAGACAGATGAGCTGTGGGAGGCTGAGTGTGAAAAAGCGTCACAGCTTGCAGAAAAGCTCTCGGGCTTTAAGGGACATCTGGCAGACAGTGCAGCAACGCTGCTTGATTTTTTTAAGAAGCAGGATGAGCTGTCTTATTATTTGGAGCGTATAGTGGTCTATGCGAATGAGCGCTCACATCAGGACACTGCTGTGTCGAAATATCAGGCATATGTGTCAAAGGCTGAGACACTGACTGTTCAGGCATCAGGTGCGCTGGCATTTGCGAGTCCGGAGATTTTGCAGATAGATGATAAAAGGCTTGAGAGCTTTTACAGTGAGAGCAATGAGCTTATGCACTATAAGCGTGCGATTGATGAGATAATGCGTCAGAAAGCGCATACTTTATCGGCTGCAGAGGAGAATATCCTGGCGCAGTGCGGTGAGATGGCTGCAGCACCGGAGAATATATTCAGCATGTTCAACAACGCGGATATCAAATTCCCGTATATCACTGATGTTGAGGGAAATAAAATCCGTATCACGCACGGCAATTTCATAGATTTTTTAAGCAGCAAGGACAGAAGCCTGCGCAAGCAGGTGTTCCGCGGAGTGTATGATTCGTACAAGAAGTGGAGCAATACTGTTTCCATGATGTACATCAGCAAACTGAAAAATGACACTTTTTATGCAAGGGTAAGAAAATATGACAGCGCAAGGGCCATGTATTTATCCGATGGCGATATTCCGGAGAGTGTCTATGACAATTTGATTGAGACGGTTCACGCACATCTGCCGGCTCTGCACAGGTACATGGCGCTTAGGAAGAAGCTTTTAGGTGTGGAGCATCTGCATATGTATGATTTGTTTGCACCGATTGTGGACAATGTACAGACCACCTACACCTATGATGAGGCAAAAAAGCTTGTGGCAAAGGCGCTTGAGCCTATGGGCGATGAGTATGTCAGCACACTTAAGGCTGGCATGGAGAGTGGCTGGATAGATGTATATGAGAATGAGAACAAGAGAAGCGGTGCGTATTCATGGGGCGCTTACGGCACTCATCCGTATGTGCTTTTGAACTATGCCGACAATCTGGACAGTGTGTTTACGCTGGCTCATGAGATGGGACATGCGATGCATACATACTATTCAAATGAGCATCAGAGCATCACCTACGCAGGATACCTGATTTTTGTGGCAGAGGTTGCATCCACCTGCAATGAGTCGCTCCTAATGCACTATATGCTTGAGCATTGTGAGGATGAGAATGAGAGAAAATATCTCATGACACATTTTCTGGACGGCTTCAGGACGACACTTTTCAGGCAGGCGCAGTTTGCAGAGTTTGAGCATATAGCTCACCGGAAAATGCAAAAGGGTGAGCCGGTTACCAAGGATGTGCTAAATGAGCTATGGCATGAGCTGAATGTGCAGTACTACGGACCGGATATGCGCGTGGATGATGAGATATCATATGAGTGGATGCGCATACCGCATTTTTACACACCGTACTATGTATATCAGTACTCGACGGGTTATTCGGCAGCAGTTGCTTTTTCAAAAATGATACTTGAGGAGGGAAAGCCTGCTGTGGATAAGTATATAGGAAATTTCCTGTGCGGTGGATGCTCGAAGAATCCAATCGAGCTGCTAAAGAGTGCCGGTGTTGATATGAGCACACCAAAGCCTGTGGATGACGCACTCAATGTATTTGAGGATTATCTGAATCAGTTTGAGGCAGCAACTAAGTAAGGAGGAAAACACTTTTATGGAAAGAATTAAAAGCTTTACAATCAATCATAATATTCTTAAACCTGGATTTTATATTTCAAGAAAAGACGGAGAAATCGTTACATACGACCTTCGCACAAGAAAACCTAATGCAGGCGATTATATGTCCAATTCAGCTATGCACTCAGTGGAGCATATGTTTGCAACATGTGTGAGAAACTCTGAGATTGCAGATGATGTGGTATATTTTGGACCGATGGGCTGTCAGACAGGCTTCTACCTTGTAGTGAGGGATGTCGAGCCGGGGAAGGTTTTTGAAATCACCAAAGAGGTCTTAAAGCAGATACTAGAGTATGATGGACCGGTATTTGGTGCATCAGCCATAGAGTGCGGACATTATGAGAATCTGTCACTTGACGAGGCAAAGAAGGAGTGCCGTGCATATCTTAAGGTGCTTGAGAGCCAGACAAATATGGAGTTTACTTACCCACAATAAACAGAATGGAGAAATAAAATGACAATAGGTGTAATTGGTGCAATGCAGATGGAGGTCGATGACTTAAAGGCTCAGATGACAGACACACAGACAGAGGTTTACAGCGGTGTGGAGTTTGTCGAGGGTAAAATCGGTGATCAGTATGTTGTTGCGGCAAAATGCGGAATAGGAAAGGTATTTGCGGCAATATGTGCAGAGGCCATGATTTTGAAATATGATGTAGATATGATTGTCAATATCGGAGTGGCAGGAACTTTGACAAAGGACTTAAATGTGCTTGACGTGGCAGTAGCCACAAACGTGCTGCAGCACGATATGGATACATCGCCAATTGGAGATCCGAAGGGACTTCTCTCAGGCATCAATATGATTCTGCTTCCGGCAGATACAAAAATGGTGGAGCTTATGTGCTCATGCTTAGCTGACAGGAATATCCACTACAAAAAGGGCAATATCGCAACAGGAGATCAGTTTATTGCCACAAAGGAGCAGAAGGATTATATTTCGAATACCTTTGATGCAATCGCAGCAGAGATGGAGGGAGGCAGCATCGGTCATGTGTGCTATGTGAACAAGGTGCCATTTGCCATTCTTCGCTCAATATCAGACGGCGATGGCGGCGAGACAGACTACCAGACCTTTGCGGAGAAGGCTGCGCATCAGTCGATTGAGGTAGTGCTTGAGTTTATCGGAAGGGCAGAAGAACTGAAATAGAGTCATTTCATTATTCATAATTTGTGATAATAAAGAATAGTATATAGCATGAGTGAATACAGAGCATACATGCAAAATACAAAACTACATAATGGGACAAAACGAAAGAAACGCCGACACAGATTCCTTTTTGGAGTGCTGCTGTCGGCGCTTCTTATTACAGGCGCTTTATATGGCAGAGAGTATGACATATCACAGCTGAAAAATATAGAGGTGATGGAGACACTTAGCAGTGCTGTGAGTCAGTTCGGAGACAGAAAGCTGCCTGTATATTCGGTTCAGACAACAGAAAAAAAGATAGCCCTTTCATTTGACTGTGCCTGGGGAGCAGAGGATTTTGACAGTATGATGGAGACACTTGACAAGCACAACGTAAAGGCTACATTTTTTATGACAGGAGGGTTTGTGAGTGATAATCCTGAATGTGTAAAGACGCTGGTTGAAAAAGGGCATGAGCCCGGAAATCACAGTGAGCACCACTATGATATGGCAACAATCACGGCAGGCGAGATGAAGACGGAGATAATGGATGTGCACAAAAAGGTCAAGGAGCTGACCGGAAAGGATATGAAGGTATTCAGACCGCCATACGGCTCGTACAACAATGAACTGATTGACACAGTGTATGGCTGTGACTATTATCCAATCCAGTGGGATGTGGATTCACTCGACTGGAAAAACTATGGTATGCAAAACATTATAGATACAGTGTGCAATCATAAAAGCCTGGATTGTGGCTCGATAATACTCTGCCATCTAGGCGCCAAATACACCTCGCAGGCACTCGATGAGATGCTCACAAAGCTGCAGGACATGGGCTATGAGATAGTTCCGGTATCAAAGCTGATCATGACTGAAGGCTATCATATGGATGCAAACGGTATGCAGATCAAGGACTGAGTAATTTCATAAATCAATATTTTAGTCAATATTTAGTCAATAATTTAGCCCCTTACGATATTGTTATTTACAGACAAGTGTGTTAAACTAAAACTATATTTTAAAGAAGCTGTGAGACAGCTATGGGGGTAAATTATATGACAGATACAGGTTTTTTAGTAGCATTCTTTATAGTTATTTTTTTAGTTATCATCTTTGCACTTGTCGCTGTAATCGGAGCTGTTACAAGTGCTGTTGCAGGTATCAATGATGATGAGGATGAGACAGAGGAAGAGGGCATCTGAAGCTGAAATAAATAAAAGATATTAAAAGACATTTAAGGACATTTAAGGACATCGAATTATATTAATCGTATAATTGGGTGTCTTTTTATTGTCAAAAACTCTTAAAAAAGTATAAACCAATTGAGTTGCAATCCGCCACATTGTATAATAAAAGTATAACAGCGAATTAAATTTATTGTGAAAATCGCAGTAATCACATTGTCTATCAAACTAAGGCAGGACATTATCAAAGAAAAGAAGAAGGAGGGGTCAGATGATATCAAGATATAGTGTAAAAAAGCCTTTTACTGTACTTGTAGGAGTACTGCTGGTAATAGTGCTCGGTGTTGTATCGCTTGGCAGGATGACGACAGATCTGCTGCCGGATATGAGCTTTCAGTATGCACTTATCGTGACAACAGATATGGGAGCAAGTCCACAGGAGGTGGAGAGCGATGTCACCGCGCCGCTTGAAGCAGCTATGGCAACTACGTCCAATATCAAAAACGTAAGCTCAATGTCATATAACAGCTATTCTCTGGTGACATGCGAGTATGAGCAGAATGCCAACATGGATTCTGTAGTGATAGAGATGCAGCAGAAAATAGATCAGGTCAAGGCTGGCTGGAAGGATGGAGTGGGTACTCCGACCATTATGAAGATAAATCCGGACATGCTTCCAATCATGATGACTGCTGTGGATATGGATGGGAAAAGCAAGTCGGAAATCACAGACTTTGTGGAAAACACACTAAAGCCTGCAATTGAGAGCACAGAAGGAGTCGCATCAGTGACTGCAACAGGTGAGCTCACTGAGCAGATACAGGTCACGATGAATCAGGCCAAGATAGATGCGCTCAATGAGAAAATAAATAATGCCGTTTCAAAGAAATTTGACGATGCAAAAAGTCAGATGGATGATGCAAGCGCAAAGATAGAGAGCGGACAAAACGCAATCACATCTGCATCGGATAAGATGAGCGCGGGAGTGGATACGCTAAAGGAGCAAAAGGCAAAGCTTGCAGAGCAGAAGACTCAGCTAGAGAGCACACTTTCAAGCTTAAATGAGCAGAAGAGCCAGCTCGAAACAATTCAGTCAGCTCTTTCAGACTTCATGAATAGTGATACATATACAAAGACAATTCCGTCACTCAAAGAGGGCGCAAATGCACCGGGTGAAGCGGGCACAGCACTCAAAGCGCAGCTTGAGCAGGTTGATAAGCAGATTGCAACACAGTTTTCAGGTCTCTCGGCGCTTGGAATCAAGGTAAACACAGCAGATGATCTGCCTGCGGCAGCGTCAGCGATAGCACAGACTCTCATTCAGGTGAATGCAGGTATAGAGCAGTGCCAAAGCGGGCTTGACCAGATAGCACAAGGAGAGACAGCACTTTTAGATGCCTATGATAATCTAAACAGTCAGGCAGCTATAAGCTCGATAAGCATAGGACAGCAGTCAGCACAGCTTGCAACAGCAGCGGCATCTCTTGACAGCTCAAAGAAGGAGCTTGAAAAGAGTAAGGATGATGCACTTGACAAGTCAAACTTAAATGCAGTTTTAACAATTGACTCGCTCTCGCAGCTGCTCGTCGCTCAGAATTTTGATATGCCTGCAGGCTATGTAAATGATTCAAATGGCACGCAGTACATAGTACAGGTGGGAGATGAGATAAAATCAATTGATGATTTAACAAATCTAGTGCTTATGGATATGAAGCTTGATGGAATAGCTCCTATTCATGTCGGTGATGTGGCAGATGTTGAGATGACTGACAACTCGGATGAGACATATGCGATAGTCAACGGTAATCCCGGAATAATGCTCTCCATGGAGAAGCAGACCGGCTACTCTACAGGAGACGTCACAGACCGTCTTTTGGACAAGTTTGATTCGCTGGAAAAGGAAAATGACGGATTACACACCACAGTTCTTATGAACCAGGGCGTATACATCGACATGGTTGTAAAAAGTGTGATGCAGAATATGATAGTGGGAGCAATACTTGCCATTTTTGTATTGCTTTTGTTCTTAAAGGATATAAAGCCTACACTTGTTATCGCAGCATCTATACCGCTATCGGTTATTGTGGCAGTGGTGCTTATGTATTTTACGGATATCACCTTAAATATCATTTCAATGTCGGGACTTGTGCTTGGAATAGGAATGCTGGTGGATAATTCAATTGTAGTAATCGAGAATATCTACAGATTAAGGGGAGAGGGATATTCGGTAAAGAAGGCGGCTGTTGAGGGTGCAAATCAGGTGGCAGGAGCCATTTTTGCCTCTACACTTACCACGGTAAGTGTGTACGCGCCAATTATTTTTACTGATGGAATCACGAGACAGCTCTTTGTAGATTTGGCTCTTACTGTAGCATTTACACTTATGGCATCTCTTGTAGTTGCACTCACATTTGTACCGGCAATTGCTTCAGGCATGCTCAAAAAGACGAAGGATATAAAGCATCCATGGTTTGACCGTTTTAAGGACTGGTATGGAAATGTGCTCGGCACATGTCTTAGATTTAAGCCGGTGGTATTTATTGTGGCAGTAGTGCTTTTAGTCGGCAGTGGCGCACTTTGCATGTCAAGGGGAATGACATTTATGGATATGGACATGGAGTCAAATCAGATTTCACTTACCATAGAGGCAAAGGATGACGAAAAGCTTGACTTCAAGCAACTTACAGAGCTGTCTGATAAGGTCATGGACAAAATATCTGATATAAAGGGCATAGACACAATAGGAGCTACAGCAGGCGGCAGCTCGACCATGAACCTGATGAGCTCAGGAAGCGACAGCGTGAGCATGTATATATTGCTTGATGAGAAGTCGGATGTTTCATCGGATAAGGTAATAGATGAAATTGAAAAACGCACAAAGAATCTGGACTGCAAGGTAACAGCGTCTTCACAAGCTATGGACTCATCAGAGTTTTTCGGAAGTGGTCTCTCTGTCAGGATTAAGGGTAATGATATAGACAAGCTACAGAAGCTTGCAGGTGATGTGGCAGATATCCTTAAGGACACAAATGGAGTGACAGATATAGATGATGGTCTTGGAGATACAATCAATGAGCTTAAGATAACTGTGGATAAGGAAAAAGCAGCAAAGTATGGCTATACGGTGGCTCAGGTATACCAGCTCGTATCCGGTGAGATATCATCTCAAAAGAGCGCAACAACCATTACGACCGACATAAAGGACTATGAGGTATACTTACAATCCGCAGAGCAGTCTGATGTGACTGTGGACGACATCAAAACCCTTACATTTACCTATAAGGATAATGATGGCAGTGAAAAGGAGATTCCGCTCAGTGATATCTGCACTATTTCGCAGGAACAGACACTGAGTACCATTCATCGAGATGCTCAGACAAGATATATTACAGTATCAGGTGCGGTTGATGAAAACCATAATGTAACATTACTAAGCAATAAAATTAAATCTAAAATTGATAAACTTAGCATTCCTGATGGCTATTCAATAGACATGGAGGGCGAGGATGAGACAATAAATGAGTCAATGAGTCAGCTTGGACTTATGCTTGTGCTTGCAGTGATATTTATCTATCTTATCATGGTGGCGCAGTTCCAGTCATTGCTTTCACCGTTTATTATCATGTTCTGTATACCTCTTGCGTTTACAGGAGGCTTTATAGCTCTTTTCATCACGGGAAATGAGCTCGGAATCATATCAATGCTTGGCTTTATCATGCTGGCAGGCCTCATTGTAAATAATGGAATCGTGCTCATTGATTACATCAATCAGGCCAGGAGAGAGGGCATGAGCAAGCATGAGGCAATCATAGACGCAGGCCGTACAAGGCTTCGTCCAATACTGATGACAGCGATGACCACCATACTTGCAATGTTTACATCGGCGATAGGTATCGGAGATGGCTCAGATATGATTAGGCCGATGGCAATTGCAATAATAGGAGGTCTCGTATACGGAACCATCCTTACGCTTATAGTAATTCCATGTATCTATGATGCGTTCAACAGAGAGAAGAGCATGGTAGAGGAAGAGCTGTAGCAAGTAGATAATAATAGCGAATAGAGGGGGCAAATAGGGAAGCGGGATTATTTTCATCTGCAAAGTATAGTTTCAGTTGATTACTGTCGCGGTCATAATAGCACAAATGCCCTTTTTGAGGACTCATCCATAGTGTGCCTTCATGGTCTTCAAAGATCATGTACCGGTTGTCGCGTTCATATTGGATTAGGTT
>ENA-UEQQ01000692-UEQQ01000692.1-human-gut-metagenome-genome-assembly--contig:-NODE-692-length-11824-cov-6.415595_pt1 | contig 11824 bp, 10 predicted proteins | sample MGYA00242956_ERZ507956 | MGnify/ENA primary metagenome ERZ507956 (study PRJEB26167, sample SAMN06115407) | human gut metagenome | host: Homo sapiens | place: China:Hubei | collected 2016-07-12 | study... | reverse complement strand
GGACTAATTAATTTTAGAACAGTTTCCTATATTTTAGGTATACTGGTTTTGGTTGAAGCTGGGCTATTTGCAATCTGCGCTGGTATATCAGCTTTTTATCATGAAAGTAGCTATATCTGTTTTGTTTGGGCAATATTAATAAATATAGGTATTGGTGGAGTGATGATACTTGCTGGTAACCGTAAAAGTAATATAGTTTCCAGACGTGATGGATATTGCATCGTAAGTATCTCCTGGATATTATTTACGCTTCTAGGTATGTTACCTTTCTATTTAAGTGGATATATACCCTCGGTTACCGATGCTTTCTTCGAAACCATGTCAGGTTTCACAACAACAGGAGCTACAATATTAAATGATATAGAATCATTACCTCATGGATTACTTTTTTGGCGCAGTTTTACGCAATGGATCGGAGGTCTTGGTATAGTTCTTTTTACCATAGCATTGCTTCCATTATTTAGTGGTAGTGGCACGCTGCCTGTGGCTTATTTATATCGGACTAACTTTATTGGAGGTTGTATTATTGATGTTGGGTGGAATGAATTTGTTTGACGCATTGTGTCAGGCGTTTGCTACTACGGCAACAGGTGGTTTTTCAACTAAACAGGATAGTATATCTTATTGGAATTCACCTTACATAGAATATGTAGTGTCTATTTTTATGATTTTATCCGGAGTCAATTTCTCTCTGTATTATTTTACTTTGAATGGGAAATATAAGAAATTATTAAAGGATGGAGAATTACACTGGTTTCTTACATCAATAACAGTTCTGACTGTAATAATAGCGTTTGCCTTGTTTATAACTGGTTATTATGATATTGAGACAGCATTTCGCAAAGCTTTATTCCAAGTAGCTACTACCCATACATCTTGTGGATTTGCTACAGATGATTATAATTTATGGCCACCATTTACATGGATGCTTCTTATCTGGGCTATGATATCCGGTGGCTGTACCGGTTCAACCAGTGGTGGTGTTAAAAATTTACGTTTATTAATCATGTTTCAGAATATAAGGAACCAGTTCAGGCAAATGTTGCATTCGAGAGCTGTTCTGCCAGTTCATATTAATAACGGTCAAGTTCCAGTACAAACATCGGCATTAGTATATACATTTTTTGTTACATACTTAATATGCATATTTATAGGCTGGACATTGCTGATGTGCTTTGGAGTTGGTTTGACGGAATCATTTAGTACTGTTATATCTGCAATAGGTAATGTCGGACCAGGACTGGGAGCTTTTGGACCGGTCTTTTCATGGGCTGCTCTGCCAGATGCGGCAAAATGGATTCTTTCGGCTCTCATGCTTGTTGGGCGACTGGAAATTTTTGGTGTGTTGCTTTTGTTTGATAAGCGTTTCTGGACTGACTATTAATACAAAGCAATAAAATCATTTTAAATTTGTAAACTTGGTGCTGAATACTAAATCTTACACAAATAAAATGGCAACTAAAGAAGAAAATGTACGTCATTTCTTAAGTCTTATAAAACGCTCACAAAGAGGTGCTTTTAAAATCTATATCGGGATGATTGCCGGTGTTGGTAAAACATATAAAATGTTGCAGGAAGCTCATGAAATGTTGGATAATGGAATTGATGTACAAATAGGTTATGTTGAAACACATGGACGTGCCGGTACAGAAGCACAGTTAAAGGGATTGCCTGTTATTCCTCGTAAGAAGATATTTTACAAGGGAAAAGAGCTTGAAGTCATGGTCCGGTGCAAGCTTTTCAGTTGTCTTTGCTAAGCGGTGGAGCATGTCTGCCTTGTCTACTCCCGGAGCTACCCGGATGTTCAAGATGCTGTTGGCATCCCAGTCTGCATAATCTTTTCCGTAAATAAAGAAAGCCATTGGTATTTCTTCATCATTGTTGCGGAAGCTGCTGAAGCGAATGTTCTCACAGAATCCCACTACCGGATAATCTTCGGGGGCTGCTAATTCACCTACTTTCATCCAGGGATATTTTTTCCGGGCTGTTTCGTTGAAGATATACACATCTCCATCACCAGACTTGAAGTTCCGGCCTTCAGTAATCTTGATCCCAAGCACGGATAAGTAGCGGTAATCTACCGGGAAACAGACCGTATTGATAAAACGCTCCCTATTTCCTCTGCCCCACGACATGTAGTCATCGGAAGAGTTCAATACGAACTGGGAAATAGAGATACCTTCTATGCCCGATATTCCGGACAACTCACTGACGATCGCCTCCCTTCGATTGAGCAGTTCGTTAGGAATCTCACCCACCAGAACTACACTCTTGTCGTAACCATAATCACTGTTCTGTATATAATGACTTTGTAGATACATAATGCCTACAGAAATAATCAGCATGAAAGAAACAAAGAACTGGAAGCAAACTAATAATGTACGCAGTAGCTTACCTTTGGGAGAAAGACCGAATGAGCCTTTCAATACTAATGCCGGTTGGAAAGAAGTGACGTAATAAGAAGGGTAAGCTCCGGCAAGTAAACCCATGCAAACGGCGATTCCGCTTAATGTAAGCAGTAGAACAGGATGTTTCATTAAAGAAAGATCGGATGACACCAAGGTATTCAGGAATGTGTCTTGCAACAGATAGAGCCAGAGTAATGAAAGCAGGAATCCACACATACAAACTAATACAGATTCCAACAATAAATACCCCCGTAAAGAGAAAGTGGAAGCTCCTAACACCTTTTGAGTATTGATGGAACGCAATCGCATGGGAGTTTCTGCCAGTGAGAAATTCATGTAGTTGACTGCTGCTGTCAGTAAAATTAGTATTGATACACACAGCAACAGATATACTGCGGCTTTGCTGGTAGCAGCCTTGTCACCTATCGTTGAATAGTGTACTTCATCCAGCGGAGTAAAATGAATATAGTTTTCCCAGTCTTCCTGTCCGGAAATCCGATTTTGGGGAAGTTTCTGCTTGCACTCCTCTATCATCGACAGTTTCACATCGTGCAAAGAGGCTGGATTGTCGAGTCGGATATACAGAGTATAACTCCAGTTTGTCCAGGAATCTTTGTTCAAATCCGAACGGAAAGAAGAGAAGACACAGTTGCCCAACTGGGAGTTCTCCGGCATATCTTGATAGACACCTCCAATCACTAAAGGCTGGTTGAGGGATTTGCGGTCTACGTAAATAATTTTGCCAATCGCATCTGTAGTACCAAAAAAACGACGGGCCATGGACGCAGGAATAAGAGCTTGGCTAGGTTCATTAAGTGAAGCCGTCGTACCACATACCATAGTAGGTTGGAAGACCTCTAAATAGTCACCAAATCCAGTAAGCCAAGGCTCTGAATAGATGTGCTCATCTATTTCAAAATCATTAGTATAGCTTAATAAAGAGGTAACCGAAATAGCTTGTATATGAGGAGATGCAGCTCCTAGCAACTCACAGAACGGACGGGCCAGCCAGAATTGCCAGTCGTATTCTCCACCTCGATTCACTTCTACCCGGTAGATGCGTTCGTGGGCTGGAAAGCATTTGTTGTAGTTATAGTCGTAATCTACCTGAGTCAGAATGACAAAGCAGGCTGTAAAAGCGATACTCAGTCCTGCCAAGTTCAGTATGCTTGCGGTAAAGAAACGCCTGAACGTATGCGAAAAGTTACGGATAAGTGTTTTCATCTTAGGTATTTATTATTTTAAAATAAGCACTTCATTGTCTTTATAACTTTCGTATCCGGATACAATGACACGCTCTCCTTTTTCCAGTCCCTCCAGTACTTCGTAATATTGTGGGTTTTGTCGTCCGATACGTATCTGACGGCGATAAGCTTTCTTCCCTTCTTTGTCGACTACAAAAATCCAGTTACCTCCAGTTACTTGGAAAAAAGTTCCTTTTGGAATAAGTACGCTTTCGGTTGGTTCCCCCAATTGTAAATCGATGTAGTAAGTTTGTCCGCTCCGGATATTGTCAGGGCGTTTTCCCTCGAATACAAAATCGGTACGGAATCGTCCTTCACGTACTTCGGGATATACTTTGCGAACTTTCAGGTTGAATGTGGTTTCCTGACGTTCGAACGTAGCCGGCAGTCCGTTGGTTACACGGTCGATATAATGTTCGTCTATCATGGCTTCTATCTTGAAGTCCGAAAGGTCGTTTATCTGCCCGACCATTTGTCCGGCAGTGATATTCTGTCCCAACTCTGCATCCAGCAGTCCAAGTTCTCCATCGATTGTAGCGCGGACTTCCAGTTTTTCTTTTCTTTCACGAATCAGCAGTACATTCTTTCTCATGTTCTGTAAATTGTCCTCCATCTGGTCCATCTGTATGTTACGGTAGATAGAATCTTGTACCAGACGTTCGGTAATCAATCCGTGCTTTTTCTGTGCTACTTCATAGTCTTCTTTTGCCTGAAGATATTCTTCCCGACTGATAAGACGTTCTTTATATAAACGTTCATACTGGAGATAGGTACGTTGTTTTCGGCGTGTATCAATGTCCAGCTGTACTTTTTCGGTTTCATTGTTCAGCTTATCTTGCTGCATGGTTACTTGTGTATTACGCAGTAAGTTCTGTTTTTCGGCAAGTTCCGATTCTGCATTCAGAATCTGTAAGTCCAGGTTTGAGTTGCTGAGACGGAGAATGACATCTCCTTTTTTTACATGGGCGCCTTCTTCTACAACCTTTTCCTGTACGATTCCTCCTTCTTCCGGACTTAATTGGACGACGGAGATTGGCTGAACTTGTCCGTTCAGACGGATATAGTCATTGAACTTACCGAAGGTTACATCGGCTATATTCAGTGAAGCGGCGTCTACTCTCAGTGTTGATGCATGATTTCCGAAAATAATCCAGATTAATAATAAAATCACAACAGCTCCTCCGGCTATGTAAGGAATGTGTTTCTTCTGAATGCCTTTTTTCTTTTCCAGTTGTATATCCATGGTGTGTAATATTTTTATTCGTTGTTTCTGATAATATCTTGTCCCTTATAATAATCTACCAGTCTGCATTTCATCAGGTAGGTAAGTTTGCTCTGCAACAGTCCGGTCTGGCTTTCCAACAATGTGGCAGCATTGTTCTGTACATCGAGTGAGGTCATAAGCCCTTCTTCGTACTTGCGTCGCGTCACGTGGTAGGCAAGTGAGTCGGAAGCTACTTTCTTCTCCATCTGGATACTTTCTTTCAGGTAGCCTTCGCGGTCTTGTACGGCTTGCTGTACCAGTTTCTGAAGCTCTTCTTTCTGCGCCTCATACTGTTCGGCTGCTATCCGGTAGTTGTTTCGTGCCTGTCGCATGTTGGCGATGCCCGACAGACGGTTGAAGATAGGTATACTCATGCTGATTCCAAAATATGAGCCGAAGTTATTCTCAAACTGTGTATGGAACGGAGGGTATCCTGTTTGATGTAATTCTTTATAATAAGAACTTGAAATTCCTCCATAAAGACTGATGGATGGAACAAATGAACTCCATGAAATTTTACGGTCCATATTTGCCGACTGTTTCTGCATTTCGACCTGTTTCAAAACCGGATTGCAGTTTAACGCAAGACGGAATACATTGTCGGCATGTTCTATGGTCAGTTGTTCTTGCTCTAGTGTAGATTGCTCCAGCAGACAGGTGTCGAGCAGCAAAGCCTCTTCAATGGGGAAATTCATTTTTTGTTTTAAGGTCAGCATAGCTGTTTCATATAAGTTTTGCTGATGTGTTAAGTTGTAAGCATCACTTGCTTGCTGTGCCTCCATTTGCGCAACGTCGGCCATTCCTTTTAACCCTAGAGTTTCCTGTCGGCGAGTTTTGTATAATAATGAATCACTTTCCGCAAGTTTTTGTTTTGCCAGTCGGGTAGTACCATAATAATACAATGCATCAATGTAGGCCTGAAATGTTTCCAGAGCTGTATTATCCCGTGCTTCTTGCAGAGCTGCTTTGCCAAGCAGTAAATTTGCTTTGCTTTTTCGTACTTGGTTGATCAGGCTTCCTCCCCGGAAGATAGGAATGGAGGCTTCCATGCTATAACCATTATTGAAGGTTGATTTTGATATATATGTATTAGTTTCCGGATCGACTGAACGTCCGAAATTATATTGTGCGCTGACATTTCCTGATACTCCTGGCAGAAATTGTCCGATAGCCTTCATACGGTCCATACGGTAATTGTCTGCTTCCAGATGGCGCTGCTTTACGATGTGGTTATGTTCCACTGCATAAGCCATACACTGGTCGATATTCCAGACCTCCTGAGCTGTTATGTTGAGGCTGCACAGACTTACGAGCAGAAGCAATGACTGTTTGGTCTTATTATTTTTTTTCATGTGTTTTCGTTTTTATCTGTCTGATTAAAATCAAATATCGTGCCAAAGTAGTAAACTGTTGAAAATCAGTGTATACGATAATGTGCGTATTAAGCAATGTGTCAAAAAATTAGACACTCACTGTCTAATTTTTTGTCACCTGTTACCTGTTTCTTTATGTTATCTTTACGTATCTTTGCAATACTGCAAATAAAAAGAATATGGCTAAACAAGGAATCCTGTTGGTGGTTGATGACAACCGTAATATATTGACTTCGTTGCAATATCTGCTGGGAGAATATTTTGAGCGTGTGATAACAATAGATTCTCCGGTTACAATACCTACATTGCTGAATCGGGAGGCAGTCGATATCGTATTGCTTGATATGAATTTTTCTTCGGGTATCAATAGTGGAAACGAAGGACTTTACTGGCTTCGTGAGATAAAACGTCTTCGTCCGCAGACAGAAGTGGTACTCTTTACGGCTTATGCTGATATAAACCTGGCAGTTACGGGAATAAAGGAGGGGGCTGCTGATTTTGTAGTAAAGCCTTGGGAAAATGCACAGCTGGTACAGACACTTCAGGAAGCATACTCCCGGATAGTTGAAGCCCGTAAGGGTAAGAAAAAGACAGCTGTCCCACCAGTCGCTTCCGATGACGGAATGTATTGGGGAAATTCACAGGCTATCCGTCCGTTGCGCATGTTAGTAGAGAAGGTTAGTACGACTGATGCCAATATTCTGATAACAGGAGAAAACGGAACAGGAAAAGATATGCTGGCCCGTGAGATACATCGTCTTTCCAATCGTAAGGAAGGACCGATGATAGCTGTTGATATGGGCGCCATTACGGAATCTTTATTTGAGAGTGAATTGTTTGGTCATGTGAAAGGTTCGTTTACCGATGCACATACCGATCGCATAGGACGCTTTGAAGCTGCTGACGGTGGAACGCTTTTTTTGGATGAAATAGCTAACCTGCCCTATCATCTGCAGGCGAAACTACTTACGGCTATTCAGAAGCGGTGTTTCGTAAAGGTTGGAAGCAATACGCAGCAGCCTACTAATATTCGTTTGATATGTGCTACCAACCGTAATTTGGAAGATATGGTAAGAAACGGTGAGTTCCGTGAAGATCTGCTCTATCGTATTAATACCATTCATTTGCATATACCTGCTTTGCGTGAACGTAAGGAAGATATTCTTCCATTAGCGAAACGTTTTCTTGAACAGTATGCTAGGCAATATGGCAGACAAGTGCAAGCTTTCAGCCCTGAAGCTGCGCGCCGTTTGCTGGAACATCCCTGGTATGGTAACATTCGTGAATTACAACATACGGTAGAGAAAGCCGTTATCTTGTCCGATAGCGATGAGTTGCGAGGGGATATGTTGCAACTCACTTCTACAGCCTCCGGTCCTGAACCTGTTGTCGGAAATGCTGAAACGGAAGTGCCTTTCCATACGCTTGACGAAATGGAACGTAGCATGGTGAAGCGTGCTATCGATCAGTGTGAAGGGAATCTTTCGCAGGCAGCTGCTATGTTGGGAATTACCCGTCAGACACTCTATAATAAAATGAAACGTTATGGGTTATAGGTGGATTTATTCGATTACCGTTCGTACACTGTTGCTTGTTGGCGGAGTTGTACTGGTAACTTTGGGGATTGTCTACGGGAAGGGTGGATTGCTGGTTGCAGGACTTCTTCTATGTGCCGCTTCCATTTTTATTTTCCGGAAAATGCAGCAGCAACTGCGTGAAAAGAGTTGGCTGATGCTGGAGGCTATCCGAAATCGTGACTATTCGTTTCGTTTACCGGTTTATGGCTTTTCGGGAGGAGAACGCGTGTTACAAGATACGCTTAACCGTTTCGGAGGACTGATGAGCGAACAGAAACAACTGATGGAGCAGCGAGAACGGTTTTATGAACAGATCCTTTCCAGTGTTACGTCGGGAATTATTGTGTTGGACGAAAGTATGAAAGTTGTGCAGACAAATCCGGCAGCAGCACGCCTCTTGGGACTTCCTGTTTTGAGTACCTTGCAGCAGCTGGAACGATACGGAGCGGAAGTTTCTCATGTGTTTCGTTCATTGGGAGCTGGAGAGCGGTGTAATATACAGCTGTCTACTTCGAAAGGCGAGGTACAGCTATTGGTGCGGGCTTCTGTTATGCAACTGGGAGAACGGAAAGTGCGTATTCTTGCTTTGAATGATATCCGTAATGAGCTGGATGAAAAAGAGCTTGATTCGTGGATTAAGCTGGTTCGGGTGTTGACACATGAAATCATGAATTCCATTGCTCCGATTTCCTCGCTGAGTGAAACATTTTTGAAACGTAAGGATGTGGTAGGAACACCTTTGTACGATGGTATTCGGGCTATTCATGAAACTTCAGTCGGGCTGATTTCATTTGTTGACAGTTACCGGAAGTTCTCATCTTTACAGAAACCCTCACCCGAACCATTTTATTTGTTGGATCTGCTCAGGCAAATTGAAGGGTTAACTCTTGTTCCTGGTAATATTATTCTTTCCTTGCAAGTGGAACCTGCCGAACTGATGCTTTATGCTGATCCTAATCTGATACGTCAGGTGCTCATCAACCTGATTAAAAATGCGGTACAAGCGATTGGCGGTGAGAAGGGAAGAATACACGTGCGTGCATACAGCTCGGCTGACGAGCATGTCTTTGTGTATGTCAGTAACGATGGTCCTGCTATACCGGAGGTAGAAGCAGAGCAGATTTTTGTGCCTTTCTTTACAACCCGTAGTGAAGGAAGCGGTATAGGTCTTTCTCTTTCACGACAGATTATGAAGTTGTCGGGAGGTAGTGTCAGCCTGCTGCGACCAGGGACGAACGGTTGGAATACTACTTTTGTCTTGGAGTTTGAATGACGTAGATGTCTTTTATTCTCTTTCCGATTCTTGTATTGATATTTTTCCGTCCTTTTTCGCAACGTTGACTATGCTCCCTTTCGGGTTTAGGCTGAACGGAGATATTTACCCAATCACCACCCTTGGCAAGATCTTCGGCATTTTAATCACTTTCCTGGGCGTGGGCATGGTGGCGATCCCCACCGGTATCATTTCCGCCGGCTTCGTGGACCAGTATTCCCGCCTCAAGCGGATCAGCGAATACGGCACGGAGGCGGACATTCACTTCATCCGCATCCACCTGACCCCCCGGGACCGCTGGGCCAATGCCCCGCTGCGGGATCTGGGCCTGCCGGAGGGCGTCATCATCGCCGCCGTGCAGCGGGGACGAGACATCATTGTTCCCCGGGGCGATGTGGTGCTCCTTCCCGGTGACAATCTTGTGCTGGGAGCAGGCGTCTATGAGGATGACATCCGCATCCAGCTAAAGGAGATCATCCTTCAGACACACCATCCCTGGGTGGGCCACCCGCTCCGGGATCTGGACATTTCCCGACAGACGGTCATCATCATGGTCTGCCGCCGGAACCGGACGCTGATCCCCAACGGTGGCCTGAAGCTGCTGGCGGGTGACAAGGTATTCCTCTATACGCAATCTCACCTGCCCCACGCGCAGGATATCCAAATCTGATCAATCATGCAAGGAGGCCCTCTATGGCTGACGATATGAGAACTCTGGGCTATATCTGCCCGAAATGCGGTGCGCAGGTAATGGGTGCCCGCTCCGCATTTGCGCTGGAAGCGTCTGATGCCGAGATCGAATGTTCCTGCGGCGGCAGCGTCCTGCGGACGAACTATGACGGCCAGAACTATCACATTCTGGTGCCTTGCGGCGTTTGCGGCCAGACCCACGAGGCTGTCTGTCCGCCGGAGCGGATGCTCCACGCCGCCACCGCCCTCAGCTGCCCGGACAGCAAGCAGTTCTGCTGCTTCATCGGCGACGAGGGCACGGTGGAACATCACCTCCGGGAGGCCAGCATTGCCATCTCCAAGGAAAAGGCGCAGGAGAACGGCGGCGAGGCGGAGGCCTTTACCGACAATGTGATCATGTACGAATTCCTCTCGGAGCTCAAGGACATCGCCGCCCGGCCCAACGGTATCACCTGCGGCTGCGGCAGCCACGATTACAGCATGGAGATCCGCCGGGACGCGGTGGAGCTGACATGCCGGGACTGCGGCGCCCGCCTGCGGCTCAGCGCCGCCACCGACCGGGATCTGGACGATCTCTGCTGCCACATGAAGCTGGTCATTCCCGGCGGGAAGTGACCGTCTCCTTCTATTCTCAAAAAGAAAGGTGTAAAACTGTATGATCTCGCTTCTGGCCCGTTTCTTCTGCAAAAGCGACGGGAAAAGCCCCGCTCAGCTACGGACGGCCTACGGTATTCTCTGCGGCGCTGTTGGGATCGGGCTGAACCTGCTGCTGTTTTTGGGCAAGTTCTTTGCCGGGACCCTCTCCGGCTCCGTCGCCATCACGGCGGACGCCTTCAACAACCTCTCTGATGCCGGTTCCTCTGTGGTCACGCTGCTGGGCTTCCGCATTGCCGCCAAAGCGCCGGACCCAGGCCATCCCTTCGGCCACGGCCGGGCGGAGTACCTCTCCGGTCTGGCGGTATCCATGCTGATTTTGCTGATGGGCGTGGAACTGGCCAAGGAGTCCCTGAATAAGATCCTGCACCCCGCTCTGGTGGAGTTCAGCTGGCTGGTGATCGGGATTCTGGCTGCTTCTATCTGCGTGAAGCTGTATATGGCCATGTATAACCGCTCCCTCGGCAAAAAACTCTCCGCACCGGCGCTGCTGGCGGCAGCGGCGGATTCGCTGGGAGATTGCATGTCCACCTCTGCCGTTCTGGTCGCCACTCTGATTGGCCATTACTTCCAGCTCCCGGTGGATGGCTGGGTGGGTATTCTGGTGGCACTGTTCATTTTCAAGGGCGGCATAGACGCCGCCAAGGACACCATCGATCCCCTGCTTGGAAAGCCCCCCACGCCGGAATTTGTTAAAGAAATCGAAGATCTGGTGATGGCTCACAAGGAGATCTCCGGTATTCACGATCTGGTGGTTCATGACTACGGCCCCGGCCGGGTGATGATCTCCCTCCACGCGGAGGTCCCGGCCACCGGCAGCGTCATGACGATCCATGACGCCATCGACAACATCGAACAGGAGCTGCACCGGAAGCTGGGCTGCGAGGCGGTGATCCACATGGACCCCATCGCCACGGATGACAGCACAACCGTTGTCCTCCGGAATAAGATCACAGAGCTGGCCCATTGCATCGATCCGGCCCTCAGTATCCACGATTTCCGTATGGTCCCCGGCCCCACCCACACCAACCTGATTTTCGACGTAGTGACGCCCTTCGGCTTCCGGCTAGAGGACGCTGAGGTAGCCCGGCAGCTCCGGGCCCTCATCCGTACCTTTGACAGCCACTATGTCCCCGTGATTCAGGTGGAGCATTCCTACATATAATCTGACAGCGGCGGCCCGGAGTCATTCCGGGCCGCCGCTGTATGCGCAGGCCGATCTTTTTTTGATTTTTCCCGCAAAAGGCCTTTACAAGTTCAGGAAATATTGCTATAATAACAAGGCTGTATGGGGGCGTAGCTCAGCTGGGAGGAGAAGCGGTTCACTTATAGCCCCTCTTT
>ENA-UEQQ01000663-UEQQ01000663.1-human-gut-metagenome-genome-assembly--contig:-NODE-663-length-12089-cov-12.430819_pt1 | contig 12089 bp, 5 predicted proteins | sample MGYA00242956_ERZ507956 | MGnify/ENA primary metagenome ERZ507956 (study PRJEB26167, sample SAMN06115407) | human gut metagenome | host: Homo sapiens | place: China:Hubei | collected 2016-07-12 | study... | reverse complement strand
GCAGGTATATGATGAAAAACTAAAATCCCAATTCTTATAAATCATCTTGGAAGTTAATCCCATCATAAAATCCGCAGCCGGTTTCTTATAAATATATTTATCTGAACTATTTATAATGCCATCTCCGTTACGATCCACATACATATTTTCAATCGGGTTTCCATTTTCATCATATACCTGCTGATATACATAGAATGAATTAGCTGGATAACCTACCTTATTAACCTGCACCTTCGTATTATTACCTCTGGAAATTTTATCTCCTGTTTCTACATAATAGTCTGCATCATCACCGCCTGTCAGCTTGGTAATTTCATTATGATTCCACGTAAAATTATAAGTCACATCCCACATGAAGTCTTTTGTGACAACCGGTTTCACATTAAAGGCAAATTCTACACCATAATTTTTCAGAGAACCAATATTCTGTAACATCTGTGCATTGAAATTTGTACCAACAGGAATCTTCACACTGTTCAGCAAATCATTTGTTTCACGATAGTACCCATCTACATTACCCGTAATACGTCCATTAAGGAATCCAAAATCCAATCCCGCATTATAAGTTGTGGTCTGTTCCCATTTCAGGTCTGTATTAAAGGCATTAGCACGTGAAGTATGATAATAAGTATCTCCAAAAGGATATTGCGCATAGTCATCGCTTACCACATACAAAGGCATATAAGCAAAATCAGAGGTCACATCCTGTTGTCCGGTAATACCCCATCCTAATCTAAGTTTCAAATCTGATAAAAAATTTACATCTTTCAGAAAATTCTCCTCTTTCATTTTCCAAGCCAATGCTAAAGAAGGGAAAGTACCCCAGCGGTTTCCGTCAGCAAAACGAGATGAGCCATCCCAACGCATGGTAAAAGTGACTAAATAACGATCCAGTAAAGAATAATTCAAACGCCCAAAATAAGAAACCAAAGTATTACGAGTAGCATAAGCTGTCTGCTCTTTAAGTACAGCATCATGAATCTCATCTGTATAACTGTCCCATCCGTTACCTACAGTAAAGCCATTGCGATGAAAATGCTGTTCTTCACCACCTGCCATTACATCAATTGTGTGTGCACCCAATGTTTTAATATATTGTGCATATACGTTATAAGACAGATTATACTTATACTCTGAAGTAGATGTATTATTTCCATAATAGTTATAGGCAAATGAATAAGGCGAATAAACGGTAGTCTGTGTACCATCTGCATATTCACCACCTAAACCGGCATGCAAACGTAAGTCTGGTAAAAAATGAAATTTATAATCCACTTCCACGTTCCCTACAAAATCATTGCTATTAGCTCTGTCATCCTTCTGTTCCAATGCTGCCACCGGATTCTGTGCCGTATTCTTGTTGGCTGTGTATTTCCAATTTGGATCTGAAAAGTCGGATGTAGCTTGTGCATTCTGGTAATAACCTCCAAATACATCATACATACTATCATCCCCATATACAGGGCGGGTTGGATCCATAGATAAAGCCCCTCCAATAGCAGCCCCGGTATCTGCATATCGGTTTTTTCCATTCATATATTTGGCCGTAATATTCACTTTCAAATGATCATCAAAGAAAGAAGGAGCTAAATTAACAGAAGCTGTAAATCTCTGGAAATTAGAAGTCTTTACAATTCCATCATTATAATTGTATCCCAAAGAAATACGATACGGTAAATTCTTCAATCCACCATTGATAGACACATGATGATCTGTACTTATAGCCGGACGGAAAATTTCATCCTGCCAGTCCGTATTGGCTGTGCCTAAAGAAGCCGGCAGTTCATCTCCAAAAATCTGTTGAGCGTAGGTACGATATTCATCTCCATCCAATACATCATATCGCTTCTGTATGGTAGAAACCGACACCGAACCATTATAACTAACCTTTGGGGCCTGCCCATTTTTTCCTTTCTTTGTAGTAATGATAATCACACCATTAGAAGCACGGGAACCATAAATTGCGGTAGCCGAAGCATCTTTCAGTACTGTAAATGTTTCAATATCCTCCGGATTAACCATAGAAAGTCCGTTTGACATACCCTTGATACCGTTATTATCAATAGCCAATCCATCAATTACAATCAGCGGATCATTGCTGGCATTCAAAGATGAGCCTCCACGAATACGGATCTGTGCACCTCCACCCGGAGTACCGTCATTGGAAATCACACTCACACCAGCTACCTTTCCAGTCAACATATCCTGTGCATTGGTAGTAATACCCTTACTCAGTTCATCCGGCTTGACGGCAGTCACAGAACCGGTAGCGTCATTTTTCTTCACCGAACCATAACCAATCACCACCACATCATCCAATACTTCCGTATCATCCTGAAGTGTCACATTCATTGTAGCTGTAGCTGGAAGTTCCTGAGTTTTATAACCGATAAAGGAAATGACAATCACATCTCCCTTTTTTGCTTCCAATGTAAAATTACCATCAAAATCCGTAATGGTTCCGTTCGTTGTTCCTTTCACCAGAATATTGGCTCCAATCACGCCCATCCCAGTATTATCTTTCACTACACCTTTCACGGTAAGTCCTTGTGCAAAAACTTGCACGGAAAGTAACATTCCAACTACCCATAATAGCAGGAATCTACTTACTACATTCCTCTTCATTTCCATATTATTAAATTAAAGTATTCCGCAAATTTTATACTAATACCTATTGAAAACCACTACAATCGTTACCCTATTATTATCCCGCTTAGTTACTTAATTTCTTTAATTGAGATAGCATATCCACCTCCCACAGCTGCTTTCAAATTCAACTTTGTCTTGTTCGTTACTTTCTTCTTAGTGATAGTATAAGCCTGCGGATTCTTATCCCAGCTTGCATCTTTGGCATCTGCATAAATCACGGCTTCATACTTCTTTCCCGGTTCCAGGAAATCAAGTGTCAGCTTCGATTCATGGCCGTTATATCCTGCTGTACATCCTACATACCAGTCAGTGGTACCTTTTGCACGACGGGCAATCGTCACAAACTCACCCGGTTCTGCTTCCAAATACTTCGTTTCATCCCAGTCGACAGCCACATCTTTAATGAACTGGAAAGCATCCATAAAGCGTTCGTAGTTTTCCGGCACATCGGCAGCCATCTGCAATGGGCTATACATTGTAACATAAAGTGCCAGCTGACGTGCCAGGGTAGTACGTGCATGCGATTTGTTATTCGGATTCATCTTGCTGCAATCCGGCTCAAAGATACCCGGCGTATAATCCATCGGACCACCAATCAAACGTGTAAACGGAAGAATAGTCGTATGGTTCACATTATTTCCGCCAAATGACTCGTATTCTGTACCACGTGCTGACTCATTACCAATCAGGTTCGGATAAGTACGACACAATCCGGTCGGGCGAACAGCTTCATGAGCATTTACCATGATTCTATAATCAGCAGCTTTCTTCACGGCATACAGATAGTGGTTTACCATCCACTGTCCGTAGTGATGTTCACCACGAGGAATAATGTCACCCACATAGCCGCTCTTCACTGAGTTATACCCATTGTCCACCATAAACTGGTATGCTTTATCCAAATGACGTTCGTAATTACGGACAGAAGCTGAAGTTTCATGATGCATCATCATTTCAATACCTTTACTTGCCGCATAACGATGAATTTCCTGCACATCAAAGTCCGGATAAGGAGTTACAAAGTCAAACACATAGTCTTTGCTCTTGCCAAACCAGTCTTCCCAACCCTGATTCCATCCTTCTACGAGTACCGCATTAAAACCATGTTTTGCCGCAAAATCGATGTAACGTTTCACATTGGCTGTATTGGCTGAGTGCTTGCCATTCGGCTTTGTCTGTGAATAGTCAGTCACCCCAAGCTTCACACTGGGCAACTCATCAGTATAAGCCCAAGTTCCTTTGTTGGTAATCATATCCCACCAGACACCCACATATTTTACCGGATGAATCCAGGAAGTATCTTCAATCTTGCAGGGTTCATTCAAATTCAGGGTAATACGTGAAGCCAAGATATTACGGGCATCGTCACTCACGATTACGGTACGCCAAGGCGAGTTGCAAGGAGTTTGCATATAACCTTTATCTCCTTTTGCATCCGGAGTCAGCCATGATTCAAATATCATATTCTTATCATCCAAGTTCAAGCTCATGCAAGCATAGTCCACCAAAGCGGCTTCATGCAGATTGATATAAAGACCATCATCCGTCTTCATCATCAAAGCCGTCTGTACTCCCGTAGGTGAAAACACGAACTGCGAAGAATTTTCCGTCACCGCCGTTTTCATTTTCTCACGAATCTCAGAGAGTCGTGAAGTCGTGTAGTCATATTCCTGCGTGTCATAATCTCCCGGAATCCAGAATGCCGTATGGTCACCGGTCATGGCAAACTGAGTATGTTCTTCCTTAATTACGAAATAATTCAAATTAGGTTGCTGCGGAAACTCATAGCGAAATCCCAGCCCATCATTAAACAAGCGGAAACGAATCACTATGTAACGGTCATTTTCCGGCTGATCAAGTGTCACTTCCAGTTCATTGTAATGATTGCGTATTTCACTTTCTTCTCCCCATACCGGACGCCAAGTTTCATCGAAAGTAGAAGTATGTGTTTCTCTGACTTTAAAACCGGTCATCAAATTGGTCTTTTCATCCACACGTTCCTTGTCCTTACGTTCCGTCCATTCAAAACCAATCCCTTTTGCCAGTGCCGTTATTTTGTTGGGCGTACCTTTTTGCCGCCCTCCAGTCTTTTTTCCTATTGCCATAATGATTTGTATGTAAAAAGATAAAATGATGATGCGAAGATAACGGCTTACTTTCGCACGCAAGGTATAACTTTTAATAATCAAATAAAGTCTTATGGGTTTAATAGGAAGTGCCATAGGTGCTGCAGGCAGCATTTTCGGTGGGATCAAGGCATCCAAGGCCATGAAGAAAGCAAAACGTAATGTTGAGGCTCAACGGCAAAAGAATCAGGACTGGTACGACAGGCGGTACAACGAGGATGCCACTCAGCGGGCTGATGCACAACGCATCCTTACGCAAACTGAAGAGAGTATAAAACAACGTAACAAAGCCGCTGCCGGTAGTGCAGCCGTCATGGGCGGTACTGATGAAAGTGTGGCAGCGGCCAAAGAAGCGAACAACAAGGCTCTTGCCGATGCAACATCACAGATTGCCGCTGATGCAGAAGCACGTAAGGACAATATCGAAGCCACTTATATGCAAAACGACAATGCTTTAGTGGAACAGCTTAACGCCATTGAGCAAGGCAAGGCCAATGCCATATCGGGAGCTGTACAAGGAGTAACTAACGCGGTAAGTCAAATGCCTTTCTAAACTATTTCAATATGGCAACAATGGATGATATTTTAGGAAACGGAGGTGGTACGCCTCCGCCCAAAGGCTCTAAGGAATGGCACGAACAGCAGCAAGACGCTCCTTCCGTATCATCCCCGGCAAAGGGTACACAGAAATGGACGGAACAACAAGCAGCTGCGGCTCCTGCCGTTACCGGCTCCCAATCTGAAACGGTCGCTGCACCTCCGGCCAAACAAGCCGATGTGAACGGTGGCAGTCTCTCATACGCTGAATTGTACAAAAAACTCAATCCCTATAAACCGCCAACGGACGAGGAACTTGCTAAAGAAAAGAAGAAGCAGAAACGTGAACAGATATTCGCAGCCATTGGTGATGGTATATCGGCACTCTCGAACTTGTTCTTCACCACGCAGTACGCTCCAAATATGTATACCGGTAAGAATACCATGTCAGAACGTACCAAAGTGAGATATGACAAGCTGATGAAAGAACGTGAAGGCAAGGAGAAAGAATATTATGAGGGGCTGATGAGGGCAAGAATCGCTGATGAAGAAAGGGATGACCGTGAACGTAAGTGGCAAAGGCAGCTTGGTCTTGACGATTATAACCGCATACGGAACGATGCCAAAGAGGAACGCGACAGGCAGATGTTTGAATTGAATCTCCAACTGCAAGGCAATAAAATATCCGCATCCGAAGCTGAAGCCAAACGCAAAGGAATTGAAGCAAAATATGCAGAAGAACTTGAAAAGGCAAGGCTTGAAACCGAAAAGGCTAAAGCTGGTGCTTCAAAGGCTTCCGCTTCCGCATCCAATGCCAGAGCAGAATATTACAACCGAGGTGGTGGCAGTGGAAAGGCCGGAGAATATCCGTGGTATGACAGCGATGGTAACAAGCATTTTGCACACTCGTATGAAGCCATGCGTCAGAACGCCATAGACAATGGAACATGGAACGAAGAAACTCAGGCTTCGACCACCGAGGTCAAAAGTGGAAGAGGGAAAACCGTCAAGACATCTGAAACGACAAAGCCCGGTAAAGGACATTCTTCTAAGCCACAGAAAAAAAGTCCAACGGCCGATAATAAAAAGAAAAGTCCAACATCATAAATAAAATACTATGCCTGAAGAAAAGGATAAGATAAAAAAACTGTATGATACGTTTGTTTCTGATGGTTACGACATGGAGAGCGAAGAAGATTTTCGCAAGAACCTGTTAGATTCAACCAAACGTAAAGCGGCTTACGACGCTCTTGTAAAAGATGGTTATGATATGGAGCCGTTTGAAGAATTTGAAAGCAATATAGGGTTTGGAAAGGAACGAACCTCATCGCAACAATCGGGAAACAGTGCTTCCGGAACGGTTGAAGAACCCATTTCACCTGCTAATGAACAGACATGGCGACCTACAGAAAAGGAGAAAGTAGCGATGTTGACCGAAACCGACCGTATTATGAACGATGTGAAATCCCATACACAAACATTCAACGAACGCATAGACAATATGCAGGAATATGGGATAAATCCCGGCTTGCAGACCAAAGAGGGAAAGATGATATTCAATCCTGAAAGTGGGAAGTTGGAGAAAACGTTCCTCACTCCTGCCGGAAATCGTTATTACAGCAAGTCATTGGCTGACATGGAAAGCTTTCAGTACCGCCAAGCTGCCGATATGTCCATAGGCGGACAGTTGCGCAAGGCAAACCTCCGGTTGCAGGAGTTGAAAGCCAAGCAAGAGGAAAGAGCATCAGAAGTACACAAGGAATGGGCAGAAGAGACAGAAAACAACAAAGCCCCTCTCGCTGCCATACTGGGAGCTGCCACTTATACGCCCCGCCAACAATCTGACAAGGAAAACCGTGCGTTATCCGTAGCCATTCGTGAAACAGAGGAACTGATTAAGAACCTTGAAGAACAGAAAGACCGTGAAAACGGTGTAGATGTAGGCTTTTGGCGTGGTTTCGGTCGCACTATGGGTGATGTGCGCACGTGGGATTTCGGTATGGGTGATATGCGTGACGCATTTACGATGATGAATGCCGATGAACTGAAAAAAGAAAATGCCACAGAGGGTGAACGTGAAGCGCATGATGCAATGATGGGCGCAATCCATGAGAAGCAACAAGCAGAGGAAAGATACAGCGGAAATGCAGATTTTTGGAACAGAGCAGGTGTAATGACAGGCTATATGCCGTCCTTCATGCTGGATTTCGTATTGACAGGTGGAGGATTTAACGGATTGTCCTCTTTCTCCAAAGGAAGTACCAGACTTGCAACAAAGGTTATAAGCAAAGAAACGGCTGAAAAAATGGCTCAGCAGGGTTTCAAGTCCTATATCAAAGAAAATGGAGCCAAAGGTTTGGGACGGTATGCAACCGACTGGACCATCAAAGCACTCGGTACAACTGCAGATGATTTGCTTGTACGCGCTCCACTTATGGCCAATACAGTACAGGCAGGGAAAACTACTGCTGACATTATTGACCGTAAACTGGGTGATGTGGTTGTTGATGAGAACGGCAACTATGATTTTTCCAACGACAAGACTTGGGGGGATGCCATTTGGCAAAGTGAAGCCAATGCCATCATTGAGAATTATTCGGAAATGTTCGGTGCACATCTTGATCCGGTCTTTACTCTTGGGAATATGAGCAAACTCGCCAATGTTGTAGGTGCAAAACGTATCGGTGCAGTGCTTTCAAAGGCTGACGCAAGTGCGTTGAACGGTATCATGGGACAAACTCATCAGATGTTCAACAAAATGGGTATGAGTGATTATGTCGGTGAGGTTTCGGAAGAATACTATGGACAACTGTGGCGCACCATGCTCAATCTTGATGATGCCTATCAACAGAATCCGGACGGTACACGTACCAATTTGTTTGCCAGTGGTCAATTTCATGGTGACATTTGGGGAGGCATGGCACTCTCTATGGGATTGATGGGCGCAGGAAAACATACTTTGTCTGCTGCAAATTATACTTCCATGAAGCATGGTGTAAATAAAGCGGACGCAAAAGTGAATGAATTACTCGGCAAAGAGGTATGGGAGCCATTAAAGGCGACGCTTGACCTTACTACCAATGAGAATATCGGTGAAGTTGCGGAACTTATTGCCGGTGATAAAGATTTTACCATCAATGAGAAAGCTGCCGTTCTGGATTATATGGAACGCTCGTTGAATTTGCGAGGATTTAACCTTGCTTCTATGGCTCAATCACGTGGCGGCAACCGAAACGAAAGTGTACAACAAGCAAATGACAGTTATCTCGACGGGTATAATATCATTTCTTCGCAGGAGATGAACGATGCAAAGAACATGTATGAGTATCAGCGTGCAAGGGTTGCAGACCTCGTGGATGAGAGCATGTTTGCAATGATTGAAGAAAATCCGATTGCCACATTAGAGTTTGTGAATGGCAACGAACAATGGAATGATGAAGATAAGGTTTCCGTAATCGATTATATTAATGCCAAGCAGGTGTATAACGGCATGATACAACGTGTACGTGATGATATAGACGGTCGTATCGAGCAGAGCAACTCAATGATAGATGCACGTGTGAACCGTAATACCGGCATGATACAGGGGGCAACGATGAAGCAGGATGAGCGGAAGGTGTATGTAATCAGTGGCAAGCTTGTACCTTATGACGATGGTAGCGGTGTGAGCGTAACTGATTCGGACAACAGCATCATCATTCGCGATTCGGAAACCGGCGCACTTGAACAAGTATCACCTGATGCAGTATTGTCTCTTGATGAATCGCAAGACCCTAACGAGCAAAAAGAATTGGCAGAACAAGCCATTGTGGAGCAGTTCGCACGTGAAGCGGCTGATAAGATAGACGGTAAGGTTACATTCAATCCGGGTGATGCCTATACTATTACCGGACAGGATGGTTCACAGATGCAAGTACAGATTATAGCCAACGAGGACGGTATTGTGGATAATGGGGACGGCACAGTTAACGTTTCGGACGGCGTGAACATCTTCCCGTTGGCAAAAGAAACCATACAGCAACAGGCTGATGCGGCAAATTTGGCACGTGTGGCGCAGTTCGAGCAGCAGAGAACCATTGAGAATGCCGAACGGAAACAGGAGATGCAAGAGGCTGAAAGACCACAATACGCCCTCAATGACATTGTTTCGCTTACCGATGAGAACGGCGTTACCGTCCGTGGCAATATCACAGCAGATGCTGATGCGGATGGCAAGTATGAGGTATTTACCGAAGCCCCTATCAACGGCAAGCGTGTGAACCTGTTTACCCGTGATGAACTTGACAATATGTTGTTGGAGCATAACGGAGTAGCGTTTGAACGCCCTGTCGAGAATGAGAGCAACAATGGTGCGGAAAATATTCCCGAAAATGATAACAATGCCCCTCAAAATATTCCTGCCATGCAGAGAATACCAAAGGATGAGCAGGGAAATCCACTATATGAGCAGGCCGACAGCGACACAGCTTGGGATGCCATTGTGGAGCAGACTGAGGGTGATGAGGATATGGCACAGACCGTAGCCGATGGAATGGTTGCCGACAAGGAAGAAGCCTTGAAGAAGTTGGAGAAAGCCAAATCGAAAGGTGGCAACTCCATTGCCGAAAAGATTGCTTCCGAGAAAGAACGCAAAGCGGCGATTGATGCAGCCAAACAGGAATTGCTCGTTTGGCAGAAGATAGCCGGTACCGCCAAACGCAGAAAAATGGAAGCGGATGATGAACGCAGACGTATTGCCGATGAAGCAGCCGCATTGCGAAAGGCAGAAGAAGAAAAGTTACGTGCCGAACGTGAGGAAGCGGAACGCATCGAGCGTGAAGCCCTGAACGGAGTGCCGGACATGGTGGACGACAAGCCGCAGGATGCACGGGCAAGAGGTTACAGACGCATGAACGGTCATAAGATAGACAGACAAGAGCCTGTACAGGCATTGCAGGGAAAGGAGGTATCCGTAAAATTCAGTGATGATGCCATTGTAGGTGGTCGTGTAGCCGTGATTGATGTAAACTTGTTGCAACCGAGCCATATTCAAGGCGTGCGCAACCCTCTGCACTTTATTGACGAAGCGCAGCCAAAAGAACGGAATGACGAGGCAAGTGTATTGTCTGCACGAAAGATTGCCGGAAACATACGCCCCGAAGAAATCACATCTTCTGTTACCGCCTATACAGGCGCACCTACCGTGAACGCACGGGGCGAAGCCATACAGGGCAATAACCGAAGTGACGCACTTCGTATCATGTGGGAGAACCATCCGGAACAGGCGGCTCTTTACAAGCAGTATCTGAAAGACCATGCGGAAGAATTTGGATTACAAGCAGAAGACATTGAGGCTATGGAGCATCCTGTCCTTGTGAACATGGTTGATGTGGACGATGCAGAGGCTATCCGTCTTGGCCAGTATGTGGCACAGGACACAGAAAGTGGAGGTGTTGAACGCATCAAACCTAAAAACGCCTTGCAGCGCATGGGAGCCGAAATGCGTTCGTTTGCCAACTTGCTGCTTAGGACTTCGGATGATGAAATGTCATTTGCCGGACTTGTGGATTCCAATGGTGCTAATGTTTTGAAATGGATGAGCCAAAGAGGTTTCATTACTCCCACACAATACAAGAGTGCGTTTGACAGCAAGGGTAACTTGACTCCCGAATCCAAGAATGATTTGCGTGGTTCTGTACCAATGCATCTTCATTCAGCACTTCCTTCAGCCAGTTTGTCCCTTTCCATGTTCCGTTCTGTATGGCCTGCAAATCCCTTTCCGGAATATAGGTCGCCCAGTTGTACGGACTCAATCCGTCCATTACACGGCCTTCATCCTGCATCATCATGTACTCTTGGGCATTGAGGATAGTAGGGATTTTGTAGAGGTTCTGCACACCGACATAGCCATCGTAACTGACTTCGGCAACGCCGGTTTTACCTCGTTTGGTGGTAATCAGGATAACGCCGTTGGCAGCACGCGCACCATAGATGGCGGCGGAAGCGGCATCCTTCAAGACGTCCAAAGATTCAATGTCACTCGGGTTCAGCCCGTCGATGCTACCGTTGGCAACTCCATCTACCACATAAAGCGGGGAGAAGGTTCCGGTAGTACCGATACCGCGGATATTCACCTTAAAGCCCGAACCCAGGAAGCCGTTGTTTTGCGTGATGTTGACACCCGGTGACTGGCTCTGCAAAGCGCCCAGGGCATCCACAGTGTTCAGCTTGGCTATGTCTTCTCCTTTCACTTGTACAGTGGCGCCGGTGACAAGTTTCTTTTTCTGTACACCGTAACCGACAACAACTACTTCATCCAGTAGTTCGGAATCTTCTGTAAGGGTGATTTTCATGTTGGCATCTGCTTTGGCTTCCTGCGTCTTATAACCGATGTAGGAAATGACCAGGGTGGCACCTCTTTTTACGTTTAGCGAGAATTTACCGTATAAGTCGGTGGTAACTCCATTGGTAGTACCTTTTTCCAAGATACTTGCTCCGATGATAGGCTCTCCATTCTGGTCGACAACAATACCGCGGGCTGTTTGTGCCTGCATCTGTTCTGTCACTCCGAATGACTTATGCCGATCCTAGTACAACAGTAGAATGGAATAACTGGAGTGCTAACTGGGATCCGGGAGTAGGTCATACTGCTGATGATGCTATTTGGGAAAGTACCATGACATTTGGTCTGAAAGGTGGAGCAAACGTGACTGTTTACAATTCTTCTTCGAAAGAGCTGTATCCGGGTACTAGTACATAGCGTAGCCAAAATGGTTTGTCGTTTTGTTCCAACCATTG
>ENA-UEQQ01000659-UEQQ01000659.1-human-gut-metagenome-genome-assembly--contig:-NODE-659-length-12180-cov-8.748162_pt1 | contig 12180 bp, 8 predicted proteins | sample MGYA00242956_ERZ507956 | MGnify/ENA primary metagenome ERZ507956 (study PRJEB26167, sample SAMN06115407) | human gut metagenome | host: Homo sapiens | place: China:Hubei | collected 2016-07-12 | study... | reverse complement strand
ATGATAAAGAAAAAATGGAGGAAAGCAACAGCATTAAAAATCAAAGGCTTTTAATTCAGCACTTTGTAGAAAACCAGCCGGAGTTTGCAGGGGCAAAGTTTTTCTTCTTTGTAGATGACGGTTACACAGGCGCGAACTTTCAAAGACCGGATTGGCAGCGCATGATGGCACTGGTGGAAGACGGAAAGATCGGCACGGTCATCACGAAGGACATGAGCCGAATCGGGCGAAATTATCTGGAAGTCGGAATGTATACCGAGATCACATTTCCGCAGAACAACGTCCGGTTCATCGCCGTCAACAGCGGTGTGGACAGTGCCAACCAGCAAGACAATGAGTTCGTTCCGTTCGTCAACATTATCAACGAATACTACGTTCGGGACGGCAGCAAGAAGGTGCGTACCTCGCTCCGGCTCAAGGGAGAATCCGGCGAACACCTGACGACTATTCCGCCGTATGGCTACGTCAAAGGCCCGGATAATTCAGAGCATTGGCTCGTCGATCCGGAAGCGGCACAGGTGGTCAAGCGCATCTTTTCCCTCTGCATGGACGGGAACGGTCCGACGCAGATTGCCCGGATGCTGAAAGAGGATCATGTGTTGACGCCCACCGTTTATCAGGACAGGCAAAAACGAAAAGTCCGCTGCGCTTTGCCTGACAATCCTTACAACTGGAACGGCAGTACCGTTGCCGCAATTCTGGAACGGATGGAGTATTGCGGGCATACCGTGAACTTCAAAACGCACCGGCAGTCCTACAAAATCAAGAAGACCATCGAGAATCCACCGGAGCAATGGAAGATATTCCGCAACACCCACGAAGCCATTGTGGATGAGGATACCTTTCGGCGGGTACAGGAGCTGCGCCGCAACAAACGCAGACCGGCAAGAACGGGCAAGAGCAACCTCTTTTCCGGCGTTGCCTACTGTGCCGATTGCGGAGAAAAAATGTACTACTGCACCTTCCGCTTCACCGATTTCACTCCGATGTATACCCCCGGATTTACCGATGGAATGATGAAGGAAATGACCAACAACGTGATGCATTCGGTCTGCTTCGAAAGAGCTACAGAAACACTGTTGAGATATCAGAATTTGCAACAGAGATACTGCGCCATGGAGATTTTGCAATCTATCCGGTGGAGCCTATTATTAGGCATGGAAACGCAGTGCGCATAGAGGAGTATGCCAATGTGCGCTCACTGATTTCGGCATCGGTTGACACGATAAAAGGCTGGCAGAGTGAAGGCTATGAGACGATAGCTGTCGTGTGCCGTGATGAGGCAGAGGCTCTCAAGGTGTCTGCTGAGCTTAAAAAACATATAGAAATAGCAGATGATGATATTGAAACAGCACAGTTTGGTGCAGGAGTCATGGTACTTCCGGTCGCGTATACAAAGGGACTTGAGTTTGATGCTGTATTGCTGTTTGACCCATCAGAGAGAAAATATCCGGCTGATGATAGTCATGTGAAGCTTTTGTACGTTGCGGCTACCCGTGCACTTCATGAGCTTGCTGTATTCCACCGGGGCAGGCTGACACCGCTTATTGCAGACCCTGCTCCTTCAAACAGGCATCAGAAGGAGTTTTCTGCAGAGCCGCTTACTAAGGCAAAGGAATATGAAAAGCAGCAACTGACAGAAAAAGAGATAGAAGAGCAAAAGCGTGTTGATGGCAGACGCGATATGGATGAAAGAGAGTATTTTGGTCCATCGCGCATTGCATTAAAGCCTGAGCAGTTGACAAATAAGGCTGAAAATGAGAAGCTTGATTTATCTGCATTTGTAAAAAAAGACAGGGAAAATCAAACACAATGTACTGCTACAGATATGGCGAATAAAATTAAGATTAAGGAAGTAAGTAAGGCTGCAAAAAAGAGCAGCCTCCCTCTCAATCCATCCCCATACGCATATGGCTCAATCCCGGACAACGATATACTTCATGTAAAGGGACATTCAAAGGGCAAGTTTGCGGTAAAATGGCTCAAAAAAGGTAAATCGCATGTTGAAATCGCCACAGCGGACGGCACACTTTATGTAATACCAATAACACCGGAGATAGTACGCGTAATCTTTGTAAAAGGAATTGGAGAAAAGCCGCACAAAACCTATTGGAAGCAAAAGGCCGATACAGCCTTCAAATGGGTGGCAAAGGAATCCAAATCGCTTATTGAAATTCAAACGGAGAAGCTGATACTAAGGATAGAAAAGAAAAACGGAGCTATACAGTATTTTGATGCTGACAGAAATCTCCTTGTAAGTGAAAATGCCACAGAGCCAAGGCTTTTAAATAATGGCGAGTGCTACATATTTTTTGACTGGGACAAATCGGAAAAACTCAAATCCAAGGGAATACTTGCGACAGACCTTACTGATTTGACAAACAAAGCCAGATATATTTCGTTTGGAGGCAGACAGCAGAGGCTGCCGCTTATCGTGTCAAACAAGGGATATGGAATCGCTACTGCATCAAGCCGCACAGCACTCTTTTGCAATATAAAGATGTACGGACAGTATATCTTTGTAGACGGTGACACTCAAAGCGACTATTATTTTATAGGTGCAGGCAGTGTGGGCCATACACTTGAGCTGTACGGCACATTATAAAATGCAAGTTGCCCAAAGCAAAATTATCTGATAAAATATCGGCATGAGTATATACGGAGGATAACAGATGAAATTCAGGACAGAAAACGAGTTTACACATTTCAAATTTTCGGATGTGCATGTGAGCGATATCATGATGAGCTTTGGCACCTTCAAAATATGCCTTGACAACGTAATCATAAAGGCAGATAATTCTAAAAACAGAGATATCCGTGATATGAGGACAAACGGCCTTATATTAAAGCTTTCAGATGCAAATATTATTTCATTCATACGCGAGGGCTTTAAGACATATGATGCCGATGGCAACCTAAAGAGCACCACGGCTGACGAGGAGATAGATGAGGCAGATTATATCGACACCTTCAACAATTTTCTTGACGGATACGCATATTTAATCGAGAAGGAAAATGAAAATTATACCTTCGTATTAGATGGAACAGATGAGCGCTCGTACACCTTGATTGTATCGGCATCAAAGGACGAGTGCGAGTGGGACAGATTTATGAATATTGAGGCATAGAGTATGCCATGGTGCATTTTTAGACAAGTCCAAGATGCACCATGGCATTTTTAAGCCCATCCTCTTTGATATCGTCTGTCACTATATCGGCAACAGCCTTGACTTCATCGCTGGAATTGCCCATGGCAACACCGATATCGCAGTAGCGCAGCATATCAAAATCATTCTGGCCATCGCCAAAGCCTATTGTATCAGCCTGACTCATGTGAAGAAACTCTACCACATCACGTATGCCGGTTGCCTTGTTGACACCGCACAGCGTAATCTCACCGCTATAAGGCTCAGGCTCTTTAAAGCTGCTCAGGGTTACAACAAATTCATCACCGAGGAGTCTTCTTAAATCATCAATGTGGTAGTCGCAATTGCAGTAAATAGTGCTTTCAACATCAGCGTATCGGTTAGAAAAGCTTGATAATTCATCATCAATCACGATATCCTTAAATGTCGGGTTGTCCTGTATCACATGCATGTCAAACTGCTTTGAGAATGCTGATATGAATTTGTCAGCCCACTTGTGGTTTGTGATGCTTTTATCCTTTGTCTGGAAGATAAGTCCTGTGTTGTTGTCACCAACAGTGTCAAGAACTTTCTGTAACAGATTCTGTCCATAGACATGATGTGCAATTACCTTATCACCCACAGTGACATAGCCGCCGGCAGCAGCCACCACTCCGTCAAAATCAAAGGCTTTTAATGATGGATAAATCTGATTGTAGCTACGTCCGGTGCAAAGAAAAATCATATGACCGTTTTGTTTTGCTCTTATTAGAGCATCGGTGGTTGATGGGCTCATGGTGCTTTTGCCGAAATCCACGAGAGTGCCGTCTATATCAAAAAATAATAGTTTTTTCATAAGTGTTACCTGCCTCATTATTATTTATTAGCTATTTATACCAGATATACTCTACAATACGAATTCAATAAAGGCAATAGTATATGGCTTAAATTTATTTAATAATTTCTGATAAATAAGGCTTTGTTATAACCATAATTAAGAATAACTATAATATATTCCAATACTTTATTTTCTTAAGTTTTGGCTATGATGGGTTGAAATAATAAGTTTATTGTGTTATAACGTTAAACAACAAAAGAACAATAAATGCGTTGAAGGAGACTTGGATCACCAGACACCGACAGGAATACAGCGTCACCGACTGAGAGCGCTGTTTGGAAGAGCTGATTGCAGGAACACTACCGGAGCAGATCTGTTGAACGATTGATATGGTTTATTGCATAGATAGATTTATCGTATGTGAATTAAGCTTTTTTATATATCAAAAGTAGGCAGATACGATTCATCCACGTTACGGATAAGAGTGGAGAAACAGGAACAGTCCTTTTTCTCAAAGCGGGTGGTACCGCGGAATATTTTTAGAATTTTCGCCCCGGAGCATTTCATTAATTTGATATGCTCCGGGGCTTTTTTCCGTCCCGCTTAAAAAATCAAAGGAGCACAAAAATATGGAATTCTTAACAGGAGCAGTTCAAAAGGAAGACCTCGGTATCGCAGAAATTCTTGCAGGCGACTACGAGGGCAAAGACATCAAAGTAAAGGGTGCGATTCACACCATAAGAGATATGGGTGAGGTTGCATTCATCGTCTTAAGACGCAGGGACGGACTCATACAGTGTGTATACGAGCCGGGCAAATCCCAGTTTAGCGTCGATGATCTAAAGGAAGCAGATACCGTGGAGGTGTGCGGCACATACAAGAGTGACGACCGTTCTCCAAACGGCTTCGAGCTTCGTCTTGACACTATCACAATTTTATCTGAGCCGGCGGAGCCTATGCCGCTTCAGATCAACAAATGGAAACTGAATACATCACTTGAGGCAAAGCTCAATAACAGGGCAGTGGCACTCAGAAATCCAAGAGAGCGTGCTACGTTCCGTATACAGGAGGGTATCACAAGGGGCTTTAGGGATTTCCTTTATAATAATGGATTTACAGAGATTCATACGCCAAAGCTTGGGGCAAAGTCAGCGGAGGGAGGAGCCAACCTCTTCAAGCTTGAATATTTCCACAGACCGGCTATTTTGCAGCAGAGCCCGCAGTTTTACAAGCAGATGATGGTGGGTGTCTTTGACAGGGTATTTGAGACTGCACCTGTTTTCAGAGCAGAAAAGCACAATACAAAGAGACATCTGAATGAGTATACATCACTCGATTTTGAGATGGGCTACATTGATGGTTTTGAGGATATCATGGAGATGGAGACCGGCTTTTTGCAGTACACCATGGAGCTTTTAAAGACTTCATACGCCAAGGAGCTTGAGCTTTTAAAGATTAAGCTGCCTGACGTGACAAGCATACCAAGAGTCAGATTTGACGAGGCAAAGCAGCGTGTCGCAGAAAAATATAACAGACAGTTCAGAAACCCATTCGACTTAGAGCCGGAGGAGGAGGTACTTATCGGACAGTACTTCAAGGAAGAATATGGCAGTGATTTTGTATTTGTCACACATTATCCTTCAAAGAAAAGACCGTTCTATGCCATGGATGATCCGGCAGACGAGACATACACCTTAAGCTTTGACCTGCTTTTCAGAGGTCTTGAAATCACAACAGGCGGCCAGCGAATCCACGACTACAACAAGCTTATGGAAAAAATCGCAAAGCGTGGCATGGAGACAGAGGGCATGGAGAGCTATCTTTCAGCCTTTAAGCACGGAATGCCGCCACATGGAGGTCTTGGAATCGGACTCGAGAGACTTACAATGCAGCTTATCGGAGAGGACAATGTGCGAGAGGCCACATTGTTTCCTCGTGATCTCAGCAGATTGGAGCCATAGAATTTAGTGGTGTGACGGGTGCGCTTTAAGGCTGTGAGGTGGCAAGTGTGTATATATTTTGTTCAGAAAATTTTTAAGCTTGTTCCGACATTTCCTGCGGATAGGTTATTGGCAGGAGGTATGCTGTGAGGTATTACAGGCTGTGAGCGTCGGAACTGTTAAAAATTTGTCTTCGCAATATATATACACCCATGCGTTGCAGGGTATTGATGCGCACCCTGGGCAGATATTGGTACACTCCAAAAAAATAAAATATCAGGAAAGAGAGAAAGGATATCGTATGAATCATATAGGAACAAGAGAAATCGCCACAGAGCGGCTTACTCTTCGAAGATTTGAAATAGAAGATGCCGAGAACATGTTTTACAACTGGGCGAATGACCCGGAAGTGACAAAATATCTTACATGGCCGGCACATGAGAGTGTTGATACTACAGAGACTATTTTAAAGGAATGGATATCTAAGTATGACGAGAAAGATTTTTACCAGTGGGCTATAGAGCTTAATGACCTCGAGCAGCCTATCGGAACTATAAGTGCAATTAAAATTGATGAGAGAGTTGAGTCGGTTGAAATCGGTTATTGTATTGGAAAGCGTTTCTGGAATAACGGCTACATGACAGAGGCACTCACAGCTATCATCAGATTTTTCATTAATGAGGTCGGTGCCGGACGTGTATGGGCCAGACATGATACTGAAAATCCAAATTCAGGCAAGGTGATGGCTGCGGCAGGTATGGATTATGAGGGTACTTTACGCCATGCAGGCTTCAACAATCAGGGTATATGCGATGAAGCGGTATATGCAAAGGTCAGAAGTGCAGCACTTGACGAGGAGCCTGAGGAGGAAACTCCTGAGCAGCAGGCTGTTACCACAAAGGTGATGGGCGAGGACGGAGTCACGAGAAACGTAATCTCTGACGAGACTATGGAGTATGTCGGAATCCTTGCAAAGCTTGAGCTTTCACCGGAGGAGGCAGAGGCTGCCAAGAAGGATATGGCAGATATGCTTGATTATATCGACAAGCTCGAGGAGCTTGATACTTCGGGAATTGAGCCTATGAGCCACGTATTTCCTGTAAACAATGTATTCAGAGATGATGTTGTCACAAACGGTGACGGAAGTGAAGCTACACTTGCCAATGCACCGGTCAAGAAGGACGGCGGATTCAAGGTACCAAAGACAATCGGCGAATAACGGCAAGGAGGAGAAAAATGGATTTAATGTCTTTAACTGCCGTGGAACTCGGCAAGAAAATACAGGCAAAGGAAGTTACAGTGGAAGAGGCTGTAAAGGTTGCCATTGCTTCTATAAAAGCAAAAGAAGAAAAGATAAACAGCTTTGTCACAATAGACGAAGAGGGTGCACTTAAAAAAGCAGCAGAGGTTCAGGCAAAAATTGATGCGGGAGAGCTAAAAGGAGCGCTTGCGGGTGTGCCTGTAGCCATAAAGGATAACATGTGTACAGAAGGGCTTCTCACCACATGTTCATCAAAGATACTCTACAATTTCATCCCGACCTACACAGCGGAGGCTGTTAAGCGCCTTGAGGATGCAGGCTGTGTCATCGTTGGAAAAACCAACATGGATGAGTTTGCCATGGGAAGCACAACAGAGACATCTGCCTTTGGAGCAACCAAAAACCCATGGAATACAGAGCACGTACCGGGCGGTTCATCAGGCGGAAGCTGTGCAGCAGTTGCAGCAGAGGAGGTACCGTTTGCACTCGGTTCGGATACAGGCGGATCCATAAGACAGCCAAGCTCCTTCTGTGGTGTGACAGGAATAAAGCCAACTTACGGAACAGTTTCACGATATGGACTCATTGCCTATGGCTCATCGCTTGACCAGATCGGACCAATCGCAAAGGATGTCACAGATTGTGCCACAATACTTGAGACAATTGCTTCATATGATAAGAAGGATTCGACATCAGTAAACAGAGATGATCTTAAATTTACAGAGGCTCTTGTAGATGACGTAAAGGGTATGAAAATCGGTATTCCAAAGGATTATTTCGGTGACGGTCTTGATCCTGAAGTAAAATCGGCTATTCTTGCAGCTGCAGATGTTTTAAAAGAAAAAGGAGCTATCGTAGAGGAATTTGACCTTGGACTTGTAGAGTACGCGATTCCTGCCTACTATGTAATCGCCTGCGCGGAGGCAAGCTCAAACCTTGCCAGATTCGACGGTGTCAAATACGGATACCGTACAAAGGAGTACACAGACCTTCACAACATGTACAAGAAATCGCGTTCTGAGGGCTTTGGACCTGAGGTGAAGAGGAGAATCATGCTCGGCTCCTTTGTGCTTTCATCAGGATATTATGATGCATATTATTTAAAAGCATTAAGGGTAAAAGCACTTATCAAGAAAGCCTTTGATGATGCCTTTGCCAAATATGATGTGATACTCGGACCGGCAGCACCAACAACAGCGCCAAAGCTTGGCGAAAGCCTAAGTGACCCGATCCAGATGTATCTCGGCGATATTTACACTATATCAGTAAACCTCGCAGGACTTCCGGGAATATCGCTTCCGTGCGGCATGGACAAAAACGGACTTCCAATCGGATTACAGCTCATCGGAGACTGCTTTAAGGAGAAGAATATCATCCGCGCAGCCTACAGCTTTGAAAAAACAAGAGAGCTTAAGCGCAGCACTATTGCGGAGGAATACAGTAACAAAAATACAGCAGATACTAATAAATCTGCCGGTGCACAGTAGGAAGGAGGCAAAAAGGATATGAAAAACTATGAGACAGTCATCGGACTTGAGGTCCATGTAGAGTTAGCTACAAAAACAAAGATCTTTTGCGCCTGCTCCACAGCATTCGGAGGCGCACCAAATACACATACATGTCCTGTCTGCACAGGACAGCCCGGCTCACTTCCTGTTTTAAACAAGCAGGTTGTAGAGTATGCAGTGGCAGTAGGACTTGCCACCAACTGTACTATTACACAGTACAGCAAATTTGACAGAAAGAACTATTTCTATCCTGATAACCCACAGAACTATCAGATATCACAGCTTTATCTGCCAATCTGCCGCAACGGTTCAGTGGAGATAGAGACAGCAAATGGAAAGAAAAACGTCAGAATCCATGAAATCCACATGGAGGAGGATGCCGGAAAGCTCGTACATGACGAGTGGGAGGACGTATCTATCGTAGATTACAACCGTTCCGGAGTACCTCTTATAGAGATAGTATCAGAGCCTGATATGCGCTCGGCTGATGAGGTTATCGCATACCTTGAGACGCTGCGTCAGACCATCCAGTATCTTGGAGCATCTGACTGTAAATTAAATGAGGGCTCAATGCGTGCCGATGTCAACATCTCAGTAAGAGAGGTCGGAGCCAAGAAATTCGGAACACGTACTGAGATGAAAAACCTTAACTCCTTCAAGGCTATCGCGCATGCCATCGAGGGCGAGCGCGAGCGTCAGATAGAGCTTCTTGAGATGGGAAGAAAAGTCGTACAGGAGACACGTAGATGGGATGACAACAAGGAATCATCACATGCCATGCGTTCAAAAGAGGATGCACAGGACTACAGATATTTCCCGGAGCCTGATCTGGTACCTATCATTGTATCGGATGAGTGGATTGCACAGATAAAGGCAAAACAGCCTGAGCTTCGTCCACAAAAGCTTGCGCGCTACAAGAAGGAATACGATATCCCTGAGTATGATGCAAAGATTCTCACAGAGTCAAAGCATATGGCAGATATATTTGAGGCTGCCACAAAGCTCTGCGGCAAGCCGAAGAAGGTTTCAAACTGGCTGATGGTTGAGACAATGCGACTGTTAAAGGATAATGATATGGATGCAGATGAGATAAAATTCTCACCTGTAAATCTTGCAAAGCTTGTAGATCTGGTAGATGCAGGCACAATCAACTCATCTGTTGCCAAGGAAGTATTTGAGAAAATATTCTCGGATAATATCGACCCTGAGCAGTATGTCGAGGAGAACGGTCTTAAGAGCATGAATGATGAGGGTGAGCTTAAAGCTACGATTCAGGCTGTCATCAATGCAAATCCACAGGCAGTGGAGGATTATCACAATGGCAAGAAGAAAGCCATCGGAGCACTCGTAGGTCAGACCATGAAGGCCACAAAGGGCAAGGCAAATCCTGCTGTTGTCAATAAGCTTCTTATGGAGCTGTTATGATAGATATTAAGAAAATGAATCCGGCAGGTCTTTTGATCTGTCGGTTCTTTTTTTTCAAAAGCGCCTCAGCTTGCTTGCACGCATTTATTCAGTAGTGTATAATAGTTAAATGGCTGATAAAGCAGCCAAATGATACAAAGGCGGTAATTCACCTATGAATAATGATGATTTCAAGGAAGTACCTGACAATATTCAGGATAATAATGAAGAAACTACAAATAACATAGATAATACAAACGATAACAAGTCAAACGACTACGAGGATGTCTGCTACATCTGCCGCAGACCGGAGAGCGTGGCGGGAAAGATGATACATATCCAGCCGAACCTGTGCATCTGCAACGATTGTATGCAAAAGACCTTTGATTCCATGAGCAACGGTAATTTTGGCAACCTCGGAAATCTGGGAAATATAAGCAATATGGATTTTGGCAATATGCCCAATATCAGCATGATAAATTTGTCAGATCTGACAGGAGGCATACCAAACAGCCAGAAGCTTAAGAAGAAAAAGCCAAAGGAAGAGAAAAAGGTCGAGCCGATTCTTGACATTCACTCAATTCCTGCACCGCATAGGATTAAGGCGAGTCTTGATGATTATGTGGTAGGTCAGGAGCATGCAAAGAAGGTTATGTCGGTTGCAGTGTACAACCACTACAAGCGCGTCATGGCTGACAATAAGCACAAGGCGCAGGAAGAGAATACCACTGCAAAGCAGGCTTCAAATAAATATGATGGTGTGGAGATTGAGAAATCAAACATGCTCATGATCGGACCTACAGGTTCAGGAAAGACATATCTTGTAAAGACTCTTGCAAAGCTTTTAGATGTGCCGCTTGCCATAACAGATGCTACATCACTTACTGAGGCCGGATATATCGGTGACGATATCGAAAGTGTGGTAAGTAAGCTTCTTGCGGCTGCAGATAATGACGTGGAGAGAGCTGAGCACGGTATCATTTTTATAGATGAGATAGACAAGCTTGCAAAGAAGAGAAATGCCAACCAGCTTGGTGTGAGCGAAGCAGTTATCGGGCTTACGATCGTCGCAGCCGGAACAAGTATGCCGGAACTGGCAACATCCATTGTTGCCGCTTACAAGCGTAAAACGGATATTGCCATCGGGAATATCGTCGGCTCAAACTTATTCAATATACTGACCATAGCCGGCTCTTGCGCGCTTATACATCCCATCGAGGCCAAAAATGTAAACTACATCGACCTACTGGTCATGTTGGGCATATCCGTCCTGCTCTTGCCGCTGGTGAAAAGCGGGCAAAAAATATCCCGGACGGAAGGATTCGTCTTGATTCTCTTCTATGTGATTTACATGTTCTGGTTACTTCGCGACACACTCTGACAGAGTATTCATGCAAAAATAAATTTCAAGATGAACAGGGCTGCCAGCACATACATGGTAGGGCTTACCTCCTTATGTTTGCCGCATCCTAACTTGACCAGTACATAGCACAACAATCCTAAAACCATTCCGTCGGCAATGGAATAGGTCAGTACCATCATGATCATGGTGATAAAAGCCGGAAGCGCTTCGGATATGTCGTCCATATCGACTTTTGTGATAGAATCCATCATAAACACCCCGACCAGCACCAAAGCCCCCGTCGTTGCCGCACTCGGAATCAGCAGGAACAGGGGAGCAAAGAACAAAGCAAGCAAAAACAACACACCCGTCACCAGCGAAGTGAACCCTGAACGTCCGCCTTCCGCAATGCCGGAAGCACTCTCCACATAGGTGGTAATCGTAGAACTTCCCATCATGGACCCGACCGTCGTACCGATCGCATCGGACATCATTGCCTCCTTTACGTGGGGAATCTGTCCGTCTTCGTCCATAATGCCTGTTTTCGAAGCCAGGCCGACCAGTGTACCGACCGTATCGAATATATTCATAAACAGCAAGGTAAAGATAACGATTGCCATATCCAACGTAAAAAACTCATTGAAATCAAACTGGCAGAACGTTGGCGCCATCGAATGAGGAATGGAAACAGGCAGGAACCCATCCGGAAATTCCGTCACTCCTAACGGAATACCGATCAACGTACAGATCAGAATGCTGTAG
>ENA-UEQQ01000641-UEQQ01000641.1-human-gut-metagenome-genome-assembly--contig:-NODE-641-length-12327-cov-7.968163_pt1 | contig 12327 bp, 6 predicted proteins | sample MGYA00242956_ERZ507956 | MGnify/ENA primary metagenome ERZ507956 (study PRJEB26167, sample SAMN06115407) | human gut metagenome | host: Homo sapiens | place: China:Hubei | collected 2016-07-12 | study... | reverse complement strand
TTAACTTTTTTCTGGGATAGATCGGATGCTGAAGAGGTGACACGGATTGACGAAACATTGAGTTTCCATCAAATAGATGATGTGAAGTTTCTTAATGCTATGGCGGGTTGTAAGGCTTATGCCAGTACGGCAGGCTTCGAGTCTATTTGCGAAGCAATGTATCTTGGAAAACCTGTATTAATGGTTCCGGCACATATTGAACAAGACTGCAATGCCTATGATGCAATGAAAGCGGGGGCAGGAATAATCAGTGATTCCTTTGATTTGCAGCCGTTGCTTCGTTTTGCAGGAGAATATACTCCGAACCGTCATTTCGTTTATTGGGTTCGTAGCTGTGAACGTCGGATGATCCGTGAACTGGAGAGTCTTTCTCCTACTCACTTTGAGGAACATATGTACATGGTGGAAGAATTTGTCTAAAATGTAAAAAATCTCTTCTTTTGTCATACACTTGTAACAAGAATGCATTTTCTTTACAAAAAAATATATTTTCCTATGACGCAGAAGAAAAAAGAACTTCCTTATCTGGAAAGAGATATCAGCTGGATGTACTTTAACCGCCGCATTTTACAAGAAGCGGCACGTCCTCATGTGCCTTTGCTGGAACGTATGGCATTTTTGGGAATTTATTCGAACAATCTGGATGAATTTTTCAGGGTGCGAATGGCAACTCAGAACCGTATTGCCGAATGTACGGATAAATCGACTTCACGGGAAAGTGAACATGCCAAAAAGTTGATCAAGCAAATCAGCAAACAAAATACGGAATATACCAAGATTTTTGAAGAAACAATCCGACAGACTACCGAAGATCTTAAAAAAGAAAATATATACTTGATTTCGGATACCGAAGTTTCCAGTGAACAACTGGATTTCATACGCTCATATTACAAGGAAAAGCTGAGCGGTTCGATTATCCCCATCTGGTTTTCTGCTATCAGATACTTCGACTTTGAAAATGACGAGAATATCTATCTGGCAGTGAAAGTCAGCCGTCAGCAGGGTACGAAACAGATTTCCGACTATGCCTTTCTTGAACTTCCGGTAAACATTTGTGGACGATTTATCCGTCTGCCGGATCATGAAGAGAAAAGTTATCTGATCTATCTGGATGATGTAATCCGTTGCTGCCTGCCTTTGGTTTTCGAGGGACTGGAGTATACGGATTTTCAGGCTTATGCCTTCAAGTTTACGCGTGATGCGGAAATGGAAATAGACAACGACCTGCGTACCGGTACGCTGCAAAAGATTTCGAAAGGAGTAAAAAGCCGTCGTCGTGGAGAACCGCTGCGTGTCATCTACGATGCGTGTATGCCTAAAGATATGCTCAGACGTGTCTTGAAGAAGATGGATCTGGACAAGCTGGATACGGTGATAGCCAGCGGACGTTACCAGAATCACAAGGATTTTATGAAGTTTCCCGATTGTGGAAGAAGTAATCTGAAATATCCTCAATGGCCTCCTATCCTGAAAAAAGAACTGGATGGAAACGACAGTATCCTGACCAAGATACAAAAGAAAGACCGTTTCATTCATGTTCCTTTCCACAGCTTCGACTCGTTTATCAGGGTACTTCAGGAAGCTGCTGTGAACAAACATGTGCAAAGCATTAAAATCACATTATACCGTCTTGCCAAAGAATCGAAAGTAGTAAAGGCACTGATGGCTGCCGCACGCAACGGGAAAAAAGTAACGGTAGTCATCGAACTGCTGGCACGATTTGATGAGGCCTCGAACATCAACTGGTCTAAGAAGATGCAGGATGCGGGAGTCAATGTAATATTTGGTGTTGAAGGCTTGAAAGTGCATTCAAAGATTACGCATATCAAGATGAAAAAAGGACCGGATATAGCATGTATCAGTACCGGAAACTTCCATGAGGGTAATGCTCGCATGTACACCGACTGTATGCTGATGACGGCTGCTCCACGTATCGTGAAGGATGTACATTCTGTTTTCGATTTCATCGAACGTCCTTACAATCCAGTCAAGTTCAAGGAACTGCTTGTTTCGCCAAACGAAATGAGAAACAAGTTCATTGCCCTGATCAACAACGAAATTAAAAACAAGAAGGCAGGAAAGGATGCCTATATCAAAATAAAAATAAACCATATTACCGATCCCTTTATGGTAAACAAGCTGTATGAAGCTTCTCAGGCAGGAGTCGATATTCAGCTGGTAGTACGAGGCAACTGCTCACTGATAACAGGCATAGAGGGAGTAAGTGAAAATATCCGGATAAACGGTATCATCGACCGATATCTGGAACATTCCCGTATATTTGTATTTGCATCGGGGGGAGAAGAGAAAGTCTTCATCGGTTCGGCAGACTGGATGCCACGCAACCTGAACAACCGCATAGAAGTCATTACACCTGTATACGATCCGGTAATAAAGAAAGAAATGAAACACATCGTAGAGGATGGATTTAAAGATACCATGCAGGGACGTATTGTAGATGGAAGCGGAAAGAATCTGTTCAGGGAGGAAGAAACTCCTTTCCGTTCACAGGAAGCATTATACAATCACTACCTAAATGAAAACATATAAATATGAATGAAAACGAAACTCGAAAAACAAACTATGCTGCCATCGATATAGGTTCGAACGCGGTACGGTTGCTGATTAAGGAAATAAAGGAAGAGCAAGGCAATGCTCATTTCTCTAAAGTACTGATGTTGCGTGTTCCACTCCGTCTGGGATTTGACGTATTCGATATCGGAAAAATCTCAGAAAAAAAGGAGAAAAATATGATCCGGCTGATGAAGGCTTTCCGCCATCTGATGAAGATTTACGATGTAAAACACTGCCGTGCATGTGCTACCTCGGCTATGCGTGATGCCAAGAACGGTATGGATATCATCAAACAGATAGAAAAAAAGACCGGTGTGCATATCGATATTATCGACGGACAGGAAGAGGCTAAGATTATATATAACAATCATGTGGAGCACATGGAAGACCAGAAGGGCAACTACATGTATGTGGACGTAGGAGGAGGAAGTACGGAAATCAACCTGCTGTCGGAAGGCCAGCTGGTTTGCAGCCGGTCGTACAACATCGGTACGGTACGTATGCTGAACAATGCCGTGAAGGACAGTGAATGGGAGCGTCTGAAAAATGATCTGGCCGAACTAGCTAAGTCGTACCCGCAGACCAATATCATCGGTTCGGGAGGTAACATCAATAAGCTATACCGTCTTGCCGACAAGAAGAACAAGAAGAAAATGACCATGCAGGTTTCCGTCTTACAGGAGTTGCACACACGCCTGAAAGCGCTTTCTCTGGAAGAACGTATGGAACAGTTCGGCATGAAACCCGACCGCGCGGATGTAATCATTCCGGCTGGTGAAATTTTCCTGACCATCGCCAATATTATCGGAGCCTCTTATATCCATGTTCCGGTTATCGGCTTGTCGGACGGAATCATCGACGAACTTTACTTGCAAAACAAAAACAATCAACCTGCCTGAAGCAGACAGACATAAAAAAATGCGGTGTAATCCACCGCATTTTTTTATTGACCATAGTCTGATATCATTTCTTATCTATTTCCTTCAGCAATTCGTCTACCGCAGCCTTCAGCTGTGTATCTTCTCCCTTGACAATTGTTTCAGGGGCATTCAGCACGTAGATATCAGGATCGAGTTCTGCATTCTCCAGGTAGCTTCCATCCGGCAAACGGTAACCTACTACAGGAATACCGAACACCAGTGTCGGATCTTGCATTCTCACCCAATTGACACTAGTCATTGTTCCCGGAACAGGAGCTCCGACCAACTTGCCTAAACCGCGATGCTTATATACCCACGGAGTACCATGTGCATTCGAGTAGTTTGCCTCACACTGCACCATAATAGAAGGCTTGTTCCAGCGGCGGCTCGGCATATCGCAGGCTTCGCGTCCACGGACTACCTGAGTAAAGTATTTCTTTCCGCTGAATAATATCTCGATATCTTCGTGCAGACGTCCGCCTCCGTTAAAGCGTGTATCGATGACGATACCTTCACAATTATTGTACTTGCCCAGAATATCGGAATAAACCGTACGGAAACTTCCATCGTCCATCGATTCGATATGCACATAGCCCAAACGACCGTTTGACCACTTTTCTACATCGGCTGCACGCTGTTTTACCCAACGCTGATACAATAAATCACTGAGCACTCCCTTGCTTACAGGACGTACAACTTCATCCCAGTGTTCTTTGGTCTGTGGATCGTACAATGAAACCAAAATTTTCTTTCCGACCTTATCATTCAGCAACGATGTATAGTCCTGATCTGCCTGAATGGATTCACCGTCAATCTTCTCGATGATGGTTCCAACTTTCGCACGAGTCGTTTTACGGTCGAACGGTCCTTTTTCTATCACTTCAGCAATGCGAAGACCATCACCGGTATAATCCCAGTCGTACAACAGTCCCAGTTCGGCAGTTGCTTCCGTTTTCATATCCGGATAATATCGTCCTCCCGTATGAGAAACATTCAGTTCGCCCAGCAGTTCACTCAGCATTTCAGCATAGTCATAGTTATTGTTGATATGTGGCAGGAACCTACGGTAAGTAGCAGTCATGGCATCCCAGTCTACTCCATGCATATTTACGTTATAGAAACGTGCCTTTTCCTCACGGTATACATTGTCGAACATATATTCGCGTTCGGCAGAAGGCAACATTTTCATGCGGGCATTGAATGTAACCGGCTTCAGTCCTTCGGATGAAGCATCCATTTTCTGCATAGTACCTCCGCCCAGGATAAAGATATTCTTACCTTCCTTATCCATTTCCATGTCAGCCCAGCTGGCATTCATCTTATGCAGAAACTTGGTTTCACGCTTGCGAAGATCCATCTTCCACATATCAAACCCGTCTTCGAATGCTGACAGGTAATACAATTTCTCCCCATCTTTCGAGATAATGGCCGAAGCTAAGTCAGAAGAATTCGGAGTCAGACGGATGATACGGTCTTCGATACCTTCCGTTTCTACCACAATATCCTTCACCTTCTTTTCTTCCTTGGCATCCTTATCGTCCGATTTTTTGTCTTTCTTAGAAGCCTTATCATCCTTTTGGGCAGCTTTTTCCTGCTCCTTTTCCAGTTCCTTCTGCAATTCGTAATCCTCCTTGCTCAGGCGGAACTTATCGTATGCATCCTGATTGAGGAAAGCTATCATCACATCGTTCAGCGAACCCCATGAAGCATGATTACGCATACCGTAACGCTCGGTAATGAACAAGATGGCATTTCCACCCATCACCCAGCGTGGAGAACCACTTGTATAGCCGCTGTTTGTCAGGTTAATGATCTGTCCCTTTCCGTCGGCACTGACCAAACCTATATCCGAATACGGATCGTGCTTGTTTCCGATAAACTCAAGTGTAAACCATTTGCCGTCGGGCGACCAGGAATAATCGAATCCTCCGGAACGGGTATACCAGGTAGACCCGTCTGTCACCTGACGAACCTTCTTCGTATCCAGATTAACGACCATCAAGCGATTACGGTCCTCTATAAAGGCAACTTCCTTACCATCGGGAGAGAACTGCGGATAATCACGTTCCAGCTTCTTATCATGTATCAGTGGCTCTTCCTCTATCAGAGTAGCATTAGGGAAGTTCAGATCTTCCTTCCGGCTGATTTTGGCAATATACAAATCACGCTTACCGTTTCTTTCGCTGGAATATACCAACGAACGGTTGTCTGCTCCGAAAGAAAGTCCACGCTCTGCTTCCGGAGTATGAGTAACCTGTTTGGTAGTTCCATATTCAACAGAAGTCACAAATACCTCTCCACGTACAATAAACGCTACTTGCTTGCCATCGGGAGAAACAACCGCTTCCGAAGCTCCACGAGTGAAACTATAAGAAACAGGCAATTCCTCATCATCACGAACCAGCGAAACAGCTACCTTTTTCGGTTTTCCATCCACCGGCTGTGTATAGATTTCCCCATCGTATGTATAACAAAGCGTTCCGTCATTTCCCATCGAGAGGAATCTCACCGGATTAGTCTTAAACGAGGTGACAGGCTGTATTTCTTTCGGATTATCCAACGGGAAACGATAGACATTAAACGATCCGTCATTACGTTCACTCAAGAAATAAACCTGTTTGCCGTCAGGACTCAGTACCGGATTACGGTCCTCACCAGCTACTTCAGTCAGGTTAGTATGCTTGCCGGTCTTTGTATCGTACATCCATACATCGCGAGTAATGGACGATGTATGATGCTTACGCCATTCACTTTCTACTCCTTTCTGATCCTGATACAAGAAGAAATCGCCCGACGGAGCATAGCAAACCATTTCAGCCGGTGTACCCTTTACTGATCTTTATATCTGCCGTTTTCTTCTTGATGGTCAGAGTAAAGCCATTTTCAAAGGTGATGGTTTTGTTATTCTCAAAATCATCTGCCCATACTTTCTGGGAGAACTGGAAGGTTCCGGTAAACTCCCGGTTGCCGCTGGCATCCAAACCGGTGAACTTATCACTTTTATAAAAGGTCAGCTTTGCCAGGCCGTTGGTGTCGATGGTATAGGTGCCAATGACCTTGTTGTTGTCGGTCTCGTCCTTGATCTTGCCGGAGGTGGGCTGCTTGGGCTTCATGGCATCCGGCAGCTGGTAGCACAGGGTCCGCCGGTCCGGCGTCAAGGTGCCTGCAGGCAGCTTGTAGGTCATGGTGACCTGCACGTTGGTACCGCTTTCCACTTCATTCCCCATCAGGGTCTCCCAGGAGCCATTGACCTTCTGCTCGAACGCTATCTTAGTGATCCAGGTGGGGTCCAGCATCACCTCCGTATCGGCAGTTTCTGCCAGCAGGGCCGGGGCATCGGGGTCCTGCTGCCGGGCCTCGCCGACCCATTCCACGGTGGCCCCAAAGCCATCCTCATCTTCCAGCAGCGCATAGCTGCCGTCCAGCTCCTCCTGGGAGCCTGCCGGGTCCTCCGGGGCCACAGCGGTGGTCTCGGCGGCATAGGCGCCGGTCACCGAGATGACACTGGTCACGTCGGACATGGCAGCGGGCACCTCGGCCACCTTGCCGTCCACGTTGCCGGAGATCACGGTCAGGGTCCCGGCGTCGGGGTCCACGGCGGACACGACGCCCACCGTCTCGGTGGTCACGGTGCGGGTGTCCACCTGCGGCTCGGAAGCCGTGAGCTGGGCGGCGGTGTCGGGGTCCTCGTCCAGGTCCAGCAGGGCGATGCCATAGGAGCTCTCGTCCACGGCCACCTGCTCGGTGGTGAGGGTGTTGTAGATGACGATATCGCCGGGCCTTGCGGTGGAGCCGTCGGCGTCGGTGAGCCACTGGGAGCCGCGCAGGTCACTGTGCAGGGCCATCACGCCCGCACGCTGGGGCACCACCGTCTGGGGCACACCCGCAAAGTGCAGGCAGTAGGACAGGAACATCACGTCCCAGGCGCCGTAGGGGTTGCCGTACCAGGCACCATAGCGGGAGTAGCCGCGCAGCACCTGCTGGTCCTCCACATCCAGCTTGAAGTTCTTGTCGCTCTGCTGGTAGTCCAGCTGGGACTTTGCCACGGTGAGCAGGTCCTCGGCCCAGTTGCCGTTCAGGGCCACGTTGGCCGCGGCCTGCCATTCCTCGGCAGTCTCCACGTCGGCCTGGGTATCGGCCAGGCACTCCACGGTGTGGTGGTGCTCCGGGATGGTGCACACCAGCTCCTCGGTGTAGCAGGCGTCGGTGTGATGATGCAGCACCGGCTCGTCCGGGGTGGTCTCGGCCGGCTCAGGGGGCAAGTCCACCACGGGGCGGCTGGCAGGCATTTCCTGATAGGCGGGGTTGGGTTCCTCCACCAGTTCGCCCTCGTCCAGGCCGCACACCAGCTCATACTCGGTGGTGTAGCAGCTGTCGTCGTGGATATGCTCGAACTCGCCGCAGATGAGCGCACCGTACTCGTCAAAGCAGTCGTCGGTGTGCTCGTGCTCTTCCTGATAGCAGGTCAGCACCCGGTGCTCCTCGTAGCAGGCATCGGTGTGCTCATGGGGCACCCAGATGGTCTCCGGCTCGGTCTGCACCGGCTCTTCCGGCTCTTCCGGCTCGGCCGCGCTGTAGGCGGACACCGGATCGGCGCTGCTGTCCGAAGAGGTGACGGGCGTTTCCGGCTCGCCCTCCTCGTAACCGCAGGTGAGCACTTTTTCGTAGCAGGCCGCCGTGTGCTGGTGCTCCTCGTAGCCGCAGTGGTAGTCGGCAGTCATGGAGATGCCCACCCCATGGAGCTGCCAGTTGACGAACAGGGTGGTGAGCAGGGCCAGCACCAGCATCATGGCCACATAGCGCCGGGCCTGTACATGCTGCCTGCGGAACCGCTCGGTCAACCCGTTGATGATATCCTTCATAGTAAACACGTCCTCTTGGTTCGCTCTGTGCCCTGGCAGCCGCACACCGCTGCAGGCCCACAGAAGGGTCAGTTTATCGCTTGTGCAACAAAAGTGTCACAAAATTGTTCGATACACTGTCATTATACCATTTTAAGGCGTTCATTTCAACTCAGGGGCGTGCTTCTCCGGCAAAAGAATGCACACGGTGCGCACGATGCAAGGGCTCAGGGGCAGCCACAGCACCGTGCAGCCCAGATTGAACAGGGTGTGGGCGTTGGCGATCTGCCGGGCCAGCACGGCGCTCTCCGGCCCGTGGGGCGAGACCAGCCGCACCAGCGCGGTGAACTGGGGCAGCAGCAGCCAGCACACCGCCGCCCCGGACAGGTTGAACAGGGCGTGGGCCGCCGCCAGACGTTTGGCGTCCCGGCTCTGCCCTACCGATGCCAGCACCGCCGTGACGGTGGTGCCGATGTTGTCCCCCAACAGCACCGGGATGGCCCCCGCAAGGCCCAGCAGGCACCCGCCGTCCGGCCCGGGGCGGGCGGCTACCTGCTGCAGCACCGCAATGGTGGCGGAGCTGCTCTGCACGGCAAGGGTCATGCCCAGCCCTGCCAGCAAGCCCAGGCCGGGGCGGTGCCGCACCTGGGCCATCCACTGCCGGAACACCGGCCCTGCTGCCAACGGCTCCATGGCCTCGGCCATGACCGCGATGCCCTCAAACAGCAGGCCGAACGCAAACAGCGCCTGCCCGGCTGCGTGCAGACGCCCGCGCCCCGCGAACCAGAGCAGCAGCCCCGCCACCAGCAGCAGATACCGGGCATCTTCCAGCCGGAAGGCCAGCAATTGCGCGGTGACCGTGGTGCCGATGTTGGCTCCGAACACCACCGGCACGGCCCGCTGCAGGGTCAGCAGCCCGGCCCCCACAAGGCCCAGCACCAGCACCGTGACCGCCGAGCTGCTCTGCACCACCGCCGTGACCGCCGCCCCCGTGAGCACCCCGGCCAGCGGGTGGGCCGTGAGCCGGGCAAGGGCCTGCCGCAGGGTGTCCCCCGCCGCCTGCTGCAAAGCGTCCGTGAGGGTGTCCATGCTGTATAAGAAAAGTGCCGCCCCGCCGAACAATTGCAGGATCATCCACAAACGCTGTTCCATGCCCGACGCCCCCTTTGCTTTATGTGTATGCGGGACACAAACGTTTGTGAACTTTTGTGAAACAATCCCTGCAGGGGGTTGCAATCCGGCCTGCAAAAGGCTATTATTGTCAAGCGTTAACAGTTAACAGCTGTTAAGCAATTTTTGAGAGGAGGGATCGCGTGTCTGAGGAATCCACGTTGAGTTTCCGTGGGCTTTGCCGCTACATCCACCGGCTGAGCAAAGCATCCAAGGCCGGCATGAAGGCCGCTCTGGCCGACTGCCCCAAGCGCCACTTCCCCATGCTGGAAGGGCTGCTGGGCTGCATTCGGCTCCATGGACAGGACGGTGCCGTTTATATCTCCGATCTTGTTCAGGAGCTTCATCAACCGCTTCCTGCCATTTCCCGCACGGTGCGGCAGATGGAGCAGGACGGCCTTGTGGAACGCTTTGCCGACCCTGCCGACCGCCGCAAGACGCTGGTGCGTTTCACGCCCAAGGGATACGAGGCCTGCCGACAGTGCGAGGCTGCTCTTGGGGACTACTTTTCCAGTGTCATGGCCCGGCTGGAGCCGGAACAGCTGGCCCAGATGGAAGCGCTGCGCGGCGCGCTGATGGAAGCCATTCTTGCGGAAAATGCTGCGCGTACCACCAAACCGAAGGGAGAACCAAACCATGACAAAGATCTTTAAGCAGCTGGCCCGTCACTGGGCCGTCTGCCTCGTGGTGTTCGCACTGCTGTTCGTGCAGGCGTACTGCGATCTGTCGCTGCCGGACTACACCAGCAAGATCGTGGACACCGGCATCCAGCAGGGCGGCATCGAAAGCCCCCTGCCTGCCACTGTGCGGCAGAGCACCCTGGATGCCCTCTCGCTGCTGATGCGCGAGGAGGACGCCGCTGCCTTCCAGAACGCCTACACCGCCGACGGCGATGTGCTGCGCCTGCGCACCGACCTGACCGCCGACGAGCGCACCGCGCTGGAAGAGGCTGTGACCACCCCGGACATCGTGCTGTATCTGGCGGCCACCCAGGCAGCCAACACCCCCGCCGGGCAGACCGGCATGGGCATGACCGGCCTTGCGGACCTGCAGGCCTCCGGTGCCGACCGCAACACCGACACGGAAACCGAGACTGCGGCCCCCACGGCGGAGGATCTGGACACCGTGTGCGGCCAGTTTGCCGCCATGAGCCAGATGCCCGGCTTCCGCCGGGACGCCGTGCAGCAGCAGCTGACCGGTGCCATCGGCCAGCTGGACGACACCGTGGTGGAGAACCTGAAGAGCCAGGCTCTGCTGTTGGTGGGGCTGGAATACGAGGCCCAGGGCATCGCCCACGATGTGCAGATGCACTATTTATATAAGGTAGGCGGCCAGATGCTGGCCCTGACCCTGCTGATGGTGGCCGTGTCCATCGCGGTGGGCTTCCTGGCCTCCCGGGTGTCCGCCGCCATCGGCCGCGACCTGCGCCGCGAGACCTTCTCCAGCGTCATCCACTTCTCCCATGCGGAGATCGAGAACTTCTCCACCGCGTCCCTCATCACCCGCACCACCAACGACATCCAGCAGGTGCAGTTCGTCTGCGTCATGCTGCTGCGCATGGTGGCCTATGCGCCCATTCTGGGCATCGGCGGTGTGCTCCATGTGGTGGGCAGCCGCTCGGGCCTTTCCTGGATCGTGGTGCTGGACGTGGCTGCGCTGCTGCTGCTCATCCTCTTCCTGATGAGCGTGGCCATGCCCAAGTTCAAGATCATGCAGACGCTGGTGGACCGGCTGAACCTCGTCAGCCGCGAGATTCTGACCGGCATCATGCCGGTGCGTGCCTTCAGCCGTGAAAAGTTTGAGGAGGAGCGCTTCGACAAGGCCAACAAGGACCTGATGGGCACCCAGCTGTTCACCAACCGCGCCATGGTGGCCATGATGCCCTTTATGACCCTGATCATGAACGGCACCAGCCTGCTCATCGTCTGGTTCGGCGGCAAGGCCATGGATGCCGGAAATATGCAGGTGGGCGAGATGATCGCATTCATCACCTACACCATGCAGATCGTCATGTCCTTCCTGATGCTGGCCATGGTGGCCGTCATGCTGCCCCGCGCCGGTGTGGCTGCGGAGCGCATCGACGAGGTGATTCGCACCAGAGCCACCATCAACGACCCGGACGAAGCTGCTGCAAAGCCCGCGCAGGAGCACGAAAACTGGCAGAGTGAGGTAGAGTTCCACGATGTGAGCTTCCGCTTCCCGGGTGCGGACAGCGATGCGCTGGAGCACATCAGCTTTACCGCAAAGCCCGGCGAGACCACCGCCATCATCGGCTCCACCGGCTGTGGCAAATCCACCCTGCTCAACCTCATCCCCCGCTTTTATGATGTCACCGGCGGCAGCGTGACCGTGGATGGCATCGATGTGCGCAATATGCCGCAGGCACAGCTGCACGACCTGCTGGGCTATGTGCCCCAGAAGGGCGTGCTGTTCAGCGGCACCATCGACTCGAACCTGAAGTTCGGCGGTGAGCACATTACCGATGCCGATGTGAAAAAGGCTGCTGCCATTGCGCAGGCCACCGAGTTCATCGACGCAAAGCCCGAGGGCTACCAAAGCCCCATTGCACAGGGCGGCTCCAATGTGTCCGGCGGCCAGAAGCAGCGCCTTTCCATTGCACGTGCCATTGCCAAGGACCCCAAAATTTATCTGTTCGACGACAGCTTTTCCGCCCTCGACTTTAAGACCGATGTTGCCCTGCGCCGTGCACTGAAAGCCCAGACCGATAACGCTACCGTTATCATTGTGGCACAGCGCATCTCCACCGTGCTGCACGCAAACCAGATCCTGGTGCTGGACGAGGGCCGTCTGGTGGGCAAGGG
>ENA-UEQQ01000628-UEQQ01000628.1-human-gut-metagenome-genome-assembly--contig:-NODE-628-length-12470-cov-8.123134_pt1 | contig 12470 bp, 8 predicted proteins | sample MGYA00242956_ERZ507956 | MGnify/ENA primary metagenome ERZ507956 (study PRJEB26167, sample SAMN06115407) | human gut metagenome | host: Homo sapiens | place: China:Hubei | collected 2016-07-12 | study... | reverse complement strand
TCTCTGGACAGCACGTCTTGGAGCCGCACCCATAACTGCACCGATTTCCATACTGGTCAGATCACTGCCGTCATACAACATTCTCTACAGAGCGTAAGAATGTCAAGTTTGACGATGGCTTCTACCGCACACCTATTTAAAATACCTACAAGGATTATCTCAATACATTTTCAAATATCTACAAGGACAGAAATGACAAATTTGTCTGCCTGATGGATCTTGCACTTCTTGCCATGAAGAGATTAAAGGCAGAGGGCAAGCTTGATGATCAGGAAGAGTCTGATGAGATCAACGCATGCTCTATCGTGGTACCTGTTGAGGTGGACGGAAAGACAGAGGAGTGGCTTGTAAACTTCAAGAACGAGACACACAACCATCCTACAGAGATTGAGCCTTTTGGTGGCGCTGCTACATGCCTTGGCGGAGCGATCCGAGATCCTCTCTCAGGACGTACATATGTATATCAGGCAATGCGTGTAACAGGTGCAGCAGATCCTACAGTACCGGTTTCACAGACAATTGAAGGAAAACTTCCACAGAAGAAGCTTGTCAGAGAGGCAGCTCACGGATACAGCTCATATGGAAACCAGATCGGACTTGCAACAGGCTATGTCAAGGAGGTTTACCATCCAAATTATGTTGCAAAGCGTATGGAAATCGGTGCAGTTATGGGTGCGGCTCCAAGACGTGCTGTCCAGAGACTTAACTCAGATCCGGGAGATAAAATCATTCTCCTCGGAGGACGCACAGGACGTGACGGAATCGGTGGTGCTACAGGTTCATCAAAGGCACACAATACAAAGTCTACATCAGTATGCGGAGCTGAGGTACAAAAGGGTAATGCACCTACAGAGAGAAAGCTTCAGAGACTTTTCAGAAGAGAAGAGGTCAGCCATATCATCAAGAAATGTAACGATTTCGGTGCCGGCGGAGTTTCTGTTGCTATCGGAGAGCTTGCTGACGGACTTCGCATAGAGCTTGACAAGGTACCAAAGAAATACGCAGGTCTTGACGGAACAGAGATTGCTATCTCAGAGTCACAGGAGCGTATGGCAGTTGTAGTTGCGCCTTCTGATGTTGAGCAGTTCCTTGCATACGCAAAGGAGGAAAATCTCGAGGCAACAGAGGTTGCGGTAGTTACAGAGGATCCAAGACTTGTGCTTGAGTGGAGAGGCAAAGAGGTAGTAAATATCTCTCGTGCATTCCTTGATACAAACGGAGCTCATCAGGAGACAGATGTTGAGGTTGAGATGCCTTGCGAGAGTGACAATTATCTGGACAAAATCAGCACACCTGCTGTAGCCAGGATGGTTGAGGCAGGAGATATGAAGGGTGCCTGGGAGGCAGAGCTTGAAGACCTTAACGTATGCTCACAGAAGGGACTTGTTGAGATGTTCGACGGCTCTATCGGAGCAGGCAGTGTATATATGCCATATGGTGGACGTTACCAGCTCACAGAGACACAGTCAATGGTTGCAAAGCTTCCTGTATTAAAGGGCAAATGTGATACAGTAACAATGATGGCTTACGGCTTCGACCCATATCTTTCATCATGGAGCCCATACCACGGATCTATATATGCAGTGCTTGAGTCTATCTCAAGAATCGTTGCAGCAGGCGGAGATTACAGCAAAATCCGTATGACATATCAGGAGTACTTCCGCAGAATGAATGAGGATCCAAAGCGCTGGAGCCAGCCGTTTGCAGCACTCCTCGGAGCATATGATGCTCAGATTGGCTTCGGACTTCCTTCAATCGGTGGAAAGGATTCCATGTCAGGTACCTTCAATGATATTGATGTACCGCCTACACTCGTATCATTTGCAGTGGATGTGGCAAAGGAAAAGGATATCATCACACCTGAGCTCAAGAAGGAGGGCAACCAGCTTGTTCTATTTACAATAGATAAGGATGAGTTTGATCTTCCAAAATATGATCAGGTTATGACACTTTATACAGCAATCAGAAATCTTATCCAGGATGGCGCAATCTTTTCAGCATATGCACTTGACGGAAAAGGTCTTGCCGCAGCAGTATCAAAGATGGCATTTGGTAACAAGCTTGGTGTAACAATCGAGGATGAGGTAACAAGCGATACACTCTTTGCACCGGGCTTTGGTAATATCGTAGCTGAGGTTCCTGTTGATGCACTTTCAAAGGTCAGAGAAGTAATTGATGCAGCAGGTATTTCAGATGCAGCCTCTGTAGTCGGCTATGTAAACGATAAGCAGACTATCGAGTGTGACGATATGGTGCTTTCTGTTGAGGAGGCTGTCAAGGTATGGACAGCAAAGCTTGAGGGAGTTTTCCATACAAAGGCAACAGACGATACAAGCAAGGTAAATAGCGGTCTCTACGATGCAAAGAATATCTATGTATGCAAGAATAAAGTGGCTAAGCCTACAGTATTTATTCCGGTATTCCCTGGAACAAACTGTGAGTACGATAGTGCTAAGGCATTTGAAAGAGCAGGCGCTGACACAATCGTAAAGGTATTCAAGAATCTCACAGCAGAGGATATCCGTGATTCGGTTGATGAGTTTGTAAAGGCAATTGACAAATCACAGATTATCATGTTCCCTGGTGGATTCTCAGCAGGAGATGAGCCTGAGGGATCAGCTAAATTCTTTGCAACAGCATTCAGAAATGCAAAGATGACAGAGGCTGTTGAAAAGCTCATCAATGAGAGGGACGGACTTGCACTTGGTATCTGCAACGGTTTCCAGGCACTTATCAAGCTTGGACTTGTACCATATGGAGAGATCAGACAGCAGGATGCACAGTCACCTACACTCACATACAATACAATCAACCGCCATATCTCAAAGATGGTTTATACAAAGGTTGTTTCAAACAAGAGCCCATGGCTTGCACAGGCAAAGCTTGGTCAGACCTACTGCAACCCGGCATCACATGGCGAGGGACGTTTCGTAGCACCGAAGGAGTGGCTTGATAAGCTCTTTGAAAACGGACAGGTTGCCACACAGTATGTTGATCTGGACGGAAATGTATCAATGGATGAGGAGTGGAACGTAAACGGCTCATACATGTCTATCGAGGGTATCACATCTCCTGACGGAAGAATTCTCGGCAAGATGGCTCACTCAGAGCGCCGCGGCGAGTCTGTAGCAATCAATATATACGGCGAGCAGGATATGAAGATATTCGAGAGCGGTGTGAAATACTTTAAATAATTTATAACTGAATAATTACAATATCTTATATATTTATTGGGTTATTATCTCTGCAATATAAACAATTAAGCTTCCATGGAGGTCACGGTTAGTGGCTTTCATGGGAGTTTTTATTTTGGAACCAGTGAATATGCTGACGGAAAAGAAAATAAATTGAAGATAATTAAACATGTGCGTCTGCTTGATATTTGATAGTCGCAGTGGTAAAATCAAGACTAAAATTACCGGTAGTAAATGGTTTGAAAGAAAAAGAAAAGAGGACATAAAACAAATGAGATTGCCACAAATAATAAACAGCCTTCTTGAGACTGATATGTATAAATTCAGCATGGGACAGACGATTTTCCATCAGTTCACAAGCTATAAAACGACATGGACCTTCAAGTGCCGAAATAAAGACGTGCATTTTACAGATGAGATGGTCGAGGAGATAAAGGAGCAGGTGCAGGCCTTCTGTCAGCTTCGTTTTACGGAGGAGGAGCTTGAATATCTTGATAACATCACCTGGATAAAAGGCACATATGTTGATTTTTTAAGACTCTGGCAGCCAAGATATGAGGAGTTTACCATCACAACAGATGCACCATGCGGGCTGGCAATCGATGCAGCCGGCACATGGCTCAATACTTCGATGTATGAGATTCCGGTGCTTGCTATTGTAAATGAAGTGTACTTCCGTATGGCATATGATTATGATGTGCTGCTTAAGCAGTTTAAGCGCAGGCTTGATGAGAAGGTGCGTCTGCTCGAGGAGGATACCTACAGGCTTAGCGATTTCAGTGAATTTGGACTAAGACGCCGTCTGTCTGCCGAGGCGCAGGAGATGGCTGTAAAGGCAATCGCAGAGGTTGAGCTGCCTGCAGATTCACACTTTATTGGTACATCAAACGTATATCTTGCGAAGAAATTCAATTTAAAGCCGGTAGGAACAATGGCTCATGAGTGGATTATGTGTACAGGACAGGGCAATCACAAGCATAATCCGGCATATTCAAACTGGTACGCACTCGATGCATGGGTTAAGGAGTATGGTATATTAAACGGTATTGCGCTTACTGACACCATAACAACAGACTGCTTCCTGCGTGATTTTCAGCTCACCTATGCGACACTTTTTTCGGGAGTGCGTCATGATAGCGGAGATCCGTACGAGTGGGGAGACAAGATGATAGCCCACTACAACAGTCTGGGGATCAATCCAAGGACAAAGACACTTTTGTTCAGCGACAGTCTGGATTTCGAGCGTGCGACTGCATTGTATGATTATTTCAAGGATAGGGCAAAGGTTGCATTCGGTATAGGAACCTTTATCAGTAACGACACTGATGAGGAAGCACTCAACATAGTTATGAAGACCACCAAGTGTAACGGCATGGATGTGGCAAAGATTTCCGACGTGGCAGGCAAGGGTATGTGCAAGAATCCGGATTATGTCGATTACCTGAACAGGTGTATTGATTACAGGATGAAGAATGATAAATGATAAATGATAAATGACGGCATGAGGGGGCAAAGGTAGTTTGCCCCCATTTTAATCATGTGATTGAATTGCAAGAAATGTGTAAACAAAACAAAAAATATATAAAATATCAGACAATTTAAAATAAAAATAAAAATTGTCAAAAAACATATTGACAAATAGGTGAAATTAGTGTAATCTTAAATCAACAAAAAGAGATACGAAAGGAACAAAAAAAACACAGGAGGTACAGTCCAATGGGGATTACATAATTTAAGTCAAAGTACTATAAGGATGATTGAACGGAATATTTAAATCTGTAGGGCGAGCCGAAGAGCAGTAATCGCACAGATATATTAGCAAATAAATAATATCGTTGAAAAAGTTCTTGTAGATTAAAAGTGAAAGATAGAATCTCTCATAAGAGTTTACATAGATAATGTAACCAAAAGGAGTGATTTTATGAAGAAGGGTAGAGGTCCATAGCTAAGCTAAAAGAATAAGAATCCTGTCATAAACAGAATCAGATTTATAGCAAAGCAATATGGAAATGCCAAAATAAATTCATATAGCGAAAGCGGAACTTGGAGGTTATACAGTGAAGCTTACGGAACCAATGCTTTAGGAGCCACTTGATGTAAAATGTAGATCAGGTGGCTCCTATTTTTGACATTTGCGAATGAATGTGAGGTTTAATAGTTAGATAGAATGACAACGTAAGCCTTTAAAGTGGGGCTATAATTTGATGAAAGCAGGAACTCGGTTTTCAAATACTGTATAGTACATAAACCCGGCATCCTTGAGGATGTTTGAAACCTTGTCAAAATCGTACGCGACATGCTCGGGCTTGTGGGCATCGGCTCCGACTGTGATTATTTCCCCGCCAAGCTCGTGATAGCGCTTTAACACCGACTCGGTCGGATTTGGGTGGCCAAGCCCGTATTTAAAGCCTGCGGTATTGAGCTCGATGCCTTTTCCCTGGGAGATAATTTCCTTTAATATAGCATCAATTATGTCGGCATACTTTTCATATGAATAGTATTTATTTTTGTCAGGACCGTATCTGATCACGTAGTCGATGTGACCGTACACATCAAAGTCCGCCCCGCTGTGCAGATTGTCAAGTATCGATTCAAAGTATTCTGTGTAGGCTTCATGCTCTGTCTTGCCTTCGTAAAATGCAGGGTAGTATGGGTCAATGCCGTTTACTACATGACTTGAGCCGATCACGAGGTCAAACGGATATTTTTTGGTGACCTCATTATTTTTGTCTGTAATATGAGGCTGTAAACCGATTTCAATGCCCCAGTGGATATTTACCGGGCAGCCCTTTTCTTTAAGAACCATTGCAAGTCTTTTGATGCGCTTTTCATATGCTGCTATATCAAGGTCGAAAAGTCCGGGCTCCTCTTTATAGTCATAGTCCAGATGGTCTGTAAAGCAGATGCCGTCCAGCCCTTTGTTGATTGCTGATTTTATCATCAATACCGGGTCGGCATCGCTGTCACCCGAAAACATGCAGTGCATGTGCTGATCCCACATATAAATACCTCCGTAAAACTGATGTATTGTTGTTAAAAAACTTTATAAGTTACATGATTTATAATTGTCTGCTGCCGGTTGCCGGAAAGTGCGAATTACAGCAATTAATTAAGTGTAGCCGAGATTATAATAAAGTGCAATATCTAAAAAGAAAAATTGTGAAGAATGATAAAAAATGTGTGTAAATGAAAATATTTAGTGAAAATTTTAACAAACACAAATAAAGTACTTGAACCTTTGAGAATTATTCGCTATAATAAAAGCATCTTAGGGCATGTCCCTAAAAATACTTTTTACAATTCTAGGAGGAATTAAAATGGCAGTAAGAGTAGCAATCAACGGATTTGGTCGTATCGGACGTCTTGCTTTCAGACAGATGTTTGGAGCTGAGGGATACGAGGTAGTAGCTATCAACGACTTAACAAGCCCAAAAATGTTAGCACACTTATTAAAGTATGATTCATCACAGGGTAAATACGAGCATGCAGATGAGGTTTCTGCAAGCGATGATTCTATCACAGTTTGTGGTAAGGAAATCAAAATCTACGCATTCCCAGATGCAAACAATTGCCCATGGGGAGAGTTAAAGGTTGACGTTGTACTTGAGTGCTCTGGATTCTATACATCAAAAGAGAAGGCTCAGGCTCATATCAATGCTGGAGCTCGTAAGGTAGTTATCTCTGCACCAGCAGGAAACGACCTTCCTACAATCGTTTACAATACAAACCATGAGACACTTAAGGCTTCTGATACAATCATCTCAGCAGCTTCTTGTACAACAAACTGTTTAGCACCAATGGCAGACGCACTTAACAAGTACGCTCCAATCCAGTCTGGTATCATGGTAACAATCCATGCTTACACAGGAGATCAGATGACTCTTGACGGACCACAGAGAAAGGGAGACCTTCGTCGTTCACGTGCAGCAGCAGTTAATATCGTTCCTAACTCAACAGGAGCAGCTAAGGCAATCGGCCTTGTTATCCCAGAGTTAAACGGAAAGTTAATCGGATCTGCACAGCGTGTTCCTACACCAACAGGATCTACAACAATCCTTACAGCAGTTGTTAAGAAAGCAGGCGTTACAAAAGAGGATATTAACGCAGCTATGAAGGCAGCAGCTAACGAGTCATTCGGTTACAACGAGGATGAGATCGTATCTTCAGATATCGTTGGAATGAGATTTGGTTCATTATTCGATGCAACACAGACAATGGTTAACCAGGTTTCTGACGATCTGTACGAGGTACAGGTTGTTTCTTGGTATGATAACGAGAACAGCTACACATCTCAGATGGTTCGTACAATCAAGTACTTCTCAGAGTTAGCTTAATTCTTGTACCCACAAGAACAGTATATCTCAAGACTACTCAAGGGGCGCGGTCTTAATTGAACCGCGCCTCTTTTTTAAAGCATGGCTATTTCTTTTGAATATCTGTGAATTGTAGAATTAATTATATTTTTTAATATGCACAATATGGCGTGGCCACATGGCTTATGCCTTGAAATAAGGGAGGACATATTATGTCATTAAACAAGAAATCAATTGATGATATCAACGTAAAAGGCAAGAGAGTTCTCGTTAGATGTGACTTCAACGTGCCACTTAAGGACGGAAAAATCACAGATGAGAACCGTATCAACGGAGCTCTTCCAACAATCCAGAAATTAATCAAGGACGGGGGAAAGGTTATCCTTTGCTCACACCTTGGAAAAGTTAAAAACGGACCAAACGAGGGTGAGTCACTTGCTCCTGTAGCTGCAGCTCTTGAGGCTAAGCTTGGACAGAAGGTTACATTTGTAGCTGACTACAACGTAACAGGTGAGGCTGCAACAAAGGCTGTTTCAGAGATGAAAGAGGGAGATGTAGTTCTTCTTCAGAATACACGTTTCAGAGGCAAAGAGGAGACAAAGCCACAGGAAGCCGGAGATGCATTCGCAAAAGAGCTTGCTGACCTTGCTGATGTATATGTATGTGACGCTTTCGGTTCTGCTCATAGAGCACATGCTTCTGTAGCAGGTGTTACAAAGTTCATCACAGCTAAGGGTGGAGAGAATGTTGTTGGATACCTTATGCAGAAGGAAATTGACTTCCTTGGCAAGGCAGTAGAGAATCCTGTACGTCCTTTCGTAGCTATTCTTGGTGGAGCTAAAGTAGCTGACAAGCTCAATGTTATCGACAATCTCCTCGAGAAGGCTGATACACTTATCATCGGTGGTGGAATGGCATACACATTCCTTAAAGCACAGGGCTATGAGATTGGTATCTCAATGCTTGATGAGACAAAGATTGATTACTGTAAAGAGATGCTTGCAAAAGCAGAGAAACTTGGAAAGAAGATTCTTCTTCCTGTTGATGCAGTTACAATCAAGGATTTCCCAAATCCAATCGATGCTCCTGTAGAGACAGAGACATATGATTATGACAAGATGCCTGCAGACCGTGAGGGCTGTGATATCGGACCTAAGACACGTGAGCTTTTCGCTGACGCTGTTGCATCAGCTAAGACTGTTGTATGGAACGGACCAATGGGTGTATTCGAGAACCCAACACTTGCAGCAGGTACACTTGCAGTAGCAGAGGCACTTGCTAAATCAGATGCTATCACAATCATCGGTGGTGGAGATTCAGCTGCAGCAGTTAACCAGATGGGACTTGGCGACAAGATGAGCCACATCTCAACAGGTGGCGGAGCTTCCCTTGAGTTCCTTGAGGGCAAGGAGCTTCCTGGCGTAGCTTGTGCTGATGATAAATAGACCGAAAGCAGCTTAATGAAATCGAGCCATAGGCGATGATTGAATTTAGTGCGAGGCTGTTCTTTGAGATTAGTGAAACCGAGCTGTAGGCGAAGGTTGAGCTTAGCGAAAAGAACTACATTAAAATATTTGTATACAAATACAAGGAGATATAAAATGGCAAGAAAGAAAATTGTAGCCGGCAACTGGAAGATGAACATGACTCCAAGCCAGGCTGTTAAATTAGTAGAAGAGTTAAAACCACTCGTAGTTTCAGATGATGTTGAAGTTGTTTACTGTGTACCTGCAATCGATATCGTACCTGTTGTAGAAGCATTAAAGGGTACAAATGTTGCTGTTGGAGCAGAGAATATGTACTTCGAGGAGAAGGGTGCTTACACAGGAGAAATCTCAGCAGAGATGCTTCTTGATGCAGGTGTTAAGTATGTTATCATCGGACATTCAGAGAGAAGAGATTACTTCAAAGAGGATGACGCACTTCTCAACAAGAAGGTAAAGAAGGCTATCGAGGCTGGACTTACACCAATCCTTTGCTGTGGTGAGACACTTGAGCAGAGAGAGAGCGGTGTTACACTTGACTGGATCAGACTTCAGATTAAGTCAGATCTCGCAGGTGTTGCTGCATCAGATGTTGCAAACATGGTTATCGCTTACGAGCCAATCTGGGCAATCGGAACAGGAAAGACAGCTACTTCTGACCAGGCTCAGGAGGTCTGCGGTGCAATCCGTGAGTGTGTAGCAGAGATTTATGATCAGGCTACAGCAGATTCAGTTCGTATCCAGTACGGCGGATCTGTAAATGCAGGAAATGCAGCAGAGCTTTTTGCAAAGCCTGACATCGACGGTGGATTAGTTGGTGGCGCTTCACTCAAGGCTGATTTTGGAAAGATCGTAAACTACAAGTAATTATTAAATCATAATTTAATATTTGATTTGACAATCACAATAACTAAATGTCACTAAATTCACCAGCTTAGCTGCATTTAGTGGCATTTATTATGTAATGAAATTTTTTGTGAGCTTGCATATGTCGCTGTAATAGAGCATTTTGCAAGCCTCATATGAAGAATAGAGGAAATATAAATGAGTAAGAAACCGGTAGTATTAATGGTACTTGATGGTTACGGCTTAAGTGACCACAAAGAGGGAAATGCCATCGCTATGGCAAATACCCCTGTTATGGATAAATTGATGGCAGAGTGTCCTTTTGTAAATGGCGCAGGTCTTGCAATGGCTACTGTTGATATTATTAAATATTATGGTGGAGAACCTGCAAACTTCTTGGATATTGGTGGTCAAAGTTCTCCAGAAGATAATGCTAAAGCATTTAAAATCATGCTTGAAGGTGGTCAAGCAAAAGGTATTTTTGTTAATATTTTCGGTGGTATTAACAGATGTGATAAAGTTGCAGAAGGTATAGTAAAAGCAAGTCAATTAATTGACCTCAATGTTCCAATCGTTGTACGTCTTGAAGGTACTAACGTTGAAGAAGGTCGCGAAATTTTGAAAAATGCAAATGTACCAGGTCTTATCATGGCAGAATCCATGGAACAAGGTGCACAGAAAATCGTAGAATTAGTAAAAAATGCCTGATGCGGGAGGGAATAGTTCGTGGGAATTTTTATTAATAAAGACACAAAAGTAATTGTACAAGGGGCAACTGGTAAAGTTGCTATGTTCCATACAGCACATATGCTTGAATATGGTACAAATATCGTAGGTGGTGTAACACCAGGAAAAGGCGGTCAAGTTGTAGGCGGTGTGCCAATTTTCAATACAGTAGAAGAAGCTGTTGAAAAAACAGGTGCAAATGCTTCTGTAGTATTCGTACCTGCAAGATTTGCAGCAGATAGTATTTTAGAAGCTATTGATGCTAATCTTGATATAGTAGTATGTGTAACAGAACATATTCCTGTTTTAGATATGAAAAACTTGTAGATGACGAACTTCACAGCACAAATCGCGAGCATTACATTATGTATTTTGGAAAAACATATGAGAGGTTACTTAACAATCTCAATACTATCACCGCTTCACTGGGAACATCACTTGTTGAATTGTGTTCGATGTCAAAGAAAATACAGATGTTGTTTTCAGTTACAAATATGGCATCGGTTGTATTTTATGACGACACCGCCGATAGAAGAATAAATCCGCCAAATAAAGAAGAACTTGTCGAAAAGTACGGATATAATCCGTATTTGCTGCAAGCTATACAGCCTATGGGCGGTATCAAGTTCTCAAATGATGATTATATCCGCACCGGCGACGGATATGTGACTTGCTTGTATGTGTATGGTTACCCGAAAATTGTTGACAGGCATTGGCTTAACACACTTTGCAATAACCGTGGTACTGTAACGACAATTGATGTTGCAACAGTTGACTCATACAACGCAAAAAAAGATCTGAGAAAGTCAATTGCAGAATATCGAGGCAGAGAAAGAACTGCCAAAAACTCACTTGACGCAATGGATGCCGCGGATAAAAGGGATGAGCTCTCGACTCTTGTAAGAGATGTAAATTATGGCGAAGTAATCAAAAGAATGACAACACGAGTATTTCTTGCTGATACCAATTACGAAAATCTTATGAAAACAGTACGTTACTACAAGAAAAATGTATTCGAAGATAATGAGTATCAGGTTGCTATTAACCTCAATGAGATGCAATATGAGTGGACTTCAATGTTTAAATCTTATTCAATGCAAAGTGCAGATCATTATTCAAGACGGACAGGTAAGTCAATTGCATCTTCTACACTTGCCGGTGGTGATGCTTTTCATTTTACTTCTCTTAACGATGAATTTGGCTCCGATTTCGGACATACTCTCTCAAATGGTTATGACGGCAGAGTGTTACTTGATATGTTTGAAGCAGGACAGTCAAGGTCATCCTATAACTTTCTTTTGGTTGGTTTATCGGGTGTCGGTAAATCAACTCTTCTGAAGAAGATAATGGTTGACAGAGCGGCACGAGGAGATTATCTGAGGGTAATTGATGTTGCAGGTGATTTCACTCAGGTGTGTCATTCTCTCGGCGGTAAGGTTGTATATCTTGACGGTAGTGACGGTGGCAGACTTAATCCTTTGCAGATTAATAAGGCAGATGATACTGATGAAGGTTCATATGATATGAATATCACCAAAATGGCTAATATATACAGCTTTCTTGCACCTGAATCCTCCGATATAGAAAAGCGTATGTTTAAGAACATCTTGCACCAATTATATAAACAGTTTGGAATTACTAAAGACACACCAAATCTTACAGAATTGCCGGCAAAGGCATACCCCCGTATGGAAGATATACTGCCGATAATTGATTGGTACCTCAGTCAAATACAGCACGGTGAGTTGCAGGAAGGTGCAATGTCTAAAGAGGAAATGCAGAATGAAGAAATGCGAACAATACTCTTGCACATCAAGCTTGTTATCGTAGATGTCATTCAGTCAAATGCAAATATATTTAACAGCTATTCGGATATTGATAATCTTATTGATACGCAGGTTGTTGTT
>ENA-UEQQ01000622-UEQQ01000622.1-human-gut-metagenome-genome-assembly--contig:-NODE-622-length-12539-cov-21.645563_pt1 | contig 12539 bp, 9 predicted proteins | sample MGYA00242956_ERZ507956 | MGnify/ENA primary metagenome ERZ507956 (study PRJEB26167, sample SAMN06115407) | human gut metagenome | host: Homo sapiens | place: China:Hubei | collected 2016-07-12 | study... | reverse complement strand
GGATAGGGTTTGTTTTCGGATTTTCTTCAAAATATTTTATTATTTTATTGGCCTTTAGTATGTCTTTTTCTACAATGGCACTGCGAAGTTCAAAGTTATTATAATCCTTACTGATTCCGATGTTACGTTCTATCTGTTCGGGGGTGACGCGTGTCTGACCTTTTGGAAGAGTTATAATCAGTTTTTCCAGTTCTCCTGTAAGGCGGCTGAGGTCCGTACCTACGAAATCGGCAAGCATGGAGGTGGCTTTAGGATCCAAGTCTACACCTTTGCGCTTCATGTATGAGGTGATGAATGCCGGTAACTGGGCATCCTTCACCTTCTTGGATTCGAATAGAACTCCCACCTTCTCTATTTCGGCCGCCAGCTTCTTTCTTCTGTCCAGCACCCCATGTTTGTGGCATAGAACAAGAATGGTGGAGTTCAACGGTTTTTGCAGGTAGTATGAAAGCTCCTCCATGTTGCGGATGGCCTGCGCTTCCTTTACGACTACGACCTGGCGTTCGGACATCATCGGATAGCGCTTGGCCGCATTGATGACAGTGGCTATATCGACATCTGCACCATAGACTACGGTCAGGTTGAATTCCTTTTCGGTGTCAGTGAGAACGTTGTCTACAATATAGTCGGAGATGAGGTCTATGTAATACGATTCCTCGCCCATGAGATAGTAGACGGGGCGGTATTGCTTGGCTCTCAACTCTTTTAGAATATCATCACAGGTTGTTTCTTGTTTTGCCATATAATAAAGTAAGTGCTATACGAGGGATGTCCCGTAACGGATTACCAGTCGAACTTCAAGTGTTTTACGGTTTTCTTTTCATCAATAATCATGCGCAAGGATGCGATGCCGATTTCAACATGCTCCTTTACATAATTCTGGGTCACCAGATTGTCGCTTTTATCGGTTTTTACACCTTCCGGAATCATCGGTTGGTCTGAAACCAGCAGAAGAGCTCCCGTGGGAATATGATTGGCAAAACCGCAGCTGAATAGGGTTGCCGTTTCCATATCGACAGCCATGGCACGGGTTTTCTTCAGATATTCTTTGAATTCCTCGTCATGTTCCCAAATGCGGCGGTTGGTGGTGTATACGGTACCGGTCCAGTAGTCACGGGCATAATCGCGGATGGCAGAAGAAACGGCACGTTGCAGCATAAATGCCGGGAGTGACGGGACTTCAGGTGGGAAGTAGTCGTTGGAGGTACCCTCGCCACGGATGGCGGCAATGGGAAGGATGAGGTCCCCTATTCTATTTTTCTTGTCTATACCGCCGCACTTACCCAGAAACAGACATGCCTTGGGCTTGATAGCACTCAGCAAGTCCATGATAATGGCGGCATTAGGACTTCCCATACCAAAATTAATGATGGTCATTCCTTCTGCACTGGCAGATATCATGTTGGCATCTTTACCGAGAATGGGAACATTGAACTTTTCTGCGAAAATCTCTACGTACTTGTTGAAGTTGGTCAACAGAATGTACTCTCCAAAATCCTCCAGGTTACGCTTTGTGTAACGGGGCAGCCAATTGGCTACGATTTCTTCTTTTGTTTTCATAAGATTTCATTAAATTTGTGTTCCCAAAAGACGGGAACCATTATTTAACTTACAAATGTAGTAAATGTTATCGTTAAACCTACCAGCATTCGATGCTAAAATTGCCGCAAGGAACGGAAAAAATGTTATTTTCGATGTAATCCGTCGTCGTTATGTCGCCTTGACCCCTGAAGAATGAGTGCGGCCGCACTTCGTCCACTTTCTTCTTGCTCACAAGGGGTATCCGCAGGCGCTTATGGCAAATGAGGTGCAGGTACAGCTGAACGGTACAAAGAAACGCTGTGATACAGTGCTCTATCGACGCGACCTTACCGCCCGGATGATTGTGGAATACAAGGCGCCTGAAATAGAAATCACCCAAAAGGTTTTCGACCAGATTACCCGCTACAACATGGTGCTGAAAGTGGATTATCTGATTGTCAGCAACGGGCTTCAGCATTATTGTTGCCGCATAGATTACGAGCACAACAGCTATACTTTTCTGCAGGATATACCCGAGTATCAAAACTTATAGGAGGAGCTACCAATAGCCCCCTTGCCTCTCTCATCTCATCGCATCATATACCATGCGTGATATGCGGGCGATGATGTTCGCATTGTCCTCATCCGTCTCGTATGAGTCCATGACGAAGGCGGCAATGTAGTATTTCCGGCCGTCGGGAAGGATAACGAGGCCGGCATCATTATCTGCAGTTTTCATACCGTCGGCATTGCGGTCGGAAGAGCCGGTCTTGTGTCCTACTACGGTTTTGGCTGGCAACATACCTTTCAGTTTGTTGGCACCGGTTTCAGTATCTATCATGGTCTGCCACAAGAAGTCTTTCAGCTCCTTGTTGGAGAACAACTCTTTTTCATCAGCCGTTCTCAGTAGTCGGACCATAGCGGAAGGAGTACTCCAGTTGCGGTATACAGCCTCGAAGCTGGAGTGCATGCCGTCTTCTGTTTCCGAGAGGTTGAAGGAGTCGATACTCAACCGGTGGATATAGTCATTGATATGTTTGATGCCTCCTGCATATTCTATCAAGATGTCGCAGGCATTGTTGTCGCTTTGGGAAATGCTGTATTGCATCAGTTCCCTAAGCGTAATCGTGAAATCCTGGTCGGGAAACTTCTTCCGCAGGGGGCTGTAGGTATTGGGCGGCATTTGGGATGCCTTTATGGAAACAATGCTGTCCAGACTGATGCTTTGCTTATCCATCTTGTCCAGTACGGCCAGTGCCACATGGAATTTGAATACACTGAGCAAGGGGAAGTGTACATGGTCGTTATACCGGAGCATGTCTCCTTTGTCTGTCCATACGGCTATACCAACGGTGGCTTTCTTGCCATTGAGCAGACTGTCAATCCGGTTTTCAAGTTCAGACATTTGCTGCGCCCGGACGACGGTAGCTATACAAGTGAATAAGGTAAGTATGGCGATGAAATATGCTTTCATAACTTCAATTTCTTTAAGAGGCAATTCGCACGCAAAGATACAACTTTTAGCAGCAAGTTGCTAAAATGAGTTATGGATTATGAGCTATAAGTGTGATAGCCTATAACCCATAATCCATAACTTGTAGCTCATCCTCCCTATTGTTTCTTACTGAACTTCTCCTGCAACTTCTGCATCAATTCGTAGAAATTAGGAATATAGACCGTGGCAAGCAAGGTATTCAGTGCCATACCGAACACTACGGCGGCTCCCAGTGCAATACGGCTTCCCGCCCCTGCTCCGGTTGCAAAAAGCAGCGGCATAACCCCGAATACGAATGCAAGCGATGTCATCAGAATAGGTCGCAGGCGGATATGTCCGGCCTGGAATGCCGCATCGCGGATTGAATTGCCTTGTGCACGAAAGTCACGTGCAAACTCCACAATCAGAATACCGTTTTTGGCAGACAAGGCGACAAGCAGAATGATTCCAATTTGTGTGTAGATGCTGACCGGAGTCCCCATGACATAGCATCCCAGCATGGCACCGAGCAGTGCAACCGGAAGTCCCATTACGGCAGCTACCGGACTGGTCCAGCTTTCGTATTGTGCGGCGAGTACAAGGAAGGCAACCAGCAGTGCCATGACGAATACGACAGTCGTCGTGGTTCCCGCCTGCGTCTCCTGATAGGCTACCGAAGTCCATTCATAGCCGAACTCGTCTCCGAGATGCTCTTTGATTAGACTTTCCATTTGCCGGATACCCTCTCCCGAACTACTGCCCGGAGCCACATTGCAGGTCACGGCTGCTGTGGAGTACATGTTATATCTGTTTATCTGGTCCATGCCTAACTGCTCTTCCACCCGGGTGAAGGAAGAGAAAGGTACCATTTCTCCCGATGCATTGGGAACGCTCAATTTCAGAACATCGTCGATGACACGCTGGGCACGGTCGCCCGCCCCCAATTTCACTTGGTAGATGTGTCCGAACTGTACATAGTCGTTGACGTAGGCCTCCCCCATATAGTAACCCAAGGCGGTGAATACACTGTTCAGCGGGATACCCATCAACTGTACCTTGTCGCGGTCTATATTCAAAAAATATTGCGGTACATTGGCTTGGTACTGGCTGCTGACCGATGCCAGTGCCGGATAATTGCGGTAATGCTCCATCAAGGTCTCTACAGCACGCTGCATCTCGGTGGCGCCGAGGTTGTGGCGGTCTTCCAATTGGAGTTGCAGGCCTCCGGTAGCTCCCAGTCCGGGGATGGCAGGCGGGACCATGGCAAATATCTCTGCTTCCTGGATGCCATATACTTCCATATTGAAGCGCTGTACTACGGCTTCAGCCGTATGTTCCTTTCCCTTGCGTTCATTCCAGTTTTTCAGTACGATGAAGTAAGTGGCCGCATTGCTTTGCTCTCCACCTCCCATCACGGAGAAGCCGGATATGCCGATGTAGTCCTTTATTTCGGGGTAAGAATCGAGAATCTTATTTATCTGCTTTCCTACGGCTTGGGTGCGCTCCAGGCTCGATGCAGGGGGAAGCTGTACCACTGCGAGGAAATAGCCGTCATCTTCTTCCGGAACAAATGTGGACGGCCATTTGACAAACAGCAGGACAGCAATCAATGTGAAAACCGCATATGAAACGATGGAAGCGACAGGGCGTTGGAGCAGGTACTCCACTATCCGGTCGTAGACTCCTTGTGTCTTGTCGTACAGATGGTTGAACCCCCGATATAGGGGATTTTTGGAAGGCCGGGTAGGTTGCAGCATCAAGGCACAGAGTGCCGGAGTAAGGGTCAATGAGTTGAATCCGCTAAGTACGGTGCTGGCTGCAATGGTCAAGGCAAACTGTTTATACAGTTGTCCTGATATGCCGCTGACGAGTGTTGTCGGGATAAATACGGCAAGCAGCACCAGCACTACCCCGACAATGGGGCCGGTAATCTCTCCCATCGCTTCGGTCACAGCCTGGCGGGAGGTGTAGCGCCCCGTGTCCAGCAGACGCGTGGAGTTCTCCACCACCACAATGGCATCATCTACCACGATGGCCACGGCAAGTATCAGTCCGAATAGTGTCAGCGTATTGATGGAGAAGCCGAACAAGGACATGACGGCCAGTGTGCCGATGAGTGATACCGGAATAGTGATGCAGGGAATGACGACCGCCCGCCAGTTCTGCAGGAACAGGAAGATGACGAGAACTACCAGCAGGGTTGTTTCAAGGAACGTCACCATCACTTCGTCTATGGAAGCATGAATGACATCCGTAGTGTCCAGGGTTACATTGTATTGTATGCCTGCAGGGAAATTTTGCGAGAGTTCCTGCATTTTTGCCTTTACTCCTTTGGAAACGTCCAGCGAGTTGCTGCCAGGTTGCTGATAGATAGCGATGGCAGCGGTGGGTTTCCCGTCCAGTTGGGATACTACGCTGTAAGAGGCCGAGCCCAGGTCGATATGCGCCACGTCGCGCAGACGGAGTATCTTCCCTCCGGTTTCGGTACGCAGGATAATGTTGCCGAACTCTTCGGGTGAGGTAAGGCGCCCTTTTACGGTCAGGCTGTATTGATAGGCATTTTTATTGTCTGTGCCGATGGGTTGCCCTACGTTACCTGCGCTGACCTCCACATTCTGTGATTGGATAGCTTGGTATACATCGGCCGGCGAAAGATAGCGGATGCGCATGGCGGCAGGGTCGAGCCAGATACGCATGGAGTAGTCCCCTGCTCCCATCACATTGACGGCGCCTACACCGGGCACGCGTGTTAACTGGTCTACGAGATTCAGCTTGGCATAGTTGCTGAGGTAAAGTCCGTCGTAGTCTTTGCTGTCCGACGTCATCGTGAGGAACATCACGATGTTCGATGACTGTTTCTGCACAGTGACGCCTTGCACCACAACGGGAGTAGGCAGTGACGACTGGGCCACGCTTACCCGGTTCTGGACCTGCACGGTAGCCATATCAATGTCTGTGCCTACGGCAAAAGTAATGGTAAGAGAGTAAGCGCCCGATGAGCTGGAGTTGGAGGACATGTAAAGCATTCCGTCCACTCCGTTGACTTGCTGCTCGATGGGGATGCCGACGGTTTGTGCCACCGTCTGCGCATTGGCTCCGGGATATACGGCACTGACCTGCACGGTGGGTGGTGTGATGTCCGGATATTGGGCAATGGGCAGGATGCCCAGTGTGACCAGTCCTGCTACGACGATGAGCAGCGCCAATACGGTAGCAAAGATAGGACGGTCTATGAAGAATTTTGAAAACATAGGCTTTGGTATTAATCAATTCATATTAGTTGTCAATGGGATGTACTTTCATTCCATCCCTTACCTTCATCAGTGCTTTGGTGACGTAGCGCTCCCGGGGAGTGATGCCTGCCCTTATCTGGCGCAGGCTGTCCCCTATCAGTTGTCCGGTTTCTATATGGCGGTAGCGCACTATATTCGAATCGTTGACTACGTATATGTATTTCCCCAACTGGTCGGTACCGATGGAGGCGTCCGGCAGCAGGATGGCCTGCTGTTGCTCTCCGTAGGGCAAGGTGATGCTGACGTAGAGGCCGCTTTTCAACAGTCCTTTAGGGTTGTCGAGACGGGCGCGGATGTTCAAAGTTCCGGTGTTCAAGTCTACGTTGGGCGAAAGATAGTCCAGCTGTGCGGGATAAGTGAGGAGTTCGTCTTTACCCAGGCTGACACTCACTTGCCGGGGGATACTGTCTCCCTGCTGCATCAGCATGGAGAGCCATTGGTTGTCTGCCACATTGAAGTAGGTGTACAAATGGTCGTCTTTGTAGATGGTTGCCAATGTGACGGGCTGCACGCTGCCGCCTACATAGCCTCCGGCATCCACCAGGTTACGGCTTACGGTGCCGTCGAAGGGAGCACGGACGGTGCAGTAGCTCAGATTGGTGCGTGCTGTGTTCAGGGCTGCTTCCGCATTGCTCACTGCAGCCTGCGAAGTTGCCACGTTGGATTGTGCTTGCAGCACTTGTATACGGCTTACAGCATCGCTTTTCATGGCTTCCTGCATACGTGTGTAGTTGTTTTGGGCGTATTCCAGGTTGGCGCGGGCAGTGTTGAGTTCTGCTTCTGCCTGCCGCACATTGTCTTGATAGACTGTCGGTTCGATGACAAAAAGTACTTGTCCCTGGCGTACCCGGCTGCCGGGAGCGTAAGCGATGGTCTGTAAGGTTCCGCTGACTCTGCCTACCAGGTCTACGGTCTTTTCAGAAGTCAGGTAGCCCGGATATTCTTTCGTCAGCGTAATGTTCTGCACTGTCGGACGGGCCACGCTTATCTCGGGAACGGGCATCGTTTGTGCCGTTTCTTTCCTTCCCCCGCATCCCGTTGCCAGCAATGGCAGGATGAGCAGGGTGATGTACATTTGATTTTTCATATACGGTTCGGTTTAGTTTATATTCTTATTTCTGATTCATTTCATATCCACCTCCCAATGCCTGGTATAAGGCTATCAGATGCAGCAAGGAGCTGCCTTGTGCCTGCACCAGCTGATTTTCGTATGTCAGGAGTGAGCGTAGTGCGTCCAGTACGTTCTGGAAGGGAGTAAGTCCTTGTTTGTACAAATCGAGGGAGAGTTTCAGAGTTTCTTCTCCCTGGTTGCATACTTCGCGCATGGCAACAATCTGTTGGATGGAGTTGCGATAGGAGTTCATGGCATTATCCGTTTCCTGCACGGCGGTAAGCACTGTCTGGTTGAACTGGTGAATGGATTCATCGAGCTGGGCACGTGCCAGACGGGTGGCATTCACCAGTTTGGTACCGCTGAATAAGGTCCAGCTGATGCTTGGAGCAATTTCAAACGTCATACTGTTCCGTTTAGTCAAGTCCTTCAAGTCATGGGAGGAATAGCCGATGGAACCTTTTAGGAACACTTGCGGCAGCCAGTCACTTTGAGATGCGCCGAGTGTTGCCGCCTGCGCGTTGACTTGGCGTTCGGCTTGCCGTATATCGGGGCGGCGGAGCAGCAGGTCGGCAGGAACACCGATGCCTATGGGTTCCATATAGTCGGGCAGTTTGCCGGGCTTCTCCAATATGGGGCGGATATGCTGGGGGTAAGTACCGAGTAAGATTGCGAGCGTCGTGATGTATTGGTTGATGCCTGCCTCCAGTTGTGGGATGGAGGCTTTGGTACTGTAATATACGGATTTGGCTTGTGAAACGTCCAGTTTGGACACCAGTCCGGTTTTGTAGCGTACTTCGGTAATGTTAAGTACGGCTGCCTGGGTATGGCAATTGTGGGTCACTACACTTAGCTCTTGCTGCAGTTCGCGGAGTCCGATGTAGGCAGAAGCTATCTGGGCACAGAGGGATACCATGACAGAGGTATATTCCTCCTTGCTTGCCATGAAGGTTTCCCGCTGTGCCTTTACCCGTTGGCGGATACTTCCGAATACGTCCAGCTCCCAACTGGCGTTGAGCGAGGCACTGTATGCACCGGTAATGGATTGCGGAAGTGCGTTGACATTGCCGCTGCTTTGCTGCCGTGCCCATCCTCCGTCCAATGAGATGGAAGGGAAAAAGCTGCCGCGTTCTATCCGCAGGTTGGATTTAGCCATATCCATACGGGCCATGGCAGAAAGTACGGAATAGTTTTGAGTGGAGGCTACCGTAATCAATGAATCCAGCATCGGGTCATCGAAGGCTTTCCACCACTTGTCGTCAATGGGTGGTATCTGTCTGCTGAACAGATTGTCATCTCCGGGAATGGCATGGGAGACATCCTTTCCCCAGCCTTGTGGGAGTGGTTTCTCAAGATAGCGGTTGGCTTTCTGTGCCATAGCCGCAGGACATAGGCATAATATGAGCAACGCGGTGCTCCAAGCTTTTATATTCATAAATAAAGGTTTAGGTGGTTATCTTTTTATGGGATTGATAACAACCTAAACCTTTATTTGTTTATCGCGATTCTTGCGGAATTTATTCAGCGTCTGCTGCTTTCTTTCTGCTTCTTGTCGTCTTTTCCTTTACCGGTTCCTCTTTCACTTCCGGAGCGATACCTGCCAGTTCCGGGTCAATCATGATACGTCCGCAGTACTCGCAAACGATGATTTTCTTACGTGAACGGATGTCCAGTTGTCTTTGGGGCGGGATCTTGTTGAAACAGCCGCCGCAAGCATCGCGCTGTACGTAAACGATACCCAGACCGTTGCGTGAGTTCTTGCGGATACGCTTGAAGGATTGAAGCAGACGCGGCTCTATTTTAGTTTCGAGTTCTTTGGCTTTGTCTCTCAGCTTTTCTTCTTCCTGTTTGGTTTCGGAGATGATTTCGTCCAGCTCATTCTTCTTTACTTCAAGGTCTTTTTGTCTTTCTTCCAAGGCAGCGGTGCTGTCTGCGGCTTCCTGAGACTTTACTTCTTCATCGGCAGAGAACTCTTTGATTCTCTTTTCGCAGAGTTCGATTTCCAAGGTCTGGAACTCGATTTCTTTGCTCAGGAAGTCATACTCGCGGTTATTGCGCACATTTTCCTGCTGCTCTTTATATTTGGCTACAGAAGCCTTTGCGGTTTCGATTTCCACTTTCTTCGTTGCGATAGCAGATTTCAAATCGGCAACTTCCGACTGGATTCTTTCGATGCGGGTGCTCAGACCGGCAATTTCATCTTCCAAGTCTTGCACTTCCAAAGGAAGCTCGCCTCTCAACGTCTTGATTTCATCAATTTTAGACAACATGGTCTGTAACTGCCTGATTGGAAGTTTCTTTCGCTTCTTCAATGTGCTGCTGCAATGTCAATATATTTTCTGAAGTAGTCTGATACAATTTATCTGCATAATCCACATAAGACTGATTGCTGGTGTTGATTTCCTGCTGCATAAGTGCAGCATTTTCTCTCATGCTGCTCACGCTGTCATTCATCACTGTGGTATCCTGTCTTGGATGAAATCCATTTACGCTTCTTTGATAAGAATTAACTGCATCCTGTTCTTCTTTCTGGCTATTTTCTATCTCCTTTTTCACGAAATCTGTGCGGTCTGCCAATGGCTGTATATGCCTCTCTTTCCTTTCCGTCCCTGATCCCGTCATCCTTGTCTTCATAAAGTATGGGATACCAAAAGAGCCGTCCGTTGGGACAGCCCTGTCCTGCAAGGTGTTGCAGTGGTTTATATGCCGCATTTGTTTCATTTCCCGATATTGTTGCGTAAGTATTCGATAAACTCCCTCGTATATTGGGTAACGTATGTTCATAATGTCGTTTATTCATTTTATCGTTCTATGATTTATTGTTACATCAATTCAACCCAAAGATGTGCGGGTTCTATAGTAATTGATATTATCCCTACTAATGGAGCGGATAAAAGGAAGTTTTTCCCCTTTGCCCCTTATTTTCCTGTGACAAATGTGATAAAGCGATATTTTTATCCCTACTTTCCCGCCATAATTGGTATAAAAGGGTATTCTTTCCCTTATTTTCCCTATTTATCGGGGATAATGAAGATAAAAACGGCACTTTATTCCCTATTTTCCCGTCTTGATTGGCATAAAACGGTAGTTTTCCCGTGTTTAGGCGAGATTTACGAAGGTATCAGGAGTCTTTCTTGGGAGATTCCGGTGACGTAACGGATAATATCTTGCCCTTGGATAACAGATTGTCAGGTAACAATTCGGCCAGATCCATCGAGTAGTCATCGTCATAATCATGTATATGTTCAAGGAAGTAGATCAGCCACGTGCGGAAGTCAGCCCCGGCAGCCTTGCAGCAGCCGAAGAACGAGTAGAGCACCGCCGCATCTTCAGCGGCATCATTATTGCCACAGAACAGGTAATTACGTCTGCCGCACGCGACAGGCCGCACTTTATTTTCTATCTCGTTATTATCCGGTCTGTAACGACCGTCCAGATGGTACCTGGAGAGTTTGTCGAACCTTCCGTATGTATATTTTATGGCTTTTCCGATCGGACTGTCTTTCATTACTTTGGGATATTCATTGACCAGCCATTTCTCGAAGCGCACAAGTATGGGATATGCAAGACGTGCCCTAAGTTCAGCCCTCTGTTCGTAAGTCAGGCGTTCATCGTCAGCCTTACGCTCCACGTCATAAAGCAACTGTATCTGTGCGAGCGCATAGTCGGCACGCTGCATGTCATTCTTTCTTGCCTCCCAAAAATGTCTGCGTGCATGGGCCCAACAGCCAAGAAGGATAATACCTTTCTTGGCGTCCAGCATCTCGTACCTTTCGTATCCGTCCGTCTGTATGGCTCCCCGGAACTTGCCGAAGAGTTTCAGCACCACCTTTCCACTTCGGGAACCCTTGTCATAGTAAAAGAACTGACGTCCGGTCATGACACTGCGCACAAGCCAGATATAACCTTTGACCGTCTTGTGTCTCTCGTCATTCATCACGGGGATTGTCGTTTCATCCGACTGTATGTAGTCAGTCTGCATCACCAGCTCCCATAATCGGAAGTAAAGGGGCCTTAGCAAATCCGCCACATCCTTGAACCAGTCGTTGACCGTTGACGCGGGGAGATGTACCCCCACACGTTTGAACTGTTCCAGTTGCCTGTGGAACGGTATGTGATCCACATATTTCCCTATCATCATGTCTGCCAGCAATGAGGCAGAGGCATAGCTCTTTGCTATTGGCATGACGGGAAGCGGGCCGGTCTTGAACTCGTTTGTACCCTTCCGTTTGGCTGTATGGCGCACTATCCTGCGGATATAGAACTTCTCGGGCTCGTGCATAAGGATCTCGGTCACTTCCTCTCCGGGAAGGAGCGTCCACTCTTCCGGATTATACCCTTCGGGATATATATGGACCACCTCACGCTCAAGATTCTCCGGAAGGGATTTTCTCGCAGGATGCTGCTTCCCCGCTTTTTTACGGGCGATGATCGCTTCTCTGGTAGCCTTCAACTCCTTTTCTGCTTCTTCTGCGGCTTCAGCCTCCTGGGGAAGCATGTCAAAGCCTTCAAAATCCAGCCAGCGGTCCTGGGCGTCAGGCTTTATGAACTTTTCCGCCTTCTTACCGTACAACTGCCGTTCAAGATAGGATACACGTTGCTCCAGACTGTTGATTTTTGCTTCCTTTTGGGCGATTATGGCATCCTTGTCAGACAATAAAGCCTCATACACCTCTTTGTCCGCAGCTTTAAGGGGCTGCGTGGACACCATCTCCTTCAACCGGCTGTTTTCTCTATACAGACAGTCGCATTTGTGCATGAGATCCTTTATCAGTAATTCCTTATCGGTTGGCATAATCGTTTAAATATGATGCTAAGATACTAAAAAACAGCCGGAATACGGCATTGTATATGTTATAATTTGTTACAACTACAACCCATGGAAACCACTCCTTTTATAACGCCTGACCTTGCTGCCGTCCATTCCTTGAACCATCATCACAAGGTCATTCCAGAAGGTTTCAATCGCTTTAATCCGACCTTCCTCCGTATTTATGACCGGCAGATGGAAGTGCCCATGTTCCAGCCTCATATGGTATATCACCAGACCACCATATTCCATATGGAGGATTTTCATACAGGTACAATTCGCATTGATAAAAATGAAAGCGTCACCGTCCCGTACATTCTTTCCCATCTG
>ENA-UEQQ01000617-UEQQ01000617.1-human-gut-metagenome-genome-assembly--contig:-NODE-617-length-12588-cov-12.120454_pt1 | contig 12588 bp, 9 predicted proteins | sample MGYA00242956_ERZ507956 | MGnify/ENA primary metagenome ERZ507956 (study PRJEB26167, sample SAMN06115407) | human gut metagenome | host: Homo sapiens | place: China:Hubei | collected 2016-07-12 | study... | reverse complement strand
AGGAAAGCAAATCCCCACAACAAGAGGATTACAGACAGAAACAAAAACTGGCAGGATAAAGAATGTAATTTTTTTCTTTAGTAAGTTCCGGCCGGCCGGTCCAGACCAGATTATATCCACAATAGGAAACACGACAGTATGGAAAAGGCAGAGGATTGGAGTCTGGCATGGGCGTCTGACTCTGACCGGTGTAAGAGGGACGGGTGGGTTGGGGGAGAGGATGTTTCTCCAACTGCAAAGTGAAGATGAGGCCGCCGTCAGTGTTGGCCTTGCTCATATTGTAGGTACAGGTATTGAAATGAAGTTTCCCAAGGAGTAGACTATGATGTGCTGTTCGGTACCGTTGGTACGTAGTTCCATCGGTTGAATGACGTGAGGGTGTGAACCGATAATATGTGTTACGCCTTGTTGGAGCAACCAGTTGGCCAGTTCGCGTTGCTCACGGTTGGGAAGGGACTGATATTCCTCTCCCCAATGCATGCAGGCAATAATGGCATCCGGTTGGCGTGCCTTGGCACTTTGGATATCTTGCAGGATGGTATTCTTATCAATATAGTTTACGATATTGGGAGAGGTAGCCTTGATACCATTGGTGCCGTAAGTATAGTTGAGTAGGGCAATGCGAAAGCCGTTTCCGTTGCTTGCGCTCCGACAGATTCTTGTAGGTGCCTGCGTAACGAATACCGGAGGAGTCAAGCAATTGTATGGTACGCTCCATTCCCTTTTTTCCACGGTCCAGACAGTGGTTGTTGGCTGTCAGTAAAATATCGAATCCGGCGTCCTTTATGGCCTGAAGATATTCATCGGGGGCGCTGAACATAGGATAGCCCCGATAGGGCCTGCCCCCCAATGTGACTTCCAGATTTCCTATGGCGAGGTCTGCCTGGGATATTTGCTCTTTTATGAGGGAGAAGCAGGAGGAGTAGTCATATTTTCCTTCAGATACATGTGCAGCGTCTATTTGTGCCTGGTGCTGCATCAGGTCGCCGACAAATAATAGCGTAATCCTTTCCTGCGAGGAAAGGGTTACGCTATACAGTAGGACAACAATGAAGACGGCGAGCGTTTTCATCGCCTTGTTATTGGTAGATTGCTTTCTTGCCGGCGAGCAATGTATTCTTCATAAGGGAAACGATGGTCATGGGACCTACGCCTCCCGGTACGGGGGTAATGAATGAACATTTGGGAGCTACTTCGTCGAATTTCACATCACCGGTCAACTTGAATCCGGATTTCTTGGAGGTATCGGGCACACGGGTAGTACCTACATCAATAACGACAGCGCCTTCCTTGACCATTTCCGCCTTAACAAAGTTCGGTTGTCCCAACGCAGCAATGATGATGTCCGCTTCCTGGCATTCCTTTACCAGGTCTTTGCTGCGGCTGTGGCATACGGTCACTGTGGCATCGCCGGGATAAGCCTTCTGCATCATCAGGGCAGCCATGGGTTTGCCGACAATGTTACTGCGTCCCAATACCACGCATTTCTTGCCTGAAGTCTCTATCTGATAGCGCTTCAGCAGTTCGAGGATACCGTTGGGAGTAGCGGATACATAGCAGGGAAGGCCAATGGACATCCGTCCCACGTTGATGGGATGAAAGCCGTCCACATCCTTGCGGTAGTCGATGGTTTCAATCACTTTCTGCTCGGAGATATGCTTGGGCAAGGGAAGCTGTACGATGAAACCGTCCACATCCGCATCCTCGTTCAATTCGCGTACCTTGGCGAGCAGTTCCTTTTCGGTAACGTCTGCCTCGTAACGGATAAGTGAGGACTTGAATCCGCAAACTTCGCATGCTTTTACTTTGGCGGCAACGTAGGTTTCGCTACCTCCATCGTGTCCTACAAGAATGGCGGCCAGATGCGGGCGTTTACCCCCACGAGCCACTATTTCGGCTACTTCTGCTGCAATCTCTTGCTTTACTTGCTCTGAAATTGCTTTTCCATCAATCAGTGTCATAGGCTGTTATCTTATCTTTTAAGTTTCGGCATCATCTTACCCATCTTGCTGCCAGTGACCATCTTCATCATCTTGCGGGTCTGGTCAAACTGTTTCAGCAGGCGGTTTACTTCCTGAATATTCGTACCGCTACCTTTGGCAATGCGCTGGCGGCGTGAACCGTTCAGAATGGCCGGATTGCTGCGTTCTTCCGGAGTCATGGAGTAGATGATGGCTTCAATGCTCTTGAAGGCATTGTCGTCAATGTCTATATCCTTGATGGCTTTGCCTACGCCCGGTATCATGGAGGCAAGTTCCTTCAAGTTACCCATTTTCTTGATTTGTGCAATCTGGCTCAGGAAGTCGTTGAAGTCGAACTGGTTCTTGGCAATCTTCTTTTGCAGGCGTTTGGCTTCTTCCTCGTCATATTGTTCCTGCGCACGTTCCACCAAAGATACGATGTCACCCATACCGAGAATACGGTCGGCCATACGTGAGGGATGGAACTGGTCGATGGCATCCAGCTTTTCACCGGTACCTACAAACTTGATGGGCTTGTTTACCACCGAACGGATAGAAAGGGCGGCACCACCGCGGGTATCACCATCCAGTTTGGTCAATACTACACCATTGAAGTCGAGCCGTTCGTTGAATTCCTTAGCGGTATTCACTGCATCCTGACCGGTCATTGAATCCACTACGAACAGAATCTCGTCCGGATTGATGGCCTTCTTGATGGCGGCAATCTCGTTCATCATCTCCTCATCCACTGCCAGACGACCGGCTGTATCGACAATTACAAGGTCGTAACCTTTGGCTTTGGCTTCTTGGATGGCATTTTGGGCAATGGCTACCGGATTTTTGCTGTCCGGTTCCGAGTACATCGGTACGTCAATCTGTTCAGCCAGTACACGCAACTGCTCGATAGCGGCAGGACGGTACACGTCACAAGCCACCAATAACGGCTTTTTGTTCTTCTTGCTCTTCAGCATGCGGGCCAGCTTTCCGGAGAAAGTTGTTTTACCGGAGCCTTGCAAACCGGACATTAGGATAATGGCAGGCTTGGAGTCGAGGTTTATTTCAGAAGTCTCGCCGCCCATGAGCTGGGTCAGTTCATCGTGTACGATTTTTACCATCAGCTGGCTGGGCTTAACGGCTGTCAGCACGTTTTGTCCCAAGGCTTTTTCCTTAACGGTATCGGTGAAGTTTTTGGCTACCTTATAGTTCACGTCGGCATCCAAAAGTGCCTTACGTACGTCTTTCAGGGTTTCCGCAACATTGATTTCGGTGATTTTGCCCTCACCTTTCAAAATTTTAAACGACCTTTCAAGTCTCTCGCTTAAATTATCGAACATAGTATCTAATTACAATTACTAAATTACAAATTACTCTTATTGAGGCGCAAAAGTACAAAAAATCCCTTTAACTGCCTTCTTTTGAAGCAGAATATTATTGAAGACTTGCAGCGGGATGGGCGAAAAGAATGGAAGTGCCGGTCAAGGCACTGATAATCATCTATATTATTCTGTTTTTTTTAGTTCTTTTTGCTTACTTTCTATTGATAATGTCTCTGGCGCAGGGTCCTTCGTGGTTGGGATATCCCGGTGCGTGGCTGCGCCATCTCTTGTCGGCTTCAACTTTCAGGCTTCGGTAGTCGTCCTGTGTGCGGCGGATGTAGTCGTCCAGCAGTGCCCGGTGCTCGGCCAGAATCTTTGAGTATTTGGGGTCATGGGCAAGGTTTCGTCTTTCTCCTTTATCCTTCAGCATATCATACAGTTCTTCCCCGTTGCCTTCCAGATAGTGTGTGTATTTGTATCTGGGACTGCGTATCATCCGTCCCGGGCTGACGGTCACTTCGTATTCACTGTGCCATTCGGAGGCTGCATAGGGGTGCTGTCTCTTTTGCTTCTCGCCTTTCAGGAAAGGGGCAAGGCTGATGCCGGGCTTGGAGGAAGGCACCGGAATGCCTGCCAGTTCACAGAGAGTGGGCAGCAGGTCGATAGTGGGTTGGGTCAGTAAATCTTCCACCGGTTTTTGACGGGGATGAATACCGGGACCGGCTATGATGAAGGGCACATTTGTCATTTCTTCGTAAAAGCTGACCTGCTTGGTTACCATGCGGTGTGACCCCATTCCGTCTCCGTGGTCTGCCAGTACAATGACAATTGTATTTTTGCCGGCGGGAGTGGAGTAGAGGGCTTCCAGTACACTCTCTATCTGTCTGGCCACTATCCGCGTGTAATGCTGGAAGGCGGCGACGTAGTGCCGGTAATTGTCCTCGTTCCAGTGGGCGGCTTGCATCATCCTCCGGTGGCTGCAGCAGATGTACTGAATGGGCAACGGAAGTTTTTCCCAGTCTTCCACTTCAAAGTTTTCGGGTAGTAGCGGGAGTGGGGTACTGATGGGGCTATCTATGTGCTCCCCTTTATTTTCGCCTACATATCCGCAGATATTGTGCGGGTTTTGGAAATCGGCTATGCAGATGAAAGGTTCTTGCGGCGGATTGCTGAGATAGGCCACGGCATCCTCGCAGGTTCCTACATCCAGAAAGCTGTCATTGTTGACGGGAAATTCGGGGTCGGTGAAGGGCTTGGCAACCGGTTCCTTGTGGCGGAATCCCCTTAGGGAACCCATGTCATGGGTTTTGCCAAAGTGGACGGCCTCATAACCGTTGGCGGTGAAGAGGCTTCCCAGGGTCGGAATGCTGTCGGGCAGCGGAGGATTGATGTGTTCGGCCGAGTTGGAACGTACATTGGTTTGATGCGGCATCAGTCCGCTCCATAAGGCAGCGCGTGACGGTTGGCTGAGGGGGCATCCCACGTATGCGTTGGCAAATGTTACACCTTGGGAGGCAATTCGGTCTATAGGTGGAGTGCAGCTGGGGTCGGCACCGTATGCGCCTACTACCCGCTGGGTCAGATGGTCGCATTGGATAATAAGAAAATTGGGCGATTGCTGTGCCATTACCGGAAAGCTGCACAATGCCATTCCCATAAAAGAGTGAATCGTTTTCATCAGATTTGGATTTTATTTGTTCAAGGTTATTGTATGGTGGCAAATGTATGAAAAAACGGATATAAAAAAAGCTTCCACCTACGTTTATGAACGTAAATGGAAGCTTTTGTACAATATCTGTATGCAGTTGCTGTTAACTGTTCATGCTCATCAGGAATTCGTCGTTGTCTTTGGTCTTCTCCAGACGGTCTTTTACGAAGTCCATGGCTTCTATCGGATTCATGTCGGCAAGGTACTTGCGGAGAATCCACATGCGGTCCAGTGTCTGCTTGTCTTGCAGCAGGTCGTCGCGGCGGGTGCTGGAGGCAACGATGTTGACAGCCGGGAAGATACGCTTGTTGGACAAGTTGCGGTCGAGCTGCAACTCCATATTACCCGTACCCTTGAATTCTTCGAAGATAACCTCGTCCATCTTTGAGCCAGTGTCAATCAAGGCAGTGGCAAGGATGGTCAGTGAACCGCCGCCCTCGATGTTACGTGCTGCACCGAAGAAGCGTTTGGGCTTATGCAATGCGTTGGCATCCACACCACCGGAAAGCACTTTGCCGGAAGCCGGGGATACGGTGTTGTAGGCACGTGCCAGGCGGGTGATGGAGTCGAGGAAGATGACAACATCGTGTCCGCATTCCACCATGCGTTTTGCTTTTTCAAGGACGATGCCGGCAATCTTCACGTGGCGTTCTGCCGGTTCGTCGAAGGTAGAGGCGATTACTTCCGCATTGACGGTACGCGCCATGTCGGTAACTTCCTCCGGGCGTTCGTCGATGAGCAGCATAATCATGTAGACTTCCGGATGATTGGCGGCAATGGCGTTGGCTATGTCTTTCATCAAGATGGTCTTACCGGTTTTGGGCTGTGCCACAATCAAGGCACGCTGACCTTTGCCGATGGGGGCAAACAAGTCTACGACACGGGCCGACATAGAGTCGGAGTATCCGCCTTTGCAAAGCTTGAACTTCTCGTCCGGGAAGAGGGGAGTGAGGTGCTCGAACGGTACGCGGTCGCGTACGAAAGCCGGGTCACGTCCGTTTATTTTGGATACTTTTACCAGCGGGAAGTACTTTTCGCCTTCTTTCGGGGGACGGATTACGCCTTCTACCACATCACCGGTTTTCAGGCCGAACAATTTGATTTGTGATTGTGATACGTAAATATCGTCCGGTGAGGACAAATAGTTGTAATCGGAGGAACGGAGGAAGCCGTAGCCATCCTGCATGATTTCCAGTACACCGGTTCCGGTGAGGATGTCATCGAATTCGTACGTCTTCTCGCGTTCTATTACGGGTTTGCGTTCCGGAGCGGCGGGATAGTTCTCTCCGTTGTTATACGGTTGTGCAGGGCGCTGCTGCACGGGGCGCTGTTGGTTATAGCCACCGTTGCGGTTGTTATTGTTGTTGTTATTGTATGGGTTGTTGTTGTCGCGGGCGCGGAGGCGCGGGCGTTGTGGCTGTTGCGGTTCGGCTGGGGCAGCGGCAGGAGTGGGAGTGGCGGGAGTTTCCGCTTTGGTCGCTTCGAATTTGCCGATAAGTTCGGATGGCAATTCTATTTTTTCCGTAGGGAGGTCTTCAATGGGGATGAAGTCATCTGCCGCTTCGGCCAGGATAGGGCTTTCGTCCGGTACGATATTCTTTTCTGCTTTGGCTTCTGCCTGAGGTTCTGTTTTCGGAGCTTTAGCCTCGAAGTTCAATTCCGGTTCGGCAACCTTCGGGGTTTCCGTTGCTTGGGGTGCAGCAGTCTCTTCCTTTACCTTGCGGGGGCGTCCCGGTTTGCGTTTGGGTACGGCGGCTTCTTTGGCTGGCGCCGGCGTTGCAGCTTCTATGGTCGGTTCTTGGGGTGCTTCCACAGTTTTGGGTTGTTCTTTCGCAGCCGGTGCTTCCTCTGTTTTGGCTTTGGTGAGGTCTCCGTTTTTATTGGCTGAGAACACTTTGTCGGCACCTTCCTTTTTTACGGTCTTTACAGTGACGCGCGAGCGTTTTTGCTTTTCCCCTTTACGCTCTTCCTTCAGCTTGTCGGCGGCAACTTTCTTGGTAGCGCCTGCGATAGCTTGTTCGTCAAGTATCTTGTAAACAAGTTCTTCTTTTTTGAGTGAGTCTGTTTTTTTTATACCCAGTTCTTGGGCAATAGTTTGTAGTTCCGACAAATTTTTGTCGTTCAGTTGAATGATGTTATACATACAGTATATATGTGAATGGTTTAAAATTTACTTTTATTGAAAGGCATAAGTGCACAGTTGCAGTTGTTGTAGGAAGCAACTTGGGCAAGTTTACCTTGTGATATATGATTTATATGGGATATTTATTATTGAACCGGAAATCTGATAAACAATTCTCGCCACAGCAAGAAGTCGCAGAATGTTTCAACGGTGCAAAGGTAATAAATATTTTTGGTTTCATAAACAAATCATCTTTTTTTTAAATTTAAAACTTTATCTTTGCTGTATTAACAACAACATGAAGGATTGGTTTATGAATATAGATGAAGTACAGTTGATAACTTTTTCACCTACTTGTACCTCTAAACAAGTGGGAGAGGCAATTGTTCACGGAACGGGAATTTCGTCTGTCTCCAAAGTGGACCTCACCTTGGAGGCGGCGGGTAAAAGGGAGGTGCCTTCCCATGCTTTGGCGGTCATCACGGTGCCCGTATATGGCGGTCATGTGGCTCCTTTGGCATTGGAGCGGATGAAGGAGCTTCATGCTGACGGTGCACCTGCCGTGGTTGTGGTGGTGTACGGCAACCGGGCCTATGAGAAGGCTTTGGTGGAATTGGATGCTTTTGTCACGAGGTTGGGCTTCAAGGTAATTGCAGGTGCTACGTTTGTAGGAGAGCACTCTTATAGCAGTGAGAAATATCCGGTGGCAGCCGGACGTCCGGATGCGGACGACTTGGAGTATGCAAAGCTTTTTGGTGAAAAGATACGTGCTAAAATTGCGGCGGCCGAAGATATGGAGAAACTGTATGGGGTGGATGTGACCCGTATCCAGCGTCCGCGCCAGCCTTTCTTCCCGTTGCTCCGCTTTTTGCGCAGAGTCGTCAAGTTGCGTAAGAGTGGGGTGCCTATGCCCCGTACTCCGCAAGTGGATGCGGAACGTTGTACGCATTGCGGATATTGCGTGAAGCATTGTCCTGCAGGAGCCATTATAAAAGGAGACGAGTGCAATACGGTTGCAGAGAAATGCATCAAATGTTGTGCTTGTGTGAAAGGCTGTCCGCAGAAGGCGCGCACGTATGACACGCCGTTTGCCGTATTGCTTTCCGATTGCTTCAAGAAACAGAAGGAGGACAGAATCATTCTGTGATGGCTACTGGTCGATGGTTGATACGACCAACACTTTCCGGGTTTTTTCGTCTATTCTGAAACGGTTGTCCACCCGTTCTCCCACCAGCCAGATGATGTCATCTCCGCAGCAAAGCACCCATTGCCGTTCTTTGCGCAGAAGGGAGAACTTGCGGTCGGTCAGGTAGTCGCTTACCTTCTTCCGGCCTTTCATGCCGAAGGGCACGAAGCTGTCTCCCTGCCTGCAAAGGCGCAGTGATAGGGGATGCTGGAGTTTGTCGGCATCAAAGCAGGCGGTAGCTTTGTCGCGTGGAATCATGAAATCCGGTGCATAGGGATGCTCTTTCATTTCCAATAACGGCTTTACGGCTTCCTGTACGGGCTCTATCAACAACGAGCCGCGGTCTTTGATGACACGCCAGCCGGGGGTGGCAAAGACTTTGCCGGGCTGTCCGTCCAATGTCCGGCAGATGTCCCTTACTTGTGCGGCGTTGAATCCAAGCGGATGCAGAATTTCAAATAAGACCGTTTCCGGTGCCGCTTCTTGCCTCAGGGCGCCGATACTTATGCCTTCCGGTGTCTTGACTCGCAGTTTGGCTTCTTCTATACCTATATTATATATAGAGGCGGCATCGTCCAGATGCTCTGCCGTTTTGAGGATGCTTTCCTTGACGGAGGGGTTTATCTCCTGCATCATGGGAAGCAGGTTCAAGCGTATTTTGTTGCGGGTATATTCGTCCTGCAGATTGGTGCTGTCCGTCACGTAGGCTTGCCCGATACTTTCCAGATAACCGACGATTTCCTTTCTGTCCAGGCAGAGCAAGGGGCGGACTATATGTCCGTTTCGGGGGCGTATGCCCCGCAACCCGTTGATGCCGGTACCGCGAATCAGATTGAGCAGCAATGTCTCTACACTGTCATCTTGATGGTGGGCGACGGCAATGACAGCTGCACTGCATGCTTCCCTTGTTTTTTCGAACCACGCGTAGCGCAATTCCCTTGCAGCCATTTCGATGGAGATATGCCGTTCCTTTGCTTCCTGCTCCGTGTTGAAGTGGACGGTGTGCAGCGTCACCCGGTGCTCCAGGCAGAGTTGGCGTACAAAGTGCTCGTCGCGGTCGGATTCCGCTCCGCGCAGATGGAAGTTGCAATGGGCGGCTTCGCATGTGTATCCCAGGCTGAGGAGCAGGCGCAGCAACGCCACGGAGTCCGCCCCGCCGCTCAGTGCCACAAGTATCTTGTCGTCCAGCGAGAAGAGCTTGTGGCGCTCGATGTATTGTACTACCTTCTGCATATTCAACTATAGAGTGGTGCAAAGATAGTGCAAACGATTTTTATTGCCATATCTGCAAGTATCTATTTTCAGAATCTCTATCGGCTAAGGTCGTATTTGCTAAAAGCTAATCTTACCACAGCTGTGTTTTATGCATACCACACCTTTGTTCTTTTCTTACCACAGCTGTGGTAAGAAAAGAACAAAGGTGTGGTGAAGTTACGATTTAGTATCTCTGGAAGTAGTGTTCTGCCTTCTGGGCATTATTGTTTAGTGTCTCTTATTTAAAAACATTCTAAATTATTTGTGCCTTGCGGACATAAGTATTATCTTTGCCCCCAAAATAGAAAAGAAAGGCAGAAAGACTATGCGTTTGTCCGAATTGAATACCGGTGAAAAAGGTGTAATCGTAAAAGTGCTGGGACACGGTGGTTTCCGCAAACGGATTGTGGAAATGGGATTTATTAAAGGTAAAACAGTGGAGGTCTTGCTGAATGCCCCACTACGCGACCCTATCAAATACAAAGTAATGGGATATGAGATTTCTCTTCGTCGGCAGGAGGCTGAGATGATAGAGATTATCAGTGAGCAGGAAGCTAAGGAGCAGGCTGTGCAGCCCGATTACCACGAGGGGTTGGGCGAAAACATGCATCTGGGCGAAGATGAGCTGAAGCAACTGGCCCTCGGCAAACGCCGCACCATAAATGTGGCTTTGGTGGGAAATCCCAACTGTGGTAAAACTTCTCTTTTCAACATCGCTTCCGGTTCGCACGAGCATGTGGGCAATTACAGTGGCGTTACGGTAGATGCCAAGGAGGGGTATTTTGATTTCCAAGGTTACCACTTCCGTATTGTCGACCTTCCCGGAACCTATTCCCTCTCGGCCTACTCCCCTGAAGAAATCTATGTCCGCCGGCACATTATCAATGAAACGCCGGATATCATTATCAATGTTGTGGACTCTTCCAACCTGGAACGCAATCTCTATCTCACCACCCAGCTGATTGACATGAACGTGCGCATGGTGATTGCACTGAACATGTACGATGAGCTGGAAGCCAGTGGAAACACGCTGGACTATGTAAAGCTCAGCCAGTTGTTCGGAGTTCCGATGTTGCCTACGGTCAGCCGTAGCGGAAAAGGCATTGAACAGCTGTTCCATGTGATTATCAATATTTACGAAGGCGGCGACTTCCTCGACCATAAGGGCAGGATGCGCAGCGAGATATTGAGTGACCTTCGCAGCTGGCATCAGGAGTATGTTCCCGACCATGACTTCGGCAGCCATAAAGAAGAGATAGAACAGCCGCGTGGCTTCTACCGTCATATCCATATCAATCACGGTCCCGAGCTGGAACGTAGCATTGAGGAGGTGAAGCGCGTCATCAGCGTCAATGAGAACATCCGCCACAAATATTCCACGCGTTTCCTTGCCATCAAGTTGCTGGAGAACGACGAAGACTTGAAAAAGATTGTGGAGGAGTTGCCCAATGGAAAGGAGATTCTTGCCGTCCGCGACCGGGAAGAGGCACGGATTGCCGAGGTGGTGAACGAGGAGAGCGAGCAGGCCATCACCGATGCCAAGTATGGTTTTATAGCCGGTGCCCTGCGCGAGACCTATGTGGACAATCATCAGGATACGTCGCGCACTACTCAAATCATAGACTCAATCGTTACTCACCGTGTATGGGGTTATCCCATTTTCTTCCTTTTCCTTTATCTGATGTTCGAAGGCACCTTTGTGCTGGGCGACTATCCTATGCAGGGGATTGAATGGCTGGTAGGCGAATTGGGCGACCTGATATGCAACAACATGTCCGAAGGACCGCTGAAGGACCTTCTGGTGGATGGTATTATCGGAGGTGTGGGCGGTGTCATTGTTTTCCTGCCGAATATTCTGTTGCTCTATTTCTTTATTTCCTTGATGGAAGACTCGGGCTATATGGCACGTGCCGCTTTCATTATGGATAAGATTATGCATAAAATGGGGCTGCATGGAAAGTCTTTCATTCCGCTGATTATGGGCTTTGGGTGTAATGTGCCCGCCATTATGGCTTCGCGTACCATCGAGAACCGCAAGAGCCGTCTGGTGACGATGCTCATCAATCCGCTGATGTCGTGCAGCGCTCGTCTACCCATCTATTTATTGCTGGTAGGCGCCTTCTTCCCGAACAATGCGAGCTTTGTGCTGTTAGTAATCTATGCCATCGGCATTCTGTTGGCAGTGGTCATGGCACGTCTTTTCTGCCGCTTTCTGGTGAAAGGAGACGATACGCCGTTTGTCATGGAGCTGCCGCCTTATCGTATGCCGACGTCCAAGGCCATCTTCCGCCATACGTGGGAGAAGGGGGCGCAGTATCTCCGCAAGATGGGAGGCATCATTATGGTGGCATCCATCGTTATCTGGGCATTGGGATATTATCCCAACCACGATGAATATGAAAGTGTGACGGAACAGCAGGAGAATTCCTACATCGGCCGGATTGGTAAAGCCATGGAACCGGTCATCGAACCGTTGGGATTCGACTGGAAGCTGGGCATCGGCATCCTTTCCGGCGTGGGCGCCAAGGAGCTGGTGGTAAGCACGCTCGGAGTGCTTTATGCCGACGATGCCGAGGCAGATGCCGTAAGCTTGGGTGAACGCATTCCGATAACGCCCCTGGTGGCTTTCGGTTACATGGTGTTTGTGCTGATTTATTTTCCGTGCATCGCCACGTTGGCAGCCATTAAAGGGGAGTCGGGCAGTTGGAAGTGGGCCGTGTTTGCGGGACTTTATACTACTGCGCTGGCCTGGCTGATGTCTTTCGCAATTTATCAGATAGGAGGTCTGTTTTTATGATGAATAGTTGGCAGGAGTGGGTAGTAGCCTTATTGTTGTTGCTCTGCGCTGTGCGGATTGGCATGAGTATTTATTCTTTTTCTCATCGGGTCAAAGAAAATGGTAATCCGTGTGATAGTTGTGCAAGTGGCTGTGAACTAAAGAATTTGTATGATAAGAAGCGTGCGGAGTGCATCGAGTGACAAAAGCCTCTTTTTAATGGGCAGTGCCTGCTGTGCGGTTTCTGTATCGAGTTCTTTCTTTT
>ENA-UEQQ01000614-UEQQ01000614.1-human-gut-metagenome-genome-assembly--contig:-NODE-614-length-12611-cov-6.844663_pt1 | contig 12611 bp, 11 predicted proteins | sample MGYA00242956_ERZ507956 | MGnify/ENA primary metagenome ERZ507956 (study PRJEB26167, sample SAMN06115407) | human gut metagenome | host: Homo sapiens | place: China:Hubei | collected 2016-07-12 | study... | reverse complement strand
CCAGCGGCAGGATCTGCCAGTAGGTCTGCCCGGCTTCCTTGAGCCAATCCACAAAGTCGTATGCTTCCTGCGAGAAGCAGCCGATGCCGTAAGGGGACGGCAGACTGCTGATGGGCAGCAAAATGCCTGCACTTCTCTGCATCTTCGTTTACCTTCCTTTATAACTCGATCAAAATACCTGCATCGATGCCCTGAACGATGCTTACGAAGAAACGCTGAAGGCCCTGTTCACCGCGCCGGACCGCCCCACCGCCATGCTGGTCAGCGACGACATCCTTGCCGTGGTGCTGGAACAGTTCTGCGGCAAGCTGGGGCTGCGCGTCCCGAAAGACTTGTCCATCGTGTCCTTCAATAACTCGCTGTTCTCCCGCATCACCAGCCCGCAGCTGACCACTGTGGACGTGAACCCCTATCAGCTGGGCATGGAAGCGGCCAGCCAGACCATCAACCATATCGAAAACCCGAATCTTCTGGCAACCAAGATCATCGTGCCGCATAAGCTCATCCAACGGGAGAGCTGCTGCCCGCCGCCGGAGATCTGATGTGCAAAAAACGAGGCCGTTCCCTCTCTTTTTCAGAGAGGCAGAACGGCCTCGTTTTGCTTATTTTTTCCGGTACTCCCGGGGTGTCATGCCGAAGTGCGCCTTGAACGCCCGGTTAAAATAGGAGAGGTTCTCAAACCCGCACCGGGAAGCGATGGTCAGAACCGTCTCATCCGTGGCCTGCAGCGCTTCGGCGGCGGCCTGCAGATAGCACAAATCGTTCGGGGTCAGCCGCGCAGGCAGCGACAAGCGCCCGCTTTGCAGCGGAAGCAGATATTTCTCGGCACAAAGGTCCTCTGCGCCGCCCAGAAGCTCCAGCTCAAAAATGATATTTTCGTATTCCATGCACTGCCCTTCGGCCTGCCGCAGGGCATGGAGGGTGCCGGGCGTAAAAATAAAGATGTCCCCCATGCGGGCCGGGCAGCTCTCAGCGCCCACCTGCACCAGTCCTGTGCCCCGCTTGACAAAGACCAGCTCCATGCTCTCCTGCCAGTGGAGCGCCACCTGCGGAAAGTCCCCCGGAATGGTGCAGGGATACAGATTGAAGGGAAACCGCACGGCACCGTGCTGCTTGGTCTCCTGCAAAAACGCCTGATTTTGCATTGTTTCACCTCCCGATGATAGGATTGTACCACAGTCTGCGCTTTTTAGGCAAGATTTTGATTGTTTTATGTGGTATATCTGGAAGTACAGATGTCAAACCTGTTTTCCGTAGCAAAGGAGGATGCATTTATGAGCTTTACCGAAACGTTACAGGGTCTCACGGGCAAGCCGCTGGCAGACTGCACGAATCAGGAGCTGTATCTCGCGCTGCTGGAACTCGTCCGGCAGAAGAGCGCCGACCGTGTGCAGCCGGTCACCGGCCGCAAGCTGTACTATATCAGCGCCGAATTTCTCATCGGCAAGCTGCTGTCCAACAACCTCATCAATCTGGGACTGTACGATGAAACCCGCGATGCACTGGCTGCCGTCGGCAAGAGCCTTTCCGATATCGAAGAGGTGGAGCCGGAACCTTCTCTGGGCAACGGCGGTCTGGGCCGTCTGGCTGCCTGCTTCCTCGACTCTCTGGCAACGCTGAACCTGCCCGGCGACGGCGTGGGCCTGCGGTATCACTTCGGCCTGTTCCACCAGTCCTTTGAGGACGGCGTGCAGAACGAAAAGCCCGACCCGTGGCTCACCGCCCACAGCTGGGCTGAAAAGACCGATGTGACCTACCCGGTGGAGCTGGCGGGCAAGGAATACACTGCCCGGCTGTACAAGCTGGCCGTTACCGGCTACGAGGGCCGCACCAACACCCTGAACCTGTTTGACCTTGACACCATCGATGAGAGCATCGTCCACGACGGCATTGCCTTCGATAAAACTGCCATCGACAAGAACCTGACCCTCTTCCTCTACCCGGACGATTCCGATGAGGCAGGCCGCCGCCTGCGGGTGTACCAGCAGTACCTGATGGTCTCTGCCGGTGCCCAGCTCATTCTGGCCGAGTGTGCCGCCCGGGGCTGCGATTACCATGATCTGGCCGACTACGCCGCCATCCAGATCAACGACACCCACCCCAGCATGGTCATCCCGGAGCTGATCCGTCTGCTGGGTGAAAAAGGCATTGACTTTGACGAAGCCGTGGAGATCGTTACCAAGACCTGCGCCTACACCAACCACACCATTCTGGCCGAGGCGCTGGAAAAGTGGCCCCGCGCCTATCTGGATGCCGTTGTGCCCCAGCTGATGCCCATTATCGAAAAGCTGGATGCTCTGGCCCGCACCCGCACCAAGGACGAGAGCCTTGCCATCATCGACAAGGACGACCGGGTGCACATGGCCCACATGGACATCCACTTCACCCACTCCACCAACGGCGTGGCAGCGCTGCACACCGAGATTTTGAAAAATTCCGAGCTGCACGGCTTTTACGAGCTGTATCCGGAAAAGTTCAACAATAAGACCAACGGCATCACCTTCCGCCGCTGGCTGCTGGAATGCGACCCCCGCCTGACCGCCGCACTGGAACAGCACATCGGCTCCGGCTTCCGCAAGGATGCCGCCGAGCTGGAAAAGCTGCTGGCTTTTGCTGACGACGAAGCTGTGCTGGAGCAGCTGATCGCTGTGAAAAAGGCCAACAAGGAAGCACTGGCAGACTGGCTGCTGCGCACCCAGAAGGTGAGCGTGAACACCGATGCTGTGTTCGATATCCAGTCCAAGCGCCTGCACGAGTACAAGCGCCAGCAGCTGAACCTGCTGTACCTCATCCATCAGTACTACGAGATCAAGGCCGGGCACCTGCCCGCTGCTCCGCTGGTGAGCATCTTCGGTGCCAAGGCTGCGCCCGCCTACACGATCGCAAAGGACATCATCCACGCCCTGCTGACCCTTTCCAAGGTCATTGCGGCAGACCCGGAAGTGTCCAAGTGGTTACAGGTCGTGTTCATCGAGAACTACAACGTTACCGCTGCTGAAAAGCTGATCCCGGCCTGCGATCTGTCCGAGCAGATCAGCCTTGCCTCCAAGGAGGCTTCCGGCACCGGCAACATGAAGTTTATGTTGAACGGTGCGCTGACCCTCGGCACCATGGACGGTGCCAATGTGGAGATCAGCCAGCAGGTGGGAGAAGAGAACATCTATATCTTCGGCCAGACTTCCGATCAGGTCATCCACCGCTATGCCGCCGGGGATTACTGCGCGGCTCAGTGGTACGAGGGCGATGCCAACATCCGCCGGGCCATCGACTTCTTGACTGGGCCGGAGATGCTGGCCGCAGGCCACGCCGAGAACCTGACCCGCCTGCACGACGAGCTTATCCACAAGGACTGGTTCCAGACCCTGCCGGACTTCAACGCCTATGTGGTACGCAAGGGGCAGGCCCTGAACGATTACGCCTGTGACCCGCTGGGCTGGCGCAAAAAGTGCCTGGTGAACATCGCCAAGGCAGGCTTCTTCTCCAGTGACCGCACCATTGGCGAATACGACCGCGACATCTGGCATCTGGGGCAGTAACCATTATTTCTTAGCGTTTCACGATCCTTTTCTCCGCCTCTTTGCTTTCCCGGCAGGTTCTGCCGGGCGGCTCGGGAGCCTGTAAGTTTCACAATTTCACACCGAGATCTGGCCGGTCTGCCACTTGACGGACCGGCCTGTTTTTTTGTATTCTATTCCTTGGAATTCTTTTATCCCGGTGGGCGGCACCGCATCCTGTACCGTATCAAATGCAAAGATTTATTTTAAAAACAGGAGCGCTTATCATGAACAACACTAAAATTTCCCGCCGCAGCTTTCTGGCTGCTGCCGGTATCGCCGGTGCCGCTGCGGCCCTGACCGCCTGCGGCTCCTCCGCTTCCAGCACTGCATCTTCCGTGGCAGGCTCTGCCGCTGCTTCTTCTGAAGCTACCGGTGGATCCATGGAGCTGATCGTGTTTGCCGCCGCATCCCTCACCGAGACCCTCACCGCCATCGGCGAGATCTACTCTGCCGAGAACCCCGGCGTGACCTTCAGCTTCAACTTCGACTCCTCCGGCACCCTCAAGACCCAGATCCAGGAAGGCGCGGACTGCGACCTGTTCATCTCCGCCGGTCAGAAGCAGATGAACCAGCTGGACAGCACCGCTTCCGCCGATGTGAACACCGAAGGACTGGACTTCGTGGACAGCGATTCCCGCGTGGACCTGCTGGAGAACAAGGTCGTTCTGTGCGTGCCCGAGAATGGCGATAAGGGCATCGACAGCTTCGATTCTCTGGCCGAGCACCTCAAGGCCGAGGACATTCTGTTCTGCATGGGCAACAGCGATGTGCCCGTGGGCCAGTACACCCAGAAGATCCTTGCCTACTACGCTCTGGACGAGGAAGCACTGGCCGCAGCCGGTGTCATCACCTACGGCTCCAACGTCAAGGAGGTCACCACCCAGATCACCGAAGCCAGCGTGGATGCCGGTGTCGTGTACCGCACCGATGCCTACAGCGCAGGCCTGACCCCCGTGGATGAGGCCACCAAGGAGATGTGCAGTCAGGTCATCTATCCTGCCGCCGTGCTGAAGGCCGCCCCCAACGCCGAGGCTGCCAGGGAGTTTCTGGCCTATCTGCAGACCGACCGCGCCGCGACCGTGTTCGAGAGTGTGGGCTTCACCGCACTGTAAATCCGTTGTTTTTCAGAGCTTCCCCTCCGGGGGAAGCCTTTTTATTCGGAGGTATCATTTATGGACTGGTATCCCCTTTGGAACAGCCTGCGCATCGCCCTCGTCAGCTGCGCGGCGGTGTTCTTCCTTGGCATTTTTGCCGCCTACTATATTGCCAAGCTGCCGCGCACTGTCAAGGGCGCGCTGGACGTGGTGCTCACCCTGCCCATGGTGCTGCCGCCCACGGTGGTGGGCTATTTTCTGCTGCTTTTGTTCGGCGCAAAGCGGCCGCTGGGTGCCTTTTTCATGGAGCATTTCGGCGTGAAGCTGGTCATGAACTGGTACAGTGCCATCTTTGCATCCATCGTGGTGGCCTTTCCGCTGATGTACCGCACGGCGCGCGGCGCGTTTGAAAGCTTTGACGAAACGCTGGCATGGTCGGCGCAAACGCTGGGCCAGTCGGACGTGTGGATCTTCTGGCGGGTGCGGATGCCCTGCTGCCGTCAGGGCATTCTGGCCGGCACGGTGCTGGCCTTTGCCCGCGCGCTGGGCGAGTACGGTGCCACCAGCATGATCGCAGGCTACACCCCCGGCAAGACCGCCACCATTGCCACCACCGTGTACCAGCTGTGGCGCACCAACGACGAAGCCGGTGCCATGCGCTGGGTGCTGGTGGATATCGTGATCTCGGCAGTGGTGCTGCTGGCCGTGAATCTGCTGGAGAAAAAACAGAAAGCAGGTGGCCGCGCATGAGTCTTGAAGTGAACATTACCAAAAAGCTGGATGGCTTTACCCTTCACGCCAACTTTGCCGCGCGCAGCACCGCCACAGCCATTCTGGGCGCGTCCGGCTGCGGCAAAAGCATGACCCTGCGCTGCATTGCCGGTATCGTAAAGCCGGATGCGGGCCGCATCGTACTGGACGGCCGGGTGCTGTTTGACAGCGCCCAGCACATCGACCTGCCGCCGCAGCAGCGCGGCGTGGGCCTGCTGTTCCAGAACTACGCACTGTTCCCCAACATGACCGTGGAGCAGAACGTGCTCTGCGGCCTGAAAGCCGAAAAAGACAAGGCCGCCCGCAAGGCCCGCTGCGCCGAAATGCTGCAGGCCATGCGGCTGGAATCCCTTGCCAAGCGCTACCCGGCCCAGCTTTCCGGCGGACAGCAGCAGCGCACCGCGCTGGCACGCATCCTTGTGGGCAGGCCCAAAATTCTGATGCTGGACGAGCCGTTCAGTGCGCTGGACAGCTACCTGCGCGAGGAAGTGGAGGGCGAAGTGAGCAGCCTGCTGGCCGGGTTTGGCGGCACGGCGCTGCTGGTCACCCACAACCGTGACGAAGCCTACCGCCTGTGCCGGGATATGATCGTGATGGATGGCGGGCAGGTGCTGCGCACCGGCGGCACCACCCGCCTGTGGTGGAAGGTGAGCAAGACGAACCTGACCGCTGCGTCGCCGGAGGCACCGGCGTTTCTGGGCACTGCACCGCAGAACATCATGCCGCTGGGGTGACGGACAGCGTAAAAACCGCCCTGCAGGGCGCTGTGGAAAGCAGCGGCTTTGCAAAGCCGCACAGCACATCCCACGGCCAAACAGCCGCACCTTATCCACAAGCTCACTATTATATGCGCCAAACTCGGAATTGTGCAGGTCGGAAAGCACCACCATCCGGCTGGGCCTGCGGTCTGCCCTGCAAACTCCGGCTGTGCAGGGCCGTTTTTCTGTGGTATACTGGTACTGGAAGCAGCCCGCCGCTGCGGGCACTTTTTTTGAAAAGCATTCACGCAAACTTCACAGCTTTTTTTTATTCTTGCTGTATGATATTCTGGTCAAGAAGTCTATTATTGAGGAAGGTGTCTGTATTATGGCTAAGATCCTGATCGTTGACGATGAGCCGCGCATCCGCGAGCTGATCCGCGAACATTTACAATATTCCGGTTATATCTGTGAAGAAGCCGCTGACGGCACAGCTGCGCTGACCCAGCTTTCCGGCGGAGCCTTCGATCTGGTCATTCTGGACCTGATGATGCCGTTCATGGACGGTATGACCTGCCTGCGGGAGATGCGCGCCCGCCACATCAACACGCCGGTCATCATCCTGACCGCCCGCGGCGAGGAATACGACAAGCTGTCCGGCCTGGAGAGCGGTGCCGACGACTACGTTGTCAAGCCCTTCTCTCCCCGTGAGCTGGTAGCCCGCGTCAAGGCCGTGCTGAACCGCACCATGCCCAAGCCCGCCGCTGCCTCCGACACCATGACCTTTGGTGAGCTGACCATCGACACGGCCAGCCACACGGTGCGCGTTTCCGGCGAGGAGGTGGCCCTGACCCCCAAGGAGTTCGACCTGCTGGTGTTCCTTGCTTCCAACAAGGGCATCGCCCTCAGCCGTGAAAAGATCCTGCAGAAGGTGTGGAACTACGACTACTTTGGCGAGGACCGCACCGTGGATACCCATGTCAAAATGCTGCGGGGCCATCTGGGCAAGTGCCGCAGCTACATTGCTACCGTGTGGGGCATCGGCTACAAATTCGACCCCGACGCAACGCGCTGATAAAGGAGCGGAGGATTCATGCGGCACCATCACTCCCCCGGCATCCGCGGCCAGCTGATGTGGTTTTTGTGTTGTATCTGTCTGTTCCTGCTGGCACTGGTGTGGTTTCTGTCCACCCAGCTGCTGGAACCGCTGTACACCAAGCACATTGAAAAACAGCTGACCACTCAGGCAGAAAGCATCACCGCCGAGCTGGACAAGGCTATTGCAAACGGCGAATCCCTTTCGGCATGGTCTTTTGGCCATCTTACGGTCAACACCACGTTTTTTGACCGGCTTGCCACCCAGCTGTACGCCAGCGGTTCGCTGAACAGCTTCTGTGTGGATATTTCCGATACCACCATGCGCACGATCTATAAGATCGAGAACCAGTCCTACTGCAACCTGCACGAAACGCTGCTCTCGGATTCCGCCAACAACGATATGATCGTTTCCACCGCTGTGGCCATGCGCAAGAAATGCCGCACCACCGGCGGCTTTGTGCAGACCCTGAATCCGCCGCGGCTCTCCGGCTCGGCACAGCTGCTGGTAGGGCGCAACACCTCCGGCGGCGAGTACACCGTTCTGGTCACTACCAGCCTTGTGCATGTGGCCGAAGCCGGCAAGGTGCTGAGCACCGTGCTGCCCATGGCAGCGGCGCTGATCTTTGCCTTTGCCATGACGGCGGCATGGCTGTTCAGTGAGTGGTTCACAAAGCCGCTGCGCCAGCTTTCCAGCGCTGCCCGCCAGATGGCCATGGGCAACTATGCCGTGCAGGTGGATACCCGCCGCAGCGATGAGCTGGGCGATCTGGCCCGGGACTTCAACCACATGGCAAGCGAGGTGCAGCATTCTTCGCAGATGCAGCGCGACCTGCTGGCCAACGTCTCCCACGACCTGCGCACCCCGCTGACCCTTATCAAGGGCTATGCCGAGACGGTGCGCGACATTACCGGCGACGACAAGGCCCACCGCGATGAGCAGATGAACATTATCGTGGACGAGACCGACCGCCTGACCGCACTGGTCTCCAGCGTGATGGAGCTGAGCAAGGTGACCAGCGGTGCCGACAAATGCGAGCGCGTGCACTTTGATATGGGCCAGCTGTGCGACGAGGTGAGTGAACGGTACGATGCCATCTGCGCCCAGAACGGCTGGCAGCTCCAGCTGGAGCTGCCGGACGAGGAGCTGCCTGTTTACGCAGACCCCAACATGATGCAGCGCGCACTGCATAACCTGCTGGGCAACGCCATGCACCATATCGGCAAAGACGGCATCTTCATCCTGCGGGCCCAGCGCTGCACCGAGGGCGTGCGGATCGAGGTGGAGGATCACGGCCCCGGCATCTCTGCCGACGACCTGCCCTATATCTTTGATCGGTACTACCGCTCCCGTTCGGATGCCGGCAAGCAGGGCACCGGTCTGGGCCTTTCCATCACCAAGGCCATCTTCCAGCAGCACGGCTTCCGCTTTGGTGTGCAGAGCGCCATCGGCATGGGCACTACGTTCTGGTTCATCATGAACGACCTGCCCGCCAATGCAGCCGAGATGGCCGGGCAGGAATAATCAGGAATAATTTTAAAGCCGGGATGACCGTGTGGTCGTCCCGGCTTTTGCTTTTTCTATAGAGCATCGTTTCTGCCTGCAATGCTGCGGCCATTCCAAATGATTTACTGGCCGGAATCTGCTGTGCGAGAAATTCCGGATGTATTATCCGGTGCGGGCATTTCCACCCGGGAGGCACGATCATTCACAGCCCACATCATCCAGCCCATTGCAGCCAGTGCCGCCAGAATGATGATCCATTTGACAAAATTCGGCAGTTTTTTCATAGAAGATCCTTCAAATCCGTTTTATACTTTATTTTATATTTTCTGCTTTTATTCCGGTCTGCAAAGTTTCCGTGCACATCTGAGCAGCTCTTCGGCCTGCTGGCTGTCCAGCTGCTTCACCCATGCACCGCGCGCTGCTGCGCCCTCGCCGGTGCTGCCCGCTTCGGCAAAGCTGGCAAGGTCGGAGTCGGTGCGGCTCTGCCACGCGGAAAAGCCCTCCGGCGCGATGTGTGCGCCAAGGCGGCAGTCCAGCACGGCAGTCTTTCCGGTGGGCCGCCACGGCCTGCCCAGAAACACCGTGCCCGCCGGGCAGTCGTCCGAAACAAAGTCGCAGTCCCAGAACACAAAGCCAAGGCCATCGGCACGGCCCGAGGGCGCTGTGACGTAGCTTGCAGGCAGGTGGTTGTTCACGGTGCGGATGGTGCACTGCTCAAACAGAGCGTCCGCGCCGCCAAAAATAAAATCGATATCTCCCGCGATCTCGCAGTGCCGGTAATACTGGGCCGTCGGTCGGCGGGGCGCAAAGCGGCCCGGGCCAAGGAAGCCATCCTTCTCCCGCTCCTTCTCCGGCAGAGGGGCGCAGAACAGCGTATCCTGATTGCCTAGCAGCCGCACATTCTCAAAGAGGGTGTGAGAGCAGTCCACATAAGCCGCCACGGCCTGCCCCACCTTTGCCCCGGGGCCGGCATCGTTTTCAATGGTCAGGTCCTGCACCCGCAGTTCTGTCCCCCGGAAAAACGCGGTATAGCTGCGGAAGGTGTGGGTGGGCCTGCCGTGCGGCAGCTTGCCGCCGTCGCCCCACACGATGCGGGTGCTTTCCATGCCTGCGCCGATCAGGGTGATATCCTGTTTTTCGCACACCAGCTTTTCGCGGTAAACGCCCGGGCCAATGCGGATCTCTGCTGCGCATGCGTAAGGCACGGCCAGCACCGCTTCGGACACCGAAGCAAAATCGCCGCTGCCATCCTGCGCTACGGTTATGGTAAGCATGTTTCTGTCCTCCCGTTTTGTTTCTATGCTTTCATAGTATACCTTCTCCTCCGTCGAAAATCAACGAAGTTTGTATGAACATCAAACGCATTTTTCCAGCCGCAGCACCGCCGCCGTAATGTCGTCCGGCCTGCCGGTCTTCTGGGCGCGCACGCGGGCTGTTTCCACCAGCGTCTTTGCAACTTTTTCCGGCGCTTCTCCTGCCGCAGCGGAAAGCTCCAGCTGCTTTGCCACCCAGCCCGGGCCGTCCACCAGCAGCCCGTCCGAGACCAGCACCGCATAATCGCCCACCGTCAAATGCACCACCCGGCTCTGTCCGTTCACTCCGCCCAGAATGCCCACCGGCAGGCTGGTGTCGCCCACAGCACGCACCCGCCCGCCGTGCACAAGGAAGCCCGGTGCCGCACCGGCCTTGAACAGCCTTGCCGTGCCGGTGTAAAGATCCACGCTGATGAGGTCCAGCGTGGCACCGCTCTCATCCTCACTTTTCAGGGCAAGGGCCACGTTGACCAGCCTTGCCGCCAGCTCTGCGGTAAAGCCCGCCTTGAGCAGCCGGGCCGTCAGCTCGGCGGCAAGGTTGCCATCCACGGCTGCAGGCCTGCCGGTGCCCATGCCGTCGCACAGGATCATCTGCGCTGCCGCCGGGCTGCAGAACTGCTGCACCGCATCGCCGGAAATACTTCCCCGCGCCGCCGCGCCCGCCATGCCGAACACGGCCCGCAGCACAGGCTTTTCGCTGAACAGCAGGGTGGTCATTCCCTTGCAGGAAAGCACCTGCGGCACTTCCAGCGTGCGGCGGCAGATGCGGCCCACCTCCCCGGCCAGCGCGGCCAGCTCCTGCGCCGAGAAGCGGGTGCGCGGCAGCGTGACCGCCGCATGGGTGCGGCCCAGATCATCCAGCGTGACGGCACACTCCTGCGGCGGAGTGCCAAGCTGCGCAAAAAAGTCCGCCACCCGGCCGGATTTATAGGGTTCCGGGTCGCCCGGACGGCCCAGCTGTTCTCCCAACACGCCCAGCGCTTCGGCCACGGCGCTGTACTGCTCGGTCAGGGCAGTGCGCATGGCTTCGGCATGAAGGCGGGCCTCCTTGCGGCTGCGGTACAGCGCAAAGGAGCGGTTTGCTGCTGCGCACAGTGCTGCCGGGTGGATGCACCGGGATAATTGCCCGGGCAATTGAGCCGTTTCCAGCCCGCCGCTGCTTTCCAGCAGAGGGCGCAGTGCTTCCATGCCCTCCAGCGTGGCGGCATACTCCTGCTTCCAGCAGGTATCCCGCCGTCCGCAGTTAAAACAAAGGGTATCATGTGTGTTATCAATTACCCAATGGAAATCCTCACGCCGGTGCGGCAGCGTTTCGTAGACATCGTTCACGGTCTCTGCCAGCGATGCAAGGCTCTGGGACACCTGTTCCAGCCGGGTGGCCGCTGCACTGTACTGCTGCGGCTGGGCCTGCCCTGCCTGCGGCTTTTCTTCCGGCTCCGGCACAAGCCATGCTGCGGGCATGGCCGCTACGGCCGTGATGCCGATGCAGACGTTCAGCAGATATTGGAACGCGCTCCCGGGCGGCTGCACACAGAGTGCACCGGTCACGCAGCCGCCCGCGTAGGCGGCTACCGTTTCCATGCGCCGTCCGGGTGCCAGCACCGCCGCTGCCGCCGTGGCACAGGCAAGGCCGGATGCCGCAAAGCTGAGGGCCGGGTCTGCCGCGCACAGCGCAGCGCCCAGCACCGCGCAGGCCGCAAGCGCGGCTTTGGCCTGCCCTTTGCTGCATAAATACAGTTCCAGCGCCGCGCAGACGATCACGCCCGGCAGCAGCTGCCACAGCTGTATGCTGCCCAGTGCCGCCGCTGCGGCCGCACCCACCAGAAGCATCCCGGCACCCGGCTTTTCGGGCGCGAACTGCCGCAGACAAAAGCCCATGGCTGCGGCCAGCAGAGCATCTGCTGCACTGTAAAACACCAGCTCTGCCCCGCCGCCGCCAAAGGCAAAGCACAGCGCCACGCCCACCAGCGTGCCGCAGCCCGCCAGTGCCGCCGGGGGCAGTGTTCTGGCACCCATCCACCGCGCTGCCACTGCAGCACCCAGTGCGCACAGCATACAGACACTGCGCAGCGAGAGCGCGCTAAACCCGTGCAGCAGCACACCCAGCGCCGCACCCGCCGCACAGGGGGCAAAGCAGTCCTCTGCAAAGCCCAGCACAAAGCCCAGACCAAAAGGCATCAGTGCACCGTACACAACGGCCCAGCCGCCTGCAAATCCCACTGCCACAGCCGCCAGCCTGCGCGCTGCCGGGCGCAGCTCTGCCCGCCGTGCCAGTGCTGCCCGCTGTCTATTCTGCCGCCCGACCGCTGCCAGACCCATCCGCTCTGTCATAAAAAATCCCCGCTTTCCGGCGGGGCGTTGTGGTTCTGTTCCCCGCTCTTTCTGCATATACTGTAGCGCGGGCGCGCGGCGATTTTTGGCGCGGTGCAGTGTTCTGCCGCAAACCGGCCCAAAGACGCAAAAAAAGCTCTGCAGCGTTCAAAAATGCTGCAGAGCTCTGTGGTTTTATGGCAAAAATCAGCCGTTCAGCTTTTCAATTGCCGCTTTTACGCGGGCAAGGGTGGTTTCGCGGCCCA
>ENA-UEQQ01000613-UEQQ01000613.1-human-gut-metagenome-genome-assembly--contig:-NODE-613-length-12617-cov-15.768262_pt1 | contig 12617 bp, 11 predicted proteins | sample MGYA00242956_ERZ507956 | MGnify/ENA primary metagenome ERZ507956 (study PRJEB26167, sample SAMN06115407) | human gut metagenome | host: Homo sapiens | place: China:Hubei | collected 2016-07-12... | reverse complement strand
ATGACAGCCTTTCCTTTCTGGATGGTGAGTGTCGCACCCTTTCGGAATTTCAGCAGAAGTATCCCACCAGCGAGAAAGATGTCATTGACTTTTACAGCGTCAATGATCCAAGTCTGCATGACCTCTACTTCTCCCGCAGTGAGGAACAGGACAAGACCGTGGGCTGCGTGGGACACCTGCGGGGTGATTTTGGCAGCGGCAAGCAGTTTTACACAACATGGTGGCCCCACCAGCATAACACGCTGAACACGCCGGAGTTTAAGGCCGATATTGACCGCACCGTAAACTGGCTGCGGGAGCAGCCGGACTCCCCACTGCGGGACTTTGCCGCCATGAACCGTTGCTGTGACCGCCATGGGAGGACCTGCGCCATCAAGAGCGCGATGTTTCCTTCCTGCGGATTCATGGCGAAAACACAGCGGTATGTGTATATGCTCCGCTGTACGCCAGTTAAAGGTGATTACCAGTTTTATATTTATTGCTATCAGCGGAAGCCATTTGAAAAGGCCCAAAAAGAACAGCAAAAGAATGACCGGCTTGCAGTAAAAAAGCGGGCGGAGCCGGAGAGATAGGAGGTGCCAACTTGCCTACAAAATTTCAGCTTATCACAGAATTATATGACCAGACTGTGCAGAGCGTCACCGGCAGCTATCAAAGCTGGACGGGCTTTCTCCGCGCCGCCTGCTACAATTACAAATGCCCCTTCGATGATCAAATTCTGATCTACGCCCAGCGCCCGGACGCCACCGCAGTCCTTGAAATGGAACGATGGAACAAACGGTTTGGCCGCTGGGTGAATCGCGGGGCCAAGAGCATCGCCGTATTTGGTGATGACGGTCAAAACTGCCTGAAGCTCTATTTCGATGTGTCGGACACCCATGCGTCCCGCTTTGCCCGTCCACTGCCCATCTGGACGATGCACCCGGCCTTTGAGCCGGAGGTCATCGAAACGCTGGAGGCCACCTTCGGCAACCTGTCCGAAAAAGAAAATCTGGCGGACGCGGTGCGCTCCGCCTGCCACAACGCCGTAGCGGACAACTTCACGGACTACCTGCAAGACCTGCGGGAGTGCCGGGAGGACAGTCTGCTGGAGGAACTGGATGACCTCAATTTGGAGGCGTTCTACCGGGACGCGCTGGAGGTCAGCGTGGCCTATATGCTGATGACCCGGCTGGGCCTGCGGGCGGACGATTATTTCACCGCTGACGAATTTGCCCATGTCTACGAATTCAACACGCCGCCCACCATCAACGCTCTGGGCATCGCCACCAGCGACATCGCGGAGATGGGCCTGCGGGAGATCAGCCGAACGGTCATGCAGGCTCAGCGGGATCAGTTTTTTGCAAACCGTGAAAAAAGCAGATATGATGACCACACAGAACAACACGAAACAGACCGAGAAAGGAGCAAACAGTATGGAGATCACTTACAGTATCAAGAAGAACGTCTTTCTCATAGATGTCATAGACAACATTGATTTTGGCATTCGTATCCAACGTCTGGGGCATCAACATCCAGGCTGCATTCATTTCCACACCCGTTGTATTCACTTCCAATGCACTGCCGGCAATCGTATGCGCATAAGTGGCTGTTCCTTCCTGTGACTTCCATGTTGAATCATCAAAACCATAAGTTCCCTTATTGTGCACGCCGGATATTGTAAGTGTTTTCAGTTTATAAGTCAAAGCGTCGGCTGCCTTGACAGTGAAATTTATTTGGGTCAGTATATGGCCGAATTTCAAAGATACCCCACTGGCATTTGATGCCTTGGTTGCATCCGTCACTTTCGCGGCTACCAAGTCCGTTTGGGCAGCTACATCTGCTACCGTATAAGTAATGGAAGGATATATAGCACCAGCAGCCGGTTGATTGTACGTCAAGGCTCCGGTACCCGGATTCCCGTAAGCAAAGAACTGCAAGTTATCCGTCATTGGCCAATAATATGTTCCCCCAGTCAAACTCCAGTCGGGAGCACTATAGGTTACTTTAACATCTGTCATGAATTCCTTCATCGCATCAAAAGTCGCAACGGAGGCCATTGCTGTCGCTCCCGTATTATAAGCATACACAGTGAACCCTACCTTCTGCAATTCCGGCAAATCAGTCACTGTGGCTCTCGTAGTGTTACCCACTACTGTTCCCAATTTAATCTCCGCCTTTTGTCCGGCATTCTCTATCTCCTCACTTTCCGAGCAACTCATTACTGCTGCTGCAGCCAAAGCCAAAAATAAAACCTTCTTCATAATTGTCTGTTATTAAAGTTAATATATTTATTTGTCTGTTTGCTATCAATTCACCGGTAGCTCCACATCCGTCTCATCATCCCAATCATCCACATCGCCACCAATCCCTCCATCTCCTTCATCGGTTCCCGGTTCCAAATCATCCACCACAACCTTGTCCTCCGGTACGGGAACCTCGATATGGATTTCCGACCCAGGAACGCCCACATCAGGTTCTTCTTCGCCTCCTCCTGAGGGAGGAGCTGTTTCAATCACTTCCGTGATATCCACCTTCACCTCTTGAACCGTTTTATCTCGTTTCACAATCTTCAGTGTCAGCAACATAGGACTATCCGCACGGGTCTTGGTATCTTTCAGTAATACAAAACTGGAGAAATACCCCCATAAAAGCCCGTTTTCACGCTTTGTATCCACACATATAGGTACCTCGCTCAAATGGCAAGCACGGTTGCCTATAAAGTAACTTCCGTTCAAGCCGTCCACATGGCAGATGATGCTCGATATTCTATCCCATCCTTCCACCTTTATATCAAAGGAATAATGGTCCACTACCGCTTCCGGCTTCCAGTTCAACGGAAGCGCCACATCACTCTGCCTTATTTCCACCTCGTCCAAAGCCACCACATACAAAGGGTCGGGCGACCAAACCATATCTTCGTGTACATCCAGCCCCGTACAGTGTCCCGTAAAAGCCTCAATCGTCTCATAACTCTCGTCGCCCCGTATCTGTATACTCTCCGTATTGAAGTTATAGGCCACCACCGCATACTTCCCCGGCGGTACCTTCACCTCACCCCCTCCGGCAGGCAGATAACTTTCAACCTTTCTCCCCTGAGTATCTTTCGGATAGAAGATAATCCGCATGGTCTGCGGCAGCTTATCCGTCACCCCTTTCCAATCCAGTTTAATCTGTACTCCGCTAACGGGATAATCATCCAGCATATCGCGGAAGTCACAGCTTCCCAGCATTGGCAACAGCCCGAAGAACAGCCAGAGAATCATATGCCGTGCATCTTTCATACCACTCATCTCCCCGACGTTAGAAACCACACCAAAGAAACTTTTGCTTTTGTCGGCCCGATAAAGTGATACTTTCCACAGCTGACCCAAACCAAGTCATTTCCATAAGAAGTATATTTCCTGTACTCCGTATCCAAGTATCCAATGCCCACACTGAATTCAATCGCCAGATGCCGAGCCAGTGGACGCACGTATCCATAAGTTATTCCTGCAGCTGCGTAATACTTCCCCCGGTATCCCTTCTCCTTTTTCAACTGAAAATCATAGGTACCTCCTTCGGCATATGCTCCCAGGAAGTGTCCGGACAATCTTCCGCGCGTATGGCGGTTTCCCAACCAGTAACGCGCCTCTGTCCCTCCCGAAAGGAGCTGATAGCAAAAATTACATCCGCTGTCAGACCACCAAGGGCATTTGTACTCAACATTCAAAGACCACCTCTTTCCCAATGGCAGCTCCACTTCTATGTTCGGAGCCAAGGCCAGGTCGTAAAGCAAATTATTTTTTAACGCCAGCACCGTTTTACAAGTATGGCTATGGGATTCTGCCGACTTATTCTGCCCTATTACCTGCCCCGACATCATACAAAAAAGGAGTAGCCAAAGGACATATATAAAAATGCGTTTTCCCATAATTTCGTGTTGTATACAAACAAAAGTAGAAGATAATTACCGAATAAAAATCACTTTCCATCACTCTTTTCAAAGGCTGAAAGGTTCTGTGAAACGAATGAAACAGATTTGCAACTTCTGCCTTATCCGGGACGCTGTGAATAGATTCTTCTCTCTCAAAAAGTCAATCCGTGTGCGAAAACAGTAAAATTCAGTGAAAGAAATACAAAAGAAGTAGCAGGAACATTCTGAAATTTGGAAGATAACAACGGGAACCTTACATTTGTAATGTGATTTTTTTCATAGTATTAGATTTAAGGTTAACAAAGGTTGGAGTACAGCGGTACTCCTTTTTTTATGCCCATACGTTTCTCCGAATGACAAAAAATAGCTATCTTCGATGGCTTTTATAACTGTTAAAGAAGAAAACATCACCACTTGAGCCCATTATGAAAAAACCGGTACTCGCATTGCTTTCCATAATCCTACTTACCGCAGGATGTTCCCAACGGCCTGCCGCCACCACCAAGATACCCCTGACCAGCGCACACCGTGGTGCCGCCACCATCGCTCCCGAAAACACAATGGCATCCGTAGATTCGTGCATCAAATACGGTGTAGGCAATATAGAATGCGATGTCTGCATCAGTAAGGACAGTGTCTTCTACGTACTGCACGATTCCACCCTCGACCGTACCACCAACGGTACCGGCGCCATCTCCCAATGGCTGTCCACCGACATCGACACACTGGATGCCGGCTCTTGGTTTGCGCCCCGATTTGCCGGACAACGGGTACTACGCCTTACCGACCTGCTACGCAAGGCCAAAGAGCACGGTTTAAGAATCACCATCGACTACCGCAACGGCGGTCTGCACCAATTACTGAACTTGATAAAGGACGAAGGCATGCTGGAAAACTGCAACTTCACCTTCAGCAAGGAGTATCATGCCAAATGCTTCAGAAAGATGGCACCCGAGGTAAGAACCCTGCAAGCCTACATCAAAAGTGAAAAGGACATAGAGCATGTCGTAAAGGAACTGCATCCCGACATCGCTGTCGTCTGGATTGACTCCCTTACCCCGCAATTCGTAAAGAAATGCCGTGAGCACAACCTGCAGGTACTGGCACTTGTCCTGGGGCTGGACGACAAGACGGAAGAGAACCAGAAGGCAGTCGACCTGGGGGTAGACATCATAGCGACAGACCACCCGGAAAAGTTCATCATGAAATACGGGAAACCGTCCATATAAGGCAAGAGACCTGCCGCGCTCAAGTCAGCAAGTGATAGACACCACCCACCATTGCCTTGACCACTCCCTTCATCTCCAATTCAAAAAGCAAGGCACTCATCCGGTTGACGGGTATGTCCGCTTCCACCACCATCGCATTGATATGGAGGTCTCCCTGCCGCATAAGAATACGCACAACGAGCTCCTCCTCTTCCGTCAGTTCCGGGAAGAGATTACGCTGGATACCTTCTGTCCGGGCAGGCTGCTCCGCTACGGCCCAGCCCATAATCTGCACAAACTCTTCCGCACTCTGGATAAGGGCGGCCTTGTTGTCGCGTATCAACCGGTTGCAACCGATGGAAGATTCGTCCGTAACACGTCCCGGAACGGCAAAACAGTCACGATGGTATCCCTCCGCCAACTCTGCAGTGATAAGGGAACCTCCCTTTGCGGCAGACTCCACCACAATGGTAGCATCACTCATACCCGCCACAATACGGTTGCGGCTGACGAAATTATGCTTGTCCGGATTCGTCCCGGTAAGGAATTCGGTCAGCAGTCCGCCTTGTGCCAGCATGTCGATGGCTGTTTTCCGGTGGACATACGGATAGATGCGGTCCAGTCCGTGAGCAAGGACAGCAACGGTAGGGAGATGATTTGCCAAAGCGGCCCGATGGGCATGGATATCTATCCCGTAAGCCAGTCCGCTTACTACCAGCACATCGGGACAAAGAACGGCCAAATCGCGCAGGAAGTCGGCACAGAATTGCTTGCCGTAATCGGTGGCACGGCGTGTACCTACCATATCGATGACATGCAGGCGGTTGAAATCGGTGTTTCCTTTAAAGAAAAGTACAATCGGCGCATCCTCACATTCGCGCAAGCGGGAAGGGTAAGCCTCATCCTTCAACGTCAGGCAGGAAAGACGATTCTTCTCTACAAACTCCATCTCCTGCTCGGCACGCAGAAAGGCAGCGGGACAATCAAGAGCCGTCACTACCCCCGGATTCACACCGGGCATGATTTCGGGGAGCTCCTTCCGCCGACTGAATACTTCGGCAGCACTGCCCATACCCTCTATTAAACGCTTTGCCCCGATATGTCCTATACCGGGGCAAAGTGTGAGAGCTATGCTGCAAATCCGTTCGTCACTGTTCATTCCACCACAGATTACACAGATTCACACGGATTGAGATAAGGGGCAAAGAGACGGTCGAACAGTTCGCTATCGCTTAACCGTCCGTTCACCACACATACGGTTTCAACTATGCCTTTGAGACAGACTTTGCCGTCGGAAGCACGGAAGATATCTTGGTAAAAGACGTACTTGATACCCTCCTTCTTCATGTAGAGTTTGGAGACAAACTCGTCACCACTCCTCAGGGGAGTCTTGAAAGCCATATTGATACGTGCCACTACCGGGTCTACCCCCTGCTCGTGCAGTCCGGCAAAGCTGACGCCGGCACTCAACAGAAACTCATGGCGCGTATGCTCCAGATAATGCTGATAATTGGCATTATTGACGATGCCTTGCAGGTCGCATTCATAGTCGCGCACCTTCATGGGAAGTTCATAGATATAATTCATATTTACTATTGGACTATTTACTATTTGATACTTAGCCACGTTGTTTCTCCACATCCAAGCCTTTGAACTTCTTCAGTTCCTCTACGCTGACCAGCTTGTAGAGTTTGTCACTGGGACGTATTTTCACCGATTTCATCGAGAAATGCTGGCCTTTCTTTACAGTCTGCACGGGTTTCAAATCGACGCGTGCCTCGTCCAAAGTGACGAATTCGGCACCCGTTGTGGGACCCGTAATCAGCAACTTGTCGCCTACGCTCACTTCGGCTGCTTCTACCAGGAACTCTGCCACACCGATGTTTGAGAAGTAGCGGATGCCCTTACCCACATAGATTTTACGTTCCGTAGCGGCAGAGCCGTAGTTCTTGGTCCATTCGCCCAAGCGTTGTCCCAGGTAGTAGCCGTCCCAGAAACCACGATTGAAGACCGTCTTCAAACGTTCGTCCCACCGGGCAATTTTCTCATCGGTGAATGTATCGTCCAGATAGGAACGGATGGCTTCTTTGTAACACTCCACTACCGTGCGCACGTACTCGGGTCCGCGGGCACGTCCTTCTATTTTGAAAACACGAACACCTGCATCCAGCATCTTGTTCATGAAGTGGATAGTTTTTAAGTCTTTGGGGGACATGATGTATTGGTTGTCCACCTCCAATTCCACATCCGTCTCCTTGTCGCGCACCGTATAACTACGGCGGCATACCTGCATGCAAGCACCACGGTTGGCAGAGTGGTTCATCTCATGCAATGAGAGATAACACTTTCCGCTGACTGCCATGCAAAGGGCACCGTGGCAGAACATCTCTATACGTATCTGCTCTCCGCTGGGTCCACAGATATTCTCCTCACGGATATGGCGGTAGATTTCTGCCACTTGCTCCAGATTCAACTCACGCGCCAGCACCACCACATCGGCAAACTGCGCATAGAAGCGCAGGGCTTCCACGTTGCTGATGTTGAGCTGTGTGCTGAGGTGTACCTCCTGCCCTATCTGCCGGGCATAACTCATCACTGCCACATCAGCGGCAATGACTGCCGAGATGCCTGCCGCCTTTGCCGCATCTACAATGGTACGCATCAGCGGAATGTCATGGTCGTATATAATGGTATTGACGGTGAGGTAGCTCTTCATGCCATGTTCGTCGCACGTCCGGGCTATTTCCCGCAAATCGTCGATAGTGAAGGTATTTGCCGAACGGGCACGCATGTTCAGGTTCTCGATACCGAAATAGATGGAGTCGGCACCTGCTTGTATGGCTGCTGCGAGAGATTCGCGCGAGCCTACCGGTGCCATGATTTCGAAGTCACTGATTGAGTGTTTCATCATTTCTTTTTGAATTAGAGTATGCAAAGGTAGGCTTTTTTCTGTACTTTTGCGGACAAATCCGCTTAGATTATGAAGATTAAAGATATAGACCTGGGCCCACGCCCCGTATTCCTCGCCCCGATGGAGGACGTCACCGACCCTGCTTTCCGCCTGATGTGCAAGCACTTCGGAGCAGACATGGTATATACCGAGTTCGTTTCTGCCGATGCCTTGATACGCTCCGTAGGCAAGACCCAGCAGAAACTGAACATCAGCGATGAAGAGCGGCCCGTAGCCATACAGATATACGGACGGGACACCGCCACCATGGTAGAAGCCGCCCGCATTGTGGAGCAGGCACATCCGGACACGCTGGACATCAACTTCGGCTGCCCCGTGAAGCGCGTTGCCGGCAAGGGTGCCGGTGCCGGTATGCTACAGAACATTCCGCTGATGCTGGAAATCACTCGTGCCGTGGTAGATGCCGTGAAGATTCCCGTCACCGTGAAGACCCGCCTGGGCTGGGATGCCAACAGTAAAATCATCGTAGACCTTGCCGAGCAGTTGCAGGACTGCGGCATTGCCGCCCTCACCATCCACGGCCGTACCCGCGCCCAGATGTATACCGGCGAGGCGGACTGGACACTTATCGGCGAGGTGAAAAAGAACCCACGCATGCACATTCCCATCATCGGTAACGGTGATATCACCACTCCCCAACGGGCCAAAGAATGCTTCGACCTCTACGGTGTGGACGCCATCATGATAGGCCGTGCCAGCTTCGGCCGCCCGTGGTTCTTTAAGGAAGTGAAGCATTATTTGGAGACGGGCGAAGAACTCCCTCCGCTGAGTTCCGAATGGCGGCTGAACGTACTCCGCCAGGAAGTGGAAGACAGCGTCAACCTGCTGGATGAACGACGGGGCATACTGCACGTGCGCCGCCACCTGGCAGCAAGCCCGCTCTTCAAAGGGATTCCCAATTTCCGCGACACCCGGATAGCCATGCTGCGGGCAGAGACGAAGGAGGAACTGTACCGCATCTTCGAAGAGATAGAACCGTTGCTGCCATAGGAGAAAACCGCATACGATTTTTACCATCGAGTCCGATACTTGAGCAATCATCCTCACGCCCCTTCTTGAATAGCTTCTGAGAGGGGGGCTATTCAGACGCAGATGACACGCTTTGTTGCCATCCGCATAACTCACTGTCTGTCAGCAAGAAATTTTGCCAACCACTTGCCTTGCCCTTGGCAAACTTTTGCCATGCCTATGGCAAAGTTTTGCCAACGCGGTGGCAAAGCCTTGCCAATGGGAAGGCAAAACCTTGCCAACAAGGAGGCAAGAAAAAAAACATTGTTTCTTTGGCAGAAAGAAACAAGTCCCTATATTCGTCTTCCCAAGAAAGAAAGAATCCCATAAATATGTCTTTATGAAAAAGAAAAAACTGCTCAAACAGCTCATCGTAAACTTCCAGCATTCACTTCCGGCAGAAGTTTATCCGCGTACATTGGTATTGCCCACAGACAGTGGAAAGATAATCACCGTGCCCGACTAGCGGAACATCGGCTGCGCAAACCATCGCTTGAACATCCACGTGGCCAGGATATAAATGCCGAAAGCCGATACGAAACCCACGATAGAGTCTATCAGGTAATGTGCCTGGATATAGACCGTAGCCCCGCACAACAGCAGATAGAAAGGAAACAAGCAGGCAAACAGACGCTTGCTGCCACGCCATGCCATAATCATCAGTACCGTAGACATTCCGACGTGCGAACTGGGAAAAGCAGCCGTGGGGCGCTCACCCACCTGCTGGGAACTCTCCACCAGGTTGTAGAAGAAGCCGTGCTCATAGCCCGGACCGGGAAGAAGTTCCTGATGGTGATGGAAATAGTCACCGATGGACGGGAAGATACCTTGCGCCACATGGTCGCTTCCAATGGCGGGGAAGTAGAACTGCGGCCCGGCAACGGGGACGAAGATATAAATAAGGTAATAGATGAAGAAAGCGGTGACGATGACGAACGAAACCTTCTCGAAAAGGTCGAAACGATAAAGGAAATACCACACCACCACCAGCAGAATCATCGGATAATAGAAGAAGTATCCCATATTGAACGGCTCGCTCACCCACATCTGCGGAAACCTTTCACAGAACCATACAGCAGGCTGTCCGCCAAACATCCACTGCTCCACCGACGCGAACACGTGGTCGAGATTGGGGAATATCCGGTTGAACTCAAAGGTGTCGGGATACCAATAGGAAAGCAGTGACATCTGGATGGCTATGCGCACAAAGGCAGAGAACTTGCAGGGTGCCAGCCGGTAAAGATACATCAGCAGGAACGTCATACCCGCAATGACAACACGGTCTGCAAGCATCTGCACCGGATGATCCATTTCCTGAAAAAGAAACAGAATGAGAATGGAAGTCAGCAAATTGTATATCAGCGTAATCTTCTCTACCGCAAAAAGCCCCTTACGGGTTTCTACCCTTTTAAATAAATCTAAAGCCATCCCTTATCCTTATACCAGGCAATGGTTTCCTTTACACCCCGTTCCAGGTCGTACTCAGGACTGAAGCCCAGTTCCTCGACGGCCGGTGTGATGTCACACTGCCAGTTGCGTTGTTTCATTATTCTATACTTGTCCGAATTGAGCGTACTGGTCTTGTTCTGCCGCTTCGCCCAAAATTCAGCGAGCAAAGATACGACTTTCAATACAATTAACGGACATCTCAGGCGAATAACAAACGGATTGCCCAATTCTTTCCTTATCAAATCGGAAAAAGCACGGCTGCTATACACCTTCCCGTCAGCCAGGAAATAGGCGCGGCGGGACACCTGCTTCTCTATCCCGAGGAAGACGGCCTGCACGATATCCTTTACATATACAAACGTCAAGTCCTGGCGGCAGAAGCCTACAGAAAAGTCCGTATGCTGCCGGATGGACTTTGCCATAAGATAATAATCCTTCTCACGCGGCCCGTATACACCCGTCGGCCGGTAGATGACGTAGGGGAAACCCGGAATACTCTGCAAATAAAGTTCTGTTTTCAGTTTACTGAGTCCGTAGGCGGTATTGGGTGAAGGGGGGTCACTCTCCATAATCGGGTCGTAGGTCCTCTCGCGTACCGGGCCGAACACACTCAGCGTACTGATGAAGATAAACTGCTTGGGAATCATGTTCAGCTCCCTCAGCGTATCGATGAAGTATTTGGTCTGCAGATAATTCACCAAATCGAATTCGTTCTTGTCCACACACTTCGTCACACCGGCACAATGGACAATATAATCAAACTTATTGTAGGTCCCTTTATGTCCCGAGAGTTGTGCCCTCAGTTCATTGGGGTGCGCAAAGTCCAGTTCGAGGAAATGTATCTTGCGGTCACGCAGATACTCGCGGCTGCTGGACGAACGTACACCCGCCCACACACCGAACTTGCGCTTCAACGCCTCCTCCACGATGAAACTTCCGATAAATCCGCTTGCTCCTGTAATTAAAATCGATTCCACTTCTTCAGTTACAAATTACTAATTACTTTTCATCCGGTCCGTCACCTTGACGCTCCTTGTGTTACTCTGTCGCCTCGTTACTCTTCTTCACCGGCTCCACATGGATGCTGACCAGTGTTCCTTTGCCGAACTGCCTTTTCAACTTGTTCTCCACCGCCGTTGCCGTCTCGTGGGCTTCCTCCAGCGAGATGCTGCCATCCATACGCACATGCACCTCGATGGCACAATAACTGCCGATGCGGCGCGTACGAAGGTGATGCGGCGAGCTGATACCGGGAAAAGAGAGAATCGTCTTCAGTATCTCATCCTCCACCTCGGCAGGCAATGATTTCTCCAACAGTTCGTCCACACACGGTATCAACAACTGCACAGCCACCTTCATAATGAAAAAGCTGACAATAACCGCTGCCACCGGGTCCAGCACCCGCCAATGGTCACCCAAAAGAATGGCGCCACCTATACCCGCTGCCGTGCCTATGGACGAAAACGCGTCACTCCGGTGATGCCAGGCATTGGCAACAACCGCCTGCGAATTCAACTTCCTGCCCTTGAATACGGTATATTGATAAAGCACTTCCTTGAAAACGATGGATACCAATGCAGCCACCAGTGCCAGTATACCGGGTTCCTGCAGAGAGCCGCCTTGCAGGAAACGGTAAATGGAGGAAGCCCCGTTCCAGAAAATGCCGAATCCCACAAACAACAGAAAAATACCGATAATGGCAGTTGCCAGCGTCTCGTACTTGCCATGACCGTAATCGTGTCCTTCATCTTCGGGCTTTGCCGAAATGCGCACAAAAACAATGACAATAATATCTGTAATGAAATCCGACAAAGAATGTACCGCATCCGCCAGCATGGCGGCACTGTGACCTACAATACCTGCAAAGAATTTGAAGACAAGCAAGAGAAAGTTTACCACACTTCCCACAACCGTCACCCGGTAAATGTCTTTTTCCCGTGTGGCATCTGCTTTTTTGTTCAGAGTTTGCATTTCCATCTGCTTTTCGTCTAAGGTACAGCCTATCTTCACTTTGTGTGCAAATATAGTACATAAATCCATTACAATCTGTCGTTCCTTCATTATTTTCAATAGAATGATAATATTT
>ENA-UEQQ01000605-UEQQ01000605.1-human-gut-metagenome-genome-assembly--contig:-NODE-605-length-12692-cov-14.734285_pt1 | contig 12692 bp, 12 predicted proteins | sample MGYA00242956_ERZ507956 | MGnify/ENA primary metagenome ERZ507956 (study PRJEB26167, sample SAMN06115407) | human gut metagenome | host: Homo sapiens | place: China:Hubei | collected 2016-07-12... | reverse complement strand
TTTTCGGGCTTGCCGCTGGTCAAAAGCTCGATAATCCGGTTGCCGATGTTTACTTGATAATCCAGATAGCGTCGCTGCAGGAGATAAAGCTGCCAGTCGAGTTCAGTCTTGACATTCTGGTTACCGATTTTTTCCAATAATCCGGAACTGAGCAGCGGACGGTCAAAACTTCTTATCACATCGAAGTGGATATAGGTGGCATCTTCCGGATAGAAAGTGAAAGACACTCCCAGATGTATGCCGTTACTCAGGGCTCCTCCTTCCAGGTCACTCAGCCGGCGGACAGAGTTGTTCAGAATCGTACTTTTTCCGATGCCGTTTACTCCACTCAGGATGTTTACATCCGGGCGTAAATCCCAGGCAATGTTTTTCCGGCCCCATAAGCCCTTTATCTCAATGCGCTTGATATATTCAGCTTGCTTTTTCATGGACTGTATTTTTTAACGCGTCAAACAAAAATAGAAAATTCCCGGGAATAAATCAACGCCCGACCGGCCCTTTTTTCAAAAACCTCGTAACTTTGCAGAAATTTAAAAAGACTAAATCATGAAAGGTTCTGTAAAAGCTCATATTTCATTGTTATTGGCTGCAAGCATGTGGGGATTGATGTCGCCGGTAGGCAAGGCAGCCATGGAAGCGGGTATTACCGGACTCACACTGGCGAATATGCGTATGATAGGAGCGGCCGTGTGTTTTTGGACTACCTCTTTCTTCGTAAAGCAGGAGAAGGTCAATCCGCACGATTTGCTGATGCTGTTCTTTGCTTCCTTGTTGGGGATTGTCTGCAATCAGGGGTGTTTTACTTTCGGCTTGTCACTGACCTCTCCGGTCGATGCGTCTATCATGACTACTACCATGCCGATTGTAACCATGATTTTAGCGGCTCTTTTCCTGAAAGAACCCGTTACTCCGAAAAAGGTGATTGGGATATTTCTTGGGTCCATCGGTGCCCTGACCTTGATTCTGAGCAACCGGGGAGGAGATACGGAAGGTGGTAGCGTATGGGGTGATGCACTCTGTATGGCAGCTCAGATTAGTTTTGCCTGTTATCTGACCATTTTTAAGAAGTTGATTGCCCGTTATCACGTGATTACATTGATGAAGTGGATGTTTACTTATGCGGCGATATGCTTTATACCCTTCTCTTATCATGATTTTTCAGTGATGGATTGGGCAGCTTTCCCGATAGAAGTCTGGCTGGAAGTCGGTTATGTTATACTCTTTGGTACGTATGTGGCTTATATTTTGATGCTGGTCGGTCAGAAATCCTTGCGGCCTACAGTAGTCAGTATGTATAACTACATGCAGCCGGTTGTGGGAAGTTGTGTGGCTGTACTTGCTGGTATGGCAACTTTCGGTTGGGTGAAGATTGTAGCGGCGCTGTTGATTTTTACAGGTGTCTATGTGGTGACGCAGAGCAAATCGCGTGCCCAAATGCTGGCAGAAAGTAAATCAAATGTAGAAGGAAATGAATAAGGAAGGTACTCAAATAAAATCGCCTGTTTTATACTTGCAGCATCACTATGAATTGCTGAAATTAGAGTATGAATACGAAAAGGAGCAGTTCCAGCAGCAGACGGAGCTGATGGGAATTGGCCGAAAAATCAAACGGGGCATGTGCTGGTATCCGTTATCGCTGGGACGGAGCTATTACAATGCCTTGAATCAGTTGGTCATTGAAGTAGAGCGAAAAGAAGACAAGGAGATAGAGCACCTGTTTGAATATGGGAAACCGGTTTGTTTCTTTACGCAGGATATGTCGGGGAAACTGACTTACCTGAATTTCGTAGCCACGGTGAATTACGTGGAGGAAGACCGCATGGTAGTCATCTTGCCGGATGCCAATGCACTGCTTACGCTGCAGAGCAAAGAAGTGGTTGGGGTACAACTCTATTTTGATGAAACCAGCTATCGCCTGATGTTCGAGGCACTGAAGCAGGTCATTTCTGCCAAGAACAACCGACTGGCAGAGTTAAGGGATATTTTTCATGGTACGCACCCCGTATCTACTTTTTCGTTTCAACCGGTACGTTTCCCTTGGTTGAACGCTACACAGGATGAAGCAGTAAATAAAGTCTTGCATGCCAAGGATGTGGCCATTGTGCACGGTCCTCCGGGAACAGGTAAGACCACTACGCTGGTGGAGGCTATTTATGAAACACTTCATCGTGAAAATCAGGTATTGGTATGTGCTCAGAGTAACATGGCTGTCGACTGGATTAGTGAAAAGTTGGTAGACCGTGGTGTCAGCGTGCTCCGTATCGGAAATCCCAGTCGGGTAAACGATAAGATGCTGTCGTTTACGTACGAACGTCGTTTTGAGTCACATCCCGACTATCCTCAGCTATGGAGTATCCGTAAGGCGATTCGTGAACTATATACCCGTAGCCGGAAAGGAAATGACCGGGAAAGTATCCGGCAAAAAATCAATTCATTGAAAGACCGAGCTACGGAATTGGAAATCCGTATCAATGAATCCTTGTTCAGTGAAGCGAGGGTGATTGCTTGTACGCTGGTGGGTAGTGCCAACCGCTTGCTCACCGGACAGAAGTTCGGAACGGTATTTATCGATGAGGCGGCTCAGGCATTGGAAGCAGCCTGCTGGATTCCGCTTCGTAAAGCCGACCGGGTGATTTTGGCTGGCGACCATTGTCAGTTGCCGCCTACGGTGAAGAATCCGGAAGCCTTGCGTGCAGGGTTAGGACATACATTAATGCAGGCCATTGTGAAGAACAAGCCGGAGGTGGTATCCTTGCTGAAGGTACAGTATCGTATGAACGATGAGATTATGCGTTTCTCGTCCGACTGGTTTTATGGAGGAATGTTGCAGTCAGCTCCTGAAGTGAAATACCGTAGCATCCTGGATTTTGATACGCCGATAGAATGGGTAAATACGGAAGGCATGGACTGTAATGAAGAGTTTGTAGGTGAAAACTACGGACGAATCAATAAGCCGGAGGCTGAATTGTCCATCGGTCAGTTAAAGGAATACATCACGAAAATCGGTCGGGAACGCTTTTTAGAAGAACGGATTGATGTGGGACTGATTTCTCCTTATAAGGCTCAGGTGCAGTATTTGCGTCAGCTGGTAAGGAAAGATGCTTTTTTCAAGCCCTATCGTTCCTTAATTACCGTCAATACGGTGGACGGCTTTCAGGGGCAGGAGCGTGATGTGATTCTTATCAGTCTGGTGCGTGCCAATGAAGACGGTCAGATTGGTTTCCTCAATGACTTGCGCCGCATGAACGTAGCCATCACCCGTGCCCGTATGAAACTGATTATTCTGGGCGATGCCTCCACATTGACCAAGCATGCGTTTTATAAGAAACTTTACGGGTATGTAGGTAGCCTGCAGGAGTGAATTCAGAAGCTGGGATAAAGATATTCATAAAATTTGCTTATCTTTATCCCAGTTTTATTCATTTATCTTTATTAACCATGTTGACAGACTTACTGCAAACTTCGTATTTTGCAATTTTCTTGATTGTAGCCTTGGGCTTTATGCTCGGACGTATCAAAGTGATGGGCCTATCGCTCGATGTGTCTGCCGTAATTTTTATTGCTCTTGCCTTCGGGCATTGGGGGGTATCCATTCCAAAGGAACTGGGAACCTTCGGGCTGGTGTTGTTTATCTTTACGATTGGCATTCAGGCCGGTCCGGGTTTTTTCCATTCGTTCCGAAGCAAGGGAAAAACCTTGATTCTGATTACACTGCTAATTGTGGCTTCTGCCTGCCTGACAGGGGTCGGAATGAAATATCTTTTTGATATCGATACACCTAGTATCGTGGGACTGATAGCCGGTGCCTTGACCAGTACACCTGGTTTGGCGGTGGCCATTGACAGTACCCAGTCGCCGTTGGCTTCCATTGCCTACGGTATTGCCTATCCGTTTGGGGTGATTGGGGTGATTCTTTTTGTGAAGTTGCTTCCTAAATTGATGGGAATAGACTTGAATGAGGAAGCACGCAGACTGGAGAAGGAACGGCGCAGCCAGTTCCCTGAATTGAGCACTTGTTTGTTCCGGGTGACGAATTCGGCTGTATTTGGCCGTACGCTAAGTCAGTTGAACATTCGTGCCATGACGGGAGCCGTAATTTCACGCTTGAAGCAAGGAGAAGAGATTCTGATTCCTAAAGCTCATACCGTATTGCAGGAAGGTGATTGCATTCAGGCCGTGGGTAGTGAGAATTCCTTGAATAGTCTGGCACTGATGTTGGGTGAGCGTGAAGAAGGTGAACTCCCGTTGAGCCATACACAAACCATTGAATCTTTGTTGCTCACCAAGAAAGATATGATTAACAAACAGTTGGGTGGACTGAACTTGCAGAAGAACTTTGGTTGTACGGTCACTCGTGTACGCCGAAGCGGTATTGACTTGTCTCCCTCACCGGAATTGGCACTGAAGTTTGGTGACAAGCTGATGGTAGTGGGCGAGAAGGAAGGTATTCAGGCAGTAGCCCGTTTGTTGGGAAATGATGTAAAGCGTTTGTCGGATACAGACTTCTTCCCGATTGCTATGGGTATCGTGTTGGGCGTATTATTCGGAAAACTGCACATCTCTTTCGGTGGTGGCATGACTTTCTCTCCGGGACTGACCGGAGGCGTACTGATGATGGCTTTGTTCCTGAGTGCTATTGGCAAGACTGGTCCGATTATGTGGTCCATGTCAGGTCCGGCCAATCAGTTGCTGCGTCAGTTGGGCTTGTTGCTGTTCCTGGCAGAGGTAGGAACTTCAGCCGGAAAAACTTTGGTAGCCACCTTCCAGGAAAGTGGTTTCCTGCTTTTTGGAGTCGGAGCGTTGGTTACATTGGTACCTATGCTGCTGGCTGCCATAGTGGGCCGATGGGTCTTCAAGGTAAGCCTGCTCGACTTGTTAGGCACCATTACCGGAGGTATGACCAGTACGCCTGGTCTGGCCGCTGCTGATTCGATGACAGACAGTAACATCCCGGGAGTGGCATACGCTACGGTTTATCCTATCGCTATGGTATTCCTGATTCTGTTTATTCAGCTGATTGCGCTGGTAATTGTATAGTGTAATAATATGTATATAGAAGAATCCCTGAAGCAAGTGAAATATCCTTGCTTCAGGGATTTCTTTTTTACACTAATTGAAAAAATACGAAGGAGATAAGTAGTATTTCGACTTTTGTTTTTTATGTTTTCCCTCGCGGAACCTTATGTTTCTCATTCTGCATCTCTAGGTTTTCGCACCGGAAAACTTAGGGATGCAGAATGGAAAACGTAAATGATGTTTTAGAGTTCTACTGTTGATGCAGTAGTCTGTCTATAAATCTATGGTAGACAATTGTGTGCTGTTAAAGCTTGCTCAAGAAACGTTTCCTGTCCACAATGTAGCGGATGTGAGTACCTTCTCCCACCAGCCCTTTGCTGTCGGATGCATTAACTTTGAAGGTCAGTTTCCGGCCTTCTATTTCTGTGAGTTCCGCGGTAGCGGTCACTTCTTCGTTCAGACCGGAGGGTTTGAGGTGCGAGGTCTGTATCATGGCACCTACGGTGGTAGAGCCTTCCGGGAGTACGGGTTTTACGGCATTCATGGCAGCGTTTTCCATTAAGGCTACCAATGCGGGGGTAGCAAACACTTCCATATCTCCTGAGCCGAGTGCTAGGGCGGTGTTGGTGGAATTTACCTGTACGGTGCTGCTGTATGTAAGTCCTGTTTCCATTGTTTTTTATTTTGAAGTTAGAAATTCATTTTTCTCATTGGGCTGAAAATCGGTTCCGGCCGGGCGCTGGAAGATATGCAGGCCGAATTCCGGTATCATGGCTATCAGGTGGTCAAAGATTTCGCCTTGCAGGGTTTCGTATGGAATCCAGTCGGGGGTATTCGAGAAACAGTAGATTTCTACGGGGATACCTTCGGTGGTGGGCTGCAACTGGCGGACCATCTGCATCAGGTTGTGATTCACTTCGGGATGGCTGCTGATGTATTTGAGGGCATATTCGCGGAACACGTGTAGGTTGACAGGTGGTTCATTTCCTTCGGTTGGAGCAGTTATCCATCCTTTTTGTACGAATCGGTTCACTTCTTCCGGTGTACAGAAATGTACGGTAGTCATGTCGATAAACAGTGAGCGTTTGATGCGGCGACCTCCACACTCGCGCATGCCTCTCCAGTTTTGGAACGAGTCACTGACCAGTGCATAAGGAGGAATCGTGGTGATGGTTTTGTCGAAGTTCTGTACTTTTACGGTAGTCAGCGACACTTCAACCACGTAACCGTCGGCACCGTATTTGGTCATGGTAATCCAGTCGCCCGGACGGAGCATGTCGTTGGCCGAAAGCTGCACGCCGGCCACTAATCCCAGAATACTGTCTTTGAAAATCAACATCAGAATGGCGGCCGAGGCACCGAGTCCGGTCAGGATGGCGGTGGCGTTCCGGTCAATCAAGACGCTGATGATAAGAATGATACCTATTCCGATGGATACCAGATTTATCATCTGGTAGATACCTTTGAGCGGACGGTTCTTTAAAGCTTCATGCTCACTGGATATTTCGTAGAGAGAGTCCAGAAAGCATTTAATCAGCATGAGTGCCGTGATGATGAGATAAATCAGACAGATTTTCAATAGGATTTGAAGCAGGTAGGCCGATTTGTCATCAAAGGCAAAAGGGAGCAGGATGTACCAGGTGATAGGTGGAATCATCCGGCAAGAGGCTTTCATCATCTTGTCATTGAACAGATAGTCGTCCCACGTGGCTTTGGTGCGGGCTGTAATCTTTCGTACGGCCGGCATGATAAGATGGCGGAAGATTAGTGTAGTAAGATAAGATACCAGTAAGATGGCTAAGATGAGTACAACTTGTGTAGTCCAGTTTAAATCAGACTTCTCAATTCCGATTTGCTGGAGAAGTTGCGCAGTTTCCTGATTCATTGTATTCATATTTTATAAAGTCTTTTTCAGGAGTCAAAGATACACAAGTTCTTAGAGTTTGCAAAACTTGTGTATCTTGTTTATCTTTACCCTATGAAGTATTGGTCAAGTATTTTTTTCGTGTTATTGGGGTGCTTGTTGTTTTCCTGCATCCGTTAAGAGGTTTCGGCTGGCGAGAATATAGTGGAGCCGGGCGATGTGTTGCCGGATTTTTCGGCTGTTTTGAATGATGGCTCAGAGTTGAGTACGCAGTCTCTTAAGGGAAAGGTAGCTGTATTGATTTTCTTTCGTACGGAATGTCCGGATTGCCAGAAAGAATTACCGGTTATTCAGCGATTATATGAAGAATATGCTGCGAATGAAGAGGTTGCTATCTATGCTATCAGTCGGGAGGAAGGCGAAGAGGAGGTAGCAGATTACTGGGAGAAAAACTCTCTGACCATACCCTATTCGGCACAGGATGACCGGCGGGTGTATGAATTGTTTTCTACGAGCGGAATTCCCCGGGTGTATGTTTGCAGGAGGGATGGAACGGTTGTGTCCATGTATTCCGATAATCCCATTGCCACCTATTCACAGTTGAGTGAAGATGTGGAGAATACACTTAAATTTTCTTCATATCTTTTTGCGGAACAAATGCTTTCATTAAATTTGCCGACAAGAATTTACTAATACCAAAATAAAGAATCTAATGAGTTTGAAAATTGTAGTATTGGCTAAACAAGTTCCCGATACACGCTGTGTGGGAAAAGATGCCATGAATGCTGACGGTACAATTAACCGTGCAGCACTTCCGGCGATTTTTAATCCGGAAGACTTGAATGCCCTGGAACAGGCACTCAGACTGAAAGACACACATCCTGGTTCTACTGTAACTATCCTGACAATGGGTCCGGGTCGTGCCGCTGAAATTATCCGCGAAGGATTATACAGAGGAGCAGACAACGGTTATCTGCTGACAGACCGTGCTTTTGCCGGAGCAGATACGCTGGCTACTTCGTATGCGTTGGCAACAGCTATCCGCAAGATTGGTGAATATGACATCATCGTGGGTGGACGTCAGGCTATCGATGGTGATACTGCACAAGTAGGTCCTCAGGTTGCAGAAAAATTAGGTTTGCCTCAGGTGACCTACGTAGAAGAAATTCAGGAGGTAAAAGACGGACGTATCCGTGTGAAACGCCATATCGACGGAGGTGTGGAAACTGTAGAAGGTCCGCTTCCGATTGTATTGACTGTAAACGGTAGTGCGGCTCCTTGTCGTCCGCGCAATGCGAAACTGGTACAGAAGTACAAACGTGCACTGGGTGGTCAGGAAAAGGCTGCCATTACCAAAGACGGAGCTGAATTGCCTTATGCTTCTTTGTATGAAAGCCGTCCTTATCTGAATATCACAGAATGGAGTGTAGCTGATGTAAACGGTGATACGAAACAATGCGGTCTGTCGGGTTCTCCGACTAAGGTAAAGAAGATTGAAAACATCATCTTCCAGGCAAAGGAAAGCAAGACGCTTACCGGCAGCGATGCAGATGTAGAAAACTTGATTGTTGAACTGTTGGCTAACCATACTATCGGATAAAGACTATGAATAACGTATTTGTATATTGTGAGATGGAAGGCAAGCACGTTGCCGATGTCAGTCTCGAACTTTTAACCAAAGGTCGTAAGTTGGCCACTCAGCTGGGATGTCAGTTGGAAACTATCTGTGCCGGTACAGACCTTGCAGATGTAGAAAAACAAGTTTTGCCATACGGAGTAGACCGTGTACATGTGTTTGATGCTCCGGGCTTGTTCCCTTATACTTCACTTCCTCATACTTCTATTCTTGTCAACTTGTTCAAGGAAGAAAAACCGCAGATTTGTTTGATGGGTGCTACCGTAATTGGTCGTGACCTGGGTCCGCGTGTGTCTTCTGCACTGACAAGTGGTCTGACTGCCGACTGTACGCAGCTGGAAATCGGTAACCATGAAGACAAGAAAAACGGTATCACTTACGAAGACCTGCTGTATCAGATTCGTCCGGCTTTCGGTGGTAACATTGTGGCTACCATTATCAATCCGGAACATCGTCCGCAGATGGCTACCGTACGTGAAGGTGTGATGAAGAAAGAAATCGTAGATGCCAATTATCAGGGTGAAGTGATTCGTCACGACGTAGCGAAATACGTGCCTGAAACTGATTACGTAGTGAAAGTAATCGATCGTCACGTAGAAAAGGCTAAACACAACCTGAAAGGTGCTCCGATTGTAATTGCCGGTGGTTACGGTATGGGTAGCAAGGAAGGTTTCGATATGTTGTTCGAACTGGCTAAGGAACTTCATGCAGAAGTAGGTGCCAGCCGTGCAGCAGTAGATGCCGGTTTCTGCGACCACGACCGTCAGATTGGTCAGACAGGTGTGACCGTACATCCTAAACTGTACATCGCTTGTGGTATCTCCGGACAGATTCAGCACATTGCCGGTATGCAGGATGCAGGTATCATCATTTCTGTGAACAACGATGAAAATGCACCTATCAATGCAATTGCCGATTATGTCATCAACGGCACAGTGGAAGAGGTTATTCCGAAAATGATTAAGTATTACAAAAAGAACAGTAAATAATGGCAAACTTTTATACAGAACATCCGGAACTCAAGTTCCACTTGAACAATCCGATGATGGAGCGTATCTGTCAGTTGAAAGAACGCGATTACAGAGATAAAGACGAGTATGACTACGCACCGCAGGACTATGCAGATGCAGTCGACTCTTACGATAAAGTATTGGAAATTACCGGTGAAATTACTGGCGAAGTGATTGCTGCCAATGCAGAAGGAGTGGACGAAGAAGGTCCGCATTGTGCAAACGGTCGCGTGGAATACGCTTCCGGTACAAAGGCCAACCTGGATGCAATGGTGAAAGCTGGTTTGAATGGTATGACTATGCCGCGCCGTTACGGTGGCTTGAACTTCCCGATTACTCCGTACACCATGTGTGCAGAGATCGTGGCTCAGGCTGATGCCGGTTTCGGTAACATCTGGTCACTTCAGGACTGTATCGAAACACTTTATGAATTCGGTAACGAAGATCAGCACAGCCGTTTCATTCCGCGTATCTGTGCCGGTGAAACCATGTCAATGGACTTGACTGAACCGGATGCTGGTTCCGACCTTCAGAGTGTGATGCTGAAAGCTACATACGATGAAGCTAACAATTGCTGGCGCCTGAACGGTGTGAAACGTTTCATTACGAACGGTGATGCAAACCTTCACCTGGTATTGGCTCGTTCGGAAGAAGGCACACACGACGGTCGTGGATTGTCTATGTTCATCTATGACAAGAACGATGGTGGAGTAGATGTACGCCGTATTGAAAACAAGCTGGGTATCCATGGTTCTCCTACTTGTGAGCTGGTTTATAAGAATGCGAAGGCGGAACTTTGCGGTGAACGCAAGTTAGGTTTGATTAAGTACGTCATGGCGTTGATGAACGGTGCCCGTCTGGGTATTGCCGCTCAGTCTGTAGGTTTGAGCCAGGCTGCTTACGATGAGGCTTTGGCATACGCAAAAGACCGTAAACAGTTCGGTAAGGCCATTATCGAATTCCCGGCTGTGTATGACATGTTGGCTACCATCAAGGCAAAACTGGATGCAGGTCGTGCGTTGTTGTATCAGACTTCTCGTTACGTGGACATCTACAAAGCGTTGGATGACATTGCCCGTGAACGCAAGTTAACTCCGGAAGAACGTCAGGAACAGAAACGTTATGCAAAACTGGCCGACAGCTTTACTCCGCTGGCAAAAGGTATGAACTCTGAATATGCCAACCAGAATGCATACGACTGTATTCAGGTGCACGGCGGTTCTGGTTTCATGATGGAATATGCTTGTCAGCGTATTTATCGTGATGCCCGTATCACCAGCATCTATGAAGGTACTACCCAGTTGCAGACAGTAGCTGCCATCCGTTACGTAACAAACGGTTCGTATGCGGCTACTTTGCATGAATATGAACTGATTCCTTGTGCTCCGGAATTTGAAGGTTATATGAATCGTATCAAGGATATGTCTCGTAAGCTGGAAGCATGTACCAATGCAGTGAAGGAAGCACAGAACCAGGAATTGCTGGATCTGGTATCTCGTCGTTTGTATGAGATGGCAGCTGTGTGCGTGATGAGCCATCTGCTCTTGCAGGATGCGACAAAGGCTCCTGACATGTTCGGCAAGTCATTGAACGTGTATGTGAACTACGCTGAATCTGAAGTAGAAAAGCATTTCAACTTCATCCGTAAGTTCCAGGCAGAAGAATTGGAAAGCTATCGGAAATAAGATTTCTGATTGATATAGAAATGGAAAGGGCGAATTTCGAATGAGATTCGCCCTTTTTAGTATGGTACAGTCTTTAAACTGTTTTATGCATTTTCTTTCGTAGCCATCGGTCGAAGAAGTACAGCAGACAGAGGGCACAGAGCGTGGGCAGGTAGAAAAGGAGCGTATGGGAGTCCGGAAGTATTTCCTTGCAGGTGTGCCAATAGCTGATGAAGGCTGCTCCGTATTTCCATATAAAAAATCCGATGCAACTTCCCCCGCTGAGTATGGCAAAGACAAGGAAGAGGATGAACATTCTTTTTTCCTGCCGTTTTTCGCGTAAGATACTTTCCTCTTGTATCTTTTGCATCATGCGGTAACTGAAATTGCTGGGCAGCTCGTAATGGGGCTGCCTTTTTATGGCCTTCTGAAGTCCTTTATCTGTTGTTCTCATGTCTTAAATCTCCTCTTTCATTAAGTTACATAACTTTTTTCGGATGCGGTGCAGTTTTACTTTTACGTTACTTTCTGTCAGATGAAAGATGTAGGCTATTTCTTCTATATTTTTTTCTTCTTCATAGAATAGGGTAACGAGTGCCTGTTCATCGGGCTTGAGCTGGGTGAGTGCCTGCTGTAATTTTTGAATCTGCACTTCGTTTTCGGTCCTTTGATATGATTCTTATGTGAGCTTCGTCTGGCTTTCTTGTTAAGGTGCCTCTCCATCAGCATCCGGTCGATATTTTCATCTGTATACCACCTGCCGGACTGGTGAATTGCATATGCACCTTTACTAAGTGCCATAGCAGCAACTCCATAATCCTGTGATACAACAATATCTCCCCTGTGGCAGAGGCTTATAAGCTTGTAATCTACTGCATCTGCTCCGGCACCAACCACTATCACTTCGCTGTAATCTGAGTACAAAACATGGTTTGTATCACACAGGAGAGTTGTCTTTATATTATATTTTTCTGCTATTTTCTCTATGATGTCCACTACCGGACATGCGTCTGCATCTACAAATATCTGCATTTTTTATCCAGCCTCTTCAAATAAACGAAATTATTTATCCAGATACCTGAACATGTTTATCTGGCCATCACAATCGTAATGCTCCATTAAAGGATTTTTGTATGCCGGTTTTATCTCCGGTTCATCGTTCTTCATATCCTCTTATCCTCTGTTTTATTCCGCACTCATATTTTAAAACTTCTACGCTGTTTGTATGTATAAATATATGATACTGATTTATTGAATTTACTGCAACATAATCTTGAAGTTTATGTAATGTATTTCGGTAACAAAGGTATTCAGCAAAGACCGTTTACGCTATATCATTTTTTGAGTAATTCCAATGCCCTGTCCATTGGTACGCAGTCTGCATATCGTTCAGGCCAGAGAAATTCATTATAGTAATGGTAAGCCTGTTCCCTAGTCATGTACTCATTGTCCTGCGTAGAATTTGCATAGGCAGGAACAATCATGTGTAAGCCATGCTCAAA
>ENA-UEQQ01000602-UEQQ01000602.1-human-gut-metagenome-genome-assembly--contig:-NODE-602-length-12697-cov-29.663233_pt1 | contig 12697 bp, 9 predicted proteins | sample MGYA00242956_ERZ507956 | MGnify/ENA primary metagenome ERZ507956 (study PRJEB26167, sample SAMN06115407) | human gut metagenome | host: Homo sapiens | place: China:Hubei | collected 2016-07-12 | study... | reverse complement strand
ATAATTCGGGATGCGGATTGCCAAAACTCAATGAATCTTCCGTCACATGAGTATCGGCACTGCAAGCCTGCTTCACTTTCAGATACGGGTCGACCACAAAAGCCCAACGTAAATCTCCCGTACGGAAATCAATCAAATTGGAGAAAGCTCCCATGGCATTAAATGTCTCTTTCAACCAACGTTCTTCACCGGTCAACAGATAAGCATAATAGGTGGCATAAGCACGCCAGCCACTCCAGCCGTGAGGCGAGTTGAACATATTAGGCAACATCTGCACGTCATATTGAGCCTCCCAATAGCGCATGGTTCCTCCACGACGGCGGGCATCGGGAACACGCAACTGAGTCAGACAATCATGACTGTTCAATATCTGTAACATGGCATCCGTATAATGTTTGCGCTCCTTTTCATCCTGCTGCATCAATGCAAGCATACCAATCTGAAGCGCCGAACAGGAAACCATACCATCCTCAAAAGTCAGCTCACCTTCGGTCTCAAAATCGCCTTGTGAGGCCACCAACTGGTCGATGGCACGTTTGGCAGAAGCATAGTGACGGTCGGCAGCCTCTTTCCACACACTCTCCGTCTTACCCAGTTCACGTTCGACCAAAGTAAGTTCCAACATACTTTTCGCTACATAAATAACGCTGGTATACACCGTATTATGGTTTACGTAAGCTCCGTCTTTACGCTGCCAGGTATTCATCAGCCAGTCCGCCAGACGAGAAGCCTTCTTCAAATCCTCTACATCGCCATAGGCTTCATATTTATCAACCAACAATCCTATTGTTCCCGATGTATTCTGAATACGTGAGGCATGATATAACGGCACCATCTTTGTCCGGTCGTGCAACAGCCCGAACAAATAATCAAAACGACTGCGCAAAGCCTCATCCAGTTGCTTTTCAGGGAAATACCTGGCTGCAATAAAGGAAGAATGGAAACCATACCAACTCTCGATATGGGAAGTTGCTTTCTGATGATATTTCAATGCACCTTCTCTGGCGCGCTCCATAGTCCATTCCCAAGAAGCGTGGGCAGACAATACACCTTGCGACTGCTTGTCACCGTCTGTAACCTTCACTGTATACAGTCCCACCGAGGGAAGCATACAAGATACCTCCTTCACATGACCCGATTTACTTTTCACTGTAACCTTCTGAAGCTTTCCTTCACTATCTGTCACTTCGACAGTCGGAGCGGCTGCAAGTACTTCAAATGTTGCAGTCTCCTTAGGCTGATACACCGTTTGAGGCATACGAATCATAGGCACACCGGCCACCTTATGAATCGTTTCTTCAAATTCCCCCGGAGTATTGATATCAACAAAGGCAATCGTCCACGTTTTACGTTCCCCTTGTTTCAAAATCCACAAATCTTGCGGGCAATGCTGAGGCAAAGGCAGTGCATTCATCAAATCAAGGTTCAGGGATTCGATACGATGTCCCATAAACCAATGAGGAGCGGGGTCTTGATATCCCAAGTTATAATCCACGCTCCATGATGCAACAGGCTGCGGTGAGACAACACCCAATGTATGTCCCGACGGAGTCTGAAGATAACCATAGAAATGAGTTTTCTCGTTCATCATCAGCGTTGGAAAATACTTACCGAACCAATCGGGATACTTATCCATATAAGTATCAATCCCCAATTTCAATCCTGCCTTTACGGGTTGAAAAGGAACATTTCCCTTGTTTTCCAATATAACCTCCATAGCAGGCTGTCCCTTCCATTCTTTATAAGTAAGACGGCACTCTACACCATCGATGGTTGCACGGTAAGACCGATATCCATCCGGTATCCAGTCCGCTTTTATATTCCCGTTACCCATATTGACGTAGAAACTGGGACCCATATTACTCTTATCATGGAAAAAAGGCACCGTATCATTACGCTGACTGCCTTTAAAAACAATCTGCTCCAATGTCCCTTTATCCGAAATACGACATTCCCATCCACTGCGTTTCCATATTGTAGTCTGTGCAAAAGCACTCATTCCCCATAACAAGGTTCCTATAATCAAACAACTTTTCTTCATGGTATAAATCCTATTATTCTATTTTCTTCAGAGTAAAGCAGTCGATATCGGGTGCCCAGCAATAAGGACTTCCCATACGGACTACATTATTTCCCGGCTTCAAACGCACCTGCACTGTTACGGAAGCAAGCTGCTGTCCATCGGTTCCGGCAAGGTCTTTCAGCAGGATACTCTTTTCATTGTTTACTTTAATTTCCAGTTTGCGGTCTGCATGAGGCACATATTGGATGGTCATTTCATACATTCCGCCCTTTTCACTATATACTTTATTCCATTCGGCATAGTTTTCGGCACGTCCTCCCAGATAGCTGACCTTCATCCCCCCGGACGCTTCCTTCATCGGTGCATACAGAATGGTTTTCGGGCGCAATCCCAAATCATTAAAACAAGGCAAATAAGCCCACTCAGCCTCATAACGCACAGGTTCAAGACGCTGCTCTGCTTCCATACGCAAAATCAGGACACTATGTGCAGGCAATTGCCGGTTCAGTGTCCCCTGAACTGCCTTAAGGTCTTTTTGCTTCACCAAATCACGCATCTTCACTTTACCTCCCATTTCCAAAACACTCATGGGAACAGAGAAATCACAAATACTGTCCGAAGGGTTATACAAAGCCACCGCACGCACTTTGCCGCGTTCCTGTTCTATATCCTTTACCAGCACATAGCCCTTATTCTCATGCTGTACCACATAGGCCTGTAATCCCAACGGGTCTTGATTTAAGGCAATCAGTTCCTTATTCTTCAAGAGTTTCAAAGAAGCCTCGGGAATCGTTGTCAGGTCACAGCCTATCAACAAGGGAGAACTCATGATACACCACATACCGAAGTGCACCTCTTCTTCCTCCGGTTTCAGTCCACGGCCAATCTCCAGCATATCCATATCATTATAATGACCGTCTCCGGCATACGCAGAAAGATACAGATTCTTATCAATGATATATTTCACCGACCCCCATTCCGGGCGGATATCACTACTGATACGCCAAGAGCAGCCGATATTCTTTGCCCATGTACCCGGAAAAGCCCATCGGCACACATTAATGGAAACATGGTTACCCGCCACTTTATCAAAAGCACGGCGAATCTCCGTATATCGTTTTTCCTCATCCAGACTCAACTCCTGAGAAGCACCGCAATAATCTATCTTAATGAAATCGAACCCCCATTCATTGAAGTATAAATCGGCATCCTGATGCTCATGACCATACAAGCCCGAACCTACTCCGTTGACATCCTTATCCCAAATGGAACCGCAAGTATTGCTTCCGGCATCCGAATAAATACCGGCTTTCAGTCCCAAAGAATGAATATGGTCTGCCACCCCTTTCAGTCCGTTCGGAAAACGTTCCGGATGAGTCTGCATCGTGCCGTGCTCATCACGCCAACCAAAAAATCCGTCATCTACATTGACATAATTATAACCTGCATCTTTCAAACCTTTCTGCACCATGGCATCGGCCTGCTTCTTTATCAAAGCCTCATTGATATTCACCCGATAGGTATTCCACGAGCTCCAGCCCATAACAGGAGGATCAAATACATTTTCATTACCGGCAAAAGTCATGGAAGACATGCCCAAAGCTAACACACATAACAATAATTTATTCATAATCAATAACCAACCATTAATGAATGCTTTATTAATTCCATCAGATCTTTATATAAATCTTCTTTTTATATAAATATGCTCCGACCAACCATACAACTCCCACAAAAAGAAAAGCATAGACAAATGAAGTAAAGGCATTATCACCCAACCAACCGGATAAACCGGCATATATAATGTCGTGCATATTCTGTTCTTGCAGTGGTAAACTGTCAGCTAATATATATAATATCTCACTAAGTACATAGCAAAACAACGGATTTACACCAAATATGGCAAAAATCCAAGTCTTCTGATATTTCTTCGTCACATCGATATACCACAGCAGAATAGACAAAAGAAGAGCAGAAAAACCGCAAGTAACCAACACAAATGTAGGCGACCACACCTTTTTGTTCAGAGGACATACATCCTGTAGCAGAAAGCCCGCTATCAGCCCCATAGCTCCATAAAGGAACAAACGGTTCAACTTATCTTTCATATCGGGGGTCTCCATGCAAATCTTTCCAAACCAGAAACCTATCAGAACTTGGGCAATAGAAGGAATCGTACTCAACACTCCCTCCGGGTCTATTCCCCGGTCATTATACATGTGTGATAACCCCAGTACAGACTTATCCACATGAGAAAGAATATTCTCCGGGCCGTATACAAATCCATTGCCGACCAACAAGATTCCATAATATACAATCAAAATGACTGCCACCAGATAAGGGATATAACGATGGCGGACCGCAGTGACCAGCAATGAGCCTATTCCATAACACAATGCAAGGCGTTGCAACACACCCAATATGCGTACATGAGCCAGCGATGCAAAAGCCGCCTTCCAAGGGCTGCCAACAAAATCGGGTTGCAAAGATGCCTCACGCAATGTGCCCAGAAAAGTAGCGGTACCATAAATAAATGTACCGATAATAAAAATAAGAAAAGTACGACGAATAATTTTCAGAAATAACGCCTTATCCAAAGTAAAGGAGAATTTCTTCAGAGAAATATACATGGACATTCCCATCATAAACATAAACAAAGGATAAATGACGTCCGCCATCGTCAAACCATTCCAGGAAGAATGTAATAAAGGGGGATAAACATAACTCCATGTTCCGGGACTGTTCACCAGTATCATGCCTCCTATCGTCAGTCCGCGAAGCACATCCAAAGCCAACAAACGCTGTTTCATAATAATGAGATATTAGATTAGAGAGTCAAAGGTATAAATAAAAGATATAGTTCTAAAAAAGGCTGCCGGATTTATTTTCCCAGCAGCCTCTTTATCTTAATTATCAGTATCCGGGATTTTGGATAATCTTACCTTTACTCTCGTCTATTACACTTTGCGGCAGCGGCATCAGGGTCATATAATCCTGTGCTGTGGGCGACTGTTTGTATTTGCGAGCATACTCAATATATCTTCCATAACGAATCAAATCCGAACGGCGAACACCTTCAAACCATAATTCATGTCCGCGCTCTGTCAGCACCGCTTCAAGGAAGGCATCAGCTCCGGCAAAGTCAGCCATAGTGTAAGCAGGAAGTCCGGCACGTGTATGTACCATATTCAGCAGTTCTACAGCTTCCGGAGTCACAGTATTACCTTCGCGAACAATCGCCTCAGCCAACAAAGTAAGCACATCGGCATAACGGTATACAATCCAGTCAACCTGACTTTCTTCGCCGGTAGCATCAGGATCTTCACCATACTTAACAGGCATTGCGCCTTTTATCAATACAGAACCGGGATTTTCTTCATTATAGTGAGTTCCGTCTTCTGCAACAAAGTCGCCTACCAATACTTCCAAACGCTTGTCAGCCGAATCGAAAGTATGATAAAAATCCCAAAGAACACGATAGCCGCCCCATTTCTGGATATTTGGATTTTTAGTCGGGTACTCGCTGGAAATAACATGAGCCAGCCACATCTGCTGATTCACACTGCGACTGCAAACACATGCCCAAATTGTTTCAGCATTGCCTTCATTCTCCAATGTAAAAATATCCTTATAGTTATCCATCAACCTATAACCATATTCCGGCTTCATCAATTCACGACCACATTCTACAGCTTTTGCCCAATTCTGTTCATGCATATAAAGTTTCATCAATACAGTATAGGCCAACCCTTTGGTAAAGCGGCCATAATTCGTATCCGATACTTTATAAGTTGCCGGAAGAACAGCAATGGCAGCCTTCAAATCATCTTCAATGAATTTCACCATTTCCTCCCGCGATACACGAGGAGCTACTTCATCAGACAATGGATTATTCAACAAATCCAAAGAAGCAATCTGAATAGGACCATACATATCATAAAGGATATAAGCCAACCATCCACGTCCACAATGCAATTCTGCATCCAAACGTGCTTTCACTTCCTCATTCATAGGAACATTGACAATACGCTCCATAGTTAAAGTCATTTTACTTATATCGCGGATATAAGTACTGTAAGTAGTAGTCAGCCCACCGGAATTGGCTGTAAAATTCATCTGAATCATATCCGGCCAAACTGCATCATCCCACTGACAATCACCGATATCAGTACTCATATCACTGATGACATGAATACCTCCCTGCGAAGAAGCATACAATCCGCTATACCAGTTCGAACGGAAAGGAGCATAAGCGGCAGAAGTCACCAAAGCCTTCGCATCTTCTTCATTTTTAGGAAATATACCGGGATTAATCACATTATACATTTCAGACTCCAGATTAGTGCAAGAAGGACAAAATGCAGTCGCAGCCAATACTACGGAAAATATTGATAATATCTTTTTCATTTCAATCTTATCTTTTATAGGTTATTAAAATGTAATATCCAATCCTAAGCTAAAGCTTCGTACGTTAGGATATGCCCAAACAGAATTATCTGTCTCAAGGTCGAGACCGTCATACGGAGTAATAGTAAACGGATTATTGATATCTGCATAAACACGAATGCTCGACAATGCCTTTTTAACCGGGATAGTATAACCCACAGTTATATTACGGCAACGTACAAACCAGCTTTTTTGCAGATAATAGTCACCAATTCCCCAAGTACTCTTGTTCTGGAAATAACCGGGACGAGAAGCAGACTGATTATCATGTGTCCATACTTCCGCTGCACTGGTAGGCATATTGTAGCCACGATACATATTTACAATACCTGTCATACCGTCAGCACCTGTCAACCAAAGGTCTTTATAAGAACCGGCATTCAAGACATTGAATTGTCCATAGAAATAAATATTAAAATCAAAGTTCTTATAACGGATAGTGTTATTCAATCCCATCAAATAACCCGGGTCCGAACTTCCGTATATTACTTTGTCGGCATCATCCAATTTACCATCAGGTTTACCGGACTTCAAAGGAATACCGTGTTTATCTACCTGAACAGAACCATCCTCATTATATACATAACCATTAATATCTTTAATCTTTACCTGTCCCGGCAGTGAACCCGGCATATAGTCTACTGTTTCTCCGGGCTGAATCAAACCGTCTGAAAGATATCCGTACATATAACGGATAGGAGCATTATACTGTGAATAAGCAGCAGGCTTCCAGCTTGCATCACGAGTATTCCATTTATCACGATAGAATGAGAAAGTAAAGTCTGTATTCCAACTAAAATCCTTTGAGTTAAAGTTAGTAGTGTTTATTGTCAATTCAAATCCCTGACTTTGGGTTTTACCTATATTGGCGGCAATTTTATCTGCCTCATTAAAAGTGAGCAAACTACGTTCAGCCAGCAAATCGGAAACTACCTTACGGAAATATTCAGCAGTTACATTCAAGCGGTTATTGAAGAATCCCAAATCAAGACCAACATTCCATTCTGTAGTAGTTTCCCACTTCAAATCAGGATTACCCATCTGACTCAAATACACGCCAATAGACTCTGTGCCACCGAATTCATTGTTATTACCGGTCTGATAGTAACTGATAGCACGGTTACCGATATTAGAGTTACCGGTCTGACCGAAACTGACACGTAATTTACCATTAGAAAGAACAGAAGTCATCGGTTTCATAAACTCTTCTTCGGTAAATCTCCAGCCCAAAGCTACCGACGGGAAATACCCCCAACGATTATTTTCTGCAAAGTTGGAAGCTCCATCGGCACGCAACGTAGCAGTCAGCAAATAACGATCTTTATATGAATAATTTACACGACCAAAGAAAGATGCCATTTCATCTTTTGAGGCCGAAGAGCCCACAGAAGGTTTCGGATAAGCTCCGGCTCCCAAATTATTATATAAGAAACCGTCAATCAAGAACTGGCTGTTGCCGGCATACAATGACTCATCTGTAAAACGTTGGAATGAATAACCTGCCAAAACACTGAAATTATGATCTCCCAATCTCTTGGTATAATTAGCAGTAAGTTCCATCAAATAATCCGATTTGTCATATTGAGCAATATCGGCTTGTCCGCCTTTCTTCTGACCATACAAAGTAGTCTTGGGCATATAAACACTACGCTTCTGGTAGTTACGGTCAATACCGAAATTAGCCTTCAAAGTCAAATCCTGAATAGGCTTCACTTCAACAAACGCAGTAGCAAGCAATCTCTCTTTCATTGTTTTGTCTGTGATTTCCAGCAATGATACCGGATTAGGCAAGAAAGCAGCCTGAGAGTTCAATGTGTAATCCCCGTTTTCATCTTTGATCGGTAACAGCGGATTAAACTGTGCAGCAGCCACCATAATACTTGCATTCTCATTCTGTCCCGAACCTAAAGGCACGTTATTGGTTTGATTTCTGGACAAAGTCATGTTAACACCTAAATTAACATACTTACTAACCTTCTGTTCCAAATTAATACGACCCGTATAGCGTTCCATATCATTATTCTTCACTACACCGTTCTGCTTGAAGAAGTTTCCTGAAACCAGATATTTGGTTGATTCAGTACCGCCTGTAACAGATATATTATGTTGAGTCTGAAAACCTGTACGGGTAATTTCGTCAAACCAATCTGTATTATGGGCAGGAGCATTGATTTGAGCATCTGTATAATAAGGCTTATAAGCAGTAGAAGCCTCACCTTCGGTTTTTCCACCATATACACCGATACCGTTCGCTCTCATCCATTCTTCCTTGGCATAGCGATTGGATTGTATCATAAAGTCTTGAGCACCCAACATATCATAATCACTTGCCAGTGTCTGAACAGTAGCCGTACCGGAATAAGTCACTTTCGGAGCACCTGTTTTACCCTTTTTAGTAGTGATGATGATTACACCATTACCGGCACGTGCACCATAAATAGCTGTAGAGCTGGCATCCTTCAAGACCTCGATAGACTCAATATCATTCGGGTTGATAGAAGCCAAAATATTATCCGAACTACCCGCATCATATTTACCCGTTTTAATAGCATCGTCCGAAGTCGGATTTACCGGAAAACCATCGATAATCACCAACGGATCGTTACCGGCATTGACAGAAGCAGCACCACGGATGCGGAAGTTAGAACCACTACCCGGCTGTGCACTTACCATATTTACTTGCAAACCGGCTGCCTTACCTGCCAAAGCGTGACTGATAGTAGATACCGTACCCACAGGAGCATCGTCCATCTTCACAGATGCAACAGCACCGGTTAAGTCTTTTTTCTTCATTGTACCATAACCGACAACAATAACTTCATCCAACATTTCCGTATCTTCACTCATAGTAACAGACAATGGCTTGCCGGCCTGAGATTTCAAAGTCTGTGTCTTATAACCAATATAAGAAACTTCCAATTCCGCTTTAGCCGAACTTACAGTCAAAGTAAATTTACCATCCATATCGGTAACAGTACCGTTTGTTGTACCTTTTTCTACTACACTGGCACCGATAATAGGTTCACCTGTCGCATCCAGTACCGTACCACTTACCACTGTAGAAGCCTGTTTAACAGCTTTAGTTCCTTCTGTAGAAAGAATTATTTTTTTATCTAAAACAGAATAAGTAACATTCGTTCCGGCAAATACCTTCTCCAGAACTTCAAACACATTTCCTTGATTAGCCGAAACAGACACACGACGATTCAAGTCTACATGTTTATTATTGAAAAAGAAATCAAAACCGGTTTTTGCCTTAATCTGATTCAATACTGTTTCAACTGTTTGATTACTAGCATCAATGCTGATTTTTGTTTTTTGCGCATACGTTTCTGCTGCATGAGTCAAGCTCAATGAGCAGGCAAGAAATAGAACACATAGTCTCATAAACAAAGGGATTTTGTTAAATGATAGCCATAACGACTTTATCATCCAGAATACTTGGATGCTAAAAGGATTTTGCATAATTTTGTAAAGACTGAGGTTAATAAAAATGTTATCTTAGCTTGTCGCCAAACAAGCTTTAAAAAGTTTTCATTTTTCCATGCGGTAGATACGCCAATATCTTCCGCATGTTTTTTGTTTTAAGGCGCTCTTTTCTGTTTCATAATATTTTCTAAAAGGTTAATAAGGTTTTATTTAATATATCTCTATCCGCTGTTTCTTATCGGAAATTTCATCACTGTCCAAATAACGCCAATTTATTTTGGACGAGATTTTAAAATATTCCAAGATACGTTCCAAACGCTGTGTAGAGAATGTTCCTGTAAACGAATACTCCTTAATACGATTACTCTTCACAACAAAGTCTACATTATAACGTTTGCCTAACATATGGAGAATATCCTCCATAGAGGTATTTTTAAATACTATTTTACCATCTTTCCAAGCAATCTCCGATTCGCAAGAAGTAGCAAACATTTTCGTCTCACCCGATTCCGGAGTATACACCAGCTTATGATAAGGTTTCAACTTTATCATTTTAGCTTCTCCTGCTTTATCTTTAAAGAAAAAGCCGACACTGCCTTCCACCAGTGTAGTCGATATCCGACCATCGGCAGCATAAGCTTCCACATTAAAACCGGTTCCGTATACTTCTATTTGTGACTGATGTGCAGTAGAAACCACAAAACGTCTTTCCTCATCCTTCGTCACATCAAAATAAGCCTCACCAATCAATTCCACCTCACGGCTTTCGCCCACAAAGCGGGAAGGATAACGCAATGAAGACTCAGAATTCAAATAAACAACAGTGTTATCGGGCAATACAACCGAGGTAGTCATTCCCGGATTTGTCTTTATTTCAACCATTTGAGCCACCTCCTGCTGCTCATCCTTATCCTGATACATCCACAAAACAGCAATCAATAGCGGGATGGACAACATCGCAGCTATTCGTTGTGTCCATTCCCACCAAGAGATTCTTTTTTTGTTCATCCTACCTTTTACCTTCCTTAATGCCTTTTCCGTATCTACACTTTTCATCACATGCAATGTATCGGTGGCCAGATAAAGCGCATGAATCTGATTCATTATTTTACGATGAGATTCATCTTGTTCTATCCATTCTTCCACCAACCGACTTTCTGCCGCTGTTGTCATTCCTTCACAGAAACGAGGCAACAGCTCCTCTATGTTGTTATATGTATTATCTGTATCTGTCATTTTTGAGAGCTCATTTATTATTAAGACAAACCCCGAAGAAAGATTCCTAAACAAAAAATGGTATTTTTTTGAAAAAAGATGTTTTAGTATTAAAAGCATAAATGAAAAACTTATCTTTGCAGACGAGTTAACGAGGAATGATCAAGATGAAAACAGACAGAAATATGGAAGATATGGCTCTATTGAGTTCCCTCCGAAAGGGGGAACAACAAGCATTCGACAGTCTGTTCAGGAAGTATTATCCGATGTTATGCGCTTATGCCCGCCGCTTTGTTGAGCTGGAAGATGCGGAAGAAATTGTTCAGGAAATCATGCTTTGGATATGGAAAAAACATTCGGCAATTTAGAATTTGCTGGCGAGGATAAAGTCGTTCAGCGAAGAATCAACGGACGGCTAACTGTCTTATCAAGAAGCTATAATCTCTATTCTGATGTTCAAAGAGCAGATGATATTGTGGTGGTGCTTCCTGCTGAAGCTGGCGAAAAACATTTCGGCTTTGAGGAACGTGTGAAGTTAGTCAATCCACGTATTACCGCAGAGGGCTACAAAATCGGCACTCGTGGTTTTACAAATTACCTTTTACATGCTGACGACATGATAAAAGAATAAAGAAAGAGAGGAAAAATGATGAGATTAGCAAATGGCATTGTATTAGATAAAGACACGACTTTTGGAGAATTGAAATTCTCTGCTCTACGTCGTGAAGTGAGAATCCAAAATGAAGACGGGTCGGTTTCAGATGAAATCAAGGAACGTACCTATGACTTAAAATCCAAAGGACAAGGACGCATGATTCAAGTAAGTATTCCTGCCAGCGTGCCTTTGAAAGAGTTTGATTATAACGCACGGGTGGAACTTATCAATCCCATTGCGGACACCGTTGCTACTGCCACCTATCAAGGAGCAGATGTTGACTGGTATATCAAGGCAGACGATATTGTGCTGACAAAGGATTCTAGTTCATTCAAAGCTCAACCACAAGCAAAGAAAGAACCGACACAAGACAAATAGTCGCTAGGTAGAAAGGAGACTTTTTCGCATGAAACAGCGTGGTAAAAGGATTCGCCCATCTGGTAAAGATTTAGTCTTTCATTTTACGATAGCGTCACTCCTGCCTGTTTTCCTGCTGGTTGTCGGACTGTTTCATGTGAAGACAATCCAGCAGATCAACTGGCAGGATTTTAACCTATCACAAGCAGATAAGATTGACATTCCCTATTTAATTATCAGTTTCAGTGTCGCAATTCTTATCTGCTTGCTGGTAGCGTTTGTATTCAAACGGGTTCGCTATGATACGATTAAACAACTCTACCACCGTCAAAAACTGGCAAAGATGATACTTGAAAACAAGTGGTATGAATCTGAACAGGTCAAAACAGAGGGTTTCTTTAAAGATAGTGCTGGTCGTACAAAGGAAAAGATAACCTACTTCCCTAAAATGTATTATCGACTTAAAAATGGCTTGATACAGATACGGGTGGAAATCACATCGGCCCAAGCTCCCAATAAAACTCCGTCCGTACCAACCTTCATGGCACATCTATCATGATAAACAGTAAATT
>ENA-UEQQ01000601-UEQQ01000601.1-human-gut-metagenome-genome-assembly--contig:-NODE-601-length-12707-cov-7.878939_pt1 | contig 12707 bp, 7 predicted proteins | sample MGYA00242956_ERZ507956 | MGnify/ENA primary metagenome ERZ507956 (study PRJEB26167, sample SAMN06115407) | human gut metagenome | host: Homo sapiens | place: China:Hubei | collected 2016-07-12 | study... | reverse complement strand
CGGAAAATGATCAACCTTTTCTCAAAATTGAACTTTAATTCAACAAAAGTATGAATAAAAAGATTATTCAGCGAATTAGTTTGTTAATTCTTTTATTCGTTCTGCCCATCGCATATCCCGTAACCGACATTCACGCGCAAGACGTTCGTGTGACTATTCGTATGGAAAAGGTTCGTATGGAGCAGGTTATGAATGAGATTGAGCGTCAGACGAAATATCTTTTCGGAAGCGCCGAGAACGTGGATGTGAAACGCATTGTTACGGTACAGGTCGTGAATCGTCCGCTGCAGGAGGCGCTTGACGCCATGCTCCGGGGAACAAATGTATCCTATACGGTCCAGGGCTCGAACATTGTACTGAAGAACGGACGCTCTGAAGCCGAGGCGAAGAAGCCTGCTGTGATTTCCGGTGTCGTACGCGATGCGGCCGGCAACCCGGTTGTCGGAGCAGCCGTAGTCGTGAAAGGTACGACGATCGGGATCAGCACGGACTCAGAGGGCCGGTTTTCGCTCCAGGTACCCCCCCCCGCTTCGCAGGCCGTTCTGGAAATCAACTATTTGGGGTATGCCCCGGCGGATGTTCGGGTCGGCAGCGCCACTCGCTTCGACATTACGCTCAAAGAGGATAGCCAACAAATCTCGGATGTGCTCGTTGTCGGCTATACGCCCATGCGCAAAAGCGACTTTACGGGCTCGATAGCGAGTGTCAAAGCCAGCGAACTGACGACAACGACGCCCACCATGGCGCAGGCGCTTGCCGGCAAGGTCGCCGGCGTGGAGGTCCGGCAGGCCGACGGCGCGCCGGGTGAGGGCGTGCAGATACGTGTGCGGGGTGTCAACTCGCTCTCGGCTGGCAGCGATCCGCTGTATGTTGTCGACGGTTATCCTGCCTCGGAGGATGTTTACATCAATCCGGGCGATATCGAGAGCATCGACATTCTGAAAGATGCCGCCTCGGCTGCAATCTACGGTTCGCGCGGCGCTTCGGGCGTCGTGCTGATTACAACCAAACGCGGCAAAGAGGGCGAGCGCGCCAAGATCAGCTATGATTTCTCTTATGGTATTCAGCAGCTCGAACGTAAGGTCGATCTGTTGGATGCGAACCAATTCCGGGACCTGTACATTGCTTCGCGCAACGATTCCTATCGCCGGAAAGCGACGGCCGCCGGCATTGCGTGGAGTCCCAACGACGACAATACGATTCGTTCGGCCAAGGGATTTTCGCTCGCCGATGTCGGTATCCACCCCATGTTCTACGATTTTACGACCCGGACGCCTGTCGAACAGCAGTACAATACCGACTGGCAGGACGAGGTGTTCGGCAACGCCGGAATGATGCGCCACAACATTTCGGTGACGGGAGGTTCCAAGGCTATTCGCTACATGGCCAGCGTCGGCTACATGGATCAGGATGGTATTATCGCCCCCTCGAATCACAATCGCATTAATGCCCGTCTGAATCTCGATGCACAGATCACCAAGCACTTTTCGGCCAGCCTGAGCTATTCGATGTACGACGTCAAAAACAAAGTGGTACAGGCGGAAGGGCGTATGATCAATGACGGTGTTATTCAAAGTATGCTCATGTATCTGCCCAACCTGCCGGCCTATGAGGAGAACGGCGATTACGCTCGTAGCGCCATGATCCGGATGGTGACGGACTGGGGCATCAATTTCCCCGAAAATCCGCTCGTCATCGCCAACGAACTGGATATTTCGGAGAAGACTTCGCGCCACAACCTGAACTTCAACCTGGTCTATGAACCATTGCCCGATCTGAAGATCTCGGCGCGACTGGGACAGCAGTGGTACAACTACCGCTATTTCTACTACCGGCCGATGAGCATAGGCCGAAACAGCACGCCCGCCTATGGGCCCGAACTGGCCTCCTACAATATCGCCCGCTCGAGCTCGACCTACGATATCGACCGGCTCGGGGAGTTCACGGCAAGCTACAAGAAACAGCTCGGACGCCATCACGTCGATGCGCTCATCGGCTATACGCTTCAGCGCAAGACCTACGACCGACTCGGTGTCCAGGCTACGGGATTCGCCGACGACCGCATCCACGAGGTGACAGCCCACGGCCCGAAAGATTCGGACGTATCGCTTTATGAAACCCGCAAAGCGGCTTGGTCGATGATGTCCTATCTGGCGCGTCTGAACTATTCGTTCGACGACCGTTACACCGTGACCGGAACGTTCCGCACCGACGGTTCGTCGCGTTTCGGCGTCAATAACCGCTGGGGATATTTCCCGTCGGTATCGGCAGGCTGGACGATCTCGAACGAACCGTTTCTGAAAGATGCGCTCGAAAACATTGCTACGGTCCGTATCCGTGCCAGCTGGGGTAAGAGCGGCAACAACGACATCGGCAATTATTCCAGCATTGCAGGTATCTCGACCGGAAGTTATGCTTTCGGCACGACGGCCGTATCCACTTCCCGTCTCGGCGGGTTTGCCGATTCGGAACTCGGATGGGAAACGACGACGCAGACCAACATAGGTCTGGACCTGGGATTTTTCAACAGCCGGTTGAATGTGATTGCCAACTATTACAACTCCATCTCGACCGACATCCTCTATAACGCACCGATCTCCGCGATTTCCGGGTTCACCTCTTCAACGACCAACATGACCGATGCGAAGATCCGCAACCGTGGTTTCGACCTGCAGGTCGACGCCCGATTGCTGACCGGCAAGGTAAAGTGGAATGTCAGCACGAATATTTCGATCAACCGTAACAAAGTGGTTAGTTTGGGCGGACTGGACGACATTCTCTCCACATCGGAGCGTTCCGTGCAATCGCATATTACCAAAGAAGGCTATCCCATTGGGTCGTTCTACGGCTACAAGGCCGTCGGCATCATGTCGGAACTCGATTACAAGAACGCGCTGAAGGACCGGGAGGTTTATCTGGCCAACGGCAGCAAGTTCCCTGCCGGCTACACGCTGCAAGGGCCTGCCGTACCCAGCTATGCGCTCGACGATCTGTCCTACGGCAATACGATCTGGAAAGACGTGAGCGGCGACGGCGTCATCGACACGAACGACAAAACGATTCTGGGGAACGCTTATCCCGACTTTACGGGCGGCTTCTCGACCAGCCTCTCGTGGAAAGGCTTCGATCTGGGAGCGAGCTTCACTTACTCGTACGGCGGTGAGGTGATCAATTTCCAGGATTACTATCTGTTCAACGTGGAAGGATCGTCGAACCAGTATGCGATTGCCGCCGACCGTTATGTGTCGGATACGAATCCGGGGCGCAACAACGTACCCATCGCCACGCGGATCTCGGTGACGAACCAATCTCTCAAACTTTCTTCGTACTATGTGGAGGACGCCTCTTATTTCCGCTGCTCGAACATTACGTTAGGCTATACGTTGCCCAAACGTCTGCTCCGGAAGATCGGGGTCGAATCGTGCCGGGTATATGTCAGCGGCGACAACCTCTTCACTATTACCGACTACCGCGGTTACAACCCCGAGGTTTCGTACAAGAGCAGCAACCTGATGCCCGGATTCGACTGGGGTTGCTATCCGCTGTCGCGTATCTACTCGGTAGGTTTAAATTTAACGTTTTAATCCGTTCTGTTATGCGAATCAGTCATCTGTTTATTCTTCTTGCAGCGTCGGCTATGCTGACTGCGTGCGATTTTCTCGACGAATATAATCCCAATTCAGTGACAGTCGGCAATTACTATACTTCCGAAGAGGACATTGTCGCATCGCTTAACGGCGTCTACACCTCGCTGACGCAAAGTTATGTTGCCGATAACTATCACTATTTTACCGATGTGCGCGCCAATGCGACCGTCGTAACCAACAGCGGCGCCAACAGCGGCATTCCCTATCAGTTCTACAATTATACGCTTACCGAGGAGAATGTCTATGTTTACAACCGTTATTCGCAGTTGTACAAGATCATTTCGCGCGCCAATACGCTCTTCGCTCATCTGGGGGATGTCAGTTATGCTACTCCTTCGGCCCGCGATACGTATGAAGCCGAAGCCCGGTTCCTGCGCGCTTTGTCTTACTACTGGCTGGTAACCGAGTGGGGTGACGTGCCATTGGTGCTCAAGGTTCTGGAGAGTACGGAAGAGGTTCGGGCCAACAATTACCGCCGCCCGAAGGCCGAAATCTACCAGGCCATTTTCGACGACCTGAAATATGTGACCGAAAGCCCCCTGCTTGATGTGCAACCTGCCTCGGCATGCGGCAAGGTCAGTAAGGCTGCCGCATGGGCACTTTGGGGCAAAGCCTTGTTGCAGCAGGCTTGCGATGAAGATTTCATCGGCTCGAAATCCGAATTGCTCGGACAGGCGATCGGGAAACTGACTGCTGCCTGGGATCTGCGCAAGTTCGGCGAACTCTCGTCGGTTTCCTATTCCTCCGTCTGGGACCTCTCTACGCAGAAGTCGTGTGCGGAAAATATTTTCCAGGTCAACTATATTCAGGGGAACGCCGACCTGGGATCGGTGTGGAATTATATGTACGGTCCTGAGGGAGCGGGCGTCACCTCGCAGAGAAAAGGCGAGATGCAGAACGTCACGATACAGGCTGTCTATGATTCATTCGAGCCGGGCGATGTCCGCCGCTCTTTCCTGCGGGCAACGAACAAGGCGGGGCAGACTTACTATCACACCATGAAGTATGCCGATCTGGAATGCGGCGCCAACGGGTATGGAGGCAACAACTGGATTGTGCTGCGTTATGCCGATGTGGCGCTGATGCTGGCTGAAGCCTATTATTGGTCGAAAGAGGAAACATTGGCGAAAACCTGGCTGAACAAGGTGCGTGAGCGTGCCGGGCTGGGCGATTGGTCGGGGAGCGACCTGCGTCAGGGCATCTACGATGAACGCCTGCACGAATTCATGCAGGAGGGGCTCCGCTGGCAGGATTTGCTGCGTATGTACGATCGTATGGAGATGCTGGAGCACTTCAGCGCGATCAATTCCAATTTTTCGTTGAAAGACTTGTTACTGCCTATTCCCTACAACGAACGGATTCTCAATCCCGAAGGCCTTTATCAGAATCCGGGATACGGAAGCAATTAAACGGTTCGGGACATGAAAAGATTCTCGTTAATTCTTCAGGCATTCCTGCTCGGTTGCACGGGTATCCGTCGTAGAGAGGCAACCCGTTAGACATTTGAAAAATTTTAACAGACTGAAACCATGAAAAGAATCATATCGTTGCTATGCGTCGCATGTTTGGTTTTGATAACCGCATGTTCCGACGACAAAGAGGTGGGGCCGATTTTCGATTCGGTCCTTACCCCCGATTTCACGTTCGATGACGGCGCAGAGATTATCGCCGGCGTCGATGCCGTACAGTTTACCGACAATTCAACGGCCAAAGGCACGGAGATCAGCGGCTATTTCTGGCATTTCGGATTCGCCGGACTGGGAAACTGGTCGGAAGAGGCTGCTCCGGACCCTGTCATGTACAAGGAGGCCGGCGAATATGTCGTTACGCTGACGGTCTACGGCGCCGACGGCAACAGCAGCTCGACCAAACGGACCATTGTCGTCAAGGCCGCCAATCTGGCGCCCTCGGCATCCTTCACGTATACTCCGGAAACGGTGGTTGTGGATACCGAAGTAACCTTTACCGACACATCGGTCGATTCCGATGGCGAGATCGTCGCCCGCCGGTGGACCCTTCCCGATAATACGACCTCTACCGAAGCTTCGGTCAAATATACCTTCACGAAGGGCGGCACGTTCGATGTGACGCTTCAGGTGACTGATGACCGGGGTGCAAGCAGCGAGGTTTCGAAGAAAATCTTCGTAGCAGGCGACGAGGGCATCGGCTCCGGCAGCGAGAGCGACCCGTGGCAGATTGCCACCGCCGACCGATGGAACGAGATCGCGCAGTCGATCAACGGCACCCAGCCGGGCGATTATAAAGCCGGGGACTACTATCTGGTGACGAACGATATCGATTTCAGCGGTAAGAACTTCATCGCATGGGACTGCTTCTCCGGTCAGCTCACCGGCAACGGCAACTCGCTGAAGGGCATTACGGCGACCCGCACGGTTGCGGAGGCCGACATCGACGCGGATGCTGCCATCTTCGGCGTCATCCGCATTAATTCGGGTACGGTCAAGGATCTCAAAATCGAAGCTACCCTCACCTCGAACGGCAACCGGATCGGCGGCATGACCGGGCGCAACAACGGAACGCTCGACGGCGTATACTTCGTGAAAGGCACGCTCACGGGTGTGAAGCGTGTCGGCGGCATTGCGGGCGAAAACAACTCGGTTATCGTCAACTGCGCAGTGTTGGGCGGCAACATCTCGTCATCGGGCGAGAATGCCGGCGGCATCACGGGCGGCAACACCAATGCAAAAGCCTTCGTCATCAACTGTTACAGCTGGATGGAGTCGCTCGTTTCATCGGGGCCCAATACCGGCGGCATCATCGGTTACGGTGGCAGTGACTCGTTTGCCGTCAACTGCTATACGACAACGGCGACCGTTGTCTCCGGGGGCATGTACGGCGGAGCTGTCGGATACGTCAAGAAGAGCAACCTGCAGAACATCTACGGCAATTCAGCGGTCGGCGTCGCTGTGGGAAGAGCGAAAAACACCGGCAGCAATGTTCCTTCGGTATGGCCGACGCAGACTTCCAGAGCCCTCTCGCTCGGAGAGATGATGTCGGGCAGCGTGAGCGTACCCTCGAATAACACGGAGTACGGCAGCTTCGTCGAGGCGTTGAATGCCGGCGTGGATATTTTCAACAGTGCGACGTTCAGCCAGAAACCCGAAGGCGTGGTACTCCGCCGTTGGAAGAGTTCGGGCACCTACCCGGTTCTGGCGGACTAACCCTTCATTCATGTTTGTAAAACGGCCCTGGAGGGTGATCTTTCGGGGCCGTTTTTATCCATTTAAAATTGAAACCAATGAACAAGCGTATTTTTATTTTTCTATTCATTATCGGGGCGTTATGTCTGTGCGGTTGTGCGGACGACTTCGCCACAAAAATCAATTTGGACGGAAATTCGTCCGAGGGAGAATTTAACAGCGAGGCCGCGCTCTATGGTACGGTTCAGGACAACTACGGCAAACCGATAGCGGGCGTACTTGTCAGTGACGGCATGCAGACTACTGAAACCGATGCGAAAGGCAATTGGCAGTTGTTCAGCGACCTGAAGCTTCGTCGGTTCGTGTTCGTCACGATTCCGGCCGGTTATGAAGTTCCGTCGAAGAACGGAATTCCCCAGTTCTGGCAGCGGATTCCCGAAAACGAGAAGCAATTCAAGGCCGATTTTACGTTGATGAAGCGCGCCGGCTCGGGCGATCGGTATACGATTTTGATGACGGCCGATCCGCAGATCCGCGCCAAGACCGCGGGAACGGACAAATACATGTTCCATTCGATCGACATTTACGAGGACATGTGCAAAGACATGAAGGAGCTCGCCGCGACGATCACCGACCGTCCGGTATACAGCATTTGCCTGGGCGACATGGTGCACAACAACATGAGTTTGTGGGAAGACTATTGCGAGGGCCTCAAGGATTTTTCGTTCCCGGTGTTTCATGTGATCGGCAACCATGACCACATTCAGAATGCTGCGAGCGACGATTTGGCCGTGGCGGAATATGAAAAATACCTCGGGCCGACGAATTATGCCGTCGATCTGGGACAAGTTCACTACATTTTCCTCGACAATATCGAAATGGCGGATAATTCCGCACTCACGGCCAGCGCCACGGGCGCCTACAAGAACGGGCTTTCCGAAGAGGCTGTCGAATGGCTGTGCGGTCATCTGTCGCATGTCGACAAAAACAAGATCCTCATGGTTTGCGGACACACCTCGTTTTACAAGAAGATCGGTTACGATCCGTCGGTGTCGGACCTGAATGCATCCGTCTATACGGGATTGTTCTCCGCCTACAAATTCGTGCATTCATGGGCGGGGCACAACCACGATTATTATAACTATGCCTATGCCGCCGAGGAGACCAGTCCGAAATACCCCAATGTCGAGTCGCATATCCTGGGACGTTCGACCGGTATGTTGGGACTCAATGCGTCCGTTACGTCCGACGGCGGCCCGCGGGGTTATCTGGTGATCGATGTCGACGGCGAGAACATCACGTGGAAATTCAAGGCCTGCGGTTATGAGGAGGGCAAAAAGCTGGAAAACCTACCTGCCGACTGGCAGCTCCGTGCTTATGCGCCTAACGAGCAGGGCTGGTACACTTCCGGGAAAGTTTATGTCAACGTCTGGAACTACGACGCCCACTGGGGGCCCGTTTACTATTCGGATAGCGGTAAAACGAAGGTGGCGATGAGCAAGGACAAGACCCACGACGGTTACGCCAATTCACTCTACGAGCAGTATAAGGATCAGTATACGGTATTGGCATACACCACGACACCCCATATGTTCAGTATCGAACCGTCGGAAGGTGCCACTTCGGCGACGATCGAGACAACCGACCGGTTCGGCAACCGTTATACTGCCAGTGTAAGTTGGTAACCCCTCTCCTGCGTTCCGGGCCGCCGGGGATTTTACAATAGACAATGTGTGATCTATGAGATGTGATTTTGTATTTTGGGGAGCCGCCGCATTGGGCGGATTGGTCCCTGTTCACGGGCAGGATAATACGATGCGCCGTCCGAATATTCTGTTCTGCATCGCCGACGATGCCGCATGGCTTCATTTCGGGGCTTATGGCTGCCAATGGGTCTCGACGCCGGTTTTCGACAGTGTGGCCGCACGGGGTGTGCTGTTCGAGAATTGTTACACTCCGAATGCGAAATCGGCGCCTTCGCGTGCGTCGCTGCTCACGGGACGCTACTCGTGGCAGTTGGGCGAGGCGGGTAATCACATCTGTCATTTTCCCGAGGATGCCGGGGTCTTCACCGAGGCGCTCGAAGAGGCTGGGTACGACGTGGCCTTTACCGGCAAGGGCTGGGCTCCGGGCAATCCCGGCATGAAGAACGGCCGTAGACGGCAGTTGACGGGTGAAGCGTGGCAGAATCGGAAACTGACGCCTCCGACATCCGAGATGCTCGCCACGGACTATGCGGCGAATTTTTCCGACTTCCTCTCCTCGCGTGAGGATGCGTCGCGGCCGTGGTTCTTCTGGTTCGGCTGTCGCGAGCCGCACCGCCGCTATGAATACGGCAGCGGAGCGGCCAAAGGCGGACGGACGACCGGAGAGATCGATCGTGTTCCGGCTTTCTGGCCCGACAACGAGACGGTGCGTAACGACATGCTGGACTACGGGTTCGAGATCGAACATTATGACCGGCAGTTGGGGCTGATGCTGGCCCGGCTGGAAGAACTCGGGGAGTTGGACAACACGCTTGTCATTGTCACGTCGGATAACGGAATGCCGTTCCCGCGTGCCAAAGGGACGCAGTACGAGTATGCTCATCACATGCCTTTGGCCATGATGTGGCCGCAAGGAGTGAATAGTCCCGGACGCCGGGAGGCGGTTTACGTCTCGTTCGTGGACATCGCACCGACCATTCTGGAGATTGCCGGAACGGACCCTTCGGCGGCCGGGATGGCGCCGCTTCCGGGCGGGAGCCTCGTGCCGCTGTTGCGGAATGAGGCGGACCCCTGTGCCGCGTTGCGCGAACGGGCGTTGCTGGGACGCGAGCGGCACGACAACGGACGGCCCGGGGATCAGGGTTATCCGATCCGGGGGATTGTACGGGGCGGTTGGCTCTATCTGTGCAACCTCAAACCGTGGCTGCTGCCCGGCGGCAATCCGGAAACGGGCTACCGCGACATCGACAGTTCCCCGACGAAAACAGCCATTCTGCAATTGCGGCGCAGCGGGCAGGATCGTCGTTATTATGACCTGTCGATGGGACAGCGTCCGGCGGAGGAGTTGTACCATGTCGAAACGGACCGCGAATGCCTCGCCAACCGGATCGGGGACGTTTCATGCCGGATTCTGGCAGATTCACTGCGGGCCGAGCTTTTCCGGACGCTGCGCGAGCAGGGCGATCCGCGGATGACGGGCGACGGCGACGTATTCGATCGCTATCCCTACGACAAGCCGGGAAAGGACAGCGTTTACGAACGGACCGTCAGTGGGGAGATCATTCCGTGGGAACAGTCGAACTGGGTGCTTCCGACCGATTACGAACAATACGAAACAGTAAAAAACAACTAACCCGAATATGATGATAAGATTATTGATTTTTCTTGCATCCCTTTTCCTGTTTGGTGCTTGTGCGAGTTCCGAATCCGTTTCCGGCACCCGTGCCGAACGGGTTGTTTCAGAGATTCACGACCCCGCCTCGAAAAAGGTGCTGGTCGCCTCCCATCGGGGCGACTGGCGCAACTATCCTGAAAATTCACTCCCTGCCATCCGCAGCGCTATCGAAATGGGAGTCGACATTGTAGAAATAGATTTGGCGCTGACCTCGGACAGCGTGCTGGTACTCTGTCACGGACGACTTCGGGCAGGGGACTTATTGCGGAAATTACTTATGATTCCATTCGGCGGGTGAATTTGCGTGCGGGGCAGAATGCGGTCACACATTGGAAAGTACCCACGCTCGAAGAGGCGCTCATATTATGCAAAGACAAAATTGTCGTCAATATCGACAAAGGATTTCAATATTACGGGTTGATACATCCGTTGCTTGAAAAATACGGCATGCTGGAACAGGTGCTCATCAAAAGCAATGTCACCGCCGACCGTGCCGCCGCGACTTTCTCGAAATATGACGACAATTGTCTTTTTATGCCCATTGTAAACTTCGGGAAGAAATCGTACCGAAAAATTCTCGAAAGCTATGAACGACTGAAATATCCATTGCTGGCTTACGAAATCTGCTGGTCGGAATACACGCCCGAGGTCGAGACCTGCATGCGCGAAGTCATCGCCGGCGGCTCGAAACTGTGGGTGAACTCCCTGTGGCCCTCCCTGAACGGCGGGCTTTGCGACGATGCCGCGGTAGAGGGCGACCCGGCCGAGGTGTACGGGAAACTGGTCGATATGGGCGCCACCATGATCCAGACCGACCGCCCCGAACTGCTGATCTCCTACCTCCGCTCGCGCGGACTGCACGACTGACGCCATGAGCCGTATTACGGAATTCTACCGCATCAGCCCTGCGGCTCCTGCCCGGGAGCAGGACGAAGCATCGCGCGACAAGTACTACCGCCGCCTGCGCCTGCAGGCATTTGTCGCCGCAACGCTCGGATACAGCCTCTACTACGTCTGTCGCACCAGTCTCAACGTCATGAAGAAACCCATTCTCGACAGCGGGTCCTTGGACGCATCGCAGTTGGGAGTCATCGGCTCGGCACTCCTCTTCGCCTATGCCATCGGCAAGTTCGTCAACGGATTCATCGCCGACTACTGCAACATCAAGCGCTTCATGGCCACGGGACTCATCGTCTCGGCCGCGGCCAACGCCCTGATGGGGCTCATGGGGCTCGCACATTCCGTAGTCCCGACAGCCGTGATATTCGTTGCATTCGCCGTGATGTGGGGTCTGAACGGGTGGGCGCAGTCCATGGGAGCGCCTCCGGCCATCATATCCCTCTCCCGCTGGTATCCCCTCAAGGAGCGCGGGACCTACTACGGGTTCTTCTCCGCAAGCCACAACCTCGGGGAGTTCTTCTCATTCCTTTTCGTAGGCTCCATCGTCTCCTTTGCGGGTTGGCAGGCCGGGTTCTTCGGATCGGCCGTGGCAGGGGCCATCGGCGTGGTGCTGGTACTCTGCTGGCTCCACGACACGCCGGAGTCGAAAGGACTCCCGCCGGTAGAGGCGCTGGCCCATGAAAAACCCGTCCCCGGAGCGGAGAAGTCCGTCAAAGAGATTCAGAAGCAGGTGCTCCGCACCCCGGCGGTATGGGTGCTGGCGGCGGCAAGCGCGTTCATGTACATATCCCGCTATGCCATAAACGGCTGGGGAGTGCTGTTCCTGCAAGAGGCCAAGGGATTCTCGGATGTAGAGGCGATTTCCGTAGTCTCGATAAACGCACTGCTGGGAATACTCGGAACCGTGCTCTCGGGATGGTTCTCGGACAAACTCTTCAAGGGAGACCGAAAGATACCCGCCCTGCTGTTCGGCATACTGAACTCCCTGGCCCTGGCACTGTTCCTGTACGGAGGAAATGCCATGTGGGTGAACGTCTTCTCGATGGTGCTGTTCGGAATAGCAATCGGCGTGCTGATCTGCTTCCTCGGAGGATTGATGGCTGTGGACATCGTGCCGCGAAAGGCCACGGGTGCCGCGCTGGGGGTCGTGGGAATAGCAAGCTACATCGCGGCGGGCATTCAGGACGTAGCATCGGGATGGCTTATCGACAGGCACATCACCGTAGCCGCCGACGGCGCGAAGCACTACGATTTCGGGCCCGTGGCACTATTCTGGATTGCGGCGTCAGTAATATCATTTCTGCTCCCGCTATTAAACCGGAAAAAAGATAAAGGCTAACTATTGAAACTATGACTTACAACCGAACTTAGAGCATCAGATACAATCCTATATGAAATAATATCAGGAAATGGAGCATTATCCTATCTGCAAGCCCTGGGACTTCTTGAAGTTCCGGGGCTTGTCGTTTCCGAATATCAAAAGATCCGAGGACCTCCTACGGATTTGCAAAGTAATGTAATAAACAAATTATATTGAAATTCAAAAAACAGATAGCCATGTTACTAAATACCCGATCTTTTGAAAAGAATAGTTTTATCCGTTTTCTGCGTCTTTCGC
>ENA-UEQQ01000600-UEQQ01000600.1-human-gut-metagenome-genome-assembly--contig:-NODE-600-length-12712-cov-6.085398_pt1 | contig 12712 bp, 11 predicted proteins | sample MGYA00242956_ERZ507956 | MGnify/ENA primary metagenome ERZ507956 (study PRJEB26167, sample SAMN06115407) | human gut metagenome | host: Homo sapiens | place: China:Hubei | collected 2016-07-12 | study... | reverse complement strand
TATCGGTCCAGGATGCGGCCATCGGTGGAGATGGTCACCACCTGCCACGGCACGAACTTGCCGCTGTTTTTCAGGGCGGTCACGGCGGCGTGTTCCAGCCCGCCGCAGCAGGGCACCTCCATGCGCAGCACCGTCACGCTCCGGATGTCGTTGTTGCGGAAGATCTCGGTCAGCTTTTCGCTGTAGTCCACAGCATCCAGCTTGGGGCAGCCGATGAGGGTGATCTTGCCCTTCATGAACTCTTCGTGCACATTGGCGTAGGCGTAGGCGGTGCAGTCGGCTGCGATCAGGAGCTTTGCCCCGTCAAAATAGGGGGCGTTCACCGGCACCAGCTTGATCTGGCAGGGCCACTGGCGCAGCTGCGACGGCTGTGCTGCGGTGGGGGCAGCAGGCGCACTTTCCTCCCGGTGGAACTGGCGCATGGCGCTGCCCGGGCAGCCGTGGAAGGCCGGTTTTGCGGCCTGTGCGGCCTTTTTCTGCTTGTTTTCCAGCACGGCCTGCTCGTCGTAGGCGGCTGCCTCGCGCTCTTCAAAGGTGATGGCACCGGTGGGGCAGCCGGGCAGGCAGTCGCCAAAGCCGTCGCAGTAGTCGTCCCGCATGAGCTTTGCCTTGCCGTTCACCAGACCGATGGCACCCTCGTGGCAGGCGGTGACGCAGGCCCCGCAGCCGTTGCATTTTTCTTCGTCTATATGAATGATTTTCCGGATCATAGAAAAGCCTCCTTGTGTTTGTGCTTTGAGTATACTATAATCAGGGCAGACCTTCGGTTGTTATAACCACGAAAGTGAGGCTTTTTTATGAGACCCGTTGCATCCCCGCTGTTTCAGGGCCTGTCGGCAGAGGAGTGGGCTGCACTGGAGCAGTCCGGCTGCCTGCGCACGAAGAGCTACCCCCGGCACGCCGTCATTTTTCATGCCGGAGCGCAAGTGCATGCTCTGGGCGTGGTGCTGCGCGGCACCGTCCACATCGAAAATCTCGACCTGTGGGGCAGTAAGAGCATCCTGAGCAGCATTTCTGCCGGGCAGGCCTTTGCCGAGACCTACGCGCTGTGCGGCGACGTGATGATGGTGGACGCCGTGGCCGCCGAAGAATGTGAAGTGCTGTTCGTGAACATTTCCGCCTTTTCCGGCGGCGCACCCGGCACGGTGCACGAAAAGCTGCTGCGCAACCTGCTCACGGTGGCCATGCGCAAAAACCTGAGCCTTTCGCAGCGCATCTTCTGCACCACCCCCAAGACCGTGCGGGGCCGTCTGCTGACCTACTTTTCCGCACAGGCCGCCCGCAGCGGCAGTCTGCAGTTCGAGATCCCGTTCAACCGGCAGCAGCTGGCCGACTACCTCAATCTGGACCGCAGCGCCCTCTCCAAGGAGCTGTGCAAGATGCGGGATGAGGGCCTGCTGACCTTTGAAAAGAACCGCTTTGCCCTGAACAAACTGCCGGAGTGAACCTCCCGCAAATGCAAGAAGCACCCGCCGGGTCCCACGATCCGACGGGTGCTTCTGGTTTTTACGGGTTCAGCCTTGCTCAATCTGCCTTTTTGGCAGGGGCCTTACGGGTGCGCTTGGGCTTTTCGGCCGGGGCGGCAGCTTCTGCGGCGGCTTCTGCCTTGGGTGCAGCCTTCTTCCGGGCAGTGGTCTTGCGGGGAGCCTTGGCGGGCTTCTCTGCTGCTTCCGCCTTTGCGGCAGGCTCCGTCTTCGGCTCTTCTGCCTTTTCGGCAGCGGGCTGGGCGGTCACAGCCGGTTCCGCAGCGGCCTTTTTGGTGGTGCGGGGCTTGCGGGCGGCAGGCTTTTTGACCGGTGCCTTCTTCTCCTCTGCCGGGGCAACAGCCTCAGCGGCGGGTGCGGTTTCCACAGCAGGCTCGGCAGTCTTTTTAGCGGTGCGCTTTGCGCGGTCCTTCACCTCAGCGATGGTCCACAGCTGGTCGGCACCGGGCACTTCCTGCCAGATCTGCAGCACGGCACCTGCTTCGGCACCCATGCCCACGGTGTCCACGCACTTGCCGCCGGCCCAGGACGAGCGCAGGCGCACGGTGCCTTCCGGCGTGGGGCAGAGCTCCCACATCTGGGAGGTGCCGCCCACATCCTCCCACAGGTGCAGCCAGGTGCCGTTGGCGGTGCCGGTCATGGTCAGGTCCAGCAGCTTGCCAGAGGCGCGGTTGCGGATGCGGTACACGCCCTCGCCCACCCGGACAAAGCTCCACTCCTGTTCGGGCTTGTGGTCATACTTGCCCAGACGAACGGTGCCGCCGTCCTTGCTTGCTTCCACGGCCTGGATCACATTGCCGGTGTGAGCGGCAATGGTATAAAAACGATCGGCTTCGATCACGGTCTGTGCTACGGTTTTCATGCTTCAGTTCCTCCATCTGTCACGATGCCGGGCAGGGTCTGCCAACATCTTCCTGCCTAAATGATACCACATATCGTGATTTTCCACAAGCAATTCGACCTTTCTTTAGCAAATCATACAGAATCGCCGGTTCTTTCGGCGTCATTTTTGCCCCTTCGCACCGGTTTGCGAGCCGTTTTTTCACACGGTTCCCCCTCTCGACTTTTTGCCGTACTTGCGTTATACTATGATGTTGCTGATTTCCGCCGTCCGCTTTTGGCGGCGGCTTTCCCTACTCCATCCCATTCAAGGAGGCTTTTTATGACAAGCGATGACCGCAGTGCGCTGCAGTTTCGCCGGATGACCGAGACGCCCATCCCGCAACTGGTCCTCAGCCTTGCTGCTCCCACCATTTTAAGTATGCTGATCACCAGCATCTACAATCTGGCCGACACCTTTTTTGTGGGCCAGATCTCCACCAGTGCGTCCGGTGCCGTGGGCGTTGTTTCCAGCCTGATGGCCATCATCCAGGCGCTGGGCTTTATGCTGGGCCACGGGGCCGGCACCATCATCAGCCGCAGCCTGGGCAGCCGCGACACCACCGCCGCCACCCGGTTTGCGTCCACCAGCTTTTTCACAGCTCTGGTGTTTGGCGTGGTGCTGGCCGTGGCGGGCCTTGGCACCCTGCCCCACTTCATGATGCTGCTGGGCAGCACCGAGACCATCCTGCCCCACGCCTGCGCCTACGCGCGGCCCATCCTCATTGCCGCCCCGCTGATGATCTCCAGCCTGGTGATGAACAACATCCTGCGCTATGAGGGCAAAGCCAGCTTTGCCATGATCGGTCTGGTCACCGGCGGCGTGCTGAACATCGCGCTGGACCCGCTGTTCATGTTCGTGTTCGGGCTGGGCACCGCCGGGGCCGGCATTGCCACCGCCCTGAGCCAGAGCATCAGCTTCTGCATCCTGCTGTCCATGTTCCTGCGGGGCAAAACGGTCAGCCAGTTCCGCCTTTCGGCCGTCACCCGCGAAGCCCGCGACTTCGGCCGCATCCTGCTGGGCGGTGCGCCCAGCTTTGGCCGTCAGGGCCTGAACAGCATCGGCGGCATGCTGCTGAACCTTGCCGCCCGCAGCTACGGCGACGCCGCCGTGGCCGGTATGAGCATCGTGTCCCGCATCTTCATGTTCATCATCTCGGTGGCCATCGGCGTGGGACAGGGCCTGCAGCCGGTGGCATCCTTCAACTACGGTGCCCGCAAATACCGCCGGGTGCGGCAGGCCGCCATCTTCACCATCGAAGCGGCCTTCTGCATGCTGGTGGTGCTGGTGGGCCTGTGCTGGGTGAACGGCGATGCCCTCATCCGTCTGTTCCGCGATGACCCCGCCGTCACCGCCGTGGCGCTGCCCGCCTTCCACTACCAGTGCCTGGCCATGCTGCTGCATCCCATCATCGTGGTGGCCAACATGACCTTCCAGAGCGTGGGCGCGTCCGGCCGGGCCACCTTCCTGGCCTGCTGCCGACAGGGCGTGTTCTTCATCCCGCTCATCCTCATCCTGCCCCGCACCCACGGGCTGTTCGGCGTGGAGATCTGCCAGCCCATCGCGGATGTGCTCACCTTCCTGGTGTCCCTGCCCTTCCTGATTGCATTCCTGCAGCAGCTGGGCCGGATGGATGACGCCGAACAGAGCAAAACCGCGTCCTGAAATTCTGTCATAAATCTGTAACCATCCGCCGCGCATTTTCTGCAATGGAATGCGCGGCTGTTTCGTATTCCAGATGAACCGAAACTTTCTTCCGGGTGCGTTTTTTCATTCCAGACAGTAGCATCTGCATTTTGCATTGCTTTTTGTATTGTTTTAAGAGGAGTGATCCCATGAAAAAGACCGTTTCCCGTCTGGGCAGTGCTGCCCTGTGCGTGACCCTGAGCCTTGCGCTGGGCTGCGGCTGCGCGGTAATGCCGCCTGCCTCCTCCGAGAAACCCGCTTCCCCGGCAGTGTCCGTTCCCACCGACGCCGAGGGCAAGCCCCTGTACGATGCCACCCGGCTGGACGACGGCCGCCTGCGCATCCTGTACGGCTACGACAACTCCGGCGACAGCCGCACCGTCCTGTGCGGCAGCAAGGTGCTGTACCAGTCTGCCCGCAGCGAAAACGTGAGCCTGCTGCAGGATATCGTGACCGGCGAAACGAACTACTGGTTCCGCACCTGGTCGGACTCCACCGGCCGGGGCGGCCGCCGCAGCGCCCTGTACGACAAGGACGGCAACGAAGTGATGGCCTTTGACGGCGAGCAGAGCGCCACCATCCAGAACGGTCTGCTGGTGCTGCAGGAGAGCAGGATGGTCGGTGACAGCTACGATGTCGACTATGACAGCTACGGCACCTGCAGTGTCATCGACCTTGCCACCGGCAAGAACCTGCCGGTGCCGGAGGGTGCCTACAGCTGCATCGTCTGCGGGGACGCACTGGTGTTCAACTGCTACGCCCGCCCGGCAGACCTTGCTGCAGACGAATGGGACGACGACCCCAGCCTGCACAGCTGGGTCACTGTCCAGCAGAAGGACGGCACCCAGACCTATGGGTCCTCCACCTCCACGGCCAGCCGCATTTCCTATGAGCCGGATGAACTGGACGACTGGGTGGAACTGGACATCTTCCATGCAGACGGCAGCCCGGTCGACCAGGTCCTGCACAACCCTGCCACCGGGGAGGGCCTGCGCGGCTACCGGCAGACCTGCGGCCACGGTACGGCAGCTTTCCTGACCCCAAGCAGCACCTATCAGCTGCGGGACCTGACCACCGAGGACCGGGGCGTGATTGCCGAATTCGACGCCCTGCCCAGCAACTATTTCCCGGGGTATGTGGTCACCTGGAACGTGGACAGTGACTATCGTTATTCCCTGCACGACCTTTCCACCGGGGAGGTCACACCGCTGTATGCTGTCAGCCTTGCCGGGAACCGCATCGCCCTGTATGCGCAGGACGGCAGCCTGAAGGTCTACGACGCCGACACCGGAGCACTGCTCACCGACGTGAACGCCGGGACCATTGGGGACGATCAGCGCGTGACGCTGGACTGTGAAGAGGACGGCTTTGTCTGGATGGAGCTGCGGGATGCCGACAGTTATGAGATCGCTGCCATCCGGGTGTACGGCCCCGAAGGCCTCGTCTCCGACCTGAGCAGCCTGAATGAGACCTACAATTATCTGGGCTACCTCACCACCGATGCCAACGGCAGGCCGCTGTACTACGGCACCCGCAGCGTTCCCGGCAGCAGTTACGCCACCGGATGCGATGTGCTGGACGAAACCGGCAACGTGGTGATGCAGGGCCTTGGCAGCTGCTACAGCTACTACGACAACAGCCTGAACGCCCTGCCGGACCATGTATTCGTGGCACGGCGTGGCTTCTATTACGGCTGGATGGACACCGACGGCAACTGGCTTTACTGCCAGAGCATCTTCTCGTCCGTCAATGCCGATGACGAACTCGGTTACTGAACCATGACAGGAGGTTTTTTTCTGATGAAAAACACGAAAATTTCCCGCCGCAGCTTTCTGCTGGGTCTTGCCGCCTGCTCTGCCGCCGGGGTCCTGACGGCCTGCTCCGGCAGCAGCGAGCCTGCTTCGTCTGCTTCCACCGCCCCGGAGCCCCCTGCTTCCTCGGCTGCCAGTGAGGTGACCGCCGCACCGTTCCTGACCGTGGAGGACTTCCCTGCCCTGGACGGCAGCACGGCCTGCATCCCCCTGATGGCGCAAATGCTGGCCGACACCACCGGCATGGACCTGGAAGAAGCCCAGAGCAGCATTTCGGTCAGCACCACCGCTTATGCCTGGGAGAGCTTTGGTCTGTACAACACCGACACCAAAATGCTGGTGGTGTACGAAGCCCCGGATTCCGTCAAGGAAGAGCTGGAGGCCGCCAACGTCCAGCTGGAGCAGAAGCCCATCGGCGTGGACGCACTGGTGTTCATCGTGAACGAGGACAACCCCGTGACCGACCTGACCCAGCAGCAGCTGCGGGACATCTACGCCGGAAAGATCACCAACTGGAAGGACGTGGGCGGCCAGGATCTGGACATCGTGGCCTTCCAGCGCCGGTCTGACTCCGGCAGCCAGACCCTGTTCCAGAAGCTGCTCATTCAGGGCGGCGAACTGATGGACCCGCCCACCGAGCTGGCCCCCACCGCCATGGGCGAACTGGTGGACAGCCTTGCCGCCTACAACAACTCCGCCAACGCCATCGGCTTTTCGGTCTACTACTACATCGACCAGATGTACTCCCAGCCCGGTCTGCGGCTGCTGAGTGTGGACGGCGTGATGCCCTCCAACGACACACTGGCCGACGGCAGCTATCCCCTCTGCAACGACTTCTACGCCGTCATCCGTCCGGATGCCGCCGCCGACAGCCCGGAGCGCCAGCTCTACGACTGGCTGGACACCGAGGCCGGGCAGGCCTGCATCAAAAAGGCCGGCTATGTGCCTGCCGGCAGTGCAGCCGCCAACGGCTGAATCCCTGCCATAACCTGCACCGTTTGAATTGACACGCTTTCATCCTTCTGCTACAATAATGTCAAAGATTTGTCGAATCTTCTACAGCAGAATGCCGAAAGGACGGTCTTGTTATGGAACATCCCGCTTCGCATGTGGAAAGCCACTGGCGCACCCAGCTGCGCAACCACATCATTCAGGCGTCCAGCCTGCTGGAGATCCTGCTCTCCGGGCTGGTGCTCATTGGTCTGCTGTTCAGCGCCGTGCCGCTCATCCGGTGGATGCCCGGCCTGCTGATCGACGGCAACGAGGTGGAGATCCGCACCTTTCTGGAGCGCAGTCTGGACATCGTGATCGGTATCGAGTTCATCAAGATGCTGGCCAAGCACAGCCCCGGCAGCAGTCTGGAAGTACTGCTCTATGCCATTGCCCGCCATCTGGTGGTGGGCCATGACTCGGCGCTGGAAAACCTGCTCAGTGTGGGTGCCATCGCCCTCATCTTCATCGTGCGCAAATACTTCTTTGTGCCCGCCTTTGGTGCCCATCTGCCGGACGGCCACCTCGCTCCGGACCTTTCGCCCGCGCAAAGCGGCATCCACTGGCTGCACCCCGAACCGGAAACAGAACCGGGCGAGGACGACGAATAACCTTACAAAAAGAAAAACAGGCGGTGCCGCACAGCATTGTGTGCAGGCACCGCCTGTTTCATTGTTTGATTTTACTGTTTGCCGTGGCGGCCAAAGCGGTATTCCTTGCCGTCGCGGATGCGCTGGATGTTGGAGCGATGCATATAGATGACCATGGCAGCCATGATGACAGAGCCCACCAGACAGATGAGCAGGTCCTGTACGGCATAGCCACGCAGCAGGCAGTAGCCCAGCGTCAACAACGGATAAGCCGCCGCCATGGTCACACTGCCCAGCGACACCATACCGGTGGGCAGCAGGCAGGCCAGAAAGATCAGGGCCAGGAACGGCAGCAGCACCGGCTGGATGGCCAGAATGGCACCAGCTGCCACCAGCACACCCTTGCCGCCCTTGAACCCGAAGTACAGCGGGTACAGATGGCCCAGCACTGCAAAGATGGCGGCCAGATAGACACCCAGATACGGCGACACACCAGCATCGGCGGGCAGCATGTGGAACAGCCACCGGCCGATGCACACGGCCAGCACGCCCTTGAGCACATCGCCTGTCGCGGTCATGGCGGCAGCCTTCTTGCCAAAGGTGCGCAGCATGTTGGTCATGCCGGCCGCACCGCTGCCATGATTGCGCACATCGTCATGATATACGAATTTGCTGACGAGGATGCCGGTATCCACACTGCCCAGCAGGTACGCCTGCAGGATGGTGGCTGCGGCGATCAGGATCGCTTTCATCATAGAAACGGATGCCTCCTTTGCGGGCGCTTACACGTCCTTTGCGCCCACTTCGCCGGAGCCGCGCTCGCGGATCACCAGACGGATGGGAGTGTGTTCCAGACCAAAGTTCTCGCGGATCTGGTTGATCAGATACCGCTGGTAGCTGAAATGGAACAGCTGCTTCGAATTCACAAAGGCCACGAACGTGGGCGGGCGGGTGGATGCCTGAGTCAGATAGAAGATCTTCAGGCGGCGGCCCTTGTCGCTGGGCGGCTGCATCCGGGCTGTGGCGCGGGCCAGCATCTCGTTCAGCACGCCGGTGGGCACGCGGGCACCGTTTTGGCTGTCCACATCGCGGATCAGCTGCATGAGCTTGTTCACGTTGTAGCCGGTCTGAGCCGAGATGAAGATGATAGGAGCATAGCCCATAAAGCTGAAGCACTCGGCATAATCGCGGCGCTGCAGCTCCATGGTGTTGGTCTCCTTGCCTTCCACCGCGTCCCACTTGTTGACGACGATGATGCACGCCTTGCCCTGATCGTGGGCGTAACCGGCCACCTTGCTGTCCTGCTCGGTAAAGCCGACGGTGGCATCCACAAGGATCAGCGCCACGCGGCTGCGCTCCACAGCGGCCAGTGCGCGCACTACCATATAACGCTCCAGACCGTCGGTGATGTTGCTGCGCTTGCGCAGACCGGCGGTATCGGTAAAGATGAACTTGCCGTAAGCGTTGTCCACCGGGGTGTCAATGGCATCACGGGTGGTGCCCGCCTCGTTTGCCACGATCATGCGGTTCTCGCCCAGAATGCGGTTGGTCAGGCTGGACTTGCCCACATTCGGGCGGCCGATGATGGCAACCGGGATGCGGTCCTCTTCCACCACCGTCTCGCTGAAGTCCAGATGGGCGCACACAGCGTCCAGCAGGTCGCCGGTGCCGTGGCCGTGCACGGACGAAATGGGCATCACCTCGTCAAAGCCGAGGTTGTAGAACTCGTACATCTCCATGGGGGCATCGCCCACCTTGTCACACTTGTTCACGGCCAGAATGATGGGCTTGTGGCTGCGGCGCAGCATGTGGGCCACATCCTCGTCCGCGGCGGTCAGGCCGTCGCGCACGTCCACCACCATGATGATGCAGTCTGCAGTGTCAATGGCGATCTGGGCCTGCTCCCGCATGTGGGCCAGAATGCCCTCGGTAGCCTTGGGCTCAATACCTCCGGTGTCCACCAGCAGGAAGTCATGGCCGTTCCACTCGCAGTTGGCAAAAATGCGGTCACGGGTAATGCCCGGCGTGTCCTCCACAATGGCAAGGCGCTGAAGGCATAGAAGAAGCTGAAGGTGACCTTGTTGTGGTTGCCCGCGCGGAAGAGCGGGTCGGTCTTCATGTAGCTGAGCATGTCGTTCATCCAGCCCATGTTCCACTTGAAGTTGAAGCCCAGGCCGCCGTCGCTGGCCGGTTTGGTGACCATGGGCCATGCGGTGGACTCCTCCGCGATCATGCACTTGTGGGGGTGGCGGCCCAGAACCGTATCGTTCAGCTTGCGCAGGAAAGCCACTGCTTCCAGGTTCTCCTTGCCGCCATTCTTATTGGGCTCCCATTCGCCCTGCTTGCGGTTGTAATCCAGATACAGCATGGAGGCCACGGCGTCCACCCGGATACCATCGATGTGGTACATTTCCAGCCAGAACCGGGCAGAGGAGAGGAGGAAGCTCACCACCTCCGGCCGCCCGTAGTCAAAGACCCGGGTACCCCAGCCGGCGTGTTCCCGTTTCCGGGGATCGGCATATTCATAACAGCAGGTACCGTCAAACTCGTAAAGGCCCTGCTCATCCTTGCAGAAGTGCGCGGGGACCCAGTCCAAAATCACCGGAATGTTGTTTTCGTGAAGGTGGTTTACAAACCACATGAAATCCTCCGGCGTACCGAACCGGGAGGTAGGCGCAAAGTATCCGGTGCACTGGTAACCCCAGGAATCATCCAGAGGATGCTCCGTCACCGGCAGCAGCTCCACGGCAGTGTAGCCCATCTCCTTCACATAAGCCGCCAGCTGCCGGGCCATATCCCGGTAATCCAGGAACTCGCCGTTTTCATGCTTCCGCCACGAGCCGAGATGGACCTCGTAAATATTCAGCGGCTGATGGTACACCGGCTGCTTATTGCGGCGGAAGTCCTCATCCGTCCAGGAAAAATGCTCAATGTCATAGAGCTTGCTGGCGGTGCCGGGGCGGGTCTCCGTATGGAACCCGTAGGGGTCCGCCTTGTAGTGAACTCTGCCATCCTCGCCGGTAATGGCATACTTATAGCTGGTATAGACGGGCAGGTCCGGAAGAAAGCCCTGCCAGAACTCGCCCTTTTGGGTAAGTGGATCAACGGTCAGGTCCCAGCCGTTAAAATCTCCGACCACGGAAACAGCCTTTGCATGAGGCGCCCAAACGTTGAACCACCAGCCGTGGACGTCTCCCTCTGTGGCAGGATGCGCACCGAAGAGCCGCCAGCCGTCCGTCAGGCTGCCGCTGTGGTACAGTTGTGTCTGATCTGCCATGGGTCTCCCCTTTCTGCTGCCATATTATTTTTTCTCATACTGAGGGTAGCATTTTAAAACGATTACGTCAAGGCAGCCGCAATTCATTTTACAGATGATATACTTTGATTTTATATTATACCGCCGGATAGCCGAAAGCGTCAAGGTAAGAGGGTGTCGAAAAGAAAAGACACTCTTTGTCCGATTTGTCTTACTTTTCCAGTTTTTGTTCCCGCTTCTTGTAGAATATGCCGGTGCACAAGGCGTTTAAGGTCTGTTAAGATGAGTACATTCTATCTGTCGGACCCACTGGCCTGACAGCAAAATTCAGGCCCCGCGGGCCGTAAACAAGGAGTTTTCATGATTTCCTTCCTGACTGACATCACGGTGGACGGCGTAGCCCTCTGGGTGGTACTGCTGATCTGCGTCGGCGTTTTCTTAGGCGCGTTTATGGACGCCATCGCCGGAGGCGGCGGGATCATCACCGTCCCTGCCTATCTCATGGGCCTCTCAAACCTTCCCATTTATAACGCTTTAGGGACGAATAAACTCTCCTCCGGCATCGGCACGATTTTTTCCACAGCCCGGTTCATCCATCAGGGACTGGTGGACTGGAAGCTCTTTGCCCCGGCGGTAATCTTATCCCTGACCGGCTCCGTCTGCGGCACCTGGCTCCAGCACCACACCCCTGCGGTAGTGCTGAAATACCTGCTGCTGGTGGTACTGCCGGTGGTAGCGTTCATCACCCTGCGGACCCGGAAGTGGCCGGATGAAACAGCACCGCTGGACCCTTGGCTGCGGCGGCTCATCATCTGGGGCTCTGCCTTTGTCATCGGCGGATATGACGGGTATTACGGCCCCGGCACCGGCACCTTCATGATGATCGCGCTGGTGCGTTTCGCCAAGCTGGATACCCGCCACGCGGCCGGCGGCGTAAAGGTGGTCAATCTGGCCTCCAATCTGGGCAGCCTGTTCACCGCCCTGCGGGCCGGGTATGTGCTGGTGGGCGTTGGCCTGATCTCCTCCGTGGCGTCCATTCTGGGGCACTATATCGGTGCGGGTCTGGCTATCAAAAACGGCAGCAAGATCGTCCGGCCCACGGTGATCGCAGTCCTGCTTCTGCTGACCGTAAAGGTGGGCAGTGAGCTTTTATTCCCGGAATTCTGGAGTTGAGGTGCGTAATATGTGTGAGAAAAAGACCATCGGTATTTTAGGCGGCATGGGCCCTCTGGCCACCGCCGACCTGTTTCAGAAGATCACTCTGCTGACGGAGGCGGAAACGGACCGGGATCATATCCGGGTGTACATCGACAGCAATGCCAACATTCCCGACCGCACCGCCGCCATCCTCAGCAACGGCCCGGACCCGGTGCCGGAAATGGCAAGTGCCCTCCGGAATCTGGAAGCCTGCGGTGCAGACTGTGTCATCATGCCCTGCAACACCGCCCATTACTTCCTGCCCCGACTTCAGGCCATGACAGAGATCCCCTTCCTCAGCATCCTCACCGCCGCTGCGGAAGCCTGCAAAGCCCAGTTCCCCGGAAAAACCGTGGGAATTCTGGCCACAAAGGGGACGCTTTCCGCTCAACTGTATCAAAATGCCCTTGGGGAAGCCGATGTGCCGTACCTGATCCCGGAGGCAGCAGAGCAGGATGCCCTCATGCGGGTCATCTATGACGGTGTCAAAGCCGGAAAAGGTCCGGACGCTTACCGGGCGGATCTTTTGACCGTGGTGGAGCATATGATGACCCGTGGGGCCGGTGTGTTCCTGCTGGGCTGCACGGAACTGCCCTTGGCTGCGGAGGCCGTGGGCCTGACGGTCCCCGTGGTGGATCCCACTGCGGAGCTTGCAAAAGCCGCCATCCGTTTCTGCGGCTTCCGTGTACGGGCAAAATAAGCAAAAAACGCCCATAGAATCTCTGTTTTGACGAATGATCCAGTGAAACAGATGGGATTTTGCACAAAATAAACAACTTTATTAGTGCGGACTTTACAAGTTCCCGGCATACCGCTAT
>ENA-UEQQ01000599-UEQQ01000599.1-human-gut-metagenome-genome-assembly--contig:-NODE-599-length-12725-cov-8.449715_pt1 | contig 12725 bp, 10 predicted proteins | sample MGYA00242956_ERZ507956 | MGnify/ENA primary metagenome ERZ507956 (study PRJEB26167, sample SAMN06115407) | human gut metagenome | host: Homo sapiens | place: China:Hubei | collected 2016-07-12 | study... | reverse complement strand
AAAATAAAATATTCATTTTATAGATATTTGTTATAAAATTATTCATTTATTGTATATATTTGCGCATGGCTGATAAATTAGGGAAAAATAGTTTGGAACAGACGGCTTTCGCGGTGAAGCCAACAAAGTACTGACCTTGGATCACACATATAAAATTAGACGTTATCTGGGTTAGTATTACAACCAGAATCACAGGGGACGGATCATTATCGGAAAGGACACACGTCGCAGCAGCTACATGTTTGAGTATGCGCTGGTTGCCGGTATTACGGCATCCGGAGCAGATGCATTCTTGCTGCATGTTACCACTACGCCAAGTGTGGCATATGTAGTCCGTACAGAAAATTTCGACTGCGGCATTATGGTTTCTGCCAGTCACAATCCATATTATGACAATGGGATCAAGGTCATGGGTGGAAACGGACACAAGATTTCGGCAGAGGTGGAAGCTGCACTGGAGAAATACATAGATGGTGAGATGGGAGAACTGCCTTTTGCATTGCGTGACAAGGTTGGTGTGGCGCGGGATTATGCGATCGGGCGGAACCGTTACATCGGCTATCTGATTTCTCTGGCTACCAGATCTTACGATGGGATGCGCGTGGGGCTGGATTGCTCCAACGGAAGTACGTTTAATATTGCAAAGAGTGTGTTTGATGCGCTTGGTGCCAAAACATATGTGGTTGGCAATGAGCCGGACGGTACCAACATCAATATGGGATGTGGATCGACACATATCGAGAATCTGCAGAGACTTGTCCGAGAGAAGAATCTGGATTGCGGATTTGCGTTTGACGGAGATGCGGATCGGTGTATTGCCGTGGATGAGAACGGTATGGAAGTGCACGGGGATTATATCCTGTATGTCTGTGGGAAGTATCTGAAGGAATGTGGCCGCCTGCAGAATAATACGGTGGTTGCCACGATCATGTCCAACATGGGATTGTTCAAAGCGATGAAGCGGGAGGGCATCGAGGTATGTGTGACCACGGTTGGCGATAAGTATGTCAATGAGGCGATGGTTGCCAACGGATATGTGCTCGGTGGAGAGCAGTCCGGACATATCATTTTCAGTAAGCATGCGACAACCGGGGATGGAATCCTCACGGCATTGATGCTGATGGAGGTGATCCTGGAGAAGAAGCAGAGCCTCGGCACGCTGTGCAGGGGGATGCAGATGTACCCACAGCTTTTGAAGAATGTGAAGGTTGAGGACAAGGCTGCGGTTACCGGCAATGCGCGTGTGCAGGTGGAAAAGGATCGGATCAGCGCTGCTTTGGGCGAGGATGGAAGAATTCTTCTGCGTGAGAGCGGTACGGAGCCGGTGATCCGTGTGATGGTTGAGGCGCAGAGTGATGAGTTGTGCGCGAAGTATGTGGATGAGATGGTGCAGGTGATCCGGGAGGAAGGGCTTGCGGTGGAGTAGAATGGAGTAGAATAGTGAGATGGTAAGGAGAGCCGGCGCTGGTGCGCCGGCTTGTTTGTTATATATTTTTTGCCATGTTATGCTTTTGAGAAATTAAAACGCGAATTGTCATTTGCGTGAAAACCACTTGATAAAGAATATGAGCGAGAGTATTATGTAAATCCGAAAAGATTTGCTGCTTTTATTTTTGTGGGAGGTAGCAATGATGGAGGACAAGGGAAAAGTAAGGAAGGGATTTTATATTGAGGAAGACTTGCTGGAGTTCCTTGATGCCAATATTGTGGTAAAGGGGGAGGAAAATCTGCCTAAAGAAGGGCTTTATACTTTTGTGTCCAACCATCCCCTGGGTGGGCAGGATGGAGTGGCACTGGGTTATGTCCTGGGCTCCTTTTATGGTGGCAAGGTGAAATATATGGTCAACGACCTGCTGATGAACCTGCACGGACTGGCGCCGCTTTGCATCCCCATCAACAAGACGGGAAAGCAGGCCAAAGACTTCCCCAGAATGGTGGAGGCGGGATTTGCTTCGGACAATCAGCTCATCATGTTTCCCGCAGGGCTTTGTTCGCGTAGGCAGAATGGGGTCATCCGTGACTTGGATTGGAAAAAGACCTTTATCGTGAAGAGTGTCGAAGCCCACCGTGATGTAGTTCCCATCCACTTCGAGGGGCGGAACTCCAACTTCTTTTATAATCTTGCCAATTTTTGTAAGATGTTGGGCATCAAGTTCAATATCGCCATGCTTTACCTGGCAGATGAAATGCTGAAGAATCGCCATAAAACATTTACCATCACCATAGGGAAGCCTATCCCCTGGCAAACTTTCGACAAATCGAAAAGCCCGGCCGGATGGGCGCAATATGTGAAGGATATTGTATATAAATTGTAGAGAGACCGTATTTATATTAAAGAAGAACTACTAACAGAAAAATATGGAAGATGTTATTGCACCGATAAGCAAGGAGCTGTTGAAAGCGGAGTTGACTGAGGAAAAGCGTCTGCGCATGACCAATAGAAGTCATAATCAGATATATATCATTACTGCCCAAGACTCTCCGAATACAATGAAGGAGATCGGCCGTTTGCGCGAGATTGCATTCCGTGCTGCGGGAGGAGGAACGGGCAAGTCTATGGATATTGATGAATATGACATCATGGACAACCCGTACAAGCAGTTGATTGTCTGGAATCCGGAAGCAGAAGAAATTTTGGGTGGATACCGTTATATCTTAGGTACGGATGTGCGTTTTGATGAACATGGTGCCCCTATTCTGGCAACTGCCCATATGTTTAACTTTTCGGATAAGTTTTTGAAGGACTATCTTCCTACGACCATCGAGTTAGGACGTTCGTTCGTTACGTTGGAGTATCAGTCTACGCGTGCAGACAGTAAAGGTCTGTTTGCGTTGGATAATCTGTGGGATGGTTTGGGCGCACTGACCGTAGTCATGCCCAATGTGAAGTATTTCTTCGGAAAGGTGACTATGTATCCCAGCTATCATCGTCAGAGTCGTGATAAGATTCTTTATTTTCTTCGGAAACACTTTGCGGATAAGGACAACCTGATTACTCCGATGAAGCCGTTGCTTCTGGAATCGGACGAGAATGAATTGGCGGCTCTCTTCTGTAAAGACTCTTTTAAGGAAGACTATAAGATTTTGAATTGTGAAATCCGTAAGGCGGGGTATAATATTCCCCCGCTGGTGAATGCCTATATGAGTCTCAGCCCTACCATGCGTATGTTCGGTACAGCCATCAATTACGGTTTCGGAGATGTGGAGGAAACGGGTATCCTAATTGCCGTGGACGAGATTTTGGCAGAAAAGCGCATTCGCCACATCGAGTCGTTCATAGCGAGCGAACCGGAGGCGTGCAAGCTTACGTCGGGAGCAAATAAGGTTGTATCATAGGACTATCCGGAGGAATGTTTGTCGTCTGTTATACCGCTGGCAAGCTATTCCCGTTTATTTTCCTATATAAATCGAGTGCAAATACATCCGTCATTCCGGAGATGTAATCCAATACCGCCTGTATTCTTTCGTAGAGTGCAGGCGCTTTTATGTTGTACTGGCCCGATACGCGATTGATGAGCAGTTGCGAATATGCCTTTTCCGGAGAACGCACGGCGTCAATCATCAGTTCGAGCAGGGTACTGATGATGCGGAAACCGGCAAGTTCAATGTCCAGTACATCGCGTGAACGGTAAATCCTCTTCAGGGAGATGTCTGCACAGTGCTTGTAGGCATTGGCTGGTACCTCGGATATATGGTTGATGAGGCTTCCTTCAAATTCTCCTTTCAGAATCTTTTCTTCATTGTCTACAAAGGCTTGCACGCATTCGCCGATAAGCAGTCCGATAACGCTGGAACGCAGATAGGCTATTTGTTCATTGGTGTCACTTACTATCTCCATCGTTTTGAGCCGGTGTGCTTGGCGCTCTTTCGAGAAATAAGAAAGAAGCAACTCTTTGGTTTCTTGTGTAGTCAGAATTTTCAGTTTGTGAGCATCCTCAATATCCATCATCTGGTAGCAGATGTCATCGGCGGCTTCCACCAGATAGACCAGCGGGTGGCGGGCATATTTCAACGGGGCATCGTTCTGCTTCTCCATACCCAACTCTTCTGCTATGCGGCGAAAACTTTCTTCCTCTGTGATGAAGAAACCGAATTTTGACTTTTTGCCTGCAAGACTCGATGAAAAGGGATATTTCACGATGCTTGCCAAGGTGGAGTAGGTGAGTACAAATCCTCCCTGTCGCCTTCCCTCAAACTGGTGGGTAAGCAGGCGGAACGCATTTGCATTCCCTTCAAAGTGGGTAAGGTCCTCCCATTGGGAAGGTGTCAGTTGGCCCTTCAGGGACATTCCTTTTCCTTCAGAAAAAAAGGTGGAAATAGCTCGTTCTCCCGAATGTCCGAAAGGAGGATTTCCCAAGTCGTGTGCCAGGCAGGCGGCGGAAACGATGGAGCCTATTTCGGTGAGGTAGCTGTCTTGCAGTTCCGGACGGCGGGCAATGAGAGCTTTCGATACATCGTTGCCTAGTGAGCGGCCTACACATGATACTTCCAAGCTGTGTGTCAATCGGTTGTGGACGAATACACTACCGGGAAGAGGGAATACCTGGGTTTTGTTCTGCAGACGGCGGAAGGGAGCAGAGAAGACAAGGCGGTCATAGTCACGTTGGAATTCCGAGCGGTTTTCATGGCGTTCCTGGTGAAACTCTTCCAGTCCGAAGCGTTTGGCAGATATGAGCGTATTCCAATTCATCATGATGTTATTTGAGATTTGACGATTTACTATTTACGATTGAAGTTACTATTATTTAACTGCAAATGTATCACTATTTTGTATAAAAAGCCGTATTTTCGCCCAAGTTTATAGTAAAAGGAAGATGAATTGCGAAACTTGAATTACTCGAATTGTAAGAATAGAAGTAGCCCCAATCGTAAATAGTAAATCGTCAAATCGTAAATAACATCATGTTGAACGTACAAATCATCAATAAATCAAAGCATCCGCTTCCGGCTTATGCCACTGAGCTGTCTGCAGGAATGGATATCCGTGCAAACCTTAACGAACCTATTTCGCTGGCTCCGATGCAGCGGTGTCTGGTGCCTACGGGCCTTTATATCGCTCTTCCGGAAGGATTTGAGGCGCAAGTGCGTCCGCGTAGTGGATTGGCCATTAAGAAGGGGATTACCGTGCTGAACTCCCCTGGAACGATTGATGCCGATTACCGTGGTGAGGTTTGTATTATTCTCGTCAACCTTTCTGCAGAAACCTTCGTCATCGAAGATGGGGAGAGGATTGCACAAATGGTGATAGCGCGTCACGAACAAGCTCTTTGGCAGGAAGTGGAAGTGCTGGATGAGACGGAGCGCGGTGCCGGAGGTTTCGGGCATACGGGTAAAAAATGAATGGATATTGTTCCGTTTTACGGGTTAAGAATTTATAATTAAATAGATGAGAATCAGAGTAAAAATAATACTTGCGTTGTTGATAGGTACCTTCTGCTTTACTACGTACGGAGTGCAGGCTGCCAATGTTCAAGCTTCTAAGGAGAAAATGAGCGGGTACGGTCGGTCTGAAAAGGCACGGAAGGAATTGAAGAAACGGAAGAAGTCGAAGAAAGCCGACGTTTCGCCCGTAAAGGAGCTTACCCCCGAACAGCAGCGCCGTTACGACTACTTCTTTCTTGAAGCCGCCCGTCTGAAAGTCCAAAAAGACTATGATGCGGCTTTCGATGTCCTGCAACATTGCCTGACGATAAACCCGAACGCATCATCGGCTTTGTATGAGATGGCCCAGTATTATATGTACCTCAAGCAGGTGCCGTTGGGACAAGCCGCCTTGGAAAAGGCGGTGGAGAATGCTCCCCATAATTACTGGTATGCCCAGGGACTTGCCAATCTGTATATGCAGCAAAACGAAACGGAGAGAGCCGCTGCCTTGTTGGAAAATATGGCGGTACGTTTCTCGGATAAGCTGGACCCGCTATACAACTTGCTGGAGATTTACAACCGCCAGGAAGAGTATGACAAAGTTATCGGTATACTGAACAAGCTCGAGGAACGGATGGGCAAGAATGAACAGCTCAGTATGGAGAAGTTCCGCATCTATCTGCAAAAGAAGGACGACAAGAGCGCCTTTCATGAAATAGAAAGTCTGGTAGAAGAGTATCCCAACGATATGCGCTATCAGGTTGTGCTGGGGGATGTCTATATGCAGAACGGGAAAAAGCAGGAAGCTTATGAGATTTACAAGAAGGTGCTGGCCGAAGAGCCGGACAATGCAATGGCCATGTACTCATTGGCTTCTTACTACGAAGAGACCGGACAGAAGGAGCTGTATGAACAGCAATTGGACACGCTGTTGCTGAACAAGAAAGTGGCTTCGGACACCAAACTGAATGTGATGCGGCAGTTCATCGTGCAGAACGAGCAGGCAGGCAAGGACAGTACACGTGTCATTACGCTCTTCAACCGCATCATGGAGCAGGAGCCCGATGAGGCGCAATTACCTTTGCTGTATGCCCAATATCTTCTTTCCAAAGGAATGAACAAGGAGGCAGGGCCGGTTCTGCGCCAGGTTCTGGCGATAGACCCTACCAACACAGCGGCTCGTATGACATTGCTGGGGGAAGCTGTGCGCCAGGAGGATTACAAGGAAATAATGAATTTGTGCGAAGCCGGTGTGGAGTCCAATCCCGATATGTTGGAGTTCTATTTCTATCTGGCCATTGCCTACAACCAGGCGGAACGGACGGATGATGCCCTTGCCATCTGTCAAAAGGCTTTGTCGCACGTCAAGGACGACAGCAAGAAGGAGGTCGTATCAGATTTTTATGCCATTATCGGTGATGCTTATCACACCAAGAATCTGCATGCGGAAGCTTATGCGGCTTATGATTCCGCTTTGGTGTACAATCCTTCAAACATCGGTGCCTTGAATAACTACGCATATTATCTTTCCGTGGAGCGCCGCGACTTGGACAAGGCGGAAGAGATGAGCTACAAGACAGTGAAAGCCGAGCCGAACAATTCCACCTATCTCGATACATATGCATGGATATTGTTTGTTAAAGGTAATTATGCCGAGGCGCGTCTCTACATAGATGAGGCGATAAAGAATGATAAAGATAGCAGTGACGTGGTCTTGGAACATTGCGGAGATATCTATTACATGACTGGCGATGCGGAAGGTGCCTTGAAATACTGGAAACAAGCCTGGGATAAGGGCAATCGCTCTGATACGTTGAAACAGAAAATACAAAAAAAGAAATATATATCAGATGAAACTAAACCTGCTGAATGATATGGCAAGGACGTGCCGCCTATTGTCCTTGCTGTTGTTGCTGGCTGTGGGGCTTGCCGGTTGCAAGACTTCGCGTCACTCAAGTTCTCTGTCCGGAGAATCTGTCTGCCTTTCCTCCAAAGTGCAGCTGACGGTACCCCATAAAGATGCCACCCTTACTGTGAACGGTACGATGAAGTTGAAGAAGGAAGAATGCATGCAGATTTCCTTTCTGATGCCGATACTTCGTACGGAGGTGGCACGTATGGAAGTCACCCCGGATGAGATTCTGTTGGTAGACCGTATGGGAAAACGTTATGTCCGTGCAACACGTAAGGAACTGAAGGATGTGCTGCCCAAGAAGGCGGATTTTGCCCATTTGGAGAAACTGCTTTATGCTGCTTCCAAACCCAATGGCAAGAAGGTGCTTACCGGCAAGGAACTCGGGATACCCTCTCTGGAAAAGGGAAAGATTGAACTTTCCAACTTCTCGGATAAGCCTTTTGCACTGACTCCTACCCAGCTCTCACAGAAATATAAAGAGGTGGAGCTGGAAGAACTGCTGGAAATGCTGATGGACCTTTGATTAGTTGATAATTGTCAGATAATCCCTCATAACTTATAACTCATAACTTATGAAGCTTCTCCTTTTCTTCTTTCTCCTCCTTTTGCCGGTTTCTCCGCTCCTTGCCCAGTCCAACAAGCTGATTAAGGAACTGGAAAGCAAGCGTGGTGCCTTGCAGAAACAGATAGCAGAGTCGGAAACGCTGTTGATAACCACCAAGAAAGATGTGGGAAGCCAGTTGAACGGTCTTGCTGCACTGACCGGACAGATAGAAGAGCGCAAACGCTATATTCTGACTATCAATAATGATGTGGAATCCATAGAGCGCGAGTTGTCTTCATTAGAACGTCAGTTGACCCGCCTGCAACGTGACCTAAGGGACAAGAAGAAGAAATACGAATCGTCCGTTCAATATTTGTATAAGAACCGCTCCATTGAAGAGAAGCTGATGTTCATTTTCTCTGCCAAGAGCCTGGCACAGACCTATCGACGCATGCGCTATGTACGTGAATATGCTACTTATCAGCGCCTGCAAGGCGAGGAAGTGTTGAAAAAGCAGGAGCAGGTGAACCGTAAGAAGACTGAGCTTCAGCAAGTGAAGGTTGCCAAAGAAGGATTGTTGAAAGAACGTGAAGAGGAGAAAGTCAAGCTGGAAGCGCAGGAGAAGGAACAAAAGTTGTTGGTAGCCAATCTGAAAAAGAAACAGCGGGGCTTACAGAACGAACTGAATAAGAAACGCCGTGAAGCCAATCAGCTCAATGCACGCATTGACCGTCTGATAGCGGAAGAAATAGAGAAAGCGCGTAAGCGTGCGGCAGAAGAAGCGCGCCGTGAGGCAGCCGCACGTAAAAAGGCTGGTGAAAAAACCGAAAAAACGGCAACTGCCTCTACGCCCGCAAAGCCGAAGGCACAGCCTTTGGAAACTTACTCCATGAGTAAGGCAGACCGTGAATTATCAGGGAACTTTGCTAATAATCGCGGTAAGTTGCCGATGCCCATCACCGGAGCGTATATCATTACCAGCCATTACGGCCAGTATTCTGTGGAAGGTTTGCGCAATGTCAAGCTGGACAATAAGGGCATCGATATACAAGGGAAACCGGGTGCCCAAGCCCGTGCCATCTTCAATGGTAAAGTGGCGGCTGTCTTTAAACTGAACGGACTGTTCAATATCCTTGTCCGTCACGGGAATTATATATCAGTCTATTGCAACTTGTCATCGGCCTCGGTGAAGCAGGGCGATGATGTCACCACCAAACAGACCCTCGGACAAATCTTCTCGGATGGGGCCGACAATGGTCGTACGGTGCTACACTTCCAATTGAGGAAAGAGAAGGAAAAACTGAATCCGGAGCCGTGGCTGAACAGATAATGATAATTTAAATTTTTACTCCTTCCAGCAGCTCCAGATACATCCCTATCGCCTCCTCTATCTCCTTGACAAAGATAAATTCATCGGCAGTGTGTGAACGGGCACTTTTCCCCGGTCCCATCTTCAGAGAAGGGAATGGCATCAGTGCCTGGTCGGACAAGGTCGGCGAGCCGAAAGGAGTACGTTTCATGGCAATAGCCTTTTGCACTACCGGATGCTCCGGAGCTACGTGTGAAGAGCTTAGCCGGAAGGAGCGGGCTTTGGCTTCACACGTGATGTGTTTCTGTATTTCATCGAATAGCTCCTGATTGCTATAACACTCGTTGCTACGAATGTCTACGACAAAAGTACAACGGTCGGGAATGACGTTATGCTGTGTACCGGCGTTTACCATGGTTACGCTCATCTTCACGGGACCCAGCAGGGAAGATTCTTTTGGGAAACGGTAATCACGAAACCAGGCAATATCATCCAATACCTTATATATAGCATTATCTCCCTCGTTTCGGGCAGCATGTCCCGATTTTCCGGTAGCAGTTACGTCCAGCACCATCAATCCTTTTTCTGCAATGGCAGGTTGCATCTCTGTCGGCTCGCCTACAATGGCAAACTGTATGGGAGGGAGTTCCGGCAATACGCATTCTATTCCCCCCTTGCCTGATACTTCCTCCTCACACGAGGCAAGATATATCAGATTGTAGGCCTGAGTGGTGCGGCACAATGTCAGGAATACTTGCAGCAGGCTGACTACACTGGCTCCGGCATCGTTGCTGCCCAGCCCGTAGAGCTTTCCATTACTTTCCAGCGTTGGTTTGAAAGGATCTTTCCGCCACCCGTTGACGGGTTTTACGGTGTCGATATGGGAATTCAGCAGCAAGGTCGGTTTCTTTAAGTCGAACATCGGGCTGAGGCACCATACATTGTTGCCTTTACGTCCTGTTGCCATGCCTTGCATTTCGATATAGTTCTGCAGATAATCTGCCGCCTTCTCCTCGTCGCGGCTCAAGGAAGGAATGGCTATCAGTGATTTGAGCAATCCGATTGCTTCGGAAGTTAAAGTCGGTATATCGTAAATCATATTCGGTAAATAAATAATCCTGCTGCAAACTTACGAATAAAAAACGGAAAGGAGTACCCATATTGAATAATTACCCGCTAATATCGGATTAGTTTCAAATGAAACCACTACCTTTGTACCGTATTTACCAATATCAAAAGTTATGACTTATCATCATTTATCTGTCCTGGTGCATCGCCAGGCAGAGAAGTATGGAGACAAAATAGCCCTGAAATACAGGGACTATGAAACTGCACAATGGATACCCATCTCTTGGAAAGAGTTCTCACAGACTGTACGCCGGACTGCCAATGCAATGGTGGCTTTGGGAATAGAGCCACAAGAGAATATCGGTATCTTCTCGCAGAATAAACCCGAATGTCTCTTTACTGATTTCGGTGCATTCGCCAACCGGGCGGTGACTATACCTTTGTATGCTACCAGCTCACCGGCCCAGGCACAGTATATCATCAACGATGCACAGATACGTTATCTGTTTGTAGGCGAGCAGTTCCAGTACGATGCCGCTTTCAGCGTGTTCGGATTTTGCCAGTCTCTGCAGCAGCTCATCATCTTCGACCGTGCTGTGGTGAAAGATCCGCGCGACATGACTTCCATCTATTTTGATGAATTTATGGCAATGGATGAAGAGTTGCAGCACAATGCCATTGTAGAAGAACGTACAGCAGCTGCCTCAGATGATGACCTCGCCAATATCCTTTATACTTCCGGTACTACCGGTGAGCCGAAAGGTGTCATGCTCCATCATTTCAATTATAGAGAGGCTTTCCGCATTCATGATATCCGATTGCCTTTCATGACAGACCAGGATGTTTCCATGAACTTCCTTCCGCTGACCCATGTATTCGAAAAGGCATGGACCTACCTTTGTATACACCGGGGGGTGCAGGTCTGCATCAATCTCCGTCCACAAGATATACAGACTACTATTAAAGAGATACGTCCTACACTGATGTGCAGTGTACCCCGTTTTTGGGAGAAAGTCTATGCCGGTGTGCAGGAGAAGATTTCCCAGGAAACCGGTCTGCGTAAGGCGATGATGTTGGATGCCATCAAGGTGGGCAGGACGCATAACATTGATTATTTGCGCCAAGGAAAGACTCCTCCGATGATGCTTCATCTGAAATACAAGTTCTACGAAAAGACCATTTATGCTCTGCTGAAGAAGACGATAGGTATTGAGAACGGTAATTTCTTTCCTACGGCAGGTGCTGCTGTGCCCGATGAAATCTGCGAGTTTGTGCATTCTGTAGGTATAAACATGGTGGTGGGCTATGGTCTGACGGAATCTACGGCTACCGTTTCCTGCTTCCTCAACGAAGGCTATGAGATTGGTTCCGTAGGTACGGTGATGCCTGATGTGGAGGTGAAGATTGGCGAGAACAACGAGATACTTCTTCGTGGTAAGACTATCACTACCGGCTACTACAAGAAACCGGAGGCAACGGCTGCTGCCATCGACCGTGACGGTTGGTTCCACACGGGTGATGCCGGTTATTTGAAGGATAGCCATCTGTATCTGACGGAGCGTATCAAAGACTTGTTCAAGACCTCCAACGGAAAATACATTTCGCCGCAGGCATTGGAAACGAAGCTGGCTATTGACCGTTACATTGACCAGATTGCTGTCATTGCCGATGAGCGTAAGTTTGTTTCCGCTTTGATAGTTCCCGTTTATGGCTTTGTGAAGGATTATGCCAAGGAGAAAGGCATTGCATACAGCAATATGGATGAGTTACTGCAACATCCCAAGATACAGGCGTTGTTCCGTGCCCGTATCGATACCTTGCAGCAGCAATTTGCCCATTATGAGCAAGTGAAGCGCTTCACGCTCCTGACCGAACCGTTCAGCATGGAGCGTGGCGAGCTGACGAACACGCTGAAGCTGAAACGCTCTGTAGTGGCAAAGAACTACAAGGGGCTGATTGACAAGATGTACGAGGAATAGATTTCCATTTGTTTGTTTTTGAACCGTCCGACTTGGAGTGAATTATTTTCATTCCGGGCCGGACGGTTTGTTTTATGTATGGACTTGCCCTTGGCAGATAGGACTCTCGAGTATGTGCACGTTAGTTAGGCTTAAAAAACAGCCTGGTAGATAAATGGGGATTTATCATTTCAAAACAGCTTCTTCAAAGATAAAGGGGAAGAACCGTCTGTCATCTGTCACGGGATTCAAGCACGTAGTCCGGAACGCTCCCCTTGTTCAGTCCGTCTTTCCCCGTTGCTTTATCCCTCAAACGCTTGGTGTCTGTCCCCGAAACAGCCTTTGTTCATTGTCGGCTCACTCGGGTGAACAAATCAGCTCACTATGGTGAACAACTCCATTCACTATAGTGAACGAGTCAGACCACTATAGTGAGCCGCTCAGAAACTCAAAGCCTCTATAAGACAAAGAAGCGGACACAACAAGAGAAAGAAGGGGACGAGACAAGAAAGAAAAGGATATCGAGATGACCTTGAAGAATGCACAGGGAACAACGAAAGTGGTGAA
>ENA-UEQQ01000591-UEQQ01000591.1-human-gut-metagenome-genome-assembly--contig:-NODE-591-length-12845-cov-35.069627_pt1 | contig 12845 bp, 11 predicted proteins | sample MGYA00242956_ERZ507956 | MGnify/ENA primary metagenome ERZ507956 (study PRJEB26167, sample SAMN06115407) | human gut metagenome | host: Homo sapiens | place: China:Hubei | collected 2016-07-12... | reverse complement strand
GGTGGTTTTCTGGTTCTCTTTTGACATCAAAAGAGAACAATTCCACTTAACGTAAAAGCGCTCTGCCCCGCGCACAGCCGCGAGAACCATTTCTGGTTCTCTTTTGGTGCGCAAAAGAGAACTTAGCTCCACGAAAGAGCGCTCTATACCTCTATTATACACCAAATCCCCCTGATTTCTATGACCAATCCCAAAAGCCTCCATTTTCCGCCCGAGCGCCACTTTGCAAGGGCGGGCGAGTGTGTTATACTTTCTATGAATGCGATTCAATCTTCCTGATGGAGGCTTTTTTATGTCCACAAAGCAGCGTCTGCTTTTTATCACCACCGGCGGCACCATCGCCAGCGTCCGCACCCAGCAGGGCCTCAAGCCCGTGCTCACCAGCGAAGAGCTTCTGGCTCATCTGCCTGAGCTGAACGAGCTCTGCTGCCCCGACACGCTGGCCCTGTGCAGCATCGACAGCACCGACCTCGGCCCGGAGCACTGGCTGATGATGGCGAAGGCCGTGCAGGAGAATTATGCCCTCTACGACGGCTTCATCATCTGCCACGGCACCGACACGCTGGCCTACTCGGCGGCGGCGCTGTCCTACCTCATCCAGAACGCCGACAAGCCCGTCATCCTCACCGGCGCACAGCAGCCCATCTCCAACGAGATCACCGACGCGAAGAAAAACCTTCGCGACAGCGTCATCTGCGCCCTCGACCCCGGCAGCCGGGGCGTCATGGTGGTGTTCGGCGGCCATGTCATCGCAGGCACCCGCGCCAAGAAGAACAAGACCATCAGCTACGACGCCTTTGCCTCGGTGAATTTCCCGGCGCTGGCACTGGTACAGGGCGACCGTCTGGTGCGGTATGTGCCTTCGCCCTGGCCCACCGGCCCTGTGGAGTTTGGACGCTCGCTCAGCCCCCGCGTCTTCCTGCTCAAGCTGACGCCCGGCCTCAGCCCCGATTTGATCCCCGACATTTTCCGCCTCTACGACTGCGTCATCGTGGAGAGCTTCGGTGTAGGCGGCATCCCCCAGCGGCTGATGGACGCCTTCGCCGAGGGCCTCGGCGACTACGACAAGACCCACAAAGTGCTCATCCTCACCACCCAGGTCACTTACGAGGGCAGCGACGTGGGCATCTATGAGGTGGGCAAGCGGGTCAAGAACCGCTTCCGCTTCCTCGAGGCCCACGACATGACCATTGAGGCCGTCGTGACCAAGATCATGTGGCTGCTGGCACAGGACTGCGACAGCTTCGACCAGCTGCAGCAGCGGTTCTACCGACAGGTCAATTTTGATACATTCTATCACTGAGCACGAAAAAGGACACGGCAGTGCCGTGTCCTTTTTGCATTCTCAAAACACCATCTGCACCAGCAGCACATAGCACAGTGTGCCGCCGGCGATGGAAAACAGCGTCTGATGCTTCCACTTATGGAGCGCAACGGTCACGCCGATGGCGATGGCCTCCGGGATGCCGTGGCTGCCCGAGGTGAGGCTGACGCCCTTGAGGCAGTAGACGATGAGCATCCCGAAGATGGCGGCGGGCAGCACATGGCCCAGATACTCCACCACCTCAGGCACCTTGCCGCCCCGGGAGCCGAACACCAGAAAAGGCAGAAAACGGGTGAGCATGGTCGCCGCCGCGCAGACGGCGATGGTCAGGATGAACTGGATATTGCTCATTTTGCCGCCTCGCTTTCTTTGGCCTCGATGGGGCGGCGGAGCAGCATCAGTGCCACAAGGATGCAGACCATCGAGGGGATGAGGAAGCTGCCTGAGCCGAAGATGCGCAGGCAGACCAGCGGCGCGGCAATGCCGATGATGGCGCTGGCGTGCTGTTTTTCCTTTTCCCACTGGTTGAGGAAGATGACCACGAACATGGCTGTCATGACGAAATCGACGCCCTCAGTGCTGAAGGGCAGGACAGAGCCGAGGGCCGCGCCCATGGCCGCGCTGGCGACCCAATAGATCTGGTCCAGCAGGGTGATGAAGAACATGAACCAGCCCTTATCCACGCCCTCGGGCGGCTCTGCCGAACAGGTGATGGAGAAGGTCTCGTCGCTCATGGCAAAAATCATGTAGGCGCTGCGCAGGCCGTAGCCGCGGTAGCGCTGCAGCATGGTCAGGCCGTAGAAAAGATGCCGCGCCTGGATCATCAGCGCCATCAGAAAGGCCGACACCGGCGCAAAGCTGCCCAGAAGCAGCGAGGCCAGCACGAATTCCAGCGAGCCGCCGTACACTACCGTACCCATCAGGGGCGGCAGCCAGACCGGCAGGCCCAGCGACTGCACATAGATGCCGTAGCCGAGGCCCAGCACCAAATATCCGGCAAACACCGGCAGCGTCTGAGGCGCTGCGGCCCGGAACGCGCGCCACGCCGGCGCACAGCTCAAATTTGTTTCGTTTTGTTCCTGCATTTATTTCAACCCTCCAATACAGTAGTATAACAGGTTTATCTGCATTTGCAAGAACTATTTATAAAGCAAAGAGGGTTCTGTGCGGCCGCACAGAACCCTCTTTGCTTTCTATCTTTTATTTTTTGGTGAGGTCTTTCGTGTAGAGGGCGCGGGTCGCGTTCAGGACAGCGAGGACCATGACGCCGACATCGGCAAAGATGGCCGCCCACATGTTGGCGATACCCAGAGCACCCAGCAGCAGGCAGGCCGCCTTGATGGCCAGAGCAAAGACGATGTTCTGGTAGACGATGCTCTTGGTGCGGCGGGCAATGCGCATGGCGAGGGCGATCTTGGCCGGGTCGTCATCCATCAGGACGACGTCGGCGGCCTCAATGGCGGCGTCAGAACCCAGAGCACCCATGGCGATGCCCACATCCACACGGGAGAGAACAGGGGCGTCGTTGATGCCGTCACCCACGAAGGCCAGCATCTCTTTGGGGTTCTTGGCGGCCAGGAGCTTCTCGATCTGGTCCACCTTATCGCCGGGCAGCAGGCCGGCGTGGTACTCGTCGATGCCCAGCTCTGCCGAGACAGCCTTTGCCACCGGCTCTGCGTCGCCGGTGAGCATGACGGTCTTGCGGACGCCGGCCTGCTTGAGGCCCTTGATGGCCTGTGCGCTGTGGGGCTTCACCACGTCGGAGATGAGCAGATAGCCCGCATACTTGCCGTCGATGGCCACATGGACGATGGTGCCGGTCTGGGGGACATCGGGGACGGTGAGGCCCAGCTTTGCCATCAGGCGGGCATTACCGGCAGCGACCGGCTTGCCGTCCACCTTGGCGGTGACACCGTGGCCGCCCAGCTCCTCCACATCGGTGACGCGGGCAGCGTCGATGTCCTTGCCGTAAGCAGCCTTGATGCTCAGGGAGATGGGGTGCTTCGACCAGCTCTCGGCCAGCGCAGCGGCTTCCACAAGGCTGTCTTCGGTACCGCCCTCCACGGGGCAGACCTTGACGACCTTGAAGGTACCCTGGGTCAGGGTGCCGGTCTTATCGAAGACGACGACGCGGGTATCGGCCAGCTCTTCCAGATAGGTCGAGCCCTTGACGAGGATACCGCAGGCGGAAGCGCCGCCGATGCCGCCGAAGAAGCTCAGCGGGATAGAGATGACCAGAGCGCAGGGGCAGCTGATGACGAGGAAGGTGAGGGCGCGGTAGACCCAGTCGCCGAAGCGGGCGGGCTGGCCCATCAGCAGCAGAACGATGGGGGGAATGAAGGCCAGCGCCAGCGCGCCGTAGCAGACCGCCGGGGTGTAAACGCGGGCAAAGCGGGTGATAAAGTTCTCGGCGCGGGCCTTCTTCATGCTGGAATTTTCCACGAGGTCGAGAATTTTAGAGACGGTGGATTCGCCGAACTCCTTGGTGGTCCTGACCTTGAGCAGGCCGCTCATGTTGACACAGCCGCTGATGACCTCATCGCCGGACCGGACATCCCGGGGCAGGCTCTCGCCGGTGAGGGCGGCGGTGTTGAGGGTGGAAGCGCCCTCGACGATGACGCCGTCGATCGGCACACGCTCGCCGGGCTGGACCACGATGAGGGTGCCGATCTCGACCTCATCGGGGTCCAGCTGCTCCAGCTTGCCGTCCTCGCCCTCGATGTTGGCGTAGTCGGGCCGGATGTCCATCAGGGCCGAGATGCTGCGGCGGCTCTTGCCGACGGCAACGCCCTGGAACAGCTCGCCGATCTGGTAGAAGATGATAACGGCACAGCCCTCGACGTAATCGCCCAGCGCAAAGGCACCCACGGTGGCGACGGCCATCAGGAAGCATTCATCAAAGGGCTGACGGTTCTTGATGCCCAGAAGGGCCTTGCGGAGCACATCCCAGCCCACCACGAGGTAGGGGATGCAGTAGAGCAGCAGCTCCACCGACGTGGGCAGAGGCGGCAGCAGCTTGAGCACCAGCACCAGCGCCAGAGCAGCGATGATGCGGTACAGCATTTTCTTTTGTTTTTTCGTCACGGGTACCAGCCTCCTTTTGGGGCAGTTTTCTCAGATTCAACAGGTTTTCCCCACAAGGGGCTTGTTTTCCACGCTTTCCCCCGGCTTTTCCACGAGGTTTTCCCGCAAAAAGCCGCAAATGCGCGTTCATTTTTCTATTTTTGCATCCAATATGTTGAAAACGCCGTGGAAATTGTTGAAAACCGATTTATTTTTCCACATTTTCCACGCGCATCCCGGCAGTGTAAGTCGAAACTCAGATGCCAAAGATCTCGCAGTCGTCCTCGACCTTCTTGCAGGCGGAGAGGACGTTCTGCATGGTAGCCTTGACGTCCGCGCCCTCATCGAACTCGACGTTCATCTTCTGGGTCATAAAGCTGACGGTAGCCTTTGCGACGCCGGCGACCGTGTTGGCGGCATCCTCCATCTTCTGGGCGCAGTTTGCGCAGTCAACTTCGATCTTGTAGCTCTTTTTCATAATAAATACCAGCCTTTCTTTCTATATCCCCGCTCCGCCGCAGGGTGCGGCAGAGCTTACAGCGTTTTGGGGGCATCACTCTTCGATGTGGTCCATGCCCATGGAGAGGATGCTGCGCACATGGTCATCGTCCAGTGCATAGTAAATGGTCTTGCCGTCGCGGCGGAAGCGGACGAGCTTTGAGTCCTTGAGCACCCGCAGCTGATGGCTCACCGCCGACTGGCTGAGCTGAACGGCATTTGCAATGTCCTGCACGCACAGCTCATCGTCGTGGAGGGCGTAGAGGATCTTGATGCGGGTGGAATCGCCAAACACCCGGAACAAATCGGCCAGCTCGTAGAGCACCTCATCGTCCGGCAGCTCCGGCGGGGCCTTGGGCAGCTTCTGTTCTGGGGCAAGAGCATTCTCAGCCATCGTTGTCATCCTTTCGCTTTAATATATGAACATCTGTTCATGTGTTCATGATAACACGCCGTATGACTCCTGTCAAGGGGATTTGCGCAAAAAATCAGCATTCTCTTAAAATTGATAAAACAGACCGCAAAACGCAAGAAATTTGCAGATTTATTTTGCAGGAAGGGTGCAATTTGGGGTAAAAGAAAAAGGCAGTCCTGACCGAACTGCCTTTTTCTAAAGCACTGCATTCATGCCCGCTTCTTCTTTTTATCGTCCGCCGCCCACGGCAGATACATGAGGAACAGCGCCAGCGCGGTGGCAGGCAGGAAGCCCAGAATATAATATTTTTCGCCCAGCAGGGCCGTGAAGGTGCTGGTGATGATGTTCCCGTAGGGATTATTGAGGAAATAGAAGTTGGTGTTAAGGGACTGATTCAGAAAGTAGATAGGCAGGGCAGAGCCGAACAGGAACGCCAGCACCTGCGGCACCCGCCGGGGACTGGGACGGTAGCCGCCCGCCACCAGCAGGACTGGATAGAGTACCAGCAGGGCATGGATACTGACGGAGTGCAGATTGATGAGCGTCCACCAAGAGGGGACATCCAGCCAGCTGGGGCAGAGCAGGGCCAGCATTGCACCCGGGATACAGAGGGCATACAGCTCCTCTTTGCACCAGTTTCTGTCCGTGATCGTGTTGTACAGACAGACGAAGACGTTGATATTGCACAGGTGCAGGGGCAGATAGCTCCAATTCCACTGGCCGGTCAGGGCCATCCCCAGCAGAAGGGCAGCTTCGTCCAGCAGGAGCAAAGCGGTGACTCCGACTAAAATGCGCCGCCGGGTGCGGGCAGAACTGCGGCGATACCACAGGGCCGCCCCCACGATAAAGGCAAGGGAAATGGCCAGCTCCATGAGGTGAACCGTGCCATACAACGGGTAGCATCGGTAATCGGCCCCGTATTCGGCGTGGGTGATGTCGTAGGATTTCCAGAAATCGTTCATCTTCTTTCCCTCCTTGTCCAGCTTATGATACCGCGTTTGGCCTCAGACGGAAAGAGTTTTGAAGGAAAATCCAGAAAACAGGTGCAATGGCGTGGATTTTGTGGTATCCTTACAAACGTGAAATTATCTGCCGCAAACCGCGGCAGCACAATGATCTGAGAAAGAGGGAATTTTTATATGTTAGAAACCGGAATCCGCGGCAAGCAGAGCGTCGCCGTGACCCCCGAGAACACCGCCAAGACCATGGGCAGCGGCACGCTGAACGTCTTCGCCACCCCCGCACTGGTGGCGCTGGCCGAAAAGACCTGCTGGATGAGCGTCGCCGACGCTCTGGACGAGGGCTGCGGCTCTGTGGGCACCAAGCTGGAGCTGGAGCACACCGCCCCCACCCCCGTGGGCATGACCGTCACCTGCGAGAGCGAGCTGACCGCTGTGGAAGGCCGCAAGCTGGTGTTCAAAGTCTCCCTGTACGACGAGAAAGGCCCCGTGGGCGGCGGCGTCCACGAGCGCTTTGTGGTCAACGACGCAAAGTTTGCCGCCAAGGCCGAGAGCAAGAAGGGCTAAGACTCTTTTTTCTCGGCAAGCTCGATGGGCGGCGGGTCGGCAGCCAGCAGCTGCTGCTCGGCCCGGGCCTGAGCTTCCTGCAAAAGCCGTGCCGCCTGTTCGCTGGCACGGAACAGCTCTAAATACATCGCTTTATAGTCCGGCGCAGCCAACACCCCCTTCCGTGTCCCATCACGTTAGAAGCTGTTTTTGTAAGCAGAGTGCATCGAACGACGAGAATTTTTGCTCGCAGACAAGGCGATTTTCCGCAGCAATCCTGAGCGGATTGCAAGGGAAAGCAACGCAGTATGCGGGCAAAAAGGCCGTTCGGGCGGTGTGCAATGCTTATGAAAACGGCTTCTAAAGGGTTAGTCTGCCCGGCAGGCTGCAAAAAAATCACCTGAGGAGTTTATCATGAAAAAAACCAATCTCTCGTGGGTAGGTGCTCTGTTGGTATTTGCCCTGCTGCTGTGGTGTACCGCCGCAACGCCCGGCAAGATCGACGACCCTTCCACCTACACCTGCGCCGTGTACAGCTCGGCGCTGTCCCTGCTGCCCCCTGTGGTAGCCATCGTGCTGGCCCTGAACACCAAAGAGGTCTACACTTCGCTGCTGGTGGGCATCGCCACCGGCGCACTGCTCTACGCCAACGGCAATCTTGAGCTGGCGCTGACCACCCTCTTCTTCAACGAAGACGGCGGCATGGTGTCCAAGCTGTCCGATCCCAGCAACGTGGGCATCCTCGTCTTTCTGGTGATGCTGGGCATTCTGGTGGCCCTGATGAACAAGGCCGGCGGCAGCGCCGCCTTTGGCCGCTGGGCCTCCACCCACATCCACACCCGGGCGGGCGCGCAGTTCGCCACCCTGCTGCTGGGCATCCTCATCTTTGTGGACGACTACTTCAACTGCCTGACCGTCGGCTCCGTCATGCGCCCGGTCACTGACCGGCAGAAGGTCTCCCGCGCAAAGCTGGCCTACCTCATCGACGCCACCGCAGCACCCATCTGCATCATCGCGCCGGTGTCCAGCTGGGCCGCCGCCGTCACATCCTCCGTCCCGGAAGGCTCGGGCATCAACGGCTTTACCATGTTCCTGCGCACCATTCCCTATAACTACTACGCCATCCTCACCATGGTGATGAGCCTCTTCCTCATCTTCAGCGGCCTCGACTACGGCCCCATGAAAAAGCACGAGGATAACGCCCTGCTGGGCGACCTCTTCACCACCGACGACCGCCCCTACGGCGACGACGTGGACGACGGCAGCGACACCCGCGGCCATGTGGTGGACCTCATCGCGCCGGTGCTGGTGCTCATCGCGGCCTGCATCTTCGGCATGGTGTACACCGGCGGCTTCTTTGAGGGCGTAGACTTCATCACCGCCTTCGCAGATTGCAGCGCCTCTGTGGGCCTCGTGATGGGCAGCGCCATCGCCCTGATGTTCACCTTCGTCTTCTACCGGGTGCGGGGCGTCATGACCTTTCAGGACTTTGCCGCCTGCATCCCCGAGGGCTTCAAGGCCATGGTCAGCCCCATGCTCATCCTGACGCTGGCGTGGACCCTTTCCGGCATGACCGGCCTGCTGGGCGCAAAATACTACGTCGCAAGCCTGCTCAGCGGCTCTGCGGCGGCTCTGCAGTACCTGCTGCCCATCATCATCTTTGTGGTGGCGGTCTTCCTGGCCTTTGCCACCGGCACGTCCTGGGGTACTTTCTCGATCCTGGTCCCCATCGTCTGCCACGCCTTCCCGGATGGTGAGATGCTGGTGGTCTCCATCGCCGCCTGCCTGTCCGGCGCGGTCTGCGGCGACCACTGCTCGCCCATCTCCGACACCACCATCATGGCCTCTGCCGGCGCGCATTGCAGCCACGTGAACCATGTCTCCACCCAGCTGCCCTACGCCATGACCGCCGCCGCCATCTCGGCGGGCTGCTATCTGCTCTGCGGCGCAGCACAGGCTGTCCTCGGCGATGCCGCCAACACCCTGACCTCCTTCGTGCTGCTGGCCTGTGCCATCGCCATCGAACTCGTCGTGCTCAGCATCGTCAGGGCGCGGATGGGCCATACTGGGAAGGAAGAGGTCACAAAATCTTAACGGAATCGTAGATTTTTGTCTTCCCCTCCGGCGCAAATCATGGTATACTTATCAAAAGAGTAAATTTTTTGAGCTATTTGCTCACTGGAGGAAAACCCCATGCTGGAAGAAGTCTTTCAGGACGTCTATACAAAATTCAAGCTGCATTTTTATCAGAATGTATTTCAGCGCTTTGCCACCCGCGAAGCCACGCTGACTACGGTGGAGTCCTTCTGCATGGAGGGCATCATGGCGATGGGGGAGCCCACCATTGCAGAGTTTTCCCGCATGATGGGCATCTCCACCCCCAACGCGGCCTATAAAATCGGCAGCCTCGTCAAAAAGGGCTATGTGGAGAAGATCCAGTCCACCACCGACCGCCGCGAATACTTCCTGCGCCCCACCCAGAAATACATCGATTACTACAGCATCAGCTATTCTTACCTGCACACGGTCATCGAGCGTGTGCGCAAGCGCTTCCCGGCTGAGGACTGCGACAAGATGGAGCAGATGCTCTCGGTCATCAGCACCGAGCTGATGCCGGAGCTGGATATGCTGGCCAAGTGCCGCCACCCCGAAGCTCCCAAATCGGAAGAATAAAATACAGCACAACGAAAGAAGCCGTTGTAAAACACAACGGCCTCTTTTCAAACGATACAGCGAAGCAATTTCGACTGTATTTTTCCAAAATCAAAGCAAGTGCAACACTTTTTCTCAAAAATCAAAATTTTTTGAGGGAAATGTGATGCACTTGCTTTTTTGTGTTATCCGATTTTACGATTATTTTTGAATCTTACCAGAGCTGTCTGTTCTGCTGTCTTACAGCAGTTCGTTATGCTCGACCCCGCCGACGGTGAGGGTGGCAGAGCTGCCACTGTGGGTGAGAGCGAAGAGGGTGTCCTCCACACCCAGCGACAGCATGGCGTCGATGTCCAGCGCCGTCTCGCGGCTCTTGGTACGGAAGACGAGGGTGTCTGCGCCCTGCGCTTTCAGGTCTGCCAGATTGCCCAGACGGCCGGAGAGGATGGCGGTGTCAGAATCTGCCGTGACGATGTAGCGGGCATTTTCCAGATACATCTCGTAGGTCGGTGCGGCGGTGACAGTGAGGACGATGGCGGCGTCACTCGAGTTTTCTTCTGCCGCAGGCTGCATGACCGGCAGAATCTTCACGCTCGTCGAGCCACATCCCTTGCAGAAGTATTCTACTTCGCCTGCCGAGTCCTGAGTTGCAGCCACCCGACTGATTTCTTTCCAGTTATGGGTATGCCCGCTCTCGGTCTTGCCGTCGATTCGAGCCACAAAGCCGCCCGTCATGTCAGAGAGGTCCAGCTCTATTTCTTCGCCTTTGACCGGTGTACCTGTAGTGTTGCCGTTCGATGAATATCCACCGGAACCAATAGACGCTCCATCACCCAAATATCCTTTATACCGGTTTCCAGCTTTTCCACCTTTTGCAGAGACCTGTATATTTCCGTAAATTTTCACCGTTCCACTGCCAGAACCACCGCCTCCGATGCCGGCCGCACTAGTCCCTCCCTGTGCATCTACTTTTGCGTTGCCGGAAATCGTGACATCGCCATCTTTCCAGCCACCGCCACCAATGCCAGCGCCTCCACGTTCGCTTGTACCGCCAACTGCCTCTTCGACCACTGCATTTCCAGAAATCGTAACAGTTCCATTCCCGACACCGCCACCGCCGATGCCAGCGCCATTATAGTTTCCCTGTGCCTTTTTAATAACCGCGTTCCCGGTAATCGTCACATCTGCATTTCCTCTGATTCCGCCACCGATACCCGCGCTATAGTTTCCACCTGTTGCAGTAATTGTACCGCCGGTGATGCCCAATTTCGATGTACTATTATTATTATCGCTCCCGATTCCTGCACCTCCTGAACCGCCAACTGCCATTAAAGTATTCTGGTTACTGTCCGCTGTGATGGTCAGTTTTCCGCTCGAAGTATTATCATTTTTCTCGACGCCAGCATAGCCGTTTCCACTCTTCAGGGTATTGTCTCCCTCCAGCTTCAGGGTCGTGTCACCTTCGCCTTTTACAGACAGCGCGGCCTTATTATCTTTGCTCACATCGATATTCACGTTTTCGATCGTGACCGTCGTATCCTTTTTGGTGTAGTTGTTGATAATCGTAATGATATGCTTCGCCGCTTCGCTCACAGCCTTTGTCACCGTGCCGGCGGTGTTGTCCTCAAAGGTCATGATGTCATGGTCGTCATCTGCGGCCTCTTCGACAGGCTTCTGCGTGTCCGGCGTCTTCGGCTCTCCTTCTTCAGGCTCTGGGCCGTCCTTTTTCTGGGCTTCCCCGCTTTTCACGCTCTCGGGCCAGACGATGAGCTCCGTGCCGGTATTCTCCGCGGACGCTCCCGGCTCGGCATCCACCACCGGCTTCTGTCCTTCAGCCTCGTCCGCCGACCCGTCAGAGTTGTTCTCCGCTGGTTTGTTCGGGTTCTTGCCGCCCTTGATGACTACCTCCGTCTCGTCTCTCTCTTCTTCCGCTTTGCCGACACGGACATAGGTCTCGCCCTCTTCCGTAACGGTCACCGTAATATCACCGTCATCGATATAATAATCCTTTGCCAGTGCCGCCGGGGCTGCCACCGAAAGCGCCATGCTCAGGGCCAGGGCGGCTGCCGCCGCACGCTTCATATTTTTCCGTAACCGCATACTTTTTTACCTCCTGAATTATTGCAGGCTTCTGCGGTTTTATTTTACCCCCCCCCCCCTATATTTTTGTCAAGTCCTTTTCATGACATACCAGCGTACATTCATGAATGGTGTGACTTTCCCGATATGTCCCAAAAAGAAGGGGCTATTTTGCAACAGCCCCTTTCTCCTTATCCTATAAAAGCGAAGCGCGGCCGCCCCGACGGAACGGGACAGCCGCAGCTTCATGGGAATGTAAAAGACAGAGCTTGTCTGGATGTTGGGGGTTATGCGTTCTCCTTCGCGGCATTTGCAGCAGCACGCTTGTTGATCTTGCTCTGGTTGTAGACAGAGTAGACGATGACCAGGATAGCGACCGTTGCAAAGACCATTGCGATGGGAGAAGTGGTGATGGCGAAGAAGTTGCCGCGCTGGATGTTCATGTAGCGCACGAAGTTCTTCTCGCACATGGGTCCCAGAATGAGGGCCAGCAGGATGGGAGAAAGCGGGAACTCGTACTTGTTCATCAGCCAGCCGATGATGCCGAAGGCGACACAGACGCCCACATCAAAGGCATTCTTGTTGATGGAGAAAGCACCCAGCAGGGAGATGACGAGGATGATGGGGTAGAGCATCTTCTTCTCGACGGAGACGATCTTTGCAAAGAAGCGGACGCCCAGGCAGCCGACGACCAGCATGCAGAGGTTTGCCAGCATCAGAGCCGCAAAGACGCGGTAGACGGTGGGCAGCTCGGTGACGTACATCATGGGGCCGGGGGTGATGCCCTTCATGATGAAGGCACCCAGCAGGATGGCGGTGACGGAGTCACCGGGGACGCCCAGAGACAGCAGGGGGATCATCGCGCCGCCGGAGCAGCCGTTGTTGGCGGACTCGGTAGCAGCAACGCCGTTGGGGATGCCGGTGCCGTACAGCTCGGGGTGCTTGCTGGCAGACTTGCTGGCGCCGTAAGAAACGAAGACGGCGATGTCACCGCCTGCGCCGGGGATGGCGCCGATGAAGGTGCCGATGAGGCCGCCGGAGAGGATGTTGGGCCAGATCTTCTTGATGGTCTTCCAGTCAGGCAGGACGTTGGTGATCTTCTCGTTGGACTTCTGCTCATGCTCTTCGCCGCGGATGATGCGCTCAACGCCGGCGATGACTTCAGAGACAGCGAACAGACCGATCAGAGTGGGGATGAACTGGAAGCCATCCAGCAGGCCGGTCTGCTTGGTGGTGATGAAGCGGGGGATGCCGTTGGTGGGGTCGAGGCCGACGGTGCAGAGCAGCATACCGAAGAAGGCGCTGATGA
>ENA-UEQQ01000585-UEQQ01000585.1-human-gut-metagenome-genome-assembly--contig:-NODE-585-length-12920-cov-6.148719_pt1 | contig 12920 bp, 13 predicted proteins | sample MGYA00242956_ERZ507956 | MGnify/ENA primary metagenome ERZ507956 (study PRJEB26167, sample SAMN06115407) | human gut metagenome | host: Homo sapiens | place: China:Hubei | collected 2016-07-12 | study... | reverse complement strand
AGCATCGTTGAGTGCGGAGTCGCCGCCGACCACAACGATTGTCTTATAGCCGTTGTTGATAAGCATGCGCATCAGCCGCTCCACGCTTTCGGAGTTCTCACTCTGCACGAAATCGTAGAGCACGCCGCGCACGTCAAGCGCCCGCTGTATCCGTTCCCATTGCTTGCGCCCCCGGCCTATGCCTGATTTGGGACAATACAATATGCCCCATCTTGATGTTTCCACTGCCATGTTTGAATTTATGTTGAAAGTTGAATGTCGAAGGCTGAAAGCGGCGGTGCTTCCCTGTCCCCTGCCGCTGTCCTCTCACGCTCCGTCTCTGATTGTCCCCTACATTATATATAATATATATAGTACAGCGACTGCGTTCCTGCGCTAAGCTATCGTCCGTTCCCGGCCAGCCGCAGGATTTCCGCCACCTTATCTTCCATGGGGAGCATCGCGTCCACCCAATGGATGGCCAGCCCGCGGCGTTCCATTCCCCGGAACCACGTCATCTGTCTCTTGGCAAACTGATGGATGGCTATTTCAAGCCGGCTGAACATCTCGTCATAGCTGATGCGGCCGATGACATATTCCGTCACATATTTATATTCCAGTCCGTAATATATAAGGTCGTCGGCGTTGACACCGCTGTCCAGCAGCGCCCTGACCTCGCCGGCCATTCCTTCGTCCAGACGCTGGCGCAGACGCGACGTTATGCGGCGGCGGCGTTCCTCGCGGTCAATGTCCACACCTATTATAATAGAGTCCGCCGGCGGCATGTCTTCAAACCCGGCGTCTGGATGTTTCTCCACGTATGTCTCGATTTCAATGGCTCTGACAGCCCGCTTAGCCGTGTCGACGTCCGTCGTGTTGTGCATCTTGCTGCCGTTGCGCCGGTCACACCTTCTTCGGCGGGTGTTTCCTCCACCGGTTCAGGCACGATGTAGCCGGAGGGCAGCTCCGGCTCACCCTGTGCAAAGGTGAACTTGCGGGTGCTGGACATGCTGATATGGGTGAAGTCCAGCTTTCCGGTGTCGGTCGCGGCACAGCCCTTGCCGTCCTCATTCAGCAGGACGTGCTTTGCCAGCTTGAGCTTATATTCCAGCTCGTTCAGGGTGCCCAGCCAGACGCTGATGCGGTCCTGATAGAGGAAAGCCATCTCGTCCACATCCGCAAACTCGATGCGGGTCACGTCGGCGCTCATGCCTGCGGCATCCAGTGCGGCCAGCAGGGTGTTCAGGCTTTCCAGCCGCTGGTCCGCCTCCTCCTCAACAGTGCCGGAGGCGCTGCTGTCGGCGGCGCTGTCCGGGATGCTGTCCGGGGTGCTGTCGGCCTTGGGCTCCGCCGCAAAGGTCAGCTGTTCGCCGGGCTCGGCAGAGACCGGTTCGCCGCCGTACAGAGTGGGCAGACCGGCAGGCTGGGCAGAATCCTTTTCCAGGATCTTCAGGCCGCCCGAGAGGGTCAGCCAGCCGGAGGAGGTCTGCATGGCCCAGGCAGGCCGGGCTTCTGTTACCCGCACCACCACGGTGCCGGGGTAATCCCGCTCCACCCGGATATCCTCCAGCATGGGGAACACTTTTTCCAGCGCGGCGGCCTTGCTGCCGGGGTCAAAACTGAAGATATTCTCTTCCAGATGGACATCCAGCGCCTGCAGGATCTGGTCGCTGGTATAGCCGCCGGCCTCCTGCACCACACCGTCCGCTGTCTGCACCTGAATAGAGCTGATCTTGAACAGCATCGTCACGGTGAGGTAGACCCCCGCGCCGATAACGCAGAGCAGCATGACAAGGGCCGTGAGCCGCCGCATGAGCCTGCGCCGCCGGATGGCGGCCCGGGTCAGCTTCCGCTTTTTCCTGCCCTCCCGCCGGACGGGGTCACGCCGGGCGTTCTGCCCCTGCACCGGCCGCATCCGCTGGCCGCTGCGATTCTGGGCGTTCTGTGGGCGGCGCTGGGCGTTCCGGTTCTGGCCGTTGGCCGGGCGGCGGTTCCGCTGATTGCCCCCGGAGGTGCGCCGCTGGCCGCTCTGCCCGCTGCGGGGGCGCTGTGCGCCGCTCTGGCTGCTCCGCCCGCCGGTGGGAAAAGTGATGCTGTTATCCGGGTAGGAGCCGTAGTTCACCGTGCGCTCCGTATACCGGCTGGGGCGGGGCGCATCGGGGTCATAATTGGGGTTCGTGATGGGGTGGCCGCCGGAGGAATATCCTGCGTACCCGCTGTACCCCAGGTCACTGCCTGCACCCGCGCTGCTGCGGCGCTGGGTGCTCTGCCCGCCGCGCCGGTCATCCCGGGCCTGATCGTAGGCCCGGCGGCGCTTGCGGTTCCGGCTGTTCCGGTCATTCTGCGGCATCCGGCTGCACCTCCTTTCCTCTGTTTTTTCCTTCCGTTACGGGGTCTTGACCAGCTTGAGCAGGGCATCCGCAATGCGGTCCAGGCTGTCGTCCACCGACAGGCTGCGGGCATTGCGGCCCATCTCAGCCAGCTTGCCGGGCTGGGCCAGCATCCCGGAAACGGTCTGCACCAGCTTTTCGCCGGTCAGGTCTTTTTCCTCAATGACCACAGCAGCGCCAGCCTTCTGCAGCTCCATGGCGTTGTAATACTGGTGGTTCTCGGCCACGTTGGGGCTGGGGATAAGCACAGCGGCACGGCCCACAGCCTCCAGCTCGGCCAGTGTCAGGGCACCGGCGCGGCTGATGACAAGGTCCGCTGCGGCCAGCAGCTCGGGCATATTGTTGATGTATTCCTTCACCACAAGGCTCTCGCCGGGGGCAAAGCCCTTTTTCTTTTCCAGATCCTGAAACAGCTGCACGCCGTACTGGCCGGTGGCATGGAGATGGAGGACGGGCTTGTGGTTTTTCTGCTCCCAGGCGCAGAGGTCGGCCACCACCTCGTTCACGCGGCGGGCACCCAGACTGCCGCCGAAGGAGAGGATCACGGTGCGGTCGCCCGCGCCCAGTTCGGCACGGATGGCTTCCCGGTTCTTCGCCTGGGTGAACACCTCAGGCCGGACGGGGTTGCCCACCACGATGGTCTTTTCGGGTGCGCCCAGCTTTTCCACGGCGGCGGGCACAGCGGCGAACACGATGTCCACATCCGGGGCCAGCAGCTTGTTGGTCACGCCGGGAAAGGCGTTCTGCTCATGCAGGGCGGTCTTGATGCCCTGTCTGGCGGCGCAGCGCACCACCGGGCCGGACACATAGCCGCCGCAGCCAATGACCAGGTCGGGCTGGATGTCCTTCATCATCCGGAGAGTGCCAGATTCCACAGGGTAATGATGTTCCGCTTGATATTGTTCAGGCTCAGCTTCCGCTGAAAGCCGGTGATCTCGATGTGATGGAAGGGATAGCCCGCCTGTGTGACCAGACGGTACTCCATGCCCTCTTTCCGGCCCGCAAAATGGATCTCGGCGGTGGGGTCGGCTTTTTTGATGGCTCCCGCAATGGCCAGAGCCGGGTTGATATGGCCGGCAGTGCCGCCGGCTGCAATGAGTACACGCATCTTGGTTCCTCCTTACTGTTCTGTCTGCGCTCTGCGCGCGGTATCCAGCACGATGGTCTTTGCCTTGCGCTGGCGCTCCCGCTCGGCGTGGGCTTCCTCCCGTTCCAGGCGGGCCCGTTCGCCGTTGCGTCCGATATTGACCATAACGCCCATCTCGGCCAGCAGCAGGATCAGACTGGTGCCGCCGGAGGAGAAGAAGGGCAGCGAAATGCCGGTGTTGGGCAGGGTGTTGGTGACAACGGCAATGTTGCAGAACACCTGCCAGGCGATCTGCGCCATGATGCCGATGCCCACCAGCGTGCAGAACCGGTTTTCGGCATGGAAAGCGATCCAGAAGCCCTGCACCAGAAAGAGGACGAACAGCACGATGACGATCACCGCACCGACGAAGCCCAGTTCCTCGCACACGACACTGAAGATAAAGTCGTTGGTGCTCTCCGGCAGCCAGAGCTGCTTTTCGATGCTGTTGCCAAGGCCCAGCCCCGTGGCACCGCCTGAGCCGATGGCGTACAGGCTCTGCTTGGTCTGGCTGGTCATCCGGTCAAGATCCTGCGTCCAGCCGTCCAGACGGCTCTGCAGGTAGTCGATGGAGTCCACGTGCTTCAGCAAAGTCTCCAGCAGGAACAGCGCGGCACCGGCACAGCCCCAGGTAATGATGCCGCCGCTGCCGCCCAGCAGCAGGATGGTGCCCACAATGGCCGTGGTCAGCAGGATGCCCGACATGTGGGGCTCCAGCACCAGCAGGATCAGAACAGGCATCAGCCACAGGATGGGCCGGATGAGCTCCACCACGATGCTGTGGTGGACCCACTTGCGCAGGGGCACCTCGCCGAATTTGATCTGCGGGGTCCTGGCGGCAATGTCTGCCGTGAGCAGGATCATCTCAAACTTTGCCACCTCGGAGGCCTGTAAGGTCAGGCCGCCGAAGCTGATCCACCGGCGGCAGCCGTTGATGGGGCTGCTGAACAGCACCAGCACCAGCAGGATCAGGCAGACGATATAGCCCAGCTTGACCATTCTGCGCAGGAAACGGTGGTCAAAATAGGAGAACAGAAACATCATGCCCAGGCCCAGCACCGTGCAGAGCAGCTGGGATTTGATGTAATGGAAGCTGTCCCCAAAGCGGAGATAGCCCGTGGTATAGCTTGCACTGAACAGCATGACCAGCCCGAACACCATGATGATGGCCAGGGTCGCCATCCAGTTGAGCAGGATGGGCGGCCAGGGGCCGGGGTCCCGCTGAAAGACGGAAAACGGCTCTGCTTTTTTTCTGCGGAGTGTTGCCAAACTGCACCCCTCCTTAACTGATTTTTGCCAGCTGAACGGTCAGCGCCACGCCCAGCATGGCAATGACACAAAAGGTATAAAAGATCTGTTCCGCGCTCTGGCCCCGCAGCTCCAGCCAGCGGTGGAGCGGTGCCGAGCGGAACAGCTGCCTGCGGCCCCGGCTGGCCTTGCAGACCAGGATCTGCAGGGCCACCATGCCGCCCTCCAGCCAGAAGGGCAGGGCCAGCGGCAGGGTAAGGTCAGGCCAGCCGATGCACAGGGGCACGCACCCCAGCATCCCGGCCAGAAACAGGCTGCCCACGCTGCCCAGCCGCAGCTTTGCGGGTGGGAAGTTCCAGAGCAGGAAGGCCATCAGGGAACCGGCCAGTGCGGCGGGCAGAACGCCCAGCGGGAACCAGCCCAGCAGGGTCATCACCCCCATCAGGCCCAGCATGGCCGCAAAGGACGCGCCGCAGACGATGCCGTCCATGCCATCGGCAATGCGGGCACACTCGGCCAGTGCGACCAGCAGCCCTTCCCACAGCAGCGGGGCGGCAATGCCCAGATCGACATAGCCCACACCCGGCAGGGTGATCCCGGCTGCAAGGCAGCCTTTGGCTCCCAGCAGCACCAGCACCACGGCACCGGCAGCGGCTTCCAGCCCAAGGCGGGTGTGCCGCCGCAGGCCCAGCACCGAACGGCTGCGGATGCGGGCCAGATCCTCCAGCAGACCCACGCCGCCAAAGAGCAAAGCTCCCAGCAGCGCTGTGAGCAGCCGGACCGAGAACATGCTCTCGGCCCCCAGCAGCTCAGGCTGAGCCACACAGGCGGCAGTCCAGCCCACGCCCACAGCAGCCAGCACCCCCACCATCAGGCAGAGCCCGCCCATGGTGGGAGCCTGCGGCGGGCGCTCCGGCTCGGCATCCGGCGCTTCCTGCCCGGGTGCCTGCCGGGCCTTGGGCTCATCCCAGCGTCCCTGGAACGCCCGCAGCAGCGGCACCATCAGATTCCCGAGCGCCGCCGTGAGGAAGAACCCCAGCGTTGAGGCGGCGATCAAGGCGAAACGAATCATAGCTCGATGTTACTCCTTGTAAAAGATCTCCAGCACTTTTTCCAGTGCCATGCCGCGGCTGGCCTTGACCAGCAGGGCATCGCCGGGCTGCATTTTGTTCAGCAGGGCATCGGCGGCCTGAGCGTATGTGTCGGCATGGAGGGTGGGCAGCCCCTTGGCAGCAGCCACCACGGCAATGCGCTTGGCCTGCTCGCCATAAGTAACGAGGTAGTCCACCTTGTTCTCCACGGCCTGACGGCCCACCTCCTCGTGGGCGGCGCGGCTGATATCGCCCAGCTCCAGCATATCGCCCAGCAGGGCAAAGCGGCGCTTGCAGGGATATTCCCTGAACATGGCCAGCGCGGCCTTCATGCTGTCGGGGTTGGCGTTGTAACAATCCTCAATGACATCCACGCCTCTGACGTGCACCACCTTCTGGCGCATTCCGGTCTGCTCAAAGTCGGCCAGACCGGCAATGACCCGGCGGGCATCCAGCCCCAAGCGGGTGGCGGCGCAGTAGGCAGCCAGCGCGTTGGCCACGTTGTGCCGGCCCATGGCGGGGATCTTTACGAGGAAAGTCCCTTCCTCATGATCCTCCAGCACAAAGCTCATGCCCTTTTCATCCTGCTGGATGGACAGGGCACAGACATCAGCGTTCTCATCGCCCAGGCTGAACCAGACCGGGCGGACATGGTCGGGCAGGACGGCCTTGCGCAGGAAGGGATCATCCCCGTTCAGCACCAGCGGCGCACCCTCCGGCAGACCGGCGCAGATCTCCAGCTTTGCCTTGCAGATGTTCTCCTGACTGCCCAGATTGCCGATGTGGGACACCCCGATGCAGGTGATGATCCCTACATCCGGGCGGGCGCACTTGCTCAGGCGCTCGATCTCCCCGGCGTGGCTCATTCCCATCTCCACCACGGCGTACTGGGTCTCTTTGCCGATGCGGAACATGGTGCGGGGCAGGCCCAGCTCATTGTTCTGGTTGCCCTCGGTCTTGATGGTACTGCCAAAGCCTGCAATGGCGGCATAGGTCATCTGCTTGGTGGTGGTCTTGCCCACGCTGCCGGTCACGCCCACCACTTTGGGGTGGAACTGGCTGCGGTAGTTGGCCCCCAGCACCATCATGGCGTGGTAGCTGTCCGGGCAGATCACACTCTTCTCCTCCGGCACGCCTTCCACGGGGTGGTTCAGCACCACGCAGAGCGCACCGTTTTCCAGCGCCTTGGCGGCAAAATCATGGCCGTCGAATTTTTCGCCCGGGAACGCCACAAAGATGCACCCGGGGCAGACCTCACGGCTGTCGGTGGTCACCAGCGTGACCGGGGTCTCGCACTGGGCCAGCGCGTTGACCGCCAGACCCTCCAACAGGATGTTTGCTGCAATTGCTTCCATACTCTCATTCCCCTTTATCCACAAATCAGATGTACGATGGTTCCCCGCTGGACGCTGGAGCCGGGTGCCTCGCTCTGGCTCTGGACCGTGCCGGAGCCTTCGACTGTGCAGTTGAGCCCTGCGGCGTTCAGCATCTGCCGGGCAAAGTCCGCGCTCTTGCCGGTCACGTCCGGCACCTCGGCGTGCTTGCCCTCATAGGTATCGGTATACAGATAAACGGTGGTGCCGTAGGGCACCTCTGCCCCCGCGCGGGGGTACTGGTAGGTAACAAGGGCGGCGGTCTGGTCGGATTCGCTCTCGGCCAGGTGATGCTTCAAGCCCTTGATGTTCAGCTGCACCTGCGCGTTGCTCCACTCCTTGCCCGTCAGGTTGGGCACCTTGACGGTGGTGCCGCTGCGGTCCACGCCGTCGGTGGCGATGCCCAGATAGGGCGCGATCTCACTGATGATGTTGCCCACCACCGGAGCCGCCAGAATGGAGGAATAGTCGGTGCGGGCATTGTTGGGGTCGTCCAGCATGACATAGACCAGGATCTCCGGGTCGTTGGCGGGCAGGACAGCCGCAAAGGATGCCACCTTCTTGTAGTCGCCATCGGCGCGGCGGTCCATGTTCAGCTGCTCGGAAGTGCCGGACTTGCCGCCGATGCGGTAACCTGCAACGTAGGCGTTGCCGCCGCCGCCCTGGGTGCCGTCGCCCACCTCAAACTCCATGATCTGGCGGATGGTCTCGCTGGCGCTCTCGCTGATGACCTGGCGGCGGATGTTGGTGCCGATCTCCTGCACCACATTGCCGTTCTGGTCCGTGATCTTATCCACCACATGGGGGGTGACCAGATAGCCGCCGTTGACTGCCGCCGAGATGGCAGTGCACACCTGCAGCGGGGTCACGGCCATGGCCTGACCAAAGGCGGAGGAGGCCAGCTCCACCTCGCCCAGACGGCTCTTGCTGTAATACTGCATGAAGCTGGTCTCATTGGGCAGGTCCACGCCGGTGCGCTCGGTAAAGCCAAAGGCATCAAAGTAATCATAGAACAGGCTGGAACCCACGCGCTGGCCCAGCTGGACAAAGTAGATGTTGCAGCTGTTGCGCAGGGCCTCGGCCAGATTCTGGGCCCCGTGCGCCTTTCTGCCGGCGCAGTGGTAGGTCTGCTTTGCCACGCTGTACGCGCCGGAGCAGTTCAGGGTGGTGTAATAGGTCGCCTTGCCGCTGTCCACACCCATGGCGGCGGTGATGACCTTGAACACGCTTCCGGGGTAGTACAGCTCGGTGATGGTCTTGTTCTTCCACTGGATATCCCGGTAGGTGCCGGTGTAGTCAGCCTCCGCATCCGCGATCTTCTGGCCATTCTCGTCCCGCAGGTAGTTGCCGTTCTCGTCTTTTTTGTAGATGGTGTACAGCTCCGGCTCGGCCTGCACCTGCTCTGTCAGGTAGGCCAGATTGGCGCTGGGACCCTGCGGGACATGGGGGTCAAAGTCCGGCTTGGAGGCCATGGCAAGGATGGCACCAGTCTTGACATTCATCACAATGGCGCAGCCGCGGTTCTCAACGGTGTTGGCCGCCACGGCCTCGTTCAGGTAGCGCTCCACCACCTCCTGAATGTTCACGTCCAGCGAGAGCACCAGATTGGAGCCGTCCTTTGCGGCGTAGGTGGTGGCGTTTTCATCGGCAATGGCGTTGCCGTAGGCGTTGCGCAGGGTGATGGTGCGGCCATTCACACCGGCCAGCGTGGGCTCATAGGAGTTTTCCAAACCGTACACGCCATGACCATCCGCATTGCAGAAGCCCAGCACGGCAGCGGCAAAGCGGCCATAGGGGTAATCCCGCTGGAAGCCCTTGGAGGCCGACACCGACACCCGTCCCTTGCGGACAGTGGGGGTGCCGTCGTCGCTCTCCTGCTGGCCCAGACCCAGCTTGGCCAGGCTCTTTTCCAGCGCACCGGCGGATTTTCCGCTCTTGCTGTGGGCCTTGTTGTAGGTCTTGACGTATTCTTCAATGGAGAGCTTGATGGCGTTGTTGACCTTGGTGGCCAGCACCTGATAGGAGCTTTCGTTTTGGGAGAGGGCATCGCAGACCGCCTGATACTGGGTCTGGTACTCCGCTGAAGTGGTGTCCACGCTGTCCAGACTCTCGCCGTCGCCCGAAAGCAGGCGCAGGGTGATCTGGGTGCAGACCTCCTTCATGGCGGCCTCATTGATGGTGCGGGTCTCCGCCTTGGTGTCCTGATCGGTGGTGGTGGTATACAGGGCCGTGCTGTAAGAGGGGTCGGCCCAGATGGTCCAGACCACGCTGGTGGAGGCCAGCGTGATGCCGCTGGTGTCGTAGATCTCACCGCGGGTGGCCTGAATGGTGCTGTCCAGCAGCTGCTGCTCGGCGGCGTACTGGCGGTAGGTGGCACCGTCGCGGATCTGGATCTTGTACAGGCTGTAGATCACGGTCAGCGCGGCGGCCACCACAAGAAGCACGGCGGCACCAAAGCTGATATGACGCAGCCGGGCACTGAGCCGTGCGTGCGGGTCCGCACTGCGGCGGCGGGCACTGTTCTTTTTGGGATTGGAGGATGGTGTTTGCATTGCGTACTCCCGAAGAAAACCGAAAAAGCGTGCGCTGCCGCACGCTTTTTCGTTGTTTGGTTTATTTTGCCGTTCTGACAGAGGCAAGAATGGTCATTGCCCCATCGTGGAGCAGATCCGACCACTGCCGCACAGCGGATGCCTTGCGCACCAGAACGCTGCCCTCATCCAGCCGGATGTAGGTGATCTGGCTCTGGTCGATCTTCATCAGCCCCAAGCGTGTGGCGGTCTCCTCAACACTTGTGATGTTGGTGCGGCTGTTCAGGGCACTGTTGTAGTATGTATACTGGCTCTGCTCGCTCACAAGCTCTGCCTTGGCGCTCTGGATCTGAGAATTCAGCTCCACCAGCTGTGCCTCGCTCCACAGCAGGCTCACCGCAAAGCCCACCAGCAAAGCCGCGCCCACCAGCTGCAGCGCGTGCTGCATGGCGGCCCGCACGGGGTTCAGCCGCTTTTTGCCGCCCTTTTCTACCCGCAGCGGGACTTTGGGCTGTGCCTGCGGCGCTCTTCTCCGCCGGACCTCTGTCATATCGTATGCTGCCTGACCCATGGTGATCTCCTCCTCACATCTCCGGGGCTTTGCCGCCCTCAGATCTTTTCCAAAACCCGCAGGTGGGCCGAGCGGCTGCGCCGGTTCTCTTCCAGCTCCTGCGTGTTGGCTTCAATGGGTTTGCGTGTGATCAGCTTTGCCTTGGCTTTGCCGCCGCAGACGCACACCGGGAACTCCGGCGGGCAGGTGCAGGCGGTGGACCAGCGGCGGAACTTGTTTTTGACCAGCCGGTCCTCCAGCGAGTGGAAGGTGATCACGCAAAGTCTTCCACCCGGTGCGAGATGCGCAAAAATGGTATCCAGCCCCTCTTCCAGTGCGTCCAGCTCATGGTTTACCGCAATGCGCAGTGCCTGGAAGGTGCGGCGGGAGGGGTTTTTGTTCTTCCGGCGCTCCGCCGGGGGCATGGCGCTGGCCACGATATCCGCCAGCTGCAATGTCGTTTCAATGGGGGCAGTTTCCCGGGCTTCCACGATCCTGCCCGCGATCTGCCAGGCGAAGGGCTCCTCGCCGTAATCCCGCAGGATGCGGGCCAGCTCCTCCCGGCTCTCGCTGTTCACGAGATCGGCAGCCGTCTCACCCTCCTGGCTCATCCGCATGTCCAGCGGGGCATCTGCCCGGTAGGAAAAGCCCCGGGCCGCGTCATCCAGCTGATGGCTGGACACGCCCAGATCCAGCAGCGCGCCGTTGATCGTTTCAATGCCCAGCTGCTCCAGAGCTTGTCCGGCATAGCGGAAGTTGATCTGCACCACGGTGGCAGGCAGGCCCGCCAGCCGGGCCCGGGCCGTCTGCACGGCGTCGGGGTCCTGATCCAGCGAGATCAGCCGCCCGCCCTTTGCAGCATCCAGCCGCAGGGCGATCTGGCGGGAGTGGCCCGCACCGCCCGCGGTGCCGTCCAGATAGGTGCCCGCCGGGTCGATGGCCAGCCCTTCCAGGCATTCGTTCAACAGAACCGGGATATGCTCAAATGAGGTCGGGTCAAAGGGCACGTTTTCTTCTGAAGCCATTGGCACGGCCTCCTTTCTCTCTTGCAGAATTCTTATGTCAGATGTGCAGGCTGCGCAGCCGGGCTGCACGCTGCTCATTGCTCACCGCCGCGCGGCGGGCGTTCCAGACGTCGGTGGCCCAGATCTCGGCGTGGTTGCGGTTGCCGATGATGGTCACATCCTTTTCCAGCCCGGCATAGCTGCGCAGCTCTGCCGGCAGAAGGATGCGTCCCTGCTTGTCCGGCACCACCTCGCAGGCGGTGCTGAACAGATCACCGGACACCTCCCAGCTGTCCATCAGCTCGTCGGCCTCCAGCTTTTCTGCCAGCTTTTCCACCTCAGGCAGCGGCAGTGCGAACAGGCAGTTGTCCACCCATTCCAGCACCACGAAGCTCTCGCCCATGGCGTCGCGGAATTTTGCGGGGAAGTTCAGCCGCCCTTTGGCGTCGATGGTATAGTCATACCGGCCAAAGAACATGCTGCCTGCCCCCTTTCGGGGCTGTGGAGAGGGCCTTTGCCCTACTTTTACCCACTTTACCCCACTGACACACATTTATTGTAGCAAATCAAGCCCCCGATTGCAAGGTTTTTTGTCCCTGTTTTTGCGGCAAAATGTCACAAAAAAAGTCCCTGCGGGCCGTCATTTTTGCCTGCAGGGACGCATCATTTTTCAGGATGTGGAATTTGTGTGGAAATCAGCCGTTTTTCTTGGCGTTCTGGCGCAGGTTGGCGCGCACGTTCTTTACCTGTGCGGCATTCTCCACCATCGCCTCTTCCGTGGTCTTGAGCATGTTGTCGCAGTAGTCGGTCACAGTCTGACGCAGCGTGCGCGACTCGCTCTGGGCAGCGGCGGTGATCTCGGCGGCGCGCTGCTGGGCGGCTTTCACGATCTCGGCATCGCTCACCAGGATGCGGGCGCGCTCTTCGGCCTTCTTCACGATGGCCTGAGCCTGTGCATTGGCCGTGTCCACGATCTGGGCCATGACCAGGGGGAGCAGCAGCTCGCAGATGACCTCCAGAATGATGAGAATGGGCGATTTCAGCGCCTCTTTCTGATATCCCTGGAGGTGAGTCATAAACAGGGAAAGCAAATTAAGATTCCTCCTTTACTTGGGGTGGCTGCGGGGCGGGGCGGCGCAGGTTTTCCAGCATCCGGCGGCGCAGGACCAGCAGCTGCTGCCGCTCCTCCTGGGTGAAGCCGGCCAGCATCCGCTCGGACACGGCCTGAAAGGCCGCCTGGCAGCCCTCCACCGCAGAGCGGCCCTTGTCCGTCAGCATCACCCGGTTGCGCCGGGCGTCCTTCTGCCCCGGCTCCCGGCGGACATAGCCCCCCCGCTCCAGGGATTTCAGGGAGTTTGCCACGGCGGCGGGGGAGATGTGCAGCAGCTCGGCCAGGTCCCGCTGGGCGTGGCCCTCCGGGTCGTCGCTCTGATACCCCTCTAAAATGGTCAGCAGTATGGGGTGGCCGATCTCGCTTAGGCCCCGGCGGTTGAGCTCCTCGCTGACGGCGCTGCGGTGGGCGTGGTTGATCTGCTGGCTGAGCAGCTCCAGCTGATCGCTGGGGATAGACATGGCGTTGCCTCCTTTCAACGGCGGGACAGTGGTCCTGCCTCTATTGTTAACCTATT
>ENA-UEQQ01000558-UEQQ01000558.1-human-gut-metagenome-genome-assembly--contig:-NODE-558-length-13152-cov-11.562447_pt1 | contig 13152 bp, 9 predicted proteins | sample MGYA00242956_ERZ507956 | MGnify/ENA primary metagenome ERZ507956 (study PRJEB26167, sample SAMN06115407) | human gut metagenome | host: Homo sapiens | place: China:Hubei | collected 2016-07-12 | study... | reverse complement strand
TCAGAAAACTGGTCCGTCCACAAAGCTCCCAAATACCAGGCCCCCAATGTTCCGATACACACCGCAGGCATTGAAGTCCAAAATATATCTTTCGAAAGCAAAAGCAAAATAGAAGACGCCTCTGCCCCATTTACCTTACGAATGGCTATTTCCTTACTGCGACGTTGCATCTCATCATTAATATAACCAATCAATCCCATCAAGGTGACAAAAAGGATGGTTATGGTGGCCATTAGCGCAACACTTCGAAAATCGACCACAGTGCTGATTTGTAGTTCTGTTGCCCGTGTTTCAGACACAAAATTCAAATCTCCATCCGGCCAAATATTCTTCACATCTTCATTGAGTTTCTTTAAGTTCTCATCAAACGGCTCTTTCAGCTTTACTTGAATACAGCCACTAAAATCAGAACGATATTGGAATACAACCGGTTCCTCCGGCACGAAAATAGGATTAGATGAACGAAAATCTTCCGTCACTCCCACAATAGTACCCAATATTTCATCATTGTTACGAACCTGGCGACCGATAGGATTCTCTTTCCAATGCATAACTTCCAGGAACTTCCGGTTAACCACAACTTCATCCTGTTGCTTCAGGTTACGTCCTTCTTTCAGTTTTATTCCCACAAACGGAAGATAGTCTTTGTCAATTGCATTGCCTCGCATACTATATTGATTTCCGCTTTCCGTAGTAACCTGGCAACCACTCATACCTTCATATAGAGGCAGACTGCTACTTGCAACAGCTTCTACATAAGGCAAATTTTGAAAAGTAGAGCGTGCGTTTTCAGGATTACTGAAATAGTAATAGGTAAAAGCCATGCGTTCTGTGGTGAAACCTCGGTCTATATTAGTCATGTGATTGGATTGCACCAATACAAGCGCCAACAATGCAAAGATGAATGCCGTACCGGTAAATTGGATGAAAAGTAACGGACGCTTCCAGCTTTTCTTGCCTTCCGTATATCTGCGAAAGACCTGCGTAACCGGTATTCTTGAAAATTGTAATCCCGGCAATACACCACCCACTATGAAGATAAATAAAACGGCACAAACCGGTGCCCATAGATTCTCATAAGTAAACATGGCCTCCAGACTGGCATCTGCCATTCTTTCAAGCGGTTCTTGGAAATTAAGCATAAGGAAAGCCATCAATAGGACAGAGAGGAAAATAAGAATCCCTGTTTCCCACAGAAACATTTTCATGATTCCCCAATCTGACGCTCCATTACACTTGTGCACACCAATGATTTTGGCACGGCGACTCAGTGAAGAAATGGAAATCAGCACATAGTTCAATGTAACAGTAAACAATAGAATACCTGCTAAGATAAGCAATACCCAAATAATGCCCATACCATCATAATTTCTGGCCAGTCTTAAATCAGAAAAGGGAATCAGACGAAGCGACCAAGTATAATTCTTATCCTTATCTTCCTGCGGAATATATTTTTCCAGCATTTGGTCTATACGATTATTTATCGTTTCCATGTCGGAAGGATGGCGTAAGCGAATATAAGCAAAATAACTGTCACCTCCATTCCACCCCCAATAGTCCCAGCCATATTTTCGTGTGGTAGCCATAGATATGATAACCCTCAAATCATAAAATGTAGAATTCTCAGGATAGTCTTCATAAACACCTTTTATGGTCATCGGCATGCTTTTATTCAAATTCACAACCTTGCCGACAGGATCAGTCCCGGCAAACATTTCTTGTGCCAAGCTCCGGCTGATAAACAGTATATCGGGATTATTCATTTCCGAAGCCTGCCCTTGCAGTATCTTTGTTCTCATTGTCTTAAAGAAACAACTGTCGGCTATCAATACACCCGGACTGAAACGAACGTCATCCTTATAAAGAGAAGTTCCTCCCCACCAGAAATGCGTTGTTGTGGCACTTTCCACTTCTTTGGGAAAACTTTCGGCTATGGCACCGGCCATAGGGCCCATTGTCATAAAGCCGGTGTCCTTCTCTCCGTTATGATTCCATTCAATCTGCACTGCAGCCAGACATTCGGAATCCTCATAGCAAGTATCATAATTAAACTCGAAGGCTTCGCGCGCGAATATCAAGATACTGACCGTCAAACCCAGAGTCAGCGAGATAACCTTTATAAGATTAGCCCCACGCCCATGAATCAATGTCTGAATTACATAATAAAGTTCTTTCATATTTTATTTTTTGTTTCTATTCGTTCTCTTAAAGAATAATGCAGAAAACGTGCCAAAGTCACAGTTCTCTATAAATAAGAGCTTTAGTTATTTCATTCCGCCCCGATAGTGTCTAATAATTAGACAGCAGTGTATGATAATTAGACAACAATGGTTTATTGCTGTTCCAAAAAGCTTATGTCTAATAATTAGACACTGCTTAGGAGGTTAGGCGCCAAATACTTATCTTTGTTTCAAGAATAAACCAAAAGATTATAGATATGCAAGGAACCATAATTGTGGTAGACGATAATAAAGGGGTGCTTTCTGCCGTTAAGCTGCTGTTGAAGAATAGCTTTGAGCGTATCATTACCCTCACCTCACCTATCACACTGCCTGCCGTGCTGCGTGAAGAGAATGCACAGGTGGTATTGCTTGATATGAACTTCAGCAGTGGGCTTAATACCGGCAATGAAGGGCTTTACTGGTTGCACGAAATAAAAAAAATGCAACCGTCATTACCCGTCGTGCTATTTACTGCTTACGCTGATATCGATTTGGCTGTACGTGGTATAAAAGAAGGAGCCGCGGATTTTATCGTGAAACCTTGGGATAATACCCGATTGGTAGATACACTGTCAGCTACATGCCGAAACAGTTCTAAAGGAAAGAAAAAAGCAGAACTCCGCAGGGTGGTATCATCAATGTATTGGGGTGAAAGCAATGCCATGAAACAGTTGAGGACACTGATAGAGAAGGTAGCCCAAACAGATGCAAATATCCTGATTACCGGAGAGAATGGTACCGGGAAGGAAATGCTGGCACGCGAAATCCATGCGCTTTCCGAACGATGCCGGCGCAATATGGTAACGGTGGATATGGGTGCCGTTACTGAATCTTTGTTTGAAAGCGAATTGTTCGGGCATGTAAAAGGTTCGTTCACCGACGCCCATTCCGACCGGCAAGGAAAATTCGAAGCGGCTCATGAAGGTACTCTCTTTTTGGACGAAATAGGCAATTTGCCTTATCACCTGCAATCCAAGCTCCTTACTGCCATTCAACAGCGTAGTGTGGTGCGTGTGGGCAGCAATGATCCCATTCCTGTAGATATCCGTTTGATTTGCGCCACTAATTGCAATTTGGAAGAGATGGTACTCAAAGGCAGGTTTAGGGAGGATTTATTATACAGAATAAACACCATCCATATTGAAATTCCTCCTTTACGTGACAGAAAAGAAGATATTATCCCCCTTGCCGAACGGTTTATCGACCGTTTCTGTAAGCAGTATGACAAAGGAAATATCATTCTTTCCTCTTCCGCAAAGGACAAGCTGCGCGAGCATCCTTGGTATGGGAATATTCGGGAACTGGAGCACGCCATTGAGAAGGCTGTCATCATTAACGAAGATGGAATATTGAATAACGAACATTTTCACTTTCCCCGTAAAGCCGGCACGCCTCCTGCCGAAGCTGCCGTCTCCACATTGGAAGAAATGGAGTTGCAGATGATTCAAAGAGCCATGGAAAAATGTAACGGAAACCTTTCGGCCGTGGCTGCCCAACTGGGAATAACGCGTCAGACCTTATATAATAAAATGAAGAAATTCGGTTTATGATGAAAAAAGTGACTGCCTCTTTTATCTTCCGCCTACTTGTTGTTGTCGCATTGGCGACATCCGGTTTATGGCTGTATATGCACCACAATTGGTTATGGTTATGCCTTGTCGTTCCCTTATTCTTCGTTTCAATATATTGGTTTCATCGCCTGTATACCTATAATACAAGAAAAGTGGCATTTTTGCTTGACGCCATTGAGAATGACGACCCGGCTGTGCGATTCTATGAACATAGCCCCGACAAAGACAATTCATCGGTCAACATGATGCTGAACCGCATAGCGCGAATCTTATATAATGTAAAACAGGAAACAGCCCAACGTGAGAAGTATTACGAGCTGATTCTTGACTTCGTGGAAACAGGAATCGTTGTACTCAACAGTAAAGGTGCTGTCTATCAAAAAAATAAAAAAGCAACGCAACTATTGGGAATGGACGTATTTACACATACCAAACAACTATCCCGCATTTCAGACGAACTGAAAAAAGTGATGGAAGAAGCTCTTCCGGGAGATAAATCACAAGTACAGGTCAGTACGGAGCGCGGTACAATCAATCTGGCACTACGCGTGTCGGGCATAAATATCAAAGAGGAAGAACTACGTATTATCGCTCTCAGCGATATCAACCGCGAGTTGGACGAACGGGAGATTGATTCATGGATTCGGCTTACCCGGGTTTTAACTCACGAAATCATGAACTCCCTTACTCCCGTCACTTCGTTGAGTGAAACCTTGCTGCAATTACCGGGAGCTGAAAACGAGGAGATGCGGCAAGGATTGGAAACGATTCACACGACAGGCAAAGGACTGATAAATTTCGTCATGTCTTATCGCAAACTGACACGTCTTCCTTCACCGGAACCTTCACTGTTCTATGTACGTCCCTTCCTCGAAAGAATGATAAAACTGGCGTGTCATCAGCATCCTTGTCCTCATATCAGCATTTCCCTGCATGAAGCGAAAGACGATTTGATTGTCTTTGCCGACGAGAACCTCATTGCTCAAGTGGTGACTAACCTGCTTAAAAACGCCATTCAAGCAATTGGTGATACACCGGACGGACTAATCACCCTGAGAGCATACTGTGACGAACAGGAAAGTGTACATATCGAGATTGCTAATAATGGTCCTGTGATCGACCCCGAAGCTGCCGAACAGATTTTTATTCCTTTCTTTACCACCAAAGAAGAAGGAAGCGGAATCGGTCTGAGCTTGAGCAAACAAATTATGAGACTTAGCGGTGGCACACTGACATTGTTGCCTTATAAAGAAGACAGGCAGACTACCACATTTGCATTGGTGTTCAGTTAAATTCTTCTATTGACCCGAAATCAAATAAAAAATCTCCTTTCACTACTGTCAATCAAAAACTATATTTCAGTTCTTTATGACAGCAGAGAAAAGAGATTTATATCTAAAAAGTATTTGAGTATTTTTTAGTTCCCTGATTTTTACTTAGCCACTTTTTCCAATCTCTTCATAATAGAGAACATAAATAAAGCAGCAACCAGACAGCATACAATCAATACACTCCATACCATCCACAACTGCATTTCACCCCAAATCTTACCAATTTCACCAACCAACTTATTACCTAATGCAGTAGCTACAAACCAACCACCCATCATCAATCCTTTATATTTGGGAGGTGCAACTTTAGAAACAAATGAAATACCCATTGGTGATAGCAGCAATTCAGCAAAAGTCAACACCAAATAAGTAGAAATCAACCAATTAGGAGATACTAATTGAGAAGAAGAAATACCATTCGCTTCCACTTCCGACGGTGTGGGAAGTCCCATAGAACCCATAGCCAAAATAGCAAAACCAATCGCAGCAATAAGCATACCAAACGCAATTTTACGAGGTGCGGAAGGTTCTTTTCCGGCTTTAGCCAAAGAGCTAAATACAGCTAAGGATACCGGAGTCAAAGCAACAACGAAGAAGGGGTTGAATTGCTGGAATATCTGGGGAAGAATAGGCAGAGTTGCATCCATCGTACTATAATTTACTCCCAAAAGAATAATGACAGCAACTGCTACAATACCTGAAATAGTTTTGCTTTTACTAATTTTAGATTGAAAGAAAGAAAAACCAGCGTAAACCAATACAATCAGTAAAGTAAGATTCCATACACTAAAGCCTAACCGATCGAGCCCTTCAGCAGAATGAGCTGTATAGTCACGGGCAAAGAAAGTCATGGTAAGACCATTTTGATGGAATGCCATCCAAAAGAAAATAACGACAGCAAATACAAGACACAAAGCAATAATGCGTTGTTTTGTCTCAGCTGGAGTAAGTTCTTCGGAAGTAGCAGCCTGTTGTGTACTCTTATTGGCGTTAGCTTGTTTTGTATTGACATCTGCATGTTTAAACGTAGAACGGAATGCATAATAAATAATGATAGAAATAATCAATGAGATACAAGCTACACCAAAACCATAATTATAAGCTTCCCCCAATTTATCAATATATGTAGAACAGAATGATGCAGTATCACCAGCAAAATTCTGAGCTACTTTCAGGCTTTCAAGTAATTGTGAACCCTCAGGAGTTATGGTTCCATTTTGAAACTGGTGTGCCAAAGCCGGAATCTGTCCATCGTATGTTAAGTTAGATTTTGCCAACATCCAGTTTGTTATTTCTGTCGCCATTGTAGGGGCATATAAGGCACCGATATTAATAGCCATATAGAAAATACTAAATGCCGAATCGCGCTTACTTCTGTATTCAGGAGCATCATAGAGATTTCCTACCATTACTTGCAGGTTACCTTTAAATAAACCGGTACCTAATGCAATCATTGTCAATGCACCGAACATCATCCATTTAGCGATATCATTTCCTGCAGGAATAGAAAGTAGCAGATAACCGAAAAACATGACAAAAACACCTGTGGTCACCATCTTTCCATAACCAAATTTATCGGCTAACCAACCACCGATTAGAGGAGTAAAATAAACACCAGCCAAGAATGTAGAAAAAATCTCGGATGTTTCGGCTGCCGTATATCCAAACTTAGCTTGCAAAAAGAGTGTGAAAATCGCAAGCATTGTGTAATAACCAAAGCGTTCGCCGGTATTGGCGAGAGCTAACGCATATAAGCCTTTAGGCTGTCCTTCAAACATAAGTAATAAGATTTATAATTAATAGTTAATATTGATTTTTTGCAAAGATATAACTTTTAGCCAATCTGAAAAAAAAAGAACCACGAAAGTGGCTCTTTTTGCATGATTATTCGATGAAAAGGGATGTTACTTCCGCTTTAGCTTCTTTTATAAGGTCATTGGGAGCAATTTTAATTTGTAATCCCCGTATGCCGGCACTGATATAAATAAACGGATATTCAGTGCATGTTTCATGTATATAAGTGGGAAAGTGTTTCTTCATGCCAATGGGAGAACAGCCGCCACGGATATATCCCGTCAAAGGAAGCAGTTCTTTCATCGGAATCAAGTCACATTTCTTATTGCCCGATACTTTGGCAGCCAGTTTTAAGTCTACCTCGTGTTCTCCGGGGATAACACAGACAAAATGCCCTGTTTTATCTCCGTGAAGTACCAAGGTCTTAAATACCTGCTCTATATTTTCTCCCAAACTGGCAGCTACATGAATGGCACTCAAATCATTTTCATCCACCTCATAAGGAATCAGCTCATAAGAAACCTTAGCCTTATCAAGCAGACGCGCTGCATTTGTTTTTGCTATTTTCTCTTTCATACCGAATAATCTTAATTCTTTAATTCTTCTTTGATAAATCGGGGTGTATAGCCTTTACTACTCTTAGCTACTTCTTCGGGAGTACCTGTGGATAGAAGTTGTCCTCCGCCGCGTCCTCCTTCCGGCCCCATATCTATAATATAATCCGCCAGTTTGATGACATCCAGGTTATGTTCGATAACGATAACCGTATTTCCTTTGTCCACTAATCTGTTGAGCACGGTCATCAGCACACGGATATCTTCAAAGTGCAAGCCGGTGGTAGGTTCATCCAATATATATAAAGTTTTTCCCGTATCGCGCTTGGAAAGCTCTGTCGCCAATTTCACACGCTGGCTTTCTCCACCGGACAAGGTGGTGGAAGGTTGTCCCAACTTGATATACCCCAGCCCTACTTCCTGCAAGACTTTTATTTTATTCAGAATCTGAGGTACGTTCTCAAAGAACTCCACAGCCCGGTTAATAGTCATATCCAGCACATCGGCTATGGATTTTCCCTTAAAACGCACTTCCAGCGTTTCACGGTTATAACGTTTGCCATGACATACTTCACATGGGACCAGGACATCAGGCAGGAAATTCATTTCAATTGTCTTGTAACCGTTACCGCCACAAGCTTCGCAACGTCCTCCGGTCACATTGAATGAAAAACGTCCCGGTTTATAGCCGCGTATCTTCGCTTCGGGCAGATTGACAAAAAGATTTCTTATATCCGAAAAGACTCCGGTATACGTTGCCGGATTGGAACGGGGTGTTCGTCCCAAAGGAGATTGGTCTACGTTCACCACCTTGTCTATATTTTCCAGCCCTTCTATGCTGTCGTATGCCAACGGGTCTTGCAGGGAGCGATAAAAATGCTGAGACAGGATAGGTTGCAGAGTATCATTGATCAAGGTGGATTTCCCACTGCCCGACACCCCTGTCACACAGATAAGTTTTCCCAATGGAAACTCCACATCCACATTTTTCAGGTTGTTTCCCCTCGCACCCTTCAGCCATAAGGATTTTCCGTTTCCTGCCCTTCGTTCAGATGGAATCTCCAGCTTCATCTTCCCGTTTAAATATTGCGAGGTAAGTGTCTCTGTCTTAACCATTTCCTGCGGAGTTCCGGCGAATACTACCTCACCCCCCAAACGGCCGGCTTTCGGTCCCATGTCCACTACATAGTCTGCGGCCAACATCATATCCTTATCATGTTCCACCACAATGACAGAGTTGCCTGTATCCCGAAGTTTCTTCAATGAATTGATAAGTCGGAGATTGTCGCGCTGGTGAAGTCCGATACTCGGCTCATCCAATATATAGAGTACATTCACCAATTGTGAACCGATTTGAGTTGCCAAACGGATGCGCTGGCTTTCTCCTCCCGAAAGAGACACCGAGGTGCGGTTCAATGACAGATAGTCCAAGCCCACATCAAGCAAGAAACGCAAACGAGTACGAATTTCCTTTAATATCTCGCTCGCAATTCTGCGTTGTTTATCCTCTAAAAATTCATCTACCTTCATCAGCCAATCATACAACTCATTGATATCCATACTGGCCAATTCATAGATGTTCTTATCGTGTATGCGGAAATGCAATGCCTCCCTGTTCAATCTGGCTCCCTTACATTCGGGACAGACATCGGTCTTGGCAAACTGCTCCGCCCATTTCTGAGCTGTAGCGGAAGCATCTTTTTCCTGCATCATCTGTATGTACTTCACTATTCCTTCATACGTCACAAAATAGTCGGAAGAAGTATGGATGAGGCTGCTTTTTATCTTAATCCGCTCATCGGAACCATAAAGAATTTCATCAATGGCTTCGTCTGTCAAGTCCTTGACAGGTGTCTTTATGCTGAAATCATATTTTTCAAGCAATGCTTCTATCTGCCAGAATATCATTGCATTTTTATACTTGCCCAGAGGTGCTATGGCACCTTCATAAATAGACAATTCACGATCAGGAATCACTTTGTCTACATCAATAAGGTTGACATATCCCAATCCTTTACATCGCGGACAAGCTCCTTGCGGAGAATTAAATGAAAAATTGTGGGGAGCAGGTTCTTTATAGGACAACCCTGTAACCGGACACATCAGGCGTTTGCTGTAATGGCGTACCGTTTCTGTTTCCGCATCCAATATCATAATCAGTCCATCCCCTTGCTGCATGGCAGTTGCAACACTTTGCTTCAAGCGTTTCTCATCCTTTTCATTTACAACCAGTTTATCAATGCTTATCCCACCCTGTTGGTGTTGAATGTGAAGGGCGAGTTACTATGCCGTCATGCCGGCTATCTGAGTGTAGACGAATTGATAGACTTTGCGGAGAATGGTGTGAAGGGAGGCGGATTAGCGGGTATGCACAAACGCAATGCCGCTGGTGAACGTTCATCGGAATTTATCGGAGAATACCTGGCTTTACTCGACGATGCCGCCATGTCGGGGACTATTCGTTCCGTAGCTGATGATTTCCTGAAAGACAAGACGGACGCTGTGTTTACGGATACAAATGTATATCGGATATTCTGTGGTTATGTTACTCCGGATTATGCTGTCTTCCGGTCGGTATATGCCCGCAAGGCAGAATTGGTGAAGCGTTACGGTGAAAAGGCCGGTCTGCATCTGGAGAGGGTGTGGGAAGCCGGTGCAAGGAAATACCTCAGGCGGGAGGCGAAGAAAATCGTTGGGTATGATGTTGCCGGACTGGAAGCCTATTATGCCCTCATGAAAGAATACCGGGTGCCGGAAGCGGAGGGTATTCGTGCTGCCGCTTTGGTGGATGGAACTATCGGCACGGCGGAGTGGGCAGCCCTGTTGGAAGCGATGACCGAGTATAATCGTTTTAGCCGCATGGTGGAAGATCAGATGTTTTAGTTATTTATTGGATTGTCAATAATATTATGCAGATATTGCAGCAGTGGTGGATGTATAGACATGAAGATACTTCTGCAAAAAAGGGGTCATAATATATGGCAAGAGTTATCGAAGTAACGGGTAAAGACATTGAAGAAGCAAAAAAATTGGCTTTAAGTCAATTGGATTTGCCTCAAGAACGTGTTATTTTTGAAGTATTAGAAGAACCTTCAAAGGGCTTTTTCGGTTTAATTGGTGCTAGAGTTGCTAAAATAAGAGCAACTGAAAAGGAATTAACACCATTGGAAAAAGGTCAAGAATTTTTAAAGAAGATTTTCAAATCCATGCACAAAGATATACAGATTGAATGTATTGAAGAAGATATAAATTATAAATTCAATCTCATTGGTGATGATTTAGGTGTATTGATTGGTAAACATGGTCAGACACTTGATTCATTGCAGTATCTAACAAATATGGCTGCTAATAAAAATGTTACAGGTGCGAGAGTTCGCATTGTTCTAGATGTGGAAAACTATCGTAAACGCCGTGAAGAAACACTTTGTCAATTAGCAGAAAGATTAGCTAATAAAGCTAGAAAATATCGCACAAAAGTAGTTTTAGAGCCAATGAATCGCCATGAACGTAAAATTATTCATATGGCACTTCAAGATTATGCTGATATCATAACTTACAGTGATGGTGTTGAACCTCATCGTAAAATAGTTGTGGATATTAAACATAATAAAAACGAAGATTTAGTAATTTAATAGTGAAAATAAAGCTGTGAAAGGGCTGTTTCCAATTGTTTATATTATTTGGGGCAGTCCTTTTGTGTCTAATTGGAGGATTTTTGATGAAAAACTTTGGGGAAAATGATACTATTGTAGCAATTTCTACACCACCTGGAGAAGGTGGCATAGGTATTATTCGCATCAGTGGTGAAAATTCTGGAATTGTTGCTAGTAAGTTATTTAAATGTGCCAAAAAGGATTTGACTGTAGAAAATTTTGAAAGTCATAAAGTTGTATATGGTAAGATTGTAGATGAAAAAGGCAATGTCATTGATGAAGCTTTATGTATAGCAATGTGGGCACCTAATTCTTATACAAAAGAAAATGTGGTGGAAATTCAAAGTCATGGTGGTGCATTAGTTGTTCGCCGTATTTTAGAATTGGCATTGCAAAATGGTGCTAGAATGGCAGAGCCAGGTGAATTTACAAAACGTGCTTTTTTAAATGGTAGATTGGATTTATCACAAGCTCAATCTGTAATGGACATCATAAAAGCGAGAACAGATGCTTCACTTCGCATGGCAGCAGGTCATCTTCAAGGTAAATTTTCTGATGAAATCAAAGCTATGCGCCATGATATTTTAGAAGTCATAGCTCATTTAGAAGCTTCCATAGATTTTCCAGAAGATGATATCGAAGATGTGGCAAAAGATGAAGCTAGTGCAAAGGTTAGAAGTATAAAAAATCGCATAGAAGAAATGTTATCTACGTTTAATACTGGTAGAATTTTGCGTGATGGTTTAGTAACAGCTATCATTGGTAAGCCAAATGTAGGTAAATCTAGCCTTTTAAATACACTTTTGCGTGAAGATAGAGCGATTGTAACAGATATTCCAGGGACTACAAGAGATAGTTTAGAAGAATATGCAAATATCGGTGGAGTTCCTTTAAAGATTATAGATACAGCTGGTATTCGTGAAACAGAAGATAAAGTAGAACAAATTGGTGTAGAAAAATCCATGTCTTATGTACAAAAGGCAGATTTGATTTTAGCTTTATTTGATACATCTTCTGATTTAACAAAAGAAGATGAAGAAATTATTAATTTATTGCAAGGTAAAGAAGGCATAGTTTTACTTACTAAAAATGATTTATCTTGTGTTTTAGATATAGAAGATTTACAAAAACGTTTGCAGGGCAATTTTAAATATATGCAGATATCTACATTCAACAATGATGGCATAAAAGAATTAGAGCAAGAGATTGTAAATCGCGTATATAGTGGTACAGTAAAACAAGCTGAAGGCGTTTTTGTAAATAATGTGCGTCAGGCTAATGCGTTAAAAGAAGCACAAAAATATTTAGAGGATTGTTTAAATACTATTGAAATGGATATGGCAGAAGACTTTATTGTCATAGATATTCGCTCTGCTTGGGAAAAATTGGGAGAAATAACAGGCGATACAGTAGATGAAGATATTATTGACCAGATATTTAGTCAATTTTGCATAGGTAAATAAAACGATATAGTTTGAAATAGGAGGAATTTTTTTGTTTATTGCAGGCAATTATGATGTAATTATTATTGGTGCAGGTCATGCTGGCGTAGAAGCAGCTCTTGCTAGTGCTCGTATGGGTTGTAATACTTTACTTACAACTTTGAATATGGATAATATAGCAATGATGCCATGTAATCCATCTGTAGGTGGCCCAGCTAAGGGTCATTTAGTCCGTGAAATTGATGCTTTAGGCGGAGAAATGGGCGTAAATGCTGATAAAACTTGTATTCAGTACCGTATGCTCAATACTGGTAAAGGCCCTGCTGTACAGGCTTTGAGAGCACAAGCAGATAAAAAACTATATCAAAATACAATGAAGCATACTTGTGAATTGCAAGAAAATCTCGATGTAAAACAATTATTGATAGATGAAATCTTGTTTGAAGATAATAAAGTAACAGGTGTTGTAGTAGAAACTGGTGAAGTTTATACTTGTAAGGCTGTAGTGCTTGCTTGTAAAGATCTTCTGCTGACACACTGCCGACATTCCATTTTTTCACGGTAGCTTCCGCCATCAGGAACTTC
>ENA-UEQQ01000555-UEQQ01000555.1-human-gut-metagenome-genome-assembly--contig:-NODE-555-length-13164-cov-6.385879_pt1 | contig 13164 bp, 5 predicted proteins | sample MGYA00242956_ERZ507956 | MGnify/ENA primary metagenome ERZ507956 (study PRJEB26167, sample SAMN06115407) | human gut metagenome | host: Homo sapiens | place: China:Hubei | collected 2016-07-12 | study... | reverse complement strand
TCAGGTAGTTTTGTCTGAAGATGCCGAAATGCTGGATGAAGTGGTGGTGATAGGGTATGGCACCATGAAGAAAAGCGACCTTACAGGAGCAGTGTCCTCCATCGGTAACAAGGATATCAAGGATTCCCCCGTATCCAATTTGGGACAAGCCATCCAGGGAAAAATCTCAGGTGTGCAGATTGTAGATGCCGGTAAACCGGGAGACAATGTATCCATCAAGATTCGTGGTTTGGGTTCTATCAACAACTGCGACCCGCTGGTCGTGATTGACGGAGTGCCTACCGACTTGGGCTTGTCTTCCTTAAATATGGCCGATGTGGAACGTTTGGATGTATTGAAGGATGCTTCGGCCACAGCCATCTACGGTTCCCGGGGAGCTAATGGAGTTGTGATGATTACCACCAAACGCGGTACGGAAGGAAAAGGAAAACTTGCTGTATCTGCCAATTACTCTTTCCAGAATGCTACGAACGTACCTTCTTTATTGAACGCGGCGCAGTATGCCGAGTTGAGTAATGACATGATGGTGAACAGTGGACGCAATCCTAATCCGGAATGGGCCAATCCTTCTGAATTGGGTGCAGGTACCGACTGGATGGATGAATTGCTCCGTACGGGTGTGATGCAGAACTATACGGTAAGTTATTCCGGCGGTAACGAGAAATCCCATTATTATGTGTCCGGTGGTTTTCTGGATCAGTCCGGTATCGTGAAGAGTGTGAATTACCGTCGCTTCACATTCCAGTCCAACAGTGATGCGCAAGTCTTGAAATGGTTGAAGTTCTCCAATAACATTACGTTCAGTGCCGATACGAAGAAGTCGGGCAGCTATAATATAGGTGATGCGCTGAAAGCGCTCCCCATTTATCCGGTGAAGAATGAAGATGGCAGTTGGAGTGGCCCTGATGGTAACTCGGAATGGTATGGCAGCACGCGCAACCCCATTGGACCGACGGAACTGAACAAGAGTCAGACTGATGGATATAACTTCCTGGCCAACTTGACGGCAGAACTTACTTTTACCAAATGGCTTAAGTTTAAAAGTACTTTCGGCTACGATGCCAAATTCTGGTTCATAGACAACTTTACCCCCAAGTATAACTGGAAACCCACTCCCACAGAGGAGACTTCACGTTATAAGAGCGATAACAAGTCGTTCACTTATTTGTGGGACAACTATTTCCTATTCGACCATACTTTTGCAGAAAAACATCGTGTGGGATTGATGGCCGGTATGTCTGCCCAATGGAACACCAACGACTACCTGAATGCGCAGAAGAATGTGTTTATGTTCGACAATGTGCACGAAATGGATAATGGCGAGGAAATGTATGCCATCGGTGGAAACGAGACAGAGTGGGCATTGCTCTCTTACATGGCACGCGTCAACTACTCTTACGAAGACCGCTATTTGCTGACTGCAACCATTCGTCGTGACGGTTCCAGCCGTTTCGGTAAGAAACATCGCTGGGGTACTTTCCCTTCCGTATCTGTGGCATGGCGTGCCTCTCAGGAAAAGTGGTTTCCAAAAAACGACTATATCAATGACTTGAAAGTGCGTGCGGGATACGGTGTGACCGGTAGCCAGGCAAGTGTTGGAAACTACAGCTATCTGGCATCCTACAATACCAGTGTATATCCTTTCGGCATTTCGAGCGGCAATCAGACAGCGCTGGTTTCTTCTACTCTCGCCAACCCGTATATCCATTGGGAAGAGGTGGCACAAACCAACATCGGTTTTGATGCCTCACTGTTCAATTCACGCGTTATGTTCTCGTTCGATGCTTATCTGAAGGAGACGAGAGACATGCTGGTAAAGGCGTCTATCCCCATCACATCGGGATTTGAAGATACTACAACCACGTATACCAATGCCGGAAAAGTACGTAATCAAGGTATTGAAATGAGTCTGCATACCATCAATCTTACCGGTGAACTGGGATGGGAAACGAACCTGACCGCCACTTACAACAAGAATAAAATTAAGGATTTGAACAGCGACGTTCCTTATTACATTAACCAAATCAATAACTCCTATGTAACGATGCTGGCAAAGGACTATCCCATTAATGTCTTCTACGGCTATGTTACGGACGGAATCTTCCAGAACCAGTCTGAAGTGAATACACATGCCGTGCAGCCGGGAGCTGAGCCGGGTGATATCCGTTTCAGGGATTTGAACAACGATGGTGTCATCAATGATAGTGACCGTACCGTCATCGGTAACCCGAACCCAAGTTGGCTGTTCTCTATGAACAATAGCCTTTCCTATAAGGGTTTCGAACTTTCTGTTTTCTTACAAGGTATAGCCGGAAATAAGATATACAATGCCAACAATATCGACAATACCGGTATGGCAGCTGCCTATAACCAGACTACCGACGTACTGAAGCGTTGGCAAGGAGAGGGGACCAGCAATTCGATGCCGCGTGCCGTGTTCGGCGACCCCAATCAGAATACACGCGTGTCAGACCGCTTTGTGGAGAATGGTTCTTATCTGCGTTTGAAGAATATCACACTCTCATACACTTTCCCGAAGCAGTGGTTACAGAAAGCCCAGATTGAGAATGCACGCCTTTCCCTATCTTGTGAGAATGTGGCTACCATCACCGGATATTCCGGTTTCGACCCCGAAGTGGGTATTAACGGAATAGACCAGAACCGTTACCCCATTTCCCGTACGTTCAGCTTAGGATTAAACTTTAACTTTTAATGATTGACTCGGATATGAAAAAGATAACAAATTTACTATATATGCTGGCAGTATTGCTGCTGGCTTCCTGCAGCGACTTTCTGGACAAGTCTCCTAAAAATACGGTTGACCCGGAAACGACGGTGACCGATGATGTGGCCATTGCTCTGACCAATGCCTGCTATCGCACCCTTCAGTCTTCCAATATGTACAACCAGCGTATCTGGACACTGGATATTGTGGCGGGTAACAGTCTGGTGGGTGCCGGTGGCGGTACCGACGGCCTTGAAACGATACAAGCTTCTAACTTCATAACGCAGAGCGACAATGGCATGGCATTGTACATGTGGCGTTCTCCCTGGGTGGGGATAGGACAATGCAACATTGTGTTGAATAGTCTTCTGGAGGCTGAAGCCGTGTCAGAGAAAATCAAGAACCGCTGTCTGGGAGAGGCTTATTTTCTCCGTGCACATTATTACTATGTATTGGTACGTCTGTACGGTGGTGTTCCACTGCGTTTGGCTCCTTATAATCCGGGAGAACCGACAGACATTGCACGCGCTACAGTCGAAGAGACTTATGCCCAGATAATTTCCGATTGTAAGAATGCGGTTGACCTGCTTCCTGCCAAGTCTTCTTACGACGACGAGAACGTGGGACGTGCCTGCAAAGATGCAGCTTTGGCCATGTTGGCAGATATTTATCTGACGCTGGCTCCTAATCATACGGAATATTATCAGGAGGTGTCTGATTTGTGTGATGAGATAACAAATTTGGGGTATGACCTTTCTTCCTGCAAGTATGAGGACAATTTCGATGCATTGGTCAATAACGGGCCGGAATCTTTGTTCGAGGTCCAGTATTCGGGCAATACGGAATATGATTTTTGGGGAAACAATCCGCAGTCTTCCTGGCTTTCTACTTTCATGGGTCCCCGTAATTCGGACTTTGTTGCCGGCAGTTATGGCTGGAACCAGCCTACAGAAGAATTTGTGGGTCAATATGAGAGCGGTGACAAACGTAAGGATTTGACCGTGCTTTATGCCGGATGTCCGGATTTTGACGGTAAGGCTTACAAAAGCTCTTATTCCAATACGGGATACAATGTACGCAAGTTTCTGGTGTCGAAAACGGTTTCTCCGGAATACAATACCAATCCTGCCAACTTCGTGATTTATCGTTATGCGGACGTCCTGCTGAAGAAGGCCGAAGCTTTGAATGAAATGGGACGCCCTGACCAGGCTGCCGTGCCTTTGAATATTGTACGTAAGCGTGCCGGACTGCCGGAGGTTTCGGGCTTGTCACAGGAAACCATGCGTGAAAAGATTATCCATGAGCGCCGCATGGAACTAGCTTTCGAAGGGCATCGCTGGTTCGACATGATTCGTGTCAACAATGGAGAGTATGCCATTAAATTCCTGCATTCCATTGGAAAGAGCAACGTGAACAAGAACCGCTTGCTGTTCCCTATTCCGCAGACGGAGATGGATGCTAATACCTTAATGGTGCAGAACCCGGGTTATTAATTAATTTAATCAGAAGAATATGAAGAAATATATTTCACACCTTGTATTTGCCTTACTGGGCTGTGCAGCCTTATCTGCTTGTGTAGATGATGATTACATGGAATTGGATAAAGGACAGAATGAACTTGTACTGACGGCCAGCAAGACGGAAGTTGTTTTGAATGAGCAGGCACATGCCGATGATGCCCTGGAGCTTTCCTGGACTACGGGAACCAATTATGGGACGGGTAATAAAATTTCTTATACGCTGGAATTGGCCAAGACCGGCAGTGATTTTGCAGATTCTTATGTAGCTGTGGAGAATGCCGTACAAGAATACTCATGGAAAAAGAGCGTGGAGGAATTGAATGACATCCTGCGCAACCATTTTGGGGCAACTGCCGGGGAGAACATTTCGTTGGAAGCGCGCTTGACAGCTACTGTAACGGAACGGGACGAAAAACAGGTGTCTACCACTGCTTTCAGTGTTACAGCCTATAAACCGCTCACATCCACCCTTTATCTGATAGGTAGTGCCACTCCGGGCGGCTGGAGTGCCGATGATGCGACAGAGATGACCCGCAAGGACAATGGTATCTTTACATGGACGGGCCGGCTTGTGGCCGGTGAATTTAAGTTCATCACGACCTTAGGCTCATTCCTGCCCTCTTACAACAAAGGAACAGATGGATTGCTGGTTCTTCGTAGCAGTGATGACCAGCCGGATGAACCTTTTGTTGTCGAAGAAGACCATAATTACATCGTCGAGGCCAATCTGTTTACCGGTGTTCTTACATTGACCCAGACAGAGACGTTGGCACCTGCCTACGACCAGCTTTATTTTGTGGGTAACGCTACGGATTGGGGATTCGTGAAGATGAAACAAGATGTGCTCGATCCATACTTGTTCCGCTTCGGCAAGTTCTTTGAAGTGGGCAAAGGAGGGGAATTCAAGTTCGGAACCTCCGATGGAAGTTGGGAGAACATGTATAAGGCCAAGAATGCCGATGCTGCTTATACCGATACAGAAGTGGTGTTTGTGAAAGGGTTCGACCCGGACAATAAATGGGTGCTGAAAGATGGGGAATGCGGCAAGGCCTACAAGATTTGCATGGATATCCGTAGTGGTAAGGAACGCATGATGATGAGCGAATTTACTCCGTATGAGATGATTTATATGGTAGGTGATGCTACTCCGGCCGGTTGGACGATTGGTGATGCTACGCCGATGCAGACAACGGATAATCCGTATGTGTTTACTTGGAAAGGTACGCTGAATGCCGGTGAGTTGAAATTTACTTGTGATAAGCAGGAAGATTGGAATGGAGCTTGGTTCATGCCGGCTGTAGCAGACAAACAGCCTGCAGGAGAAACAGAACCGATGCTTTTCCTTGATAAATCAGACGAAGCGTTCAAAGCGCAATATCTGGACGTGATGGTAGGCGGCATCGACCAGAAGTGGAAGATTACGACAGCAGGTTCCTATCTGATTACTTTGAATCAGCTGGAAGAGACAATTTCAATCGTGAAACAATAGGTATCTACAATAGATGAAGAAGATAGTTTATACAACAATGGTAGCCTTGCTGCTGGTTGCATGCAGCAAGGAGAGTGATGATACCGGTAGCGGTACCGGTGGAGGCGGAGAGAGTGGAGGGGTTACGGAAGTAACCCCAGTCACCTCGGACTTGACGGTCAATCTCACTACCGACAAGGCATGTTACCGGCCGGGCGAGAGTGTTTCTTTTACAGCTGACGCCCTTCCTGCCGGAGCTAAAATCCGCTACCGGACAATGGACAAGGTTGTATCGGAGCAGGCTGCTGTCGGTACTACTTGGACTTGGACTGCTCCGGCAACCGATTATACCGGTTATCTGGTGGATGTATACCGTACAAAAGAGAATGGAACAGAGGTTATTCTTGGTACTATTGCCGTAGATGTATCCAGTGACTGGACACGTTTTCCACGTTATGGTTTCGTTGCCACTTTTGATGCTTCGAAAAAGGTGGATGGAGTGATAGAGAAGGAGATGGCTTTCCTGAACCGTTGCCACATTAACGGGGTACAGTTTCAGGATTGGCACAACAAGCATCATTGGCCGTTGGGCGGTACGCGTGAGCATCTGGACGAGGTCTATAAGGACATTGCCAACCGGGAGGTCTATACCGAGGTAGTGAAGAAGTATATCTCTACACAACACAGCCTGGGCATGAAGTCCATGTTTTACAATCTATGTTTCGGAGCTTTGGACGATGCCGTTTCCGACGGAGTAAAGGAAGAATGGTACATATTCAAGAACACGGGACGCATGGATAAGGATTCGCATGACTTGCCTTCCAGTTGGAAAAGTAATATCTTCCTGCTCAATCCCACCAATACGGAATGGCAGGCATATATTGCCCAGAAAAACGATGATGTTTATGCCAATCTGGACTTTGACGGTTATCAGATAGACCAACTGGGAAACCGGGGTGACCGCTATGACTATGATGGCAATAAGGTAAATCTGCCTAAGGGATATGCCTCGTTCATCGAAGCCATGAAACAGAAGCATCCGGACAAGCGTTTGGTGATGAATGCCGTCTCCAGCTATGGAGCTTCCCAGATAGCTGGTACGGGTAAAGTGGATTTCCTTTATAATGAAGTATGGGGCGATGAGGCAGGCTTCAAGGATCTGCACACCATTATCAAAGCGAACGACCAGTATGGCAACCATGCCTTGAAAACGGTGTTTGCCGCATATATGAACTATGACAAGGCAGGTAGCAGTACCGGTGAGTTCAATACACCGGGTGTGCTGCTGACGGATGCTGTGATATTTGCTTTGGGAGGCTCTCATTTGGAATTGGGTGACCACATGCTATGCCGCGAGTACTTTCCAAGCACGGCTTTGCAGATGAACGATGTACTGAAAACAGCCATGATTCGTTATTATGACTTTATGACGGCTTATCAGAACCTGCTTCGTGATAAAGATACGGAGGCGGAGATTTCCGTTTCTCTGAACTGTACGGATGCTGCGCGGAATCTTTCTCTGAATGCATGGCCGCCGCAGAAGTCTGCCATCACTGTATATGCCAAGAATGTAAATGGCAGGCAAGTCATTCATCTGCTCAACTTCCTCAATGCGGATAACTTAAGCTGGAGGGATTTGAACGGAACAATGCCCGAACCGCGTCTGGTGTCCGACGTGCCGTTGAAGATGAATGTTTCCGGTAAAGTGAACAAGATATGGGTTGCATCGCCCGATTTCCATGCCGGTGCTTCGCAGGAACTGTCATTCGAACAGAAGGACGGCACGGTTACCTTTACCTTGCCCTTGCTGAAGTACTGGAGCATGCTTGTGATGGAATAAGAGTATCCAATAAAGGAACAAACAGATTATAGTAATGAAGAAATATATATTTTTATTTTTTGCCGTCTGTGCATTTTCAGTATATGCGAATGCACAGAACCGCACCGGAGACTGCACTTCCTATACCAGTGACGACCGGAGTGTGACCTTCTATTTAAATGACAGTTCTGCCATACAATTACGTCTGTGTAGCCAGTCTACGGTACGTATATGGTTTTCTCCCGACGGTAGTTTCCAGCGGAATAATCCTTCCTTTGCCGTCGTCAATGAGGACCTGGAGGATGTCGGTACCGTCCATGTGGACGAACAGAATGCCTGCTACGAGATTTTTACCCCTAAACTCCGTATCCGGGTAAACAAGTCTCCGTTTAACTTACAGATATTCGACAAGTATCAGAAACTGCTGTTCAGTGATTATGCCGATAAGGGGCATATCAGTAACGGGCTGCGCAAATTGGAATACAAGACCCTCCGTCGTGACGAACACTTCTTCGGCTTGGGAGAAAAGACCGGCAAGCTGGACCGTCGCGGCGAAGCCTACAAGATGTGGAACAGTGACAAGCCTTGTTATAGTGCCGTTGAGGACCCGCTCTACAAGAGTATTCCGTTCTTTATGAGCAGTTATCGTTATGGTATTTTCCTGGACAATACGTATAAAACCGAATTTAAGTTTGGTACGGAAAGCCGCGATTACTACAGTTTCGAGGCTCCTGGGGGAGAGATGATTTATTATTTCATCTTCGGGAAGGATTATAAGGAAATCATGAAACAATATGTCGACCTGACGGGAAAACCCATAATGCCTCCTAAATGGGCATTGGGCTTTGCACAATGCCGGGGACTGCTGACGAGCGAGAAATTGTCTTATGAAATAGCTGAAGGCTATCGTAAGCGCGGAATTCCTTGTGATGTTATTTACCAGGACATAGGCTGGACACAGTATTTGCAGGATTTTGAGTGGCGGAAAGGGAACTACGAGAATCCGAAAAAGATGCTTGCAGACCTCAAGGATATGGGCTTCAAGGTGGTGGTTTCGCAAGATCCGGTCATTTCACAAGCCAATAAGCGGCAATGGGAGGAAGCTGATAGGTTAGGGTATCTGGTAAAGGACTCCACCAACGGCAGGAGTTATGACATGCCCTGGCCCTGGGGTGGTAATTGTGGCGTAGTGGACTTCACCCTTCCTGCTGTGGCAGACTGGTGGGGAGCTTATCAGCAGAAGCCCATTGATGATGGCATTGCCGGTTTCTGGACTGATATGGGTGAACCTGCCTGGAGCAATGAGGAGCAGACGGAACGCCTGGTGATGAAACACCATTTGGGCATGCATGATGAGATTCACAATGTTTATGGTCTTACGTGGGATAAGGTGGTGAAGGAGCAGTTTGAAAAACGGAATCCTAACCGTCGCGTATTTCAGATGACACGTGCCGCTTTTGCGGGCTTGCAACGCTATACCTTCGGCTGGACCGGTGACTGTGGAAACGGTGATGACGTGACGCAGGGTTGGGGACAGATGGCCAATCAGATTCCGGTACTGTTGTCTGCCGGTTTGGGAATTATTCCTTTTACTACTTGTGACATTACCGGTTATTGCGGAGATATAGAGGATTATCCTGCGATGGCTGAACTTTATACGCGGTGGATACAGATGGGCGCTTTCAATCCCCTGAGCCGCATTCATCATGAGGGCAACGTGGCTGTGGAGCCGTGGCTGTTCGGCGAAGAGGCCGAGAAGAATGCCAAGGCGGCCATCGAATTGAAGTATCGCCTTTTGCCTTATATCTATACGTATGCCCGCGAAGCACACGAAACGGGGTTGCCTCTCATGCGACCGATGTTTCTGGAATATCCGGCAGATATGGAAACGTTCTCTACGGATGCCCAGTTCATGTTTGGCAGCGAACTGCTGGTTGCTCCGGTGGTAAAGAAAGGAGCGCGAAACAAGAATGTGTATCTTCCTGAAGGAACTTGGATTGACTACAACAACAAACACACAGCATATAGCGGTGAGCAATGGATGACGGTGGATGCTCCCCTCAATACTATTCCTATGTTTGTAAAGCAGGGAAGTATCATACCTCAAATGCCGGTCATGAACTATAAGGATGAGAAACCGGTCTATCCGGTTACGTTTGAGATATTTCCTGCTGCAGCGGGCAGTGAAACTACCTTCTCGCTTTATGAAGATGCAGGAACTGATTTAGGATATTTGCGTGGAGAGTTCATGCGCACTCCTATTACTTGCCAGACTACCGACAAAGGCTATACGCTGAAAGTAGGTACACGGACTGGTGAGAAATATAGCTTACCCGGCCAACGAAACCTGATGTTCTGCATCTATACGGAACAGATGCCGAGAACAGCTTTGCTGGACGGTCAGAAAATCAAGAAAACGAATGTCGGAAAGCTGGAAGAAAATCGGGAGACAGAGTTTACGATAACTACCTGGTGTCCTGACAAGAAGCTGGGGACTTGCCTGCTGAGGTTGCCGGATGATGGAAAGGAACATATCATTGAGTTTATCTATTAACACAAAAAACATATCATTATTATGAAGAAATTTGTACTTAGCGCGGCTTTGCTTTTTTCTGCCCTGGCGGGGAATGCTGAAGGCATTTCATCCCCTTCGGGCATGGTGAAGCTGGATTTTGAACTGACAAAAGACGGGAGACCAGCCTATCAGGTGGATTATAAAGGGGCTCCTGTCATCAATCCCAGTACGTTGGGATTGGAACTGAAAGGAGCTACCAGCCTGATGGATGGTTTCAAAGTAGTAAGGACTTCTACTTCCACTTTCGATGAAACCTGGCAACCGGTGTGGGGGGAGACAAAAGATATCCGCAACCACTACAACGAATTGCTGGTAGAACTTGAACAACCGTCTACCACTCGTTTTATGAATATCCGTTTTCGGGTATATGATGACGGCGTGGGATTCCGTTATGAGTTTCCGCAACAGAAGAATCTGGTTTATTTTGTGATAAAGGAAGAGCATTCCCGATTTGCCATGACCGGCGACCATACTGCCTGGTGGATTCCGGGAGATTATGATACCCAGGAATATGATTATACGGAGTCCAAACTCTCTGAAATCCGTGGACTGCTGCAGGGAGCTGTGAGTGACAATGCGTCACAAACTGTCTTTTCGCCGACAGGTGTCCAGACTTCCATACAGCTTAAAACAGCTGATGGAGTGTACCTTAACCTGCACGAGGCAGCCTTGGTGGACTACTCTTGCATGCATCTCAACCTGGATGACAAGAACCTCGTTTTTGAATCCTGGCTGACTCCGGATGCTCAAGGAAATAAAGGGTATATGCAGTCTCCCTGCCATACTCCCTGGCGTACGGTCATAGTCAGTGATGATGCCCGCGAGATACTGGCCTCCAATTTGATTCTCAATCTGAATGAGCCTTGTAAGTATGATGATACCTCCTGGATTAAGCCGGTGAAATATGTCGGCGTATGGTGGGAAATGATTGCAGGGGGAAAGCCCTGGGCATATACTTTTGACCTCCCTTCTGTGAAACTGGATGATACGGACTATTCCAAGGTGAAACCGAACGGCATTCATCCGGCCAACACGGCTAATGTGAAGAAGTACATAGACTTTGCTGCCGAACACGGTTTTGACCAGGTATTGGTGGAGGGTTGGAATACGGGTTGGGAAGACTGGTTCGGTAATTCCAAGGATTATGTTTTCGATTTCGTGACTCCTTATCCCGATTTTGACATCAAGTATCTGAATGAATATGCTCATTCCAAGGGTGTCCGTCTGATGATGCACCATGAAACATCGGCTTCCGTCCGTAACTATGAGCGGCACATGGAAGCTGCCTACCGTCTGATGAATAAATATGGATATAATTCGGTAAAGAGTGGCTACGTAGGCAATATGATTCCCCGTGGCGAGCATCACTATGGACAATGGATGAACAACCATTACCTATACGCCGTGACCGAAGCTGCCAAACACAAGATAATGGTCAATGCCCATGAAGCGGTACGTCCGACCGGTTTATGCCGTACCTATCCCAATCTGATAGGCAATGAATCTGCCCGAGGCACGGAGTACGAGGCTTTTGCCGGTAACAAGCCCTTCCACACAACGGTACTTCCGTTTACCCGTTTGCAGGGTGGTCCGATGGACTATACGCCCGGTATCTTTGAAATGGACATCAATAAGTTGAATCCGAACAGCCATACGCATGCCAATACTACCTTGACGCGTCAGCTGGCACTTTATGCCACACAGTACAGCGAGTACAGTGCCGACGAGAGCCTGCCACTGTTCAACCGGGCCTTACAGGGCCTGTATACTCCGGGTTCCACCTTCAAACCCGCTGTGGCGATCGCCGCGCTGGATACCGGGCTCATTAACCGCTATTCCACGGTCAACTGTACCAGGGTCTATACCTACTATAAGGATTACCGCCCCAAATGTACACAGCACGGCCATGGCAACGGCCCCATTGATGTGGTCAACGCAATCAAGTGGAGCTGCAACGTCTTCTTCTACGATGTGGGCCGCCGCCTGACCAGTGATGTCTACGATGCCTACGCCTATAAGCTGGGCCTGGGCCAGCGCACCGGCGTGGAGGTCAGCGAGGCCACAGGCCACCTGACCACCAAGAACGACTCCAACTATATGGAATCCCTGGATATCCAGGCGGCCATTGGCCAGGGCAACACGGTGGTCACGCCAGTGCAGCTGGCGACCTATGCCGCCACCATTGCCAACCGGGGAACCCGTTATCGTACCCACTTTGTCAAGGCGATTTTGGATTCCAACACTGGTGAAGTGCTGCAGGAGACCCAGCCCGAGGTCATGGATGTGATTGAGGACAAGGGGGAGACCTTTGATCTGATACAGCAGGGAATGATCGGCGTGTCTCAGACGATCTCCGCATTGGCGAACTACCCGTATACCATCGCCTGCAAGACCGGTACCCCCCAGCGCAGTGAGGGTTACTATTCCGGCAGCAGCTATAGGCATTACACCAATACCACGATGATCGCGTACGGCCCGACAGAGGATGCCCAGATCGCAATTGGCATTGTTGTGGAATACGGCGGCGGCGGTGCCCGTGCTGGTAACCTGATGGCGGATATCTTCAACGCCTACTTCGCCATGCAGGACGGCACCCTGAATGAGGATGGCACCATCGGCAAGCAGGAGACCGCCGCAGACAGCACCCCCGCTGACCAGACTGCCCCCGCCCAGACCGAAACCGGCGCGGATGCGGCAGCGGATACGGCCACAGACCCCGCCGCAGGCACCACGGATGCTGCGCAGGAGACCGCACCTGCCGGGCAGGATGCTTTAGACAATTGAAGAAGGATAAAACGCTGAAACGCTGCTTTTGGTGAATCTGGGCGCTTTTTTTCGAAAAAAGTATGAAGTTTGTCTAAAAAACGGTTGTAAAAGAACGGAAACTGTGATACTATGATATATGCAAGAAAATGCCCACTGGCAAAACAAAGGAGAGGTTGACCGATGACGATTGCACTGATTGCGCATGACTCCAAAAAAGAGCTGATGGTTCAGTTCTGTACGGCGTATTGCCGGATTTTGAGCCAGCATAAATTGGTGGCTACGGGCACCACC
>ENA-UEQQ01000526-UEQQ01000526.1-human-gut-metagenome-genome-assembly--contig:-NODE-526-length-13482-cov-20.040955_pt1 | contig 13482 bp, 10 predicted proteins | sample MGYA00242956_ERZ507956 | MGnify/ENA primary metagenome ERZ507956 (study PRJEB26167, sample SAMN06115407) | human gut metagenome | host: Homo sapiens | place: China:Hubei | collected 2016-07-12... | reverse complement strand
AGTTACAACTTTGTAAACTTCGTGTAGTATCGGGATTTTTTAACATCACTTTCAACACTTTCAACATAGTTTTCCACATTGATGTTTAAAATGTTGAGTTATACAGAATGTATAAGTGCAAATTTAGAAAAATAAATCGCAAATTCGTGATTCAAAAAAACATTTTTTTCTGCGATTCAAATTGTGACAAGGTAATATATGACAATCTCTGCTCATAAAATACATCGGCGAGGTGTGTTTTATGAAAAAGGAAACTGTGAAAATAAGACTTTGGGGGCTTGTCATTGTTCCGCTGATGATAATTGTGTTCAAAAATCTTTATTCCCTGACAAACGGTGCGTTGCTCGGCATATTTTTCGGTGCTGTAAACGGCAGTATGTGGGTCAACGACAGCGATCATAAGATCACTCTTTTCGTAGAATCCGATTTAGGGTGTGAGTTCAAAAATGAAGTGATACTGCCTGGAGAAAGTTTTACTGCGATGGATAATGGTATGGGTGTTTGCCCCGTTCCTTCAAGTTACATTTGGAAAATGACGATTATTTTCGACGATGGGAGGCTTGGATTCACTTATGGTGTCCGTTATTACCAGGACGACGGTCGGTCGTACCCTCCGAATTACGACGCACATTACGACCCTTCGATCGATGATAATTATGTATTCGAGGATTTGAGGGGTAACGGTCGTCAACCTAAAGAGCGTTGGACTTATGTCTTCACCAATGCCGATTACGATGCGGCGGAGGCGATGGTCCCGTTCGAGTAAATAGTTTGTGGCTCTGAAAAACGAACGCCTCCCGAATCTGAAATTCGGGAGGCGTTCGTTCGATGGCGGCCTGTCTTTTGGCTCTAACGATCCAGCTCTTGGAAGAAGCTCTGGAAATCGGCCATGAAAACGTCCTTGCCCCGCAGTACTTCCCGCTTGGCGAGCAGCTCCGAAAGGCGGATGTAGCCGATCACGTAATTGCCGTCCTCGCCCCGATATTGCTCGGTGATGCGGTCGAAGTGGAGGATTTTCAGTACGTCGGTTTCCGTGTATCGCACATAAACTTTCAGCTCCACGTCGGTCGTGTACTCCGGACGGTCGAGGTAGTGCTGTTTCTTGTATTCGTACCGGTAGTCGTGCTGACGGGCCATGATGTCGCTCAGGATCGACGAGGCGGTAGGCAGGCTGCCGGCGCCCTTGCCGAACATGAACTGGCGGTCGTAGCATTCGCCCCGGATCACCACGCCGTTGTATTCGTCATCGACGCTGTAGATGTATTTGCCGGGGGTGACGAATTCGGGCATGACGAACATCGTGAACTTCCGGTCGCTGACCTTGACCACTTGGGCGACCAGTTTGATCTTGACCCCTTTTTCGCGGGCGTACCGGATGTCCGAGTCGTGGATAGTCGAGATGCCGTAGGTGAAGATCCGGTCGGGATGGACATACACTCCGAGCGCGTGAACGGTAATGATGACTAATTTGAAGAGCGAGTCGTAGCCTTCGATGTCGAACGAAGGATCGCTCTCGGCGAATCCCAATGCCTGGGCCTGGGCCAGCGCCGCGTCGTAGGACTCCTGGTGGTCGAACACCCGCGAAAGGATGTAGTTGGACGAACCGTTCAGGATGCCTTTGACTTCGAGCAGCAGGTCGTTGTCGTAGTACTCCTCGAGGTTGCGGATCACGGGGATCGAGCCGCACGACGAGGCGTCGTACAGCAGTGCCACATTGTGTTTCTTTTGCAGGTCGATCAGCTCCGGCAGGTGGCGGGCGAGCATGGCCTTGTTGCCCGAAACGACGGGGATGCCTTTCTGGAGGGCCGCCTTGACGATTTTGTAGGAGGCCGCCGCATCGTCGATCACCTCCACGATCAGGTCGATCTCCGGATTGGAGAGGATCACTTCCGGATCGGTCGTGAAATAGGACGCGTCGATGCTGCGGGGTTTGTTCGACCGCACGCAGATCTTGACGATTTCCGCATGGGCGTTGCGGGATTTGCTGAGTACCTGGAAGATGCCTTGTCCGACTACGCCGAAGCCGAAAAGGCCGATTTTGATCTTATTCATGGGTTGGATGGATGAAAGGGTTGAGGATTCGGTTCAGTTGTTCGTGCTCGACCAGAAACCCGTCGTGTCCGAACGGGGAGTCGATCTGATGGTAGGTGCTGCGCGGCAGCATCCGGTGCAGCGCCTGCATTTCGGGCACGGTGAAGATGATATCGGTCGAAATGCCGACGACCAGACATTCGGCCGTGATTCGTTGCAGCGCCGCTGCCACGCCTCCGCGCTGGTAGCCGACGTCGTGCGTGTCGAAAGCGTTGAGGATCTTGTAATAGGAGTAGGCATTATAACGCCGGCAGAGCTTTTCTCCTTGGTACTGCTGGTAGGTGCAGGCCCGGTGAGAGGAGAAGTCGTCGCTCTCGTCCTGCTGCGAGAGGTCGTAGCCTTCCGGCCCCCGGTAAGAGAGCAGCCCGATAGCCCTCGCCGCCGCGAGTCCCTTCATGCCGGCGGTGGCGTAAGGTTCCCCGAAGGTCGAGTCGGCTTCGATGGCCATGCGCTGCGTTTCGTCGATGGCGATGCTCCAGGGCGACGCTTTGGCAGCCGTGGCGATCAGGACCAGCTTGCCGATCCGCTCGGGCTCCTGGACGGCCCATTCGACCGCCTGAAAGCCGCCGACGGAGCTGCCGACCAAGGTGTGGATGCGGTGAATGCCCAGAATGTCGGCCAACAGCCGGTGGGCCCGTACCATGTCGCGGATCGTCAGTTCGGGGAAATCCTTGTAATAGGGGCGTCCGGTCGCCGGATTGACGTGCAGCGGCCCGGTCGTGCCGTAGTGCGAGCCGAGGATGTTGGCGCAGATGATGAAATGCTCGGCGGGGTCGAGGAATTTGCCCGCCTCGACCGTGTGCGGCCACCACGAGGCCACGTCCGAATCGGCGGTCAGGGCGTGGCAGACCCAGATGACATTGTCGTGGGCCGCATTCAGTTTCCCGTAGGTGCTGAATGCGATCGTCAGTTCGGGCAGAATGCCTCCCCGCTCCAATTCGAAAGGTTGGTTATGACGGTATATATTCATTGTGTTTACAGTCGTTTTAATGCGTTGCCGATCTCTTCTTTCAGGTCGTCGATGTGTTCGATGCCCAGCGAGAAGCGCAGCATGTTGGGATAAACGCCCGAAGCGACCAGTTCGCGTTCGTTGAGCTGGGAGTGCGTCGTCGAAGCGGGGTGTACCAAGAGACTCCGGGTGTCGCCCACGTTGGCCAGGTGGCTGATGATCTCCAGGTGGTTGAGCAGCGAGGAAGCTTGCTCGGCCGACCCTTTGACGCGGAAGGTCAGTACGCCGCCGAAACCGTTGGTCAGGTACTTCTTGGCCAAATCGTGGAAAGGACTGCTCTTCAAACCGGGATAGTTTACGCTCTCGATCTTGGGGTGCTTCTCGAGCCATTGGGCCATTTCGAGCGCATTGTCCACCGATCGCTGTACGCGCAGCGAGAGGGTTTCGAGTCCTTGCAGCAGCAGGAAGGAGTTGAACGGACTCTGGCAGGCGCCCGTGTCGCGCAGCACTTCGCACCGTGCCCGTACGGCGAAAGCCTGGTCGCCGCAGTTTTCCCAGAAGTTGAATCCGTGATACCCTTCCGAGGGTTCGCTGATCAAGGGGTAGCGGCCGTTGCCCCAATCGAAGTTGCCGCCGTCGATAGCCACGCCGCCCATGCTGTTGCCGTGACCTCCGATCCATTTGGTCGCTGCGTGCAGCACGACATTGGCGCCCCATTTGATCGGCTGGCAAAGGTAGCCGCCGGCTCCGAACGTATTGTCGGCGATTACCGCGATGCCGTGTTTGCGGCCGATTTCGGCGATCGCCTCGAAATCGGGGATATTGAAGGCCGGGTTGCCGATCGTTTCGATGTAGATGGCCCGCGTACGGTCGTCGATGAGTGTCGAGATGCTCTTCGGGTCGTCCCCTTGTGCGAAACGGACCTCGATGCCGAGTCGGCGGAGCGTGTATTTGAACTGGTTGGTCGTTCCGCCGTAGAGGTAGGAGGTGCTTACGATATTATCGCCTGCCTGGGCGATGTTCGTGATGGCGAGCATTTGGGCGGCCATGCCCGATGCCGTCGCAACGGCTCCGGTACCTCCTTCGAGGGCGGCGATGCGCTCTTCGAAAACGGCGGTCGTGGGGTTGTTCAGGCGGGTGTAGATGTACCCCGGTTCCGTGAGGGCGAAAACGGCGGCGCTCTTTTCCGCACTTTCGAAGGTGTAGGCCACCGTCTGGTGGATGGGGACGGCGCACGATCCGGTCGCGGGATCGGCCTGTTGGCCTGCATGTACTTGCAGGGTTTCGAAACGGAGATTCTGTTTTTTCATGGTTTTGAAAGTTGATTTATGTTTTCGGGATTGTTACAAACAAAAAAATCCGGCTGAACCAGCCGGATTTAAGAGATACACGTACGACGAATCTTACACCCGGCATTTACACCTGCGCATCGACATCATCATACCCATCATCGAAACCGAAAGTCCGACGATCAGCGAGTAAGAATTATTGGATGTAATGCCGTTTTTCATGCGGGTAAAATACGGGTTTGTTATCGTATTGATGTCGTAAATATAGTTATTTTTCGTGAAATGGTGCTGTCGAGAGAAAAATATTTTACAATGCCATTATTCAGTCTGAAAATGCAATATTTGTAAATATAAGATTTTTTCTCGAGAATCCCTGTTTGTATAAAATGTTGATTAGAACTCTATTATGTTATATAATATAAATTGGATTTGTATTTAGATTTTACAAAGGCGGGTCAGTATGAGACTAAGAAAAAAACCATGGATCGAAGAAGCAATGCAGGATTTAAAAGGTGAATATGTTTTGATGCATGATTTGGAAAATTATAAAGGACGCTGGCAGGAACTGTTTCCCGGTAAGCGTTTATGTCTGGAGATTGGCTGCGGCAAAGGCCGCTTTATTATCGGGATGGCGGAGCTGCATCCGGAAAAGGCTTTTATTGGTGTGGAAACGCAACACGATATTGCTTATTATCCCGGTAAAACTGCCAAAGAAAATAAGATGGATAATATCAAGGTCATCTGCGCTAATGCAGAGCATATGGAGGACTGGTTCGAGCCGGGCGAGATCAAAGAATTATATTTGAATTTCAGCGATCCGTGGCCGAAAGCGCGTCACGCCAAACGCCGGCTGACGCATCGTAATTTCTTGGCGAAATATCAAAGACTTTTAGGAAAAGGCGGACACCTGCGTTTTAAAACGGATAACAGAGCGCTGTTCGATTTTTCAGTTGAGGAATTTAAGGAATTTGGCCTGGAGATCATTGCGTTGAGCTATGATCTGCATAACTCAGATTATGATAATGAAGTGCAGACGGAATATGAGCGTAAATTCAGCTCTTTGGGAACACCGATAAATTTTTGTGAAGTGGTATTTTAAGAGAGGCTGTTATGAAGAAACGATTTTTGATCTGGGATAATCCCAAGGATGCGATCATCAGCCTGACTTTACTGCTGATGCTCGTGGGCTGCATCAATGTGTTCAGCGCCAGCTTTGTCGAAGCGCGGGATATGTTTGAGGATGGTTATTATTATCTGAAGCGGTACTTGATTTTTGGCGCAGCCGGACTGATGCTGATGCTGTGGCTGGGATTTCGTGCGCCTTCGTATAAAACGTGGCTCAACGATTTTTGGCTGAAAGCCATCTATTTTGGTGTCGGCAGCCTGCTGCTTTTAGTAGATCTGATCGGTACGACTAATAAGGGTGCTCAGCGCTGGTTGTATGTGGGCGGAATTTCTATTCAGCCTTCAGAGCTGGCGAAGATTGCCGTGATCCTTCTGGGGGCAGCTCTGCTTGGTGAAATGCTGCGTAAGCGTCAGTCGATCAGTCTGCTGAATAAGGATACCGTCTGGCCTTTTGTGGGGACGGTGATCTACGGCATTCTGGTTTTGAAACAGCCGGATATGGGTACGGCGGCTATTATCGTAGCGCTGATGGTGGGTCTGTATATTTTGGCAGGTCTGCGTCTGCGTGAGGTAGTAGGCCTGTTGGGGATTTTAGGCGCAGTGGCGGTGGCAGGGGCGATCATGGCCCCTTATCGGCTGCAGCGTGTTAAAGTATGGCTGGACCCGTGGAGCGATGAGGCTAATACGGGCTATCAGATGGTACAGTCGCTGATGTCGATCGGCAGCGGCGGTCTGACAGGTTTGCCGTGGGGGCAGGGCAGCGGCAAGTTCTTTTATCTGCCTGAGGCGCATACAGATTTTGCGTTTGCTATCTTTTGTCAGGAATGGGGACTGCTGGGTGCGGCGATCCTGATTTCGGTGTTTCTGTTACTGGCTGCGGCATTTTTTCGTATTGCTATGAATACTAAAGATGAACGGGGCTTTATTCTTGTTTCCGGCGTCAGCCTGCTTATCGTGGGACAGGCGGTTGCCAATATGGCAATGGTTTGCGGGCTGCTGCCTGTAATCGGCGTGCCTTTGTCCTTTATCAGTTATGGCGGTACTTCGATGCTGATAACTCTGGCTTCGATCGGACTGGTGCTTTCAGTTTATCGCGACGAGTGTAAACGTGAAAAGCTGGAGCGGCTGTCGCCCGATACACGCAGGACGCAGATGCGTGTCGTTTCACCCGCTGAGGGGAGGTGGCAGCGCTGATGAAGAAGTTTTTGCTGCAAAACGGTAAAAAACGTTTTGCCATTATCGGCCTGCTGATCTTTTTTGGTTTTGGAACGGTGTTTCTGCGGCTGATCTGGCTGCAGGTCATTCAAAACGAAGAGCTGGCCAGACGTGCTGCCAATCAGGTTACCGGCAAGGTAACTAAATATTCGCCGCGCGGAGCCATTTTGGACTGCAACGGCGAGGAGCTGGCAGTCAGCATTATGTCTAAATCTCTGTATGTCGACCCGGTCGAGATGCAGGATAACCCTACGAAAAAGGGCGAAAAGTCGGAACGTGACGTCAAGCGGCTGGCCGCTGATTTGCTGGCCGGAGTGTTGCAGATGAAAGCAGACGAATTATATGCTGATTTTACAACAGAAGCACGCTTTATCTGGCTCAAACGAACGATGGAGCCTAAGGAAGCGGCAGAAGTAGAACGGATCATTCGTGAGAATAAGCTGCCGGGGCTGCATTTTTTAGAAGAAAGTAAACGCTATTATACAAAAAAATCAATGGCGGCTCAGGTGCTGGGTTTTGTCGGTACGGATGATAACGGTCTCAGCGGTATCGAGCTGGCTTTGGACTCGGTAGTCAAGGGTGCGGAAACACAGCAGCAGGAGGTCGTCGATGCGCTGGGGCGCCCCATGGGTGACAGCGGTTTCAATAAAGCCAGGCCGCAGAAGATGGCTTCAGTCTATCTGACCCTGGACAGCAAGATCCAGTTTGTGCTGGAGGATGCGCTGGATAAGGCGATGAAGGATACGAAAGCCGCCAGTGCGGCGGTCATCTTGATGGACCCGAATACGGGCGCGATTCTGGGCATGGCCAATCGGCCCAGTTTTGACCCTAATACTTTTTATAAATATCCGGCTACCAGCTGGACTAATCGCGCGGTTTCGACTATTTACGAACCGGGCTCGGTTTTCAAGCCGATTGTGGGCGTGATGGGACTGACGGAAAAAATTATTACGCCGACCACGATGATCAATGATACGGGCAGTATTCAGATCGCCGACCGTACGATACGCAATTGGGACGGGGAAGGCATGGGACTGGTACCGTTTCAGGATGTTATAAAATTTTCTATCAATACGGGTATGGTACAGCTGGGGATGCAGCTGGGCGCACAGCGGATGATCGATTACAGCAAGAAGTTCGGTTTCGGCAGTGTGACCGGTATAGAGCTGCCGGGTGAAGAAGAGGGTATCCTTTATAATCCGGATCATATGTATCAGCCGGATATTGCAACCATGTCTATCGGTCAGGGCATTGCCGTAACGCCGCTGCAGATGCTGCGTGCGATCTGCGCTATTGCTAACGGCGGCGAGCTTTTGCAGCCGTATATCATCGATAAGATCGTGATGCCGGATGGACGCGTTCTGCGTCAGGGGCAGAAAAAAGTGGTGCGCCGGGTGATGAGTGAGGAAGTTGCCGCACAGATGCGCGGAATGATGGAGCAGGTTGTCGCCGCCGGTGGTGGTAAAGCAGCAGGGATCAAAGGCTACCGTATTGCCGGTAAGACCGGTACCGCCGAAAAGCTTGCGGAAACAGGCGGTTATGCAGCCGGTAAATATATTGCTTCTTTCGTAGGCTTTGTACCTGCTGATAAGCCGCAGTATGCGATGCTGATCATGCTGGATACGCCGCAGGGAGCTTTTTACGGTTCGCAGGTTTCGGCGCCGGTATTCCGCGATACATTGCAGCAGATCCTTGTAGCTAAGGGCATTCAGCCCAGCAGCAGTGAAGGACTGCCGTCATTTGAGCAGCATGTACGGAATAATCCCGCTGTTAATTCGACAGTGCCGCCTCCGGCTAAGATGCCGCAGATGGAGATACTGGCAGACGGTAAGATCAAACTGCCTGATTTCAGCGGGCTGGATATGCGGCAGACGGCTGAACTGATCCAGCAGGGACGTCTGGTACTGGTGCCGCATGGCAGCGGTCGGGCGCGGAAGCAGTCGCAGCCTCCGGGAACAGTAGTTGCCGAAGGTACGAAGCTGGAAATCTGGTTTGAATAAAAACATTTAAATGTATACATTAGGTTGCTGTCAGAGCAGCAGGAAAAAATCTGTCGGCACAGAAGATATACAAGATAGTTCACAGGTATAAGTGAAGAGGAGGGCGTTTATTTATGTTATCAGATATTGAAATTGCTCAGCAGGCCAAGATGCTGCCGATCACTGAGGTTGCCGCTAAGCTCGGCATCGGCGAAGAAGACATTGAAATGTATGGCCGTTACAAGGCTAAATTATCTATGGATCTGATCCGCCGCATGGAAGATAAACCGGCAGGCAAGCTGGTTTTGGTAACGGCTATTACGCCTACGCCGGCAGGCGAAGGCAAGTCGACTACTACCGTAGGACTGGCCCAGGGCCTGGCCAAAATTGATAAAAGCGTTATCGTAGCTTTGCGCGAGCCTTCTCTGGGACCCTGCATGGGCGTTAAGGGCGGCGCAGCCGGCGGCGGTTATTCTCAGGTTGTGCCGATGGAAGATATCAACCTGCATTTTACAGGTGATTTCCATGCGATCACATCTGCACACATGCTGCTTTCGGCAATGGTCGATAACCATGTGCAGCAGGGCAATGCTTTGAATATCGACCCGCGCCGGATCGTTTGGAAACGTGTTGTTGATATGAATGACCGCGAGCTGCGTAATATTGTTGTCGGACTGGGCGGCAAAGCGCATGGCGTACCGCGTCAGGACGGTTTTGATATTACCGTTGCTTCTGAGGTCATGGCTATTTTGTGCCTGGCCAGCAGTCTGCACGATCTAAAAGAACGCTTAAGCAAGATCATTGTTGCTTATGATTATAACGGCAAACCGGTTACCGCAGGGCAGATCAAAGCCCACGGCGCTATGGCTGCCCTTTTGAAGGATGCTGTGAAGCCTAATCTTGTGCAGACACTGGAAAATGTGCCGGCGATTATTCACGGCGGCCCGTTTGCCAATATCGCCCACGGCTGCAACAGCGTGATGGCAACTAAGACGGCTATGAAGCTGGCTGATTATACGATTACAGAAGCAGGCTTCGGCGCTGATCTGGGCGCTGAAAAATTCTTTGACATCAAATGCCGTTATGCCGGGTTGAAGCCGGATGCTGTTGTGCTGGTTGCTACAGTGCGCGCATTGAAGATGCATGGCGGGGTGCCGAAGACGGACTTGACTGCGCCGAATGTGGACGCTGTGAAAAAAGGTATCGTCAATCTGGAAAAACACATTGAAAATATTAAAAAATTCGGTCTGCCTCTGGTAGTAGCCATCAATATTTTTGCTCAGGATACACCGGAAGAGCTGGAAGCTGTACGTGCCCATTGTGCTGCACATGGCGTCAATGTTGCATTGTCCGATGTTTTTGCCAAAGGCGGCGCCGGCGGCGTGGAGCTGGCTAAGGAGGTTGTTGCGCTGGCAGAAAGCGGCAAGGCTGATTTTGCTCCTATCTATGCTTCCGAGCTGACCTTAAAGGAAAAAATCGCAACTGTGGCGCGTGAGATTTACGGTGCCGGCGATGTAGTTTATGCTAAAGAAGCGGAAACTGCTTTGAAGGATTTTGAAAGTCTGGGTTATGGCAATCTGCCGATCTGTATGGCTAAGACCCAGTATTCGTTTTCGGATGATCCGACGTTGCTTGGTCGTCCCAGCGGTTTTACCATGACGATCAAAAACTGCAGGATCTCTGCCGGCGCAGGCTTCGTAGTCGTGCTGACAGGTGATATCATGACGATGCCCGGCCTGCCGAAGGTGCCGGCAGCAGAGAAAATCGATGTCAGTGATGACGGCGTCATCAGCGGCTTGTTTTAAGGGGAGTTGTAGCAATGGAAACTTTGTTGATGAAGGGCAAGCCCGTTGCCGATGCATATAGAGAAACTGTTTCAGCCAAGATCACAGCCGCAAAGGAAAAAGGGATCAAAGTTACTCTGGCGATCATTGTGGTGGGAGATGACCCTGCTTCGCATGTTTATAAAGACCGTCTGGTAAAACTGGTAGAAAGTCTTGGCGGTGAAGCCAAGGTGCTGGCAATGCCGGAAACAGCAACACAGGAAGAAGTTATTGCCGCTATCAAAAAACTTAATCATAACCGCTATGTTACCGGTATCCTGCCGATGATGCCGATGCCGAAGCATATAGACGGCGATGCTGTCGGTGCCGCTATCACTATGAGCAAAGACGTGGATTGTTTAAACCCTAAAAGCGTCGGAGAAGTCTTTTTAGGGCGCAGCCGCTGGGCACCGTGCACTCCGCGGGCCTGTATGGCGACTCTGTCTCATTACGGTATTGAGTTAAAGGGGAAAAACGTCGTTGTTGTCGGGCGCAGTAATGTAGTTGGCAAGCCTGTGGCGCTGCTGCTCCTGCAGGAGCATGCTACGGTCACTGTCTGCCATTCCCGGACCAGGGATATTGCGGATGTGCTGCGCGGTGCTGATGTCATCGTTGCCGCTGTGGGTGTACCGGCTTTCATTAAACCTGAAATGGTCAAAGAAGGCGTCGTGATTGTCGATGTTGGTATCAATGCTGTCGAAGGCGGTCTGGTAGGTGACGTTGACCCTGCCGTCAGCGCTAAAGCCAGCGCTTTTACGCCTGTTCCAGGCGGTATTGGCATCGTCAGCAATATGATGGTCATGGATATGTTAAGCAGAAATTTATAAGGCGAGGTAAGTAAGACCGTGAGAAGATTTGTATGGCTGCTTTTACTGATCGTTTTTGTAGCTTTTATTTTTTATAATTCTTCTATGCCGGCGGCAGAATCACACCGGGCCAGTGAACTGGTCGGCTCGATTCTGACTGGTATGGGGAAATGGTTCGGCATTGATGTACCGCAGCAGAACCTGGATTATAATATCCGCAAGCTGGCACATTTTTTGGAGTTTGCTATCCTGGGCGTGATCCTGTGCAATGTTTACGCGGCGTTCGGTGTCAGTCATCGTACAGCGACAGGGTATATTTTGTTTTTAGGTTTGGCAGCAGCCGTTAGCGATGAATATATCCAGCTGCATGCTCCGGGGCGCAGTGCCTTGGTTACGGACGTGATCCTGGATTTTTCAGGGGTCTTTTTTATCTGGCTGACACGTGAGGTCTGGAGCTGGGCCAAGCGGTAGTCAAAATGCAAAAACACTGTTACGTATATACGTAACAGTGTTTTTTGTTATTTGATATAAGCTGCCAGAGTTTCATAGAGTTTCTGCGGGTCGATAGGTTTGGCAATATGGGCGTTCATACCAGCTGACAGCGCATTTTTAATATCTTCGGCAAAAGCGTTGGCAGTCATGGCAATAATAGGGATCGTTGCTGACTGTGGATGTGTACTGCTGCGAATAGCCTGGGCGGCTTCATAGCCGTTCATGACAGGCATCTGGATATCCATCAGGATAGCATCGAAGCTGCCCTTTGCAGATCCAGTGAAAAGCTCTGTGCACTGCAGTCCGTTTTCAACGATCGTGACTGCCGCACCCGTTTTTTCCAAAATCAGTTCGGCGACCTTTTGATTGATCGGATGATCTTCTGCCAGCAGAAGCGATTTCCCTGAAAAATCAAAATCAGCACTGCCAAAAGTGTGCGTTGGTTTTTCAACAGGATGTTCAGCTGCAGTATCGAAGTGCAGCGGCAGTGTAACAGTAAAAGTCGTACCTTCACCCTGCCTGCTGGTTACGGAAATCGTACCGCCTTTATAATCGACGATATTTTTGACGATGGCAAGTCCCAGTCCGGAACCTTCGATATGCTTGCTGATGACGTCGCTGCTGCGGAAAAAAGGATCGAATAGATGCTGCAGGCTTTCGCTGTCGATACCGATACCGGTATCGCTGATCGTAAATTTATACCAGCCGAGCCGCTCATTGTCTGAAGGGAGCTCGCAGGCGCTGAAGGTAACAGTGCCACCCGGAGGTGTGAATTTACAGGCGTTGCTGACAAGGTTATCCCAGATCCGCTGCAGCTGTGCGGTATCACCGATACAATTGCAGTGAAGAAGTTCTGCGTTATGCAGGAAGTTAAGGCTGTTTTTATCCATCAACAGCTGGTAACGGCTGCAGAATCTGTCTATTTCGACGGACAAGTTGAACGAGGTACGCGCCAGTTTCAGTTTGCCTTTTTCGATGCGGCTCATATCCAGAATGTCATTGATCAGCGTCAGCAGATGTGACGAAGAGCTTTTGATAATATCGAGATATTCGCTGAGATGCTGTCGGTTATCCAGATCGTCAAGTGCCAGATCCGTCATACCGATGATCGCGTTCATGGGCGTGCGGATGTCGTGGCTCATAGCGGAGAGAAAATCTGTTTTGGCGCGGTTGGCTTCCTGAGCCAGATCCAATGCATTTTGCAGTACGGATCTGGAATTTTTTTCGGCGCTGATGATATCAGTAACATCACATCGGACAAGACAAATCGTATGATGACCTTCGTCGCCCCAAAGGACGTTGATCTGTTTGTTCTTTTCGCTGCCGTCATTAGCAAGATACGGCAGCGTAAATTCGTAACCCTGCGGTTTCTCTGCCAGCCTGCTGAGGATGACCGGCAAAGAAAATTTTTCTGCCGCAGTTTCATCCGCTGCCAGTTTAGTATAAGGAAGGCTGAGCTTGTGCAGTGCTCTGTTAAAGTCCGCGCATTTATAGGGTGACAGATTTTGCAGTACAGATTTGCGGGTATACATTGTAAATTCTTTTGTCACCAGATTGATGATACTGAGCTGCTCAAAGGTATAGGCCAGCGTATTCAGCAGCGCTCGCTGTTCCCGTACGTAGTCTGTGATATCGGCTCGGGCCATACCGACTTTATTCAGCCGCTGATCGATCAGGAATACGATCATATTTTTAGTATAGATATGTCCTTGT
>ENA-UEQQ01000511-UEQQ01000511.1-human-gut-metagenome-genome-assembly--contig:-NODE-511-length-13722-cov-6.792012_pt1 | contig 13722 bp, 8 predicted proteins | sample MGYA00242956_ERZ507956 | MGnify/ENA primary metagenome ERZ507956 (study PRJEB26167, sample SAMN06115407) | human gut metagenome | host: Homo sapiens | place: China:Hubei | collected 2016-07-12 | study... | reverse complement strand
CTGGACAAATATCAGGGTCTGTTTTATCTGATTCCCTGGATCATCGGCTTCGTCGTCTTTAAGGCAGTTCCCTTTGGTCAGTCGCTGTACTACAGCTTCACCGATATGAACTTCTTCAAGAGCGGCACCCAGTTCGTTGGTCTGGCCAACTACATCACGGCCTTTACCACCACCAAGATCACCAAGGCGCTGCTCATCACCTTCAAGTACGCTTTCATTACCGTGCCTCTGAAGCTGGTCTTTGCGCTGTTCATCGCATACATCCTGAACTTCAAGATCGCATGCGTCAACCTGTTCCGTACTGTGTACTACATTCCCTCCATTCTGGGCGGCTCTGTTGCGATCGCCGTTCTGTGGAAGGCTGTATTCAGTGTGGACGGCCTGCTCAACACCGTGCTGCGCGCTGTCACCTTTGGTCTGGTGCAGGGCCCCGAGTGGCTGTCTGACCCCAGCTACGCGCTGTGGATCATCTGCTTCCTGCGTATCTGGCAGTTTGGTTCCGCCATGGTGCTGTTCCTGGCCGCTCTGAAGGGCGTGCCTGCAGACCTGTACGAAGCCGCTACCATTGATGGTGCCGGCAAGTGGCGTCAGTTCTTCTCCATTACCGTTCCGATGATCACCCCCATCATCTTCTACAACCTGGTCACTCAGATCTGCCAGGCTTTCCAGGAGTTCAATGGCCCCTACATCATCACCAACGGCGGCCCCCGTGGTTCCACCACGCTGATCTCTCTGCTGGTCTACAACTACGCATTCAAGTCCTATGACATGGGTATGGCATCCGCTCTGGCATGGATCATGTTCATCATCGTCTGCATCCTGACGATCATTGCATTCACCAGCCAGAAGAAGTGGGTCTACTACTCTGACGAAAGGTAAGGTGACCAGTATGGGAATGAACGCATCGAACAAAATCGCAACCTTCTTTAAGTATTTCGTCCTGATCCTGGTCGGCATCATCATGATCTACCCCCTGCTGTGGATGATCAGTGCCACCTTCAAGGACAACAGCGAGATCTTTGCAGGCATCGGCCTGTGGATCAAGAACCCCACGCTGGATGGTTATCGGAACGCGCTGAACAACTTCGGCGGCTCCATCAACATCCTGCAGGCCATGCTCAACACCTACAGCTATGTGCTGCCCAAGGTGATCTGCACCGTCGTGTCCGCCTGTGTTGCCGCTTATGGTTTTGGCCGTTTCGACTTCCCCGGCCGTAAGCTGCTGTTCAACATCATGCTGGCCACCCTGTTCCTGCCGCAGGTCGTTCTGAACGTGCCGCAGTACCTGCTGTACAACAAGTTCGGCTGGCTGGACAGCCCCTTCTATCTGGCTATCTGGGTGCACTGCGCATTTGCGACCGAGACCTACTTCGTCTACCAGCTGGTGCAGTTCATGCGCAATGTCCCCCGTGATCTGGACGAAGCCGCTGCCATCGACGGCTGCTCCTCCTTCCAGACCCTGTACAAGGTCATCGTGCCCATGCTGGGACCCGCTCTGGTGTCCTGCGCACTGTTCCAGTTCATGTGGAGCTGCAACGACTTCATGGGCCCGCTGCTTTACGTCAGCACCCCCGGCAAGTACCCCATGTCCCTGTTCGTGAAGCTGTCCATGGACGGTGATACCGGTTTTGCCTGGAACAAGATCCTGGCGCTGTCCCTGATCTCCATCCTGCCGCAGCTGATCGTTTTCTTCTGTGCACAGGACCAGTTCGTTGAAGGTATCTCTGCTGGTGCCGTCAAGGGCTAAGCCCCTGTCCCGCTGCGCAAAGAGCATCTGACGCAAACAACACCCCCTGTGCCGTTCCCGTAGAGGGCACAGGGGGTGTTTTATTTGTGAATGATGGATCCCCTTCCGGAACATGCTGCACGCTGCACAACATTGTGCCGTGAGGCACACCTCTTCTGCCGCAGGCAGACATCCTAGCCCGCTGGGCTGCATCCTGTTTTCCGCAGGAAAACCCATCATTTCTTATGTGCCTTGCGGTACTGCAGCGGCCCGGTGCCCATCACCTCGTGGAACACACGGCGGAAATGGGCCGCGCTGGCAAAACCGGTCTGCTCGGCCACCGCACTGATGCTCAGTTCCGTGGTCTCCAGCAGCTTCTGGGCCGCCTCGATGCGGCGGTTGTTGATGTAGTCCACGATGGACTGCCCCGTCACCCGCTTGAACAGGCGGCTGAGGTAGTAGGGCGACAGGTAGAACCGCGCTGCCACCTCGCTGAGGGAGAACTTCTGGCGGTAGTTGGCGGCCAGATACGCACAGATGTGCTCCACCGTCTTATTGTGGGGTCGGGCCACCGCGCTGCTCTCCGCGATGCATTCCTGCTCGATGTAATGCAGCACCAGCAGCAGGTACAGCGCGCCCGGGTAATCCGGCTCCTCCATGGCGGTGCGCATCAGCTCCAGCAGGGTGCGCAGGCGGCTGTTCCACTGCACGGAACCGTACAGCACAGCAGACTGCTCCGGCTCAAACAGCCGGGAAAAATCCCGCTGTGTCTGGGTGCGCAGCTCGTGCAGGGCACTGAGCGGGAAACTGCAGCCCACCAGCTCCGGTGCCGTACTGCCCGTCTGCTGGATGCAGCCGCCGCCGGGTCCCAGCAGCAGCGCACTGCCCGGGTTGAGCAGCATGGTCTGCTCTGCGTACTGCAGGGTACAGCCGCTCTCTGCCACCAGCACAACGTAGCAGCTCTCCTCTTCGGCGGGCAGCTGCAGCTTGCCGCCGTTCAGGTGCATCGACACTGCCCGGACCTTTGCACTGATCTTTTCCTGTTCTGCCTTCATTCTTTAACGTCCTCCGCGCACATCCGCTTTTCTTTTTATCATACCATGCCCGCCCGGTGCGGGCAAGCCAAAACCATTGATCAGGAGGTTTTCTCATGAACCTGTCCCTTATCCGTTCCATGACCCGCAGTGCCGTGTTCGAGCTGGAAAACGGCCTGTGCTTCCGCCCGGCCCACCCGTTCGTCGTTACCCTGAACGGCAAGACTGTCTACGAAGCATGCAATACCAATGTGTTCTCCCTGTTCTCCCTGCTGCCCGGTACCGAGTACACCGTGGGCGTGCAGGCCGAGGGCGAGACCCTGAGCCTGACCTTTGTCACCGAGGCCGAGAGCTTCTTTGTGGATGCTTCCCGCTACGGCCTGGTGGCCGACGGCGAGACCGACAACACCGGCAAGCTGCAGGCCGCCCTGTCCACCTGCCCCAAGGGCGGCACCGTGTATGTGCCCGCCGGCCGCTACCGCACCGCCAGCCTGTTCCTGAAGAGCAACACCACCCTGTATCTGGAAAAGGGTGCCGTGCTGCTGGGCGACAACGACCGCACCCACTACCCCATCCTGCCCGGCGTACTGCCCAGCGAGAACGAGGTGGACGAGTACTACCTGACCGGCTGGGAGGGCAACCCGCTGAACAGCTTTGCCGGCCTGCTGAACATCACCCAGGTGCACGACGTCGTGGTCACCGGTGAGGGCACCCTGGACTGTGACGCCCAGAACGGCGACTGGTGGGTGAACCCCAAGGTCAAGCGCATCGCCTGGCGTCCCCGCGCGGTGGCCATGGTGGACAGCGAAAAGGTCTGCCTGCACGGCATCACGGTGCAGAACAGCTACTCCTGGACCATCCACCCCATCTTCGTCAAGCACCTCGACCTGCTCAACTTCAACATCAACAACCCCTACAACGCCCCCAACACCGACGGCATCGACCCCGAAAGCTGCGAGTACACCCGCATCATCGGCGTGAACATCCATGTGGGTGACGACTGCATTGCCATGAAGGCCAGCAAGGTGTTCCTGGGCATGAAGTTCAAGAAGAGCTGCGAGCACACCATCATCCGCAACTGCCTGCTGGACAAGGGCCACGGCGGCATCGTCATCGGCAGCGAGATGAGCGGCGGCGTGAAGGACATGGTGGTCACCCAGTGCCTGATGGACCACACCGACCGCGGCCTGCGGGTCAAGACCCGCCGCGGCCGCGGCAACACCGCCGTCATCGACGGGCTGGTGTTCCGCAAAGTGGAGATGCGCGGGGTCAAGGCACCCTTCGTCATCAACATGTTCTACTTCTGCGACCCGGACGGCCACGGCCCCTATGTGCAGTGCCGCGATGCCATGCCCGTGGACGAATACACCCCGAAGCTGGGCAGCCTGACCATGGAGGACATCGTCGCCACCGACGCTCAGTTCGCGGGATGCTACTTCGACGGCCTGCCGGAGCAGCCCATTGAGCGCGTTTCCATGAAGAACGTCACTATCACCTTTGACCCCAATGCCGAGGCCGGTCAGGCCGCTATGGCGGATAACCGCCCTCTGGTGAAGAAGCTGGCCATCTACGCCGAGAACGTCAAGGAGATCGACCTGCACAACGTGAAGATCGAGGGCTACGAGGGCGAACGCCTGCACTTTGCAAATGTCGGCCATTTTGAGGAGGACTGATACCATGACCCATGAAGAGATCCTGTCCATGCTGGGCGATTATGTGGACTACCTGATCGCCAATTCCAGCGCCGAGGCACCCATGTGGAACATCGAGAAGGTGCGCAGCGGCAAGCCCAACAAGTGGAACTACATCGACGGCTGCATGATCACCGCCTGCCTGAGCCTGTACCACACCACCAGAGACAAAAAGTATCTGGACTTTTCCAAAGATTTCATCGACTACTTTGTGCAGGAGGACGGCTCCATCAAGACCTACGACCCCAAGGAGTACAACCTGGACAACGTGAATCAGGGCAAGAACCTGTTCACCCTGTACGACATCTTCGGGGATGAGAAGTACCGCCGGGCCATTGACACCATCCGCAGCCAGCTGCTCACCCAGCCCCGCACCAAGGAGGGCAACTTCTGGCACAAGGATATCTACCCCTGGCAGGTCTGGCTGGACGGCACCTACATGGCCCAGCCCTTCTACATGGAGTACGAGACCCGCTACAACAAGATGCAGGGCTGCATTGACAGCTACAAGCAGTTTATGAACATCGAAAAGCACATGCGGGACAAAAAGACCGGCCTGTACTACCACGGCTACGACGAGAGCCGCCAGATGTACTGGGCTGACCCCGTGACTGGTTGCAGCCCCAACTTCTGGCTGCGGGCCATGGGCTGGTTCATGGTGGCCATGGTGGATGTGCTGGAGCGGATGGACGAGCAGCTGTACAACGAGTACCGCGGCATCATGGCCATGCTCAAGCAGACCATTGAGGATGTGCACAAGTTCCAGGACGAGGAGACCGGCATGTTCTGGCAGGTGATGGATCACCCCGGCGTGGAGGGCAACTACCTTGAGACCAGCGGCACCGCCCTGTTCGCCTATGCGGTGCTCAAGGGCGTGCGCCTGGGCTACCTGCCCAAGCGGATGGCTGCCTGGGCTGAGAAAGCCTTCTACGGCACCTGTGACAGGTACCTCTCCAAGAACCCGGACGGCAGCCTGCAGCTGGATGGCATCTGCCTGGTGGCAGGTCTGGGCGGCAAGGACCACCGCGACGGCTCTCTGGCCTACTACTTCAGCGAGCCGGTGGTGTGCAACGACGCCAAGGGCGTCGGCCCGCTGGTGCTGGCCTACACCGAAATGATTGCCCGCAAGAACTGATCCTTCTGCGCGGCATTCCCTGTTTTTCCTGCGGCGTCTGCTTTTTGCGGACGCCGCTTTTTTTGCGCAAAAAGGGGACGGGCAGCGTCCTGCGCTGCCCGTCCCCGGGGTTCTTTTTATAAAGCCTTACTGTGCCTTTGCCAGAGCCTGTGCCACAGCCTCACGGAAGCCGTCGGAGGTCATGGTAGCGCCGGAAGCGCCGTCGATCTCTGCGCTGTTGGCAGCAATGGCGTTCTGGATCAGCTTGTCCAGAGCCGGTGCGCCAATGTCAGAGGACTCGGCGTGGGAGTTGACCACGATGTCCGAGATCTTGCCGTCGGTGATGGTCACGGTCACTTCCATGTCGCCGCCGCGGCCCTTGCCGGTGCCGGTGTAGCTGCCGTCCTTATAGACGGTGTCGGATGCCACGATGCCGTTCTCGTCCTTTGCCAGGTCGGCCAGCTCATCACGGCTGGTCAGAGCCTCGCCGGAAGCGGTGGCCTTGGCCATGGTCTTGCCCAGCAGGTAGCCCCAGATCACACAGCGGCCGTTGGAGTTGCCGGCCATGTTGATGGGGTAGTCGATGGCGTACAGGTCACCGGAGGTGTTGCCGGTGGCGTACAGACCCTCGATGGGCTTTTTCTCGTCGTCCAGGACCTGCAGGTCGGTGTTGACCGACAGGCCGCCCACGACCGCCAGCAGGGCAACGCCCACCTTGGCAGCGTAGAACGGAGCCTTGACCACCGGGTACAGGAAGTCGGCCGGCTTGTGGAAGTCGTCGTCGGCGCCCTTGGTGACCAGCTCGTTGTAGCGGTCGATGGTCTCCTGCAGAACATCGGCAGGTGCGCCGATCAGAGCGGCCAGCTCCTCGATGCTGTCTGCCTTGACGGTGTTGCCCACGGCGATGTCGCTCTCCACGATGGAGGTCACATCGTCATCGGTGAACTCCTGGCCGATGGCTGCGCTCATGGTGTCCCAGAACATGCCGCCGCCGGTGCCGTTCTCCAGAGACATGCGGTTGTACTTGCCGTAGTCTGCATCAAAGATGGACCATGCAACGTTTCCGGTCTGGTGCATGACGTTCATGCTCTTGCCCTGCACCCAGGTGCCCTCGTTCATGAAACGGTGGCCTTCCTGGTTGACGAAGGGGAAGCAGCCGTGGAACATGGAGCATGCCTGCGGATGCAGCATCAGCGGGAACGGACCATCCTGCATGTGCGCACCGACCCACAGGCCCATCTTGTGGCCGTCGCCGGTGGAGAAGCCTGCGGGGCCGTGCTCGCAGCGCTGCACACGCTTGATGTTCTCGTCGCAGTAGTAGTCGGTCATCTCGGTATCCTCGTGGATGCCGCCGGTGGCCAGGATGACGCCCTTGGTGGCACGGAACAGCCACAGCTCGCCGTCACGCTGTGCGAACACGCCGGTCACGCGGCCGTCCTCCACCAGCAGCTCCTGAGCCTTGGTGTTGAAGAAGTAGGTGGCAGGGTGCTCGTACTTTTCTGCGTTCTGGCTGTCCTCGTACAGGACGTTGGTGGCTGCAAAGTAGCCGCACTTGGAGTCGAACTGATGGTCGCCGACGTTGACGAACATGTGGTAGTCGTAGGACTCGGGGATGATGGCGTTGGGGGCATGTGCACGGAAGGACACCGGCACCACACCGAACTCCGCGCACTTGTCGATCAGCCAGTTGCCGGCCTCGGGGGAGTTGTTGAACCACATGGAGACCAGAGCCTCGTTCACGCGGCTGCCGCAGCGCTGGACCCAGATGTTCTGGTGCTCCACCACGTCGGTCATGTGGGGCAGCTTGCCCTCATCCACCAGAGACTGGACGTACTTGGTGTTGCACAGACCAATACCGCCGCCCTGGCCATGGATGGCGTTCTGGGCCTCAATGACCACGACCTCGCTGCCGTTCTCCACGCAGGAGCAGGCAGCGGTACAGCCGGCGTTGCCGGCACCCACGACGACCACCTCAGTGGTCACGACCTGCACGGCATCGGTATCCTTGTACTGATACGGGTCGGTGAAGAAGCTGGGCTTGCCGGTCTCGGCAGAAGCGGGCTGCTGAGCCGGGGTGCTGGAAGCGGGTGCAGAAGCTGCGGCAGAGGATGCGGTGCTGCTTGCGGCAGTGTTGTTGCTGCAGGCGGTCATGCCCAGAGCAGCGGCACCCAGTGCGCTGACTGCGGTGCCCTTGAGGAAGGATCTACGGGACAGTTTCGACATGGTAGTTTCTCCTTACATCTTTTTCTTTTTTCTCTCTTCGTGCATTGCGACGGAACGCCCCTTTGTTAAAAAAGAAACATTCACTTCGTTTCTATTTTAACATTGACACCGTTGGCTGTACATTGTATTCTTGATACAAATATCGCCCGTATTTTGTTTGTATTTGACCAAAGGAGACCCTCATGCTCACCACCGAACTCTGTGCCCGGCTCTGCGCCAACTTTCCGCTGCAATTGCCCGACGCCCCTGCCTGCTTTGCCTGCACCCGGGTGGTGCTGGACCCCTGGGACGATGCAGAAGGCGGCACCGTTTTCATCGGCGAGGGCACTGTGGACCGCCCGGACCGGTTTTACCTTCTGTGCGCACCGGGCGCACCGCAGCACCCCAACGCCGCCCACTACGCCGACCCGGCCCTGACCCTGCCGCTGGTCCGGGCCGTTCACCGCCTGCTGGAGCCGGAGCGGCGGCTCCAGCGCCGCCTGCACCGTCTGGAGCAGGCCTGCCTCTCCGGCGGCCTGAAGGACCTGCTGGCCGCCGCCCGGCAGGAGCTGGGCAACCCGGTGCTGGTGGTGGACAGCAGCTTCCGCACCCTGGCCATGGAGCCGGAACAGCCCATCGGCATCGACAGTTGGGACCGCATCCTGCAGGGCGAAGCGCCTCAGCATCACGACCTGAAGCAGGCCGAAGCCATGATCGAAAATTTTTCTGCCCGCAACCTTACCGGCCTGCAGATCGTACCTTACACCGAGCCGGACGGCCGCCCCGTCCGTCGAATGGTGGGGCCTGTGGTCGCCCCCGACGATGGCCGCAACTGCGGCGGGCTGGAGATCATTGAGCTGGAACACCCCTTTGCTCCGGAGGACGAGGTCCTGGCCCAGCGTCTGCTGGAGCTGCTGCAGCATTATCTGGTGCATGCAGCCCCCACCGCCTGGCGGGCTGCACCGGAAGAGCGCTTTTTGCAGGAGCTTCTGTTCTGTGAGCCTGCCCAGCAGAGCGCCATGCAGAAAAAGCTGCACCGCTTTCCGGCGCTGGAAGCGCCCCCGCACTTCTATCTGGCCAGCATCCCGCTGTCGCAGGCGCACCGGCTCACCCGCACGAATCAACAGGCTCTGCTGGCCCACGAGTGGCCGGAAGGGTGGTTCATGCAGACCGAAACCGCCTTCCTGCTTCTGCTGCCCGGCACCGGGGACGCTGCCCAGCCGGAACAGCTGCTGCAAAAATTGCAGGAGGTGGGCCTGCGCATGGACCAGACCGTGATCCTGAGCATGCCGTTTCCCTCTCTGCTGCAGCTGGGCACCGTGTGGCGCTTCAATCAGGAAGCCGCCGCCACCGCCCGGGACCTGCACTGCGGTGCGGGCTGCCGCAGCGCCTCGGCCCTGTATCAGGACGTGTTTGTCCGCACCATCGCCCAGAGCGCCAACCTCCGGGCCTTCATCCACCCCATGCTGCGCCGCCTGCAGGAGTACGACCAGGCCCACAGCACCGCCCTGCTGCACACCCTGTGCGTCTACCTGCTGCAGGAGCAGAACCTCCATGCCACGGCCCGGCAGCTTTTCATCCACCGCAATACGCTGGTGTACCGGCTGCAGCGCATCCGCACCCTGCTGCAGCTGGATTTGGATGACGCCGCCGTGCGCAATGTCCTGCGCACCGGCTGCATCCTGCTGGAATACTATCAGGGTGCCTTCTGATTTTTCGCACAAAACAAGCCCCGGCACAGTCTGCATTCCACACTGTGCCGGGGCTTCATTGGTTTGTTTTCGTTACAGGGTCTCTACGCGGTCAAACAGGGAGCCTGCGGCCTCCACCGCGTCCCTGCTGCCAAAGGTCACCTTCACACCGGCAGCCATGGCATCGGCCAGACCGGCGGCCTGCTCTTTGAGCAGAGCTGCGTCCACGGCACACAGGGCCTTGCGGTCGGCAGCCTTCATTGCTTCGGTGATGCCGCAGAAATACTGCCGGTCCAGCTCCCGTGCCTCGGCGCGGGGCTTGCGGGGCGTGTCCAGCTTGGCCACGGCACCCACGATCAGGTCGTTCAGGTCCTTTTCGGTGTAATCGCGGGCGGCCAGCTCCGCTGGGCCCTTGGCAAAGGTGTCGTAGCTCTCGGTCAGGTGGGGGTCCCGGTAGGTGTACAGGTACTCCACACCGTCCGACGACAGCATGCCGGTGCCGTAGGCGCCGCCCACCTCGCGGATGTTGTGCCACAGGTATTCGTAGCTCATCACGCGGGCCAGCACCTTGCGGTCGCTGCGGCGCTCCATGGGCCACACCTGCACCGCGTAGTTCACGCCGCCGTCAATAATAAAGGCCTCGTTCACCGGCGGGGTCAGCGGCTCCACATAGGGCTGCGCCGCGTTGCGCTCCTGCGCCGCAAACCGGCTGCCCGGCAGCAGGGTGCGCAAGGTGTCCAGCGCCAACTCCGAGCCGTGCAGGCTCACGGTGAGCTGGGCGTGCTGCAGCACCTGGGCCCGCAGGGTTTCCAGCTTTGCGCCAAGGCCTGCCCAGTCGGCCTTTTCCAGCAGATCGCACAGGAAGCGATAATAGCTTACGCCGCTGCATCGCTCGCTGGCCGCGTTCTCCACATTGTAGTGGGCACTGGCACGGACCGCCGCATAGGCGTTGCCCTGCTGGATGAACTGCTGTTCCATGTTCAGTTTCTGCTGGCTCAGCACCCGGGCAAAGGCGGCTTCTGCCGCCGGGCCGGTGAGCTGCGTGTCATACAGCCACTCGCCGCCCAGCTCCACGGCCTTTTGCAGGCTGCGTTCCAGCAGGCTCAGGCTCATGGTCAGTTTGGCATGGCAGGGTGCGCCCTCCTGCCGGCCGGTCCAGAAGTCCAGCAGTACGCGGCTGTCGCCCAGCCAGGTGCTGCGCAGGGTGTTCAGCTGCTGGGCCGTGTGGGTCGGCGTGTCCAGCTCGTCCAGCACATCGGTGAGCAGGTCCAGATACGGCAGGTCCTCCGGGGCCACATGGCCCAGGTCATAGTAGAAATTCAGGTACAGGCTGCCCGCCGAGGGGTGGCGCAGCACCGTGGCACCGGCCACCTGCTCGGTCTGCCCGGCCGCGCTGGGGGCACCTTCGCCCAGGTCGGCCACGGTCAGCGGATGATCCAGCACCAGTTTGGCGTCGGTGCGGGCCGGGGCCTGTGTCTCTTCCTGCTTCTTGGGCAGGGTGGGCACCTGCAGCACCTGCACCGGAGCCGGGGCAAACAGGCTGCGCAGCAGCTCGTCGAACCAGCCGTCCGCCATCTTGCTGCGCAGGGAGGCAAACAGCTTGTCCGTGTGCAGCAGCAGGGCGGGGTCCCCGGTGTGCAGCCAGCCCGTGGAAGCGTTGATGGCGTCCAGCACGCCGTCCGGCAGGCTGCCCGGCCGCTCCAGCGAGGCAAACTCTGCCGAATTCAGCGAGGCCAGCAGCAGCTCCTGCGGGATGCCCCGGGCCAGTACGTCATCCACTGCCTTGCGCACCGCCGGGGCAAACTTGCGGGCGCTCTCTTCGGTGGCACCCCGCAGCACCAGCTCCAGCGTGGGCTGCAGGGTGCTGTCATCAAAGCCCATGTCGATGTCCGCACCCAGCTTTTCGGCCAGCAGGGCCGCTTTCAGGGGCGAATTGTTGGTGCCCAGCAGCGCGTCCAGCAGGATCTCCACGCCCAGCTGCCGTTCCCGGTCCGCAAAGGCACCGGTGTACCAGGCCAGTGCGCACTGCACCTCGTCCGGCTCCGGATTCTCGGTGTAATAGGGCAGCTCCACGCAGGTGCCCGGCTGCTCGTCCTGCACCGTCAGGCGGGGGCGGGTGGTGGTCCTGGGCATCCGGGACAGGTAATCGCGGTCCAGCATTTCCAGTTTTTCGGCCATGTCCATCTTGCCGTAGAGGGTGATGCAGCAGTTGTCCGCGCTGTAGTGGCGGCGGTACACCCGCTGATATTTCTCATAGGTCAGCGCCGGGATGCTCTCCGGGTCGCCGCCGGACACAAAGCCATAGGCCGTGTCCGGGAACATGGCACGCTCCAGCGCATTCTGCAGCTGAGCGTCCGGGGTGGCAAGGGCCCCCTGCATCTCGTTGTACACCACGCCGCTCACAGTGCCGTCGGCATCCCGGTGCCAGCCCTCCTGCTCGAACACAGCCCTGTCCACCATGGCCAGCGGGCAGAACACCGCGTTCAGGTAGACGTCCATCAGGTTTCTGAAATCCGTCTCGTTGGGAGTGGCAAAGGGGTACACGGTCTTATCCGGGAAGGTCATGGCATTGAGGAAGGATGCCATGCTGCTCTTGAGCAGCTGCAGAAACGGCGAGGTGACCGGGTATTTTTTGCTTCCGGCCAGCACCGAATGCTCCAGAATATGAAAAACGCCGGTGTCATCGGAGGGGAAGGTGCCGAAGCCGATGCCAAAGGCCTTGTTGTTGTCCTCATTTTCCACCAGCAGGATGGTGGCCCCGCTCACGTCGTGGGTGAGCACGGTCAGGGTACCGTGCTGCTCGGGGCAGTCCTCTGTGCGGACAAGGGTATAACCGGGAACCTGCTTCATCGCTTTATTCTCCTTTGTGTTTTTGGTCTGGCCCTATTGTATCATTCACCGTTCCAAAACACAATTGCCGGTTTGTAAACAATAACCCAAAAAGGCTCCCCTGTGCATGCACAGAGGAGCCTTTTGAAAAAACGTGTGTTACACCTGCTTGGCGTGTTCCGTCCGGCACGACACCCGGAACAGCACAAAGCCGATGACGAACAGCACCGCGATGCTGCCCACGCCCACGTTGGCACTACCGGTGAGCTGGCTGCCCACACTGACGATCATGGTGCCCAGGAAGGATGCCCCCTTGCCGCAGATGTCGAACAGGCCAAAGTATTCGCCGGATTTTTCCGCCGGGATGATCTTGGCAAAGTGGCTGCGGCTCAGCGCCTGCACACCGCCCTGGAACATGCCCACCAGCACAGCCAGCACCCAGAACTGCCACTGGCTGGTCAGGAAGAAGGCAAACACCGCAATGCCGGTGTAGGCCGCGATGCAGACCGGGATAAGCTGGCTGGACGGGTATTTTGCACTCAGCCGTCCAAAGATCAGCGCCGAAGGGAAGGCCACGATCTGCGTTACCAGCAGGGCCAGCAAAAGGCCGGTGGTCTCCAGCCCCAGTGCCGTGCCGTAGGCGGTGGCCATATCGATGATGGTATACACGCCGTCGATGTAGCAGAAGAAGGCCAGCAGGAACCAGAACACCTGCTTATCCTCGCGCAGATGCTTGAGGGTGTGGCCGATGCGCACAAAGCTCTGCCGGATGGCGTGCTGCTCTACCTCCACATAGTTGATCTGCTTATAGTTCCGCAGCAGCGGCAAGGTGGTGCCCAGCCACCACACAGCGGTGATGAGCAGCGCCACGGAAAGGGCGGTCATCTGGCTCAGACCGATAGCCCCGCTGCCCAGCACCAGTGCCAGACACACCACAAAGGGCACGCAGCTGCCAATGTAGCCCCATGCATAGCCCTGCGAAGACACAACATCCATGCGTTCCGGGGTGGTCACATCGCCCAGCATGGAATCGTAGAACACCAGACTGCCCGAAAAGCCGATCTTTGCAAGGATGAAGATGATCAGGAACGGCAGCCATGTAGTGGCAAGGCCCATGGCACAGCAGCCTGCCACGCCCACGAACAGGCAGAGCATGAAGATAGGCTTTTTAAAGCCTCTGGTATCGGCCAGCGTGCCCAAAATCGGTCCCAGCACTGCCGTGATCACCGTGACCACCGAGCTTGCATAGCCCCAGTAGGCCAGATAGTTCACCGGACTCAATCCCCCGGCCTCGGCCAGCGCATTAAAGAAAATGGGCACCAGTGTTGCGATCATCAGCACAAAGGCCGAGTTGCCCACATCGTACAGGATCCACGCGCGTTCCAGCGGTGTCATCTTGAATTTTGCATGTTTCATCTTGTTTCCTCTCGCACCG
>ENA-UEQQ01000506-UEQQ01000506.1-human-gut-metagenome-genome-assembly--contig:-NODE-506-length-13762-cov-16.604750_pt1 | contig 13762 bp, 10 predicted proteins | sample MGYA00242956_ERZ507956 | MGnify/ENA primary metagenome ERZ507956 (study PRJEB26167, sample SAMN06115407) | human gut metagenome | host: Homo sapiens | place: China:Hubei | collected 2016-07-12... | reverse complement strand
CCGAACCGCAGCTGTCAAATAAAAATAAGACCGGAAAATCCGGTCTTATTTTACTGTCCGCTTCTTGCTTAAAACACAGTATATTTTATTTCTTTTTCAATAACAGTGCCTGTTTCAGGGTTGAATTTCATTTCGCCCCGTACCTCCGGCGTGTAAAAATCTGCTTCATATTCATAAAGCCCGTCACCGCGGTCTAATTCTACTTTAGTAAAAACAGCATTCGGGAATTCCTTCCGGACCAGATTTTGCACATCATTTACTGAAAGGACGATTTTAGGGCTGCCTAAAGCGGTCTGCGCTTCCATTTTAAACTCTCTTACCTTGCCGCCGTTTCTTAAAACTTCTATTTCATAGGCGGTATTGGTTTTATTATCATAGAATTTAACGTCATAATGAGGCATGAATTCAAAGCTTTCGTCCTTAGTCACCAGATGTGTGCTGCCTGCCGGTACCCATTGAGCAGCAATACTGCGCGCCTGTTCCGCATTGATGAGTTCGGCAGCTAAAGCTGTAACTGTGATCGCCAAGGTGCAGAGAGCTGCTGCCAGCATAGCTATAGATTTTCTTTTCATATCCTTTACCTCCTTAACGGCCGTTACGTCGCCGGCCTTTGCTTTGTCTTTATTTTATAACGCCAAGATTAAAACCAGATTAAAAGCCGCATTACCTGTCAAGGCCTGCTGCGGCTGCCTTTTGAACCTAAAACATATAAACAGCTCCACTCTGTTCAAAAGATGATTTCCAGTAAATTTTTTTGAAATTTTAAAGCTGTTTCATTGTTTTTTGTTGACTGCTTTTATGCAGATCATCAGCCGTGCTGTGCTGCTCCTATCCTCAGAATAAAACCCCTGTCTGCTTAGCAGACAGGGGTTTTGCTGTTAGTTTACTTTTGCTTTCAGTTCTTCTATTTCCCGGCTTTGTTCTTCCAGCTTAGCCAGCAGCAGTTTGATTTTTTCATCCTGCGCTGCCAAAGAGCTGTCTACCTCTTTACGGGTATAAACTATATCTCGTGCTTCTGCCTTACGGTCTCTAGAGCGATCCAGCGCAAAGTTGACGCCGAAGTTGCCCATTTTGCTGCCGCCTTCAGAAACACCCAGTCCCAGTGAGAACATTACTTTTTCATTAGGGGCGTAGAAGCCGCCGACTGCTAATGCGCTTTTACCGCCGTAACCGCCGTAAGCCATGGCCAGCTCGCCCTTGTTACCGTCCTGGAAGCGAGGATGCAGCCCTGCCATCGCTGCTGACAGCGCGCCGACCGTATCGATCTCGTCACCCAGCTTATTGATATCTCTGTGGATATTGCCTATATCCTGCTGTACTGCATACAGCTGACTGCCGTTGATGGCGTCCATCGAGGTGGCGCTGACTTCGCCCGCCGCTACATTGCCGATCGTGGTGCCATTGCTGCCTTCCAGCGTGATTTTGTTTTTATTGATAGTGCCGCCGCTGTCCACATCGTATTTGATAGCGCTGTCAGAAACAGTTTTCAGCTGGTCTTCGGTCGCCGCCTGGCCGCTGGTGATATTCTCTGCGTCCCAGGCAGTATTGGTCAGACCGCCGATCGTGCCGGCACCGCCGTCGATAGTGATCTTATCGGCCGTAATAACGCCGTTGGTACCGTTCATATTGATATTACCGGTACTGATCGTACCGTTATTGCCGTCGATAGTGACTTTATTGGCGCCGCTGCCGATCTCGACTACTTCATTCAGCTTCAGCTCGTGATCGATTCCGCCGCTGTCATTAGTGGTTTTTGTGACGATAAAGTTACTGTCGCCTGTCGATACCGAGCTTTGCTGCGCGGCCAGCTCGACTGCTTCCGCCGCCGTATCGTAGATCGCTTTCAGCTGGTCTTCCGTTGCCGCCTGCCCGCTGGTGATATTATCCGGGTCCCAGGTAGTATTGGTCAGGCCGTTGATCGTGCCTGCATCATCTTTATTGATCGTCACACCGCCGGCAGTTATCGAACCGTCGCTGCCGTCGATGACAACATTGCCGTTACCGACTTCGATCTTACCGTCGCCAGTGCCGTCTACTTTGACGCCCGTACCGATCTCCAGCTCATCAGCTAGCTTCACTTCGTAATCGGTGCCGCCGCTGCTATTGGTAGTTGACGTAACAACGACATTGCTGTCGCCTGCCGAAACAGTAGCCTGCTCGGCCGCTTTCTGCGCTACTTCATACAGCTGGCTGCCGTTGACGGCATCGGTAGAAGTGGCGCTGACCTGCCCTGCCGCTACGTTTTGGATCTGACGGGTCGCCCCGGAGCTGCCTACGCTGACAACTCCCACAACATCGCTGACACCGGCCCATTTAGTATAACTGCTGTTGCCCGTAACGCTGTTGATCGCCGTCGCTGTAGAATTATTTCCCAAAGCTACACTGTCTTTTAAGCTGATACTGATATTATTTCCCAGCGCCGCCGAATTTTCTGCACCGGAGCTGATCGTATTGTTATTGCCGATAGCAGTGCTGTTTTCAGCGGCAACTTCATTAGAAGTGCCGACTGCGGTACTGCTGCTGCCGGAAACAGTATTTCCCGTTCCGAAAACATTGCTCTTGGAACCGCTGGCAATATTATTATAGCCAAAAGCATTGGCATTATCGCCGCTGGCAGTATTACTGAAACCAAAAGCGCTGGACGCCAGGCCGCCTGCTGTATTACCGTAACCAAAAGCACTGGCATTTTCATTCGTAGCCGTATTATTATAGCCGATCGTACTGGAACCTACGCCGCCTGCTGTATTATTGTAGCCAACTGCACTGGCAGCCAGAGCATTAGCATTATTGCCATAGCCGATAGCGCTGGCATTCTCACTGGCCGCTTTATTCCTGAAACCAACTGCGCTGGACGCCAGGCCGCTCGCCTCATTGCTATAGCCAAAAGCACTGGCATAGTCCACTTTAGCAACATTGCTGAAACCAAAAGCACTGGACGCTACACCGCCGGCATTATTGCCATAACCGACAGCGCTGGCATTTTCATTGGCCGCTTTATTTCTGAAACCGAGCGCGCTGGACGCCAAGCCGCTCGCCTCGTTGACATAACCAAAAGCGCTGGCATTTTCGGCGCTGGCAGTATTGCTCCAGCCAAAAGCACTGGATGCCAGGCCCCCGGCAGTATTGAAATAACCAAAAGCACTGCTGGAATTAGCGGAAGCTGTATTATTGACACCGGCAACAGTGGAATCAGAAGCACTGCCACTGGAAAAAACGGGCGCCGCCTGCACATTACTCGCATACAGGCCTGAAAAAATAAAGACACCGCTGCTTAAAAAAATCATAATTTTTTTCTCTAACTGAACTTTTCGGGATTTAGACAATTCCCCACCTCTTTTCCTTAAATAGTTACTTGCTTTGTATAGTATGCTGAAACAATAAATCTGCCCCGCATCTATTTTTTATAAAGCTGTTCTGTTTTTTAGGCTGACCTCTGCTTTCTCCATCGTCTTTTCATTCGTAATAATTTAAGTAATTTTAGTTTAATTAATTTATAAACCTTAATACTTAATATTATTTATATGGATTATTTTTGCCATATTAACATATTTTCTTTGCACCTTGCAAGATATTTTTATTACAATTAAGCACTTTTTTATAATTCTTATAATTTTTATAACTATTACATTTAAAATTTCAAAAAATGATCCCTTATCTGCCGCTGTGGCAAAGGGATCATTTTTTGAAATCAGATGAGCAGCAGCAAGCTTTCTGCTGAAAATATCGCTGCTGCTTTCTATTTAAATGCTGTGAAACGGGCAAAACTGTACTGTTACTGCTGTTGTTCGCTTATGGGCTGAAAGGAAAACGCCCCTAGATCGTTCTGCTTATCGAAAACGAATATAAACAGCAGAGCTTTCTCCTTACTGTATTTAGCCAGATAAGCCAGGCGGTCGCCGTCAGCATACCGCTGATAGGCCAGGAACCTGTTTTCGCGCTGCTCGCCGTAGCTGCGGCGCAGATTATTTTTCACACTGCCGAAAGTTTTTTCATCCAGCTCTGTTTGCAGCTTCGCTGACATCAGCTGGCGTATGCCGGCATATTCCATCCCGTTCTGACCGTTTAAGGCGGCAAATACCTTAACTACTGCCTGCTGCTGTTTGTTCAGGTCAGCGCCGTCGCTGGCCAGGCAAACGCTGGTCATCGCCAGACTTATGACCAGACATAGGATAAAGCTCCAGATCTTTTTCATACTTACTGCTCCTCTGCTCAGAAAGTTTGCCCCAGCCTTGCAGGCCGGGGCAAGTATAGTATTTTCTGTATTTACTTTTCTACCTGTGCTCGCAGGTATTCGATTTCACGGCTTTGTTTTTCCATTTCTCTGCTTTGTTCTTCGACCTTGGCCAGCAGCAGCTGGATCTTTTCATCCTGCGCCGCTAAAGAATTATCTACTTCCTTACGGGTATAGATGATATCTCTCGGTTCTGCCTTGCGGTCTCTAGAGCGGTCCAGTGCAAAATTGACGCCGAAGTTGCCCATTTTACTGCCGCCTTCGGAAATGCCCAGCCCCAGTGAGAACATTACTTTTTCGTTGGGGGCGTAGAAGCCGCCGACTGCTAATGCGCTTTTGCCGCCGTAGCCGCCGTAAGCCATAGCCAGCTCGCCCTTGTTACCGTCCTGGAAACGCGGATGCAGACCTGCCATCGCTGCTGACAGCGCGCCGACCGTATCGATCTCGTCACCCAGCTTGGTGATATCCTGATTGATATTATTGATGTCCTGCTTGACCTGATACAGCTGGCTGCCATTGACGGCGTCCATCGAAGTAGCGCTGACTTCGCCTGCCGCTACATTGCCGATCGTAGTGCCGCTGCTGCCTTCCAGCGTGATTTTACCGGTGTTGATATTACCGCTGCTGTCCACGTCATATTTGACTGCGGTATCATAAACGGTTTTCAGCTGATCTTCCGACGCAGCCTGCCCGGAAACGTAATTATCTGCGTCCCAGGTAGTATTGGTCAGACCGCCGATTGTGCCGGAACCGCCGTCGATAGTGATCTTATCGGCAGTTATCATGCCGTTGGTGCCGTTCATATTGATATTACCGGTGCTGACAGTGCCATTTGTACCGTCGATAGTGACTTTATTGGCACCGCTGCCGATCTCAACGACATCATTCAATTTCAGTTCGTGATGGTCGCCGCCGTCAGCGTTAGTGCTTTTTTCGATCAGGATATTGTTGTCGACAGCTTCCATAGTTGTATGCTTAGCTGCCAGCTCGGCCGCTTCCGCAGCTTTATCATGGATCGCTTTCAGCTGGTCTTCGGTCGCTGCCTGCCCGGATACATAATTGTCCGGGTCCCAGGTAGTATTGGTCAGGCCGTTGATCGTGCCTTCATCATCTTTATTGATCGTCACGCCGCCGGCAGTTATCGAGCCGTCGCTGCCGTCGATGACCACATTGCCGTTACCGACATCTATCTTGCCATCGCCGGTGCCGTCGACATTGACGCCAGTACCGATCTGCAGTTCGTCAGCCAGCTTCACTTCATAATCAGTGCCGCCGCTGCTGTTCGTGGTAGGCGTAACGACGACGTTGCTGTCCCCTGCCGAAACAGTAGCCTGCTGCGCTGCTTTCTGCGCTACTTCATACAGCTGGCTGCCGTTGACGGCATCGGTAGAAGTTGCGCTGACCTGCCCTGCCGCTACATTTTGGATCTGACGGGTCGCCCCGGAGCTGCCTACGCTGACAACGCCCACGACGTCGCTGACGCCGGCCCATTTAGTATAGCTGCTGTTGCCCGTAACGCTGTTGATCGCAGTCACTGCGGAATTACTGCCCAAAGCGACGCTGTTAGCCAGCGAGATACTGGTATCGTTACCAAGCGCGAAAGAATTATCAGCGCCGGTGCTGATCGTATTGCCGTTGCCGACAGCGGAACTGGAATTAGCAGCAATATTATTGCCATAGCCAAAAGCATGGGACGAATTGCCGCCTACATTATTAAAAAGGCCTACCGCCGTTGAATAATCGCCGCTGACAGCGTTATCATAACCCAGGGCATTGGAAACGTAGCCGCTGATATTATTGCTGTGGCCAAAAGCGCTGGCGAATTCAGCAGTCACCTCGTTATTGTTGCCGAAGGCACTGGAGGCGTAGCCGCTGACTCTGTTGCCGGCGCCGACAGCATTAGTGTATTCTTCTGACGCTGTATTTTCATTGCCGATAGCGTTGGATTTGACGCCGCTGGCTGTATTTTTATAGCCTACGGCGCTGGCATAACTGCCGGAAGCCGTATTCATACTGCCGATAGCGTTGCCGACATAGCCCGAGGCCGTATTGCCATAACCAAAAGCGCTGGCATAATTAGCAGACGCGTTATTGCTGGCGCCCACAGCACTGCCGAGATAGCCGGCCGTTGTGTTCTGATAGCCCAGAGCACTGGCAAAGGACCCCGAAGCGTTATTGTTGACGCCGAAAGCGCTGGAGGAAGAACCCGACGCCTTGTTCAAAGCACCGAAAGCATTGGCATATTCGTTGCTCACTTCGTTGGAACGACCCACGGCGCTGGCCGAAACCGCGCTGGCCGTAGCCTTGTTCTGATAGCCGATCGCCGAAGCGGCAAAAGCCTGCGCCTGGTTATTATAGCCGATCGCGTTAGTATAATTGCCGCTGGCGGTATTATTATAGCCAAAAGCATTACTGATCTCGCCGCTGACGGTATTATTTGAACCTACGGCCGCACTGCGAATATTGCTGACCGTATTCTCCGTACCGAAAGCGCTGGCAAAATTACCGGCGATATTATTATTGTAGCCAGACGCGATAGCATGCTCGCCGCCGACCTTATTGCCGTAGCCAAAGGCACTGGCATAGCTGGCAGTAGCTTCATTATACACACCGTAAGCATTGGCATAGGCGCCGGAAGCCACATTCGAGGTACCGATGGCGTTGGCCAGATAGTTGGAAGCCGTATTATCATAACCGACCGCCGAACCAAAATCGCCTGTAACCACGTTTTTCACACCCAGCGCACTGCCCGCATAAGCCTTAGCCTCATTTTCATGCCCGAAAGCACTGGCATAACGCTCCGTCGCTTTGTTCTGCGCACCGAAGGCCTGGGAATCCTGAGCCGTAGCTTCGTTTAAATAACCGAAAGCCTGGGCATTATGGCCGCTGGCAGTATTGCTGATACCGACAGCGCCTGCCGAGATCCCTGAAGCCGTATTCTTATTTCCCAGCGCCGTAGCATCGTTAGCTGTAATATTGTTGCCGAGCCCGATCGCGCTGGAATTCTCACCGATAGCATAGTTATCATTGCCGATCGCAGTAGAATACATCGCCATTGCCTGATTATTATTACCGATCGCACTGCCTCCGGTAGCGATCACCTGATTATTGCGTCCCATTGCTACGGCCTCTGCTGCCGAAATGGTATTGGTAAAACCAAACGCCACTGATTCATTGCCGCTGACATTATTCAAATAACCAAAGGCGCTCGTACCGATACCATCCGCCAGATTGCCGGTACCGAAAGCATTGGAATTATCCGAATTCGCCTTATTGGCAGTACCAAAAGCGTTACTGTCCAAGCCATTGGCCACATTATCCTTACCAATAGCATTAGACCCGATGCCATTAGTGATATTGCCGCTGCCGATCGCGTTCGATTCATTGGCATAAGTGTTGTTTTTACTGCCGATGGCATTGGAATCCTCGGCCAAAGCCTGGTTATTCGCGCCGATCGCATTGCTGTTATCAGAAATAGCATGATTGTTATAACCTACAGCATTGGTATTCTCACCGCTGGCGTTATTATTTACGCCGGCAACAGTCGAATTGGTCCCAGTTCCATCCGTAAAAACAGCCGCGGCATAAACGTCGCCTGCACAAAACCCCGAAATCGCAAACAAACTGCTGCTCAAAAAAACTATGATTTTTTTCTCTAACTGGTATCTTTTGGATTTAGACAACTGTCTCACTCCTTCATCATCAATTTTTACTTCAAATTTTTATCTTTTATCGCACAGGGGTTCCCTTTTTCTCGCCGAGTTCATCTTTTCCGCCAATGCTTACCCAAACTTTTTCCAGCTCGTCAGCGCCATTTGTAATTATCAATTTGATTGAAGAAATAGCAAAGCCTATTACACTCGCTTTCCGTCTATTTGGTAATATTCTAGCAGGGGAAATTTTAATTATTATCTTGCTTTTATTAGTGCCAATATGGATGCCAGTACCTAGTGTTGTTTGGCTTGCATTTAGTTTATTTATCGGTGCAGTTCAGGCATTTATATTTACTATGTTATCTATGTCTTACTTAGCAAATGCTATGAAAGACGATGATCACCATTAATATTTGTTGATATATTTTAGTCAGCAGATATTGATATAAGATTATCTATGGTTTTAGATAATCTTGAAAAATTAATTTAATTTATGTTTATCTTTAAGGAGGATTTATTTTTATGGAAAACGCAATTATGGTTATGGCAGCATTAATTGGTGCAGGTATTACAATGGGTCTTGCTTCTATCGGTGCAGGTATTGGTGATGGTCTTGTTACTTCTAAATTCATCGAAGGTATTGCTCGTCAGCCAGAAGCAAAAAACACTTTATTCATGAACACTCTTATCTCTGTAGGTTTAATCGAAGCTATGCCAATCATTGCAACAGTTATTGCATTGATCATGCTTTATGCTAACCCACTTATTAAATAATTTGGGTAAACATTTAAATTTTAGATGTTTAGGAACGCATAAGGGGGCAATAAATTGATTGATATCAATATGACGATTGTGGCTCAAATCCTTAACTTCCTTATTTTGGTACTTATTTTAAAATTTGTAGCATATAAGCCTGTTATGAAAATGCTTAAAGAACGCGAAGAAAAAATCGCAAGAAGCATTGATGCCGCAGAAGCAGATGAACAAAAGGCTAAAGAACTGCTCGCTGAATATAATAAGCAATTAGCTGATGCCCGTATAAAAGCACAGGAAATTGTAGATAAAGCAATGAAACGTGCTCAAGAAGAACGTGATGCTAGCGTTGCTGAAACAAGACGTGAAATTGAGCAGATGAGAAAAGCCGCAAAAGAAGATATTGCTAGAGAACGTGAACGTGCAGCAATGCAGTTACGTGGTGAAATGGTAGCTTTATCCATGCAAGCAGCTGGCAAAATTATCGCTGCTAATATGGATAATAAAACAAATGAAAAATTGGTTAGTGATTTCATTGACCAGTTGGATAAAGATAAAATGGGTGGATTGCCATGCTGAATTTACAGTTAGCAAAAAAATACGCTGTGGCAATGTTTGAATTAGCTCAGGAAGAAAATAAGCTTGTAGAATATGGTGAGCAATTAGCAGAAATTAGTACGCTTTTTAAAACTCAACCAGAATTAAAAGCTTTTATGAGTAATCCTCAAATTCAGCCATCAGCAAAAAAAGAACTGCTAAATAAAGTTTTTGGTAGCGATATTGAAAAATCAGTGCATAATTTTATGTTATTATTGATTGACAAACGTCGCATAGCATTAATTGAAGAGATAGTCGGTGAATATGAAGCTCTGTCTAATGAAGTTCGTAATATTGTAGTAGCACATGTTACTACAGCAGTTGCTATGGAAAAGCCACAAGAAAAAGCTTTAACTGCGAAATTAGAAGCTATTACCGGCAAGCATATTCAGCTAAAAACACATATTGATAAATCCATCATTGGTGGTGTCGTTGTAAAAATGGGCGATAAATTAATCGATGGTAGTGTAACTAGCAAAATTAAATCTTTAGGAAAGCAGTTAATGGCAAATTAAGTTATTTAAGTGGGGTGACAGAGTCGTTATGAAAATGAATCCAGAAGAAATAACAGCCATTATCAAGGATCAAATTAAAAATTATAATGTTGATTTAAATGTTGATGATGTAGGTACTGTTATTGAAATCGGTGATGGTATTGCACATATTCATGGCTTAGACAAAGCGATGTCAGGGGAACTGCTCGACTTTGGTAATGATATATATGGTATGGTCCTAAACCTTGAACAGGACAATGTCGGTGCCGTTTTATTAGGTGGCGACACAAAAATTAAAGAAGGAGATATCGTAAAACGTACTGGTAAAATCATGCAAGTACCTGTTGGGGAAAGTATGATTGGTCGTGTTGTTGACGCACTTGGTCGTCCAATTGATGGCAAAGGCCCTATTCATACAACACAGAGCCGTCCAATTGAATATCCAGCTCCTGGTATTGCTGATAGAAAATCAGTAAAAGAACCATTACAAACTGGTATTAAAGCAATTGATGCCTTAGTTCCAATTGGTCGTGGTCAGCGTGAACTTATCATCGGTGACCGTGGTACAGGTAAAACAGCTATTGCTGTAGATACAATCCTCAATCAGAAAGGTCAAAACTGTATTTGTATTTATGTAGCTATTGGTCAGAAAGCTTCTACAATCGCTCGTGTTGTAAAAACTTTTGAAGATCATGGTGCTATGGATTATACAATTGTAGTAGCAGCTACAGCTTCTGATAGTGCACCACTTCAATATATGGCTCCATATTCTGGTGTTACTATGGGTGAACATTTCATGTATCAAGGCAAACATGTACTTTGTGTATATGATGACCTTTCTAAACATGCTACTGCTTATCGTGCAATGAGCTTGTTACTTCGCAGACCACCAGGACGTGAAGCATATCCAGGGGACGTATTCTACTTACATTCTCGTCTTTTAGAACGTGCTGCTAAATTAAGTGATGAACTCGGTGGAGGTTCTATTACAGCTTTACCTATCATCGAAACTTTAGCAGGTGACGTATCTGGTTATATTCCAACAAACGTTATTTCTATTACAGATGGTCAAATTATGCTTCAGACAGAAGCTTTCTATTCTGGTATTCGTCCAGCTATTGACGTAGGTCTTTCCGTATCTCGTGTAGGTGGTAGTGCTCAGATAAAAGCTATGAAACAGATTGCTGGTCGTATGCGTCTTGACCTTGCTCAGTATCGTGAACTTGCAGCATTCGCTCAATTTGGTTCTGACCTTGATAAATCTACAAAAGAACAATTAGACCGTGGTGTACGTATGGTTGAAACATTAAAACAAGCACAGTATTCACCTTTAAGAGTAGATGAACAAATCCTTGTTATTTATACAGCTGTACGTGGTTTCTTAAGCGATATTCCTGTTAATCAGGTTGTTAACTTCCAACGTGATTTCTTGAAATTTATGAATTCAAATCACCCAGAAATTGGACAAACAATCGTTGAAAAACAAAAATTAGATGATGCTTTAGAAGCTTCTATCAATAGTGCTATTGAAGAATTTAAATCCACATATTCATATAATAAATAAGCAGTGAGGTGATTTAATTGGCTAGTTTACAGGACATACGCCGCAGAATAAAAAGCGTAAAAAGTACACAGCAAATCACTAAAGCAATGAAAATGGTTGCTGCTGCTCGTTTACGTCGTGCCCAAGAAGCGGCTGTATCCAACCAACCTTATGCTGAAAAAATGTATGAGGTTATTGCCGATGTAGCCTCTAATGCAGGAAGTTTTTCACATCCTCTGCTAGAAGTACGTGAAGAAGGTAAAACTTTATATGTTGTTTTAGCTTCCGATAAGGGTCTTGCAGGTGCTTATGCTAGTAATGTATTTAAAGAAACAGTTTCTCATATCAAAGATGCAAAAAATACATCTATTATCACTGTAGGTCGTCGTGGTAAAGAATATTTCGTTCCACGTAAATATGATGTATTAAATTCTTATATGGGATTTACAGAACGTCCAGAGTATCAAAATGCTCGTCAAATTGCTGTTGAAATTATGGAGCATTTTAGTAAAGGTGACTATAAAGAAGTATATCTTGTATATACAAAATTTGTGTCAGCTATTTCTGCTATACCTCAGACAATTAAATTATTACCATTTACAGCACCAGAGTCCTCCGATCATAAACCTACTGCTGAATATATTTATGAACCATCAGCACAATCAGTGCTTGGATATTTATTACCGCAATATATTATTACAACAATATATGCATCATTATTACAATCAGCAGCAAGTGAACTAAGTTCACGTATGAATGCGATGAGCAATGCAACAGATAATGCTGAAGAACTCATCTCTAAACTTGATTTGCATTATAATAAAGTACGTCAGGCTGGTATTACTCGCGAAATTACAGAAATCGTGGGCGGTGCAGAAGCTCTGAAGTAAGGAGGTTTCACCTAAGTGGCAAAAGGTAAAATTGTACAGGTTATTGGACCTGTTGTTGATATAGAGTTTCCGGCAGAATCTTTGCCAGAAATTTTAAATGCTGTAACTATTAAAGGTAAATCTGGTGACATTGATATCGATTTAGTTGTTGAAGTTATGCAACATTTGGGTGACAATGTTACTCGTTGTATCGCTATGAGTTCTACTGACGGTTTGACTCGTGGCATGGAAGCTGAAGATACTGGTGCTCCAATCAGAGTTCCAGTAGGGGAAGCAACTCTTGGTCGTGTATTTAACGTACTTGGAAAAACAGTTGACCATGATGATACTCCTGTAGGCAACAAAGAATTTTGGCCTATTCATCGTCCAGCTCCAAAATTTGATGAACAAGAAACATCTACACAGATTTTAGAAACTGGTATTAAAGTCGTTGACCTTATCGCACCATATTCCCGTGGTGGTAAAATCGGTTTGTTCGGCGGTGCTGGTGTAGGTAAAACAGTTCTTATCATGGAACTTATCCATAATATCGCAACTCAACATGGTGGATATTCTGTATTCTCTGGTGTTGGTGAACGTACTCGTGAAGGTAATGACCTTTGGTCTGAAATGAAAGAATCTGGCGTTATCGATAAAACTGCTTTAGTTTATGGTCAGATGAACGAACCACCTGGAGCACGTATGCGTGTTGCTTTAACTGGTCTTACAATGGCTGAATATTTCCGTGATGTTCAAAATCAGGACGTATTATTATTCATTGATAATATTTTCCGTTTCATTCAGGCTGGTTCTGAAGTATCCGCACTTTTAGGTCGTATGCCATCTGCCGTTGGTTATCAGCCAACACTTGGTACAGACGTAGGTGCTCTTCAGGAACGTATTACTTCTACTAAAAAAGGTTCTATCACATCTGTTCAGGCTGTATATGTTCCTGCCGATGACTTAACTGACCCTGCTCCAGCAGCAACATTTGCTCACTTGGATGCAACAACAGTATTGTCTCGTCAGATTGCAGAGCTTGGTATTTATCCAGCAGTAGACCCACTTGATTCTACTTCTCGTATTCTTGACCCACATGTAATCGGTGAAGATCATTATGAAGTAGCTCGTGGTGTACAGGCTATTTTACAGAAATATAATGAACTTCAAGATATTATCGCTATCTTAGGTATGGAAGAATTATCTGATGAAGATAAACTTACTGTAGCTAGAGCACGTAAAATTCAAAGATTCTTATCTCAGCCATTCTTCGTTGCTGAACAGTTTACAGGTACACCAGGTAAATATGTACCATTGAAAGAAACTATTCGTGGCTTTAAAGAAATTTTAGCAGGTAAATATGATGACTTACCTGAAAGTGCTTTCTATATGGTTGGTAGCATTGACGAAGTTGTTGAGGCAGCAAATAAAATGAAGAAGGAGGGATAATTTATGGCTAAAATAAAGCTAGAAATTATTTCTCCAAATAAAGTTGTTTATAGTGCTGATATTGATATGTTAATCGTGCGTTCTATTGCTGGGGATTTCTGGTCTTACGCCAAAACTTTGCAGCCGGGAGAAGATTGCCGCAATGACGCGCTGTTCGATACTGTCACATACAA
>ENA-UEQQ01000497-UEQQ01000497.1-human-gut-metagenome-genome-assembly--contig:-NODE-497-length-13897-cov-10.260058_pt1 | contig 13897 bp, 9 predicted proteins | sample MGYA00242956_ERZ507956 | MGnify/ENA primary metagenome ERZ507956 (study PRJEB26167, sample SAMN06115407) | human gut metagenome | host: Homo sapiens | place: China:Hubei | collected 2016-07-12 | study... | reverse complement strand
GTGCCGGTACATTGTTTGGCTTCCAGGTTATCCCTCGGATTATGGTTCTAAGATGTCTTATTTTGGACGTTTGAATTATGACTTTAAGGAAACTTATATGTTTTCTGCTATCATTCGTGCCGATGGTTCGTCTAAGTTTGCGAAAGGCAATCAATGGGGATATTTCCCATCATTCTCTGCTGGTTGGGTTATTTCAAACGAGGCTTTTATGAAGAATACTGCTTCTTGGCTTGGTTTCTTGAAAGTCCGTGCTGGTTGGGGACAGAATGGTAATGACAATATCCCTAATTCAAATTGGCGTGCCGGTTACGAGTTTGGCGATTATGGTCTTTATACATTTGGCTCGGATAAGAATGGAGGTACAACCGGAGCTTACCCGAATCGTTTGGCTAACCCCGATTTGACATGGGAAACTTCAGAACAGACCAATATCGGTATTGATGCCCGTTTCTTGGATAACCGTCTGAGTTTTACCATGGACTGGTATAGCAAGCAGACGAAAGACTTGTTAGTGGAAGTGGGTACCAATGCGGCTTCCGGTTTCGCTACTCAATATCAAAATGCTGGTACGGTAAAGAATACTGGCCTTGAACTTTCAATGGGCTGGAGAGATCAGATTGGTAAGGAGTTCAAGTATGGGGTGAATGTCAATATGGCCTATAATAAGAATGAAGTAACGGAGGTTAATAACGCCAATCATTTTATTGAAGGCGGTAATGATTTGTTGGCTCAAAGTACGGGTCGGTTTGTCCGTATGGAAGAAGGACATCCTATTGGCTATTTTTATGGTTATAAGACGGATGGTGTCATTCAGAACCAGAATGACTTGCAGGCATATCTTGACCAGAATTGTAAAGGAAATGCGGCAAACTCTAAGCAAGGTGCAAGTATTAAACCGGGTGATTTGAAGTTTGTGGATGTTGATGGAAATGGGGTGATTAATGATGACGATAAGACTGATTTGGGTAATCCTCATCCTGACGTGACAATGGGTCTTACGTTAAGTGCGGAATATAAAGGATTTGATTTCTCTGTAACAACCTATGGCGCTTTTGGTGCACAGGTAGCTCGCTCTTGGCGAAAGTTCTCAGATGGACAGTATGAAAACTATACGACAGAAGTTTACGATTACTGGCATGGCGAAGGAACCTCAAACAGATATCCGCTGCTTGCGCCGGGAAATAGTGGACAGAATTTCCAGGCCATTTCAGATATTTATATTGATGATGCCGACTATGTTCGCATTCAAAATCTGACTATAGGATACGATTTCAAGAGAATTTGGAAGAACTGTCCGTTCCAGCAACTTCGTGTGTATGCTGCTGCACAGAATCTATTTACTTTTACCGGTTATAAAGGGATGGATCCGGAGAATGGTAGAGCCCTCAATGACAAAGAACCGTGGGTAACCGGTGTTGATGTAGGTAACTATCCTCAACCTCGTACTTATATGGTAGGTGTTAATGTTAAATTCTAAAATTGATACACGATGAAAAAAATAGCATATTTAATAGGTGCAGCTTTGATGATAGCAGGAATGTTTGCTTCTTGTAGCTTGGACTCGATGAGTCTGACGGAAAAAGATACGACCAATTTTCCTAAAACGGCTGAAGATGCCAATCAGGCTTTAGCTGCCATATATCAGAACCTGAATAATGTCAATGCTTTTCCACAGCAGTCTTTCTTGTATAATTCTCTGCTGGCTTGCGATGATATGTTGGGTGGTGGTGGTCCCAATGATAAGTTGATGCAATCTTTGGACCTTATTTGTAATACGGGTACAAATGCTACGCAGGACTACTGGGTGGCTCGCTATCAAGGAATCAACCGTGCCAATACGTTGTTGGAGGCTCTTGCTGGTATTGAAATGGATCCGGAAGTAAGAGCGCAGGCTGAGGGCGAAGCCAAGTTCCTTCGTGCTTTTTATTACTACGAGTTGGCTTCCATGTATGGGCGCGTACCTTTGGTGATTACTGCTTTGTTGCCCGAAGATACTACTCCTCCGACTGCCGCTGTTATCTGGGGGCAGATTCTGCAGGATCTTCGCGATGCGGCTGCAAATATGCCGGCTGTTCGCAAGTCGGATGGGCATGTTGATAAATATACGGCTGAAGCTATGTTAGGACGTGCTTGGTTGTATTATACTGGTATGTATGGCAATGGTGAAACTCTGAACGATTTGGTTAGTACGAACTATAGTCCGTTGACTTCAGTTGATTTGCCTGATGGGACAACTTTGACCAAGCAGGATGTGGTTGGGTATATTGATGATTGTGTGAATAATTCTGGTTATAGTCTTGTTCCTGAGTTTCGTAATTTGTGGGCATATACCAATAAATGTACGGTAGAAGATTTTCCGTTTACTGCCGGTCAGGGATTGAAGTGGGTAGAAGATGATGCAGCGGTAAATCCCGAATCCATGTTTGCCATTAAATATAATAAACTTGCATCTTGGAGCACTACTATCGGTTATGGTAACGGTTATGCTCTGCATTTTGGTGTACGTGGCAATGATCAGGCCAATTCTTTCCCCTTCGGACAAGGATGGGGTGCCGGTCCTGTAGCTCCCAATTTTTATAATGATTGGAGTGTGGCAGAACAAGATGATGCCCGTCGTCCGGCCTCCGTATTCAAGACGGAGGATATGCCGAGTTATAATAAAGGTGGTGGTGACGGCTTTATCCAAGAAACGGATTATTATCAGATGAAAATAGGTTCTATCATGGCTTATAGTACGGATGCGGCTGGAAATAAAACGATTGAGCCGGTATTTGAGAAGATAATGTATGGTGCCGACGGCTGGATTAATGATAATCTGATGCAAACCGGTTCTATTCATGATTTGGTTTTGATTCGTTTTGCGGATGTATTGTTGATGCAGTCTGAATTGAAGGAAGATGTTTCCGGTATAAACAGAGTGCGTAGTCGTGCCGGACTTGAACCTATTGGTACATATTCGTTGGCTGCATTGCAGAATGAACGCCGTTGGGAATTATGTTTTGAAGGTACTCGCTGGAACGATATTCGCCGTTGGCATATTGCTGCCGATGCCCTTGAAAGACAGACGGGAGCAAAGGTTTATACAAATGGGGCTGAAAGCCGTAATGTGGCGCAGAACGGTGGTTATGCCGCACGTTATAAGGCTACGGCAGGTTTCCAGAAGATTCCCGAAAACCAAGTCCTCCTGAATGAAGGAAAGGTAGAACAAAATGAGGGTTATACGGATGCAAGTGCTGAGTATAATGGTTGGCAAGAATAGAATATGAATTTAAAATGAAAAAAGATATGAAAAAGATATTATTCGCAATACCTTTGTTTGCAATGCTGCTGGTGGCTTGCGATCCGATAGTGGATGAAATCAGTCCGGATCCCAATGTCACACCGGAAAATCTTACTTTTGAACTTGTAGCCAAGAATCAGGGAAACAACAACATTCGGATTGTTCCTACTCCGTCACGTTATGTGAAGGTTTATGATGCTACGTCTGATATCAAGTTGGCAGAAGGTACGGCTCCGTCGGTTCAAGTAGCTCCTCCTAATAAAGAATTGCAAGTATATGTAACAACCATTAATTCGGACGGCTCCATAACAAAATCGGCTTCCAAATCAATAGCAGTAACGGAGTATACAGATCTTCCCGCTATTTATGCTGATGTATTCGGCACAACTCCGGACGGTGGTTATGGAACAACCACTTGGGTCTGGAATACAGAAGCTGCAGACGGTTGTTGGGGTAATGGAGGTTATCTCGGCAATACCGGCCCCGGTTGGTGGATTTGTGATGCTGTGGGAGATGTCGGAAACGGTAGAGGGCAAATTGATGAACAAGCTGCACGCTCTGAAAGCGGAGAACGCAAGACTCCGGCAGCAGATCTCAGAAGCCGGGGAGCCGGACGGCATCGAGGAATGCAGGGAGAAGCTGCGGAGACTTGCCGCCCTGGTGAAGTACCAGCTTGATCCGGACAAGCTCCAGAAGGTGAAGTTCAGCGATGACGTGAGAATTCCGATGAACCAGCTGCGGCTTCTGTTCAAGAAAATAGACGAGGACTATGTATTGTAAGGTACACCGTCCGACAGCCACTCCGGGAAGCCCGGACAACAAGGGAAGATGTACGTTGCTGGTGGAATATCTCAGTAAGGAAGGCAGGACGGAGCGTCCCTATTATGATAATTTTTTTTCACAACAGAATGATTTTGTCACCCCGGCTACAGTCAGGCATCACATGGACAACAACCACCGGACCCTGGGAAGGAACGCCGACAAGTTCTATATGTTGACCATCAATCCTTCGGCAGATGAGCAAAGGCATCTGATAGAGAAAGTTACGGGGAAAAAGGTCAGCGAGTTTTCCGAACTCTCCCCGAATGAGCAGGAGAAAGTCATTGCAGAGCTGAAAAGATATGCACGCGGCTGCATGGACGGGTATGCGGCCAACTTTTACAGGGACAAGGTAAGGGACGGGAATGACCTGGTATGGTACGGACGCGTCGAGACGGAGCGGCATTACAAGAACGATGACCCACAGGCAAAGGACGGTATGGGCGGGGAGAAAAAGCCCGGACTCCAGCTCCATGTGCATGTCATCGTATCACGCATGGACCGCTCGCAGACCGTTTCCCTGTCGCCCTTGACGAAAAGCAGGGGCAACCGGCAGGTTCTTGACGGGAAAGAAGTGGTGGTCGGGTTCGACCGTTCAGAATGGTCTGCCCGCTGCGCGTCGCATTTCAACCAGACCTACGGCTATTATCCCCACTGCCACTCGAGGGAAGGGAATCTGAGGGAGTATTCCCGGAACTGGCAGCTTGAGAATGAGATGAGGAATGAAGCCGCAGCGAAACTGAAACAGGAGCTCCTGCACGGAGAGCTCAGGGAGGAAAGGAGGCTTTATGCCAATGCCTTCAGGCTGTACAGGTTTGTCGTGAACCCTAAAAAAGCCATCATAGCTGAGCTGAAACGTCTGGGGACTGACCTGCTCACAGGAAGGGACAGGTAGTTCGGGGACATTCAGCCGCATGGGAAAAGTCCGTACACTTCCTCCAGAATGCGGTCAAAGTTCCGGCTGACCTCTCCCGGCTCCAGAACCCGTACATCAGGAAGCGGCATTTCCTTCTTGTCATCATACATCCTGAGCTTTGCCCTGAAATAGCCGGCGTTGGAGCGGGTAGCGGAGCCGATAAACTCTCCCGGTTCCAGATCGGCGAAATCCTTTCCCTGGTAGATGTCCTCCTTCTGGGAAGAAACGGTCACGCTGCTGTTGGACGATGCTCCTGATTTTCCGGAACTTCGTGAGCGTCTTTCCTTTTCTTCCTTGCCGAAGAATAAGGGGTAATACTTCAGGGCTTCCACATCTTTTGTCCTTCCCAGGAACATATTGCCGAAATTGGCTTCTACGGAAGAACGGTCCAGTTTCCCGTACAGGTTCTCCAATTTTGCACCGGACTGGGTCAGCAATACGAATGCCGCCTTATACTCACGCAGGACTGAAGGCAGCGTCTCGAAGTTCTTGATGTTCACCGTGGTCATCTCATCAAGGAAATAGACGAATGGAATCCTGTTCTGCATGGAGAACTGTCTGGCAGATATGGTCATGAGCATACTGATGACCGGGGCATAGACAGAATTCTTGGAGAAGTTGTTGCTTACGGCAAACATTTTGGGGCTCTCCGGATCGATCAGGTTGAAATCAAAGTCATCCCCTGAAAGGACATAGGCGATTTCCTCGTTCTGCGATATGGTCGCCAGATTGTTGCAGAGCGTCGAGAGATAGGATGCCTGGGTCTTCTCGGAGCCTTCCGCTTTCAGGTACGCTCCGGCAAGCATCTCCGACACCAGGTTCTGCTGCAGGAACAGGGACAGCTGCCTTGTCGAGGCCGTCATGATGAAGGCCAGTATGTGCGGGAGCGTGCAGTACTCGGGAAACTCGTCCCAAAACCGGAACGCAACCCCGCGCAGGATGCCCAGACCTCCGGCCACCCACTCATTCTGCTGTTCCTTTTTGGGGAGCAGCGCGAGCAGGATATCCTCCATCAGCTGGATGAGCTCCGTACGGTCCTTCACGACCTTGAGCGGGTTGAAGCGGTATGAGCGCTCGGGCCGGTCAAAACTGACATAGTAGAACTTGTGTGGATAGTTGTGCTTTTTGATAAGGTTGTAGGCGGTACGGGTATAGTCCGTATCTTTGAAGTCGTATATGAATCCGGCAAATCCCAGTCTCATATACTCGCTCAACAGCCATTTCCCAATGGACTTCGTCTTTCCGGATCCGGCTCCCCCGTAAACGAGGAAATTGGAATAATGGTAGTAGAATTCAAGATGGGCGTCCCGGAATCCGGACTCTACCGGAAGCCTGATTGGTCGGGTGTTCCTTGCCTTTCCTGAAGGCTTGATTCTTTCCCATGTCCAGGACAGGACAAGAATGCCGAGCGATGCGACAGCCGGGTAAAACATATATTCCGGGAAAAAGAGCCATGCCAGACAGGTCTCAAGCACAGTGCAGACAATAAATATGGGAAGGTTCACATACCATTTCCGGCTCAGCCCCGAAGTGCCCGTTATAAGGACTGCCATAATCATGATGAACAGCTTGATGAAACAGGTATAATCCATTTTATATGTTACTTTAATAATTTACTTTTTAAATATTCAAGTAAAATACTGATATTCTATTTAAAGTATTTTACTGTATATCCGGACAGTGTTTCGGTCAGGACAAGAAGCCTGCCACATCCGGGAATCCGGGTAGGTTTTCCCCTCAGAAGGGATATCCATCTGCCGGGGGACATGGCTTCCGGTCTTGCTCCTGCAAGCCGGATGGCTTCCAGTATCCGGTTTCCGTCATACGGGACTTTCTCCAGATACAGGACGGCCCTGCCTTCAGACAGATACAGTCTCCTGTGTCCGGATGAGATGGATATGCCGGGACCGGTCGGTATAAAATCAGAAAATTCGTCCATTCACAGTTCCATTTCAGATGTTCTTGTCCTGCAGCCTGCTGCAGGGAGCATTATCTTCAGGCTGTATCCTGACGGTTTCTTTACAGGCAGGAGCACCCTTCCGTCGGTCATCGTTACCGGTTTGCCTTGTGAGAGGGAGTCCAGACCGCCCTTCCCGAGCAGGGCCGGATCAATCCCTGCCTTTCTTGCCTGCTCCGGTATCGGGACACCGCCCCTGTCGCAGACCGGTCCGGCGGATATGGCTTCCCTTGCCAAGTTCTTCCTGCTGGCAGACAGTATTGCCCTGAGTTCCTGTGTCCCGATCTCCAGTCCGAAGCCCAGCTTGCGGAGAAGGTTCCTGAATGCGACGGCAATCCTGTCCCATAGGGAAAGATCTGTTCCCTTTTCAGCCATACATGCAAGATATTCTTCCGTAGCGGTCCGGATATCATACCCTTTCAGGGCAGACATACGGACTATGTCCCCCCGTATCCTTTCCCCGCAGGCAGAAAAGACGTCATCCAGAAGGGCATCCATGTGCTTGCGTCCTGCCAGCTTCCTGAGTCCGTAATGTGCCACTCCCTCATGCAGGATGGTACGTGCGATATCCTCTTTTCCCCGTGCGTTCGGCAAGTACAGGCAGACGCAGTCCGAACCCGTGTCATACCATCCCCTGATGTCCTTTCCGGCAGAAATGAGCCGGTAAGCCTCGGGTGAATCGACCTCTCCGGCGGAACGGATGATCCGGACAGGTACGTGCTGTTTCTCAGCCAGTGAGCCTGCGTATTCCGCCAGACTGTCCGCAGAATCCCCTGAAAGGAGTATCTGCTGCTCACGCGGAATATCTTCCGTCAGGACGGCAAGGCTTCCGCGTCTCTGCGGCATGGTCATGTCCATACGCTTCTGGACATTACGGGCCTCCACTTCTCCTGCGGTGGAGCGGTACATCTGTATGCTGCTCCTGAAGCTGCCAATGTCGTTCACGAGGTCGAATATCGTCTCATACCCGTATTTGCCTGCCACCGCGTCCAGACTGGAGCTGTTGTCCCTCAATATTGTCCCGCCATAGGCTGTCTCACGGTTCAGCGCGGCGAAAATGCCGTCCGGCGTGTTGTCAAAACCGCCGCCTTCAAGCAGACGGCCATTTGTAGCCCGCACGATATCCAGGATGACTTCCTCCGCCGTACCCTTGAACTCCTCCGGACTGCTTCCACGTGCGAATCCCTCGATGTGCTGTATAGCGTGCTGTATCTCATGTGCAAGTACGGATTTTGTGTCATCCGCTTTGGAAGTGTTTATTATGATCCGGTTCTCCACGGGGAGATAGCTTCCGGAGTCGGCTGCCGAGGGGAGATCCAGAAATTCCAGACGTGTCTGCTTCAATCGGGGATAGGCACGGAACAGCCCGTCATCCTCCACATAGTCATCCAGGTAAATCCTCTCACGCAGCGCATCCTGCCTCTCCAGCCCGGTCGCCAGGTCTGTCAGTTCCTCAAAACGCTTCTGCTCCGCCTCTGGCAATGTTTCCCCTGCTATCAGCCGGTCAAGAAGGCTCTCGAAGTCCTTATGCCAAGGCTGGCTTTCCAGCAGGCGTGAACAGCCCCGGTTTCCTGACGGGAAGTATTCAAAGTCTGCAGTCTCGTAACGCCATTTTCTGTCAGCCCCACGTTCCCAGCCTGTGGCCATTTTTATTGCTCCGGCATCCTTGCCGGAACTTTCCATCGCACCGGCTATGGCAAGGTTGTTCAAACGCAAGGCAGTCCCTTCTGTTCTGTCAAGATTGGCGGCTCCTGCTTCTCCTATGAAGCGGAAGCGTTCATGGGAAACTATTTTCAGGTCTCCCTCCTTGAAAATGACACAGTTTCTCGCACCGTCCGCACGACCGCCGGTGGAATATTCTGCCGGGTAGTCGATGCCTGTAAAACCGGCCCGGGAAAGGAACCCGCTGGCCAGCCGCTGGGAATCGGTATCCCGGTCCGGATTCATAAACATATAGTCCAAAAAGCTGTAGAACTCTTTCCCGCTGGCCCATACGCGTGATTTGCCGTTCCAGAATTCCGCCGTAAGCTCCGGCCAGAAAAGCCGTTCCTTGCGGAGCTGCAGGAATATCCTTTCCTGCTGTTCCGGGGATACCGGCCTGTCCCAGTACAGGTAATTTATCCCGCTGTCATCCGGAATATTCACCGCATAGAGATTCCGGGGAAGGTCCACGCGAATTTTCCCGTTGTCGATGTCCGCAAGCAGTTCCGCTTTCTGTCTCTCAAATTCCTTTCTCCTTTTGCTGCGTGGGGACGCTGCCCGTCCGTCGATATAGACGGAGGCAATGTTCTGTTTCAGGGTGTCCGGATCAGTGGAGGAAAGGAGGTGCGTTTTCCAGACCCGCCATACATCATCGAAATAATGTTCATTGTCAAGTACAGTAGAGAAATCCTCTCCGTTATATGTGATGTGTCCGCCCCGCCTTATCCCTATGGCAGCATATCTGCGGGCGATTCCTTCCACTTCCGTCACATACGTACCCCATCCGTAGGCCTGCGCACCCTCTCCCGTGCCCAAAAAGGCATGGTCAAAACCGGTAAACGAACTGGGGCTTCCGTGCCAGACCTCGCGAAAACGGATGTCACTCTTGAAAGCGAGGAAGCTGCCTGTATTCTGGCTGGCAGATTTTATTTGGTCAGGGGCAAACGAAATATAATCTACCGTGCAGACGTTTTCAATCCCCATGTCGGCACTGTCCAGCACATCTGAAATTACCACCCCGTCATATCCTTCCATTTCTGCCAAATTACCCAAGTCTGATGCCGCCATTTTTTTGCCGCTGTATTCTATGGAGGAGAAGTTTGCCCCTTGGGCATCTATTTTCAGAGGGTTGCGCAAGTTCAGGTACACATCATAAACGTTTCTGCCATATCCTGAAGCATTCATCTTGTCTGGACTGAAAAAATGTCCGCTGTTTATAAATCCATCCGTCCACCGGTTGAACTCATAAAAGCTTTCTTGGCTTCCATGATAAACCACCAGAGGCTCACCATTGGAACCGACAACCTTGGAAGCCGTTTCAGGTGCGTTTTCCCAGTCCCCGAACCACTCTTTGAACGCCTTGGTACGCACTTGCGCCCACTGTTTCTCATTCAGGGAAGTCGGACTGCCGTCCGGGGCTTTCATGTATGTGCCATTAGCCTTGCCGCGTGAAATTATATCCAGTTCTTCATCCGAAAAGGAAATATTTGTTGTCATTGCTTTTTGATTAAAGAGAAATACTTGTTTACTTATTTACTCTTAAACATTTCAAGTAAATAAGTAAACAAGTAAATTGAGATGATAAGGAATTTACTTTTTTTACATATCCGCACTGGCCTGTCTGCTCATGCTGTTCACCATGTTTACAGCCTTCAGGACATATCCTGCCGGTGTCTTTGCAAGCATCAGGGAGGTCTTGCCTTTTCCTGAACCTGCCATGAGCGTTTTTCCTTTCATCAGTGAATACCATTCGGTCGGCTTCATTTCCTCCACGCATACTCCTGACCTGCGCAAATCCCGGATGACCTTCCCTACATCGCATCCCGCTTTCTCCGGAACTGCCGAATCATTGAATTTCTTAAAGGCAGCTGTAAGCTCCTTGTCCATCTGCCGGTTTGCAGCGGCAACCTCTTTTCTTTCGGTATCCGCATTGTCCGCATAGGACGCTTCCTGCCGGAGCCGGGAGTTGGTACTGCCGATGCTTCTCATCTCGTTCTCCAGCGTCACCGCAGCTTCTTTGGTGGCTTTATTCATGGGGGGCTTGCGGGCATTGCCGGATTTGGACTTCGAAGGAGCCTCCTGTGTTTCCGGAACTGCGGTGTCCTGCCGGATATCCTTTTCAAGACCGGCCAGTTTTTTCACTTTTTCTGTGGGATTACTGATCCTCTCAATGTTTCGGACATCTTTCATCACTGCCACCAACTGTACTTTCTCTGTCGGCTGCCTTATCAGGGAGATGCATTCCGGGGTCTTCTCGACTGCCAGCAGCTGCACTTTCTCCGTCGGATGTGCCAGAAAACTGATATAGCCGGGGTTGTTCCTGACTACGGATGACTGTACCCGTTCAGTGGGTGAGTCAATAAAATGAATGGCTTCCGGAAACTTGCGCACGGCAGCAAGCTGGACATCTTCCGCCGGGCGGTCAATCAGGCAGATGACATTGCTGTCCTGCCTGACGGCAGCAAGCTGGACACGTCTGGATGGGTTTTCAATCAGGCAGACGGCTCTGGGGTTACGAAGAACCGCTCTCATGTCCCGGTCAAACAGGGACAACAGATACTCTGAAATGGTAGGCATGGCGTCAAATTTTATAGGGTTTCGTCATTTCAAGGAATTTCCCGGACTCAGGTGTCTGCCTCATGGCAGCGGGCACGGGTTCAGGCAGACGGTCCTTCAAGGCTCTGACAAGATTCTCTGCCTCTGAAAGCACTTCAGGAACCGGCAGCAGGCTCACGCCAAGAAGCCTTCCCACAGCCGTGAAGCAGACAAGAGGGGTAGGAATCCGCATCATGAATACGGTTTCCGGAGATGTCATGACGGTGGCAAGCTGCACCTTCTCGCCCGCATCGGGGATGAAGCGTATAAGTCCGGGATTCTTCTGTACCGCCACAAGCTGTGCTTTTTCCGTCGGTCTGTCAAGCGTCCGGATGCTGTCCGGATCTTTCAGCACCGATACAAGCTGTTGTTGAATGGATGATAATGGCATATGCTTTAATTTTGAGTTTACAGGGATAAAGGTAGGAGGACTTGTCGCAATCATATTGCGACTTGCTTGAAGAACGGATACCGGATGTACATTCCGGAATCCGTCCCGATGAATCTGAAGTGGATGTATGATGTGCCTATAATGACCGGTAAAGCATGATGTCCGTGTAGGAGGAATTGTAGTTCATGTGGGCGGTCAGTGTCCTTTTCTCGGCTCCGGCAAACGGATTCCTGACATCCGGGTGCTTCTCCATCCAGTCGCAGAAGTCCAGGATGGGTGACTTTCCGGAAGTGAAATAGACAAACGGGTTCCTTTCAAGGACAAGAAGTACGTCGAGGTAGTCCGAAAGTTTCCAGTCCATCTTGTAAGTACTGATGTCGGTTGCCATATAAGGCGGATCGGCCAGGAATACCACGTCCGGATTGCCGGCATATTTCTCTGCAAGTTCCTTATAGTCGCAGCAGACAATCTCCAGCCCGTCAAGATAGCCGTCACACCGGTAGTCGGTCTTTTTTATTTTGTTATAAAGGTTCTGCTTTTCCAGCTCCTGTAAGTTCCGTGCATATTTTCCGGAGAAAAGCAGGGAGGATGACAGGGTTATGTAATCCACGAAGCCGGAATCCTCATCCTCCCTTATCCTTCCGATGAAGCGTTCACGCAGTTTTCCGGTAACCATCCCATGCCGGGGAAACGTGCCGGCAAGCCCACGAAGGTCTGCCAGCAGGGAGTTCGTCCTGTCTATGTTCCGGAGCCTTTCACGGTAGTTGTCATGATCATTGTATATGACCCTGGCATCGGGTCTTGTACGCTTGGCGACATGGGACAGCAGTCCGGAACCGCCGAACAGGTCGATGAAGGTGGTCTTGCCGCTGAAGTCCTTCAGGGCTCTTCTAAATTCGTTCACGAACATGCGCTTCTGCCCTACGAAAGGGAGAGGAGCTTGGTTGTAGGTTTTTTCCATCGTTGTCATTTGTTTTAGTATGTGTCTGCATTGTCAGCATTCTCGATTCCCTGAAAAATTCTATAGACCAAAGGGGGAACAACGGCGTTCCCATAGGCCTTTATGGATTCGGTCCGCCATTTTGGGAAAGAAACGGACAGCTCGTCCACATTAAAGGGAAACCCATCATCTCCTCGACAAACAGGGGATTGAGTCGGGAAATTCTCCCAGCTTCGCATGGTGTACCTTGAATCATTTTCGCTACCACTTCTTCCAGGTTCCCTTTGTTTCTTTGCGCTATCAGTGGATTGTTCAGATCTATGCCGTTTACTTTGTTCGCCCTTGGGGTCAGCAGCAGCCTGCTCATTCTCGCCAGTCCAACACTTCCGTTTTTCCCGTTTCTGTTGATTTTCCGGAATGTCCCGTTTGAAGTCGTCACGAACTTGTCTTTTGTTCCAATGATTCCCCCGACACTCGCATCGCTGGCAACAGGTGTCGGAAGCAGATGGGGAATTTTCCTTGGCGATGAACCAGATTCTGTCCCGGCGGTGGGGAGCTCCGACGGCACAAGCCGGAATAACAAACGGCTGGACGGAATATCCTGCACGCTCAAGATCTCCACAGACTGTTTCAAGAACGAACTCCTGTCGGAGTAGCGTTTGAGTGTCCGTCTCTCCAAAAAGGGAGCGGTAGCCTGCCACAGTAACCTCCTGCCCGGATTGTACCATGCTGGTGATTCCAGCAACGTTCTCACCAACAATCCAAGCCGGTCGTATCTCCTGTATAGCCCGGAGCATTTCCGGCCAGAGGTAACGGTCATCTGACGTTCCCTTTCTTCTGCCTGCGACAGAGAATGGCTGACATGGGAATCCTCCTGAAAGTACGTCAATTTTGCCTCTCCAACGGGTAAAGTCTGTTTTTGTAATGTCTCCATAATGTTCTGAGTCTGGGAACCAATATTTTAATATGGCACTGCCAAATTCATTAATTTCACAATGAAAGACATTCCGCCATCCCATCCATGAGGCGGCAAGGTCAAAGCCTCCCACCTTGGAAAGCACATCAATCGGATCTGCCGCATCGGGCTGATTCCTTGCAATAGCAGTGCGAATTGCCTCGACCTTGCGTGCCAATCCCTCCGTGGACAGACCTGCACCGCGCCCTGTGACCTCATGAACCGCTCTGCCTGTTAAAACGGCTGTGACCGCTGATGTGGTGGTGGTATTGCCGATGCCCATTTCACCGCCGCACAGCAGGCGGTATCCGTCCGCCGCGCACTGCTCCGCCAGGCTGATGCC